>OLXG01000322.1_pt1 | contig 19888 bp, 18 predicted proteins | sample 1673861 | NCBI WGS metagenome assembly OLXG01 (sample SAMEA103958130, study PRJEB25191) | human gut metagenome | biome: human-associated habitat [ENVO:00009003]; feature: intestine environment [ENVO:2100002]; material: feces | place: Germany | collected 2013/2015
AAGTCCTTCCTGCTCGATGACGAGAGCAAGTTCGTGCGCGAGGTCGATAAGGACCTTCCCAATGCCGAACGCATTTGGGAGCTGCCCGATCCCAGCGTAAATATCATCAAGGCGAGTATCTTTTGCGATGACGGTGCCGTTATGGACAGCGCTTACGTACTACAGCGCGAACTCGGTCAGCTCTTTACTTTTGCGCCTTCGGGCAACGCGTGGATCGATGCCATGCAGCCCGGCGTATCGAAGGCCTCGGGCATCGCGCAGCTCGCGGAGCATTACGACGTTGGACGCGACGAGGTCATGGCGTTTGGCGACTCGATGAACGACTACGAGATCATTCGCTTTGTCGGCACGGGCTGCGCGATGGAAAACGCGCGCCCCGCGCTCAAGGCGGTGGCCGATCGCGTGGTGGGTTGTAACCGCGACCACGCCGTCCAGCAGGAGCTCCGTCGCGTGCTGGAGAGTCTCGCTTAATCCGGCAGATGGGGACGTTCCTTTTTTGCCGGGTTGCTGCTGCTAGGCGAGGGCGTCCATGATGGTGCGGGCGACGCCGTCGTGGTCGTTGTCGTATTCGGTGATGGCGTCGGCGGCGTCGCGGTCCTCGGGCTCGGCGTTGATCATGGCCATGCCGTGGCCCGCTGCCTGCAGCATGGGGATGTCGTTGATGTTGTCGCCGAACGCCCAAGCGTCGGCGAGACGCTCGCCCAGGTGCTCGCATAGCCACGTGAGGGCCGTTCCCTTGGTGGCGCCCTCGCCCATGACCTCGATATTCATGGCGTACGAACGCGTGACCTCAATGCCTCCGAGCGTGTCGAGCTCCAACGCGATGGCGTCGCGATCGGCCGGGTCGTGCCAGTACATGGCGATGCGTTCGAGCGTCTCGACCTCGTCGATCTTGCTGTCGATCTTCTGCAGCTCGTAGAGCGCAAGGATCTTCTCCTGCATCGAGTAATCCACGTCGGCCGTCTTCTTCTGTGTTGCCATATTGTGTTTTTAGAGTTTAGACTTAAACCAGATAATTCACCGGATTGCGAGAGCATTCACTCTTGCGAACCGCAAAGGTACATAAATTTTTCGACAAAATATCAAATAACAGCCGAATTGCGCAATATTCGCTCTCAAAATGGCCTATATCGGCCACGGTGAGGGCCTTATCGGGTGTCATGAAGTCGTTGTACTTGAGGTCGGCGGTGATGTAGAGCCCGGCGCCGGCGCGGCGGGCGTCGCCGATGAGCGAGGCTCCGGCCCCGGTGCAGAGGGCGACGCGGACAACCCGCTCGGCGGCGATGTCGCTGTGGCGGATGACCCGCACCGAGAGGCGTTCGCGGACCCGCTGCAGGAAATCGACCGTCCGGACCGGCTCGGGCAGGTCCCCGACGACGCCGAAGCCCACCCCCTCCTCGGCCGAGGGCTGCAGCAGCTGCAGGCTGCCGATGCCGAGCATGTCGGCCAAATACCAGCTCATGCCGCCCGGAGCGCTGTCGAGGTTGGTGTGGCAGGCGTAGAGGGCGATTCCGCGCCGGATGGCCCGCTCGACACAGCGCTGCACGGCGTCGGCCGAATTGAAGCGCTTGAGCGGATGGAAGACGATCGGATGGTGTGTGATGACCAGGTCGCAGCCCAGCCGTTCAGCCTCGTCGAGCACCTCCTCCGTGACATCGACGGCCAGCAATGCGGCATGCACCTCGTCGTCCTCTCGGCCGACGACAAGTCCCGCATTGTCATAGGACTCCTGCCAGCGAAGCGGGGCAAAGGTTTCGATAACCGAGGTTACATCTTTGATTTTCATAGTCATATGGTTTCAGGTCGGGGTTTTCGGTGCGCCGTCAGAAGAGCGACTGTTCGTAGAAGGCGAACAACTCCTTGTGCTCGACCTCCTCCTTCTTGCGGCGAGGCTTGCGCGAGGCGCGGCGGGGTTGCCCCGGGGCATCCGACGGCGCCTCCTCCAAAGGCTGTCCCGTCGCCTCGTCGATCCGCACGACGGCCTTGCGCCCACGTTTGCGGGAAGCCGGCACGGCCTGCACCTCGGAGGCCGTTTCGGTCTCCGGTTCGGCGGCAGTCACAACCTGCGGTCCGGGAGCAGCCTCCGGAGCCGGTCCGGAAAGGGATTCGACAACCTGCACGGAAGCCATTTCGGCCTCCGGGCCGGCGGCAACCTCCGGGGCCGGTTCGGAAAGGGGTTCGGCAACCTGCGCGGAAGCCGTTTGGGCCTCCGGGCCAGCAGCAGATTCAGCCTCCGGTTCGGCGGCAGTCACAACCTGCGGTCCGGGAGCAGCCTCCGGGAGCGGACTGGCGGCGGGTCGAGCCTCGGATTCGGCGGCAACATCCGGTTCGGGAGCGGTCCCGGCCGGCAGCACAGTCCCGGCAGCACCCCCGTCGGCCGGCACACGGGTCCCGACCGGCAGGCCGGAGTCGGCGGCCGTATCCGCCGCGTCGGCGTCCGCCAGCACGGACTCCCCGTCCCCCTTGAGCTCCTCGCGGACCTCGACCAGCAGGGCACGGATCCGCTGCAGCCGCTCCATCAGTTCGACGTCGCGGCTCACCCCCTTGCCGGCGCGCTGTCCGCGCATCGCACGCTTGGCACCCTCCAACGTCATGCCGCACTCCTTGACCAGGTGGTAGATCTGCTTGAGGTGCTCCACGTCCTGCGGCGTAAAGAGCCGGTTGCCCTTCTTGTTGCGCTTGGGCCGCAGGATGGGGAACTGCGACTCCCAGTGGCGGAGCAGCGACTGATTGACGTCGAACATCTCGGCCACCTCGCCCATCGAATAGTATAATTTCTCGCTCATAACGCTAAACTTCCTTTCCCTTGATTCGGATACTCTCTCTTTGCGGTCCTGCCCTGCAGCACCCTGCCGCGGCGTCCCGTAACTGCCGCGTTCACTCCTGCCGGAGGATCCGCAGCGAATTGGGGTACATGTTGTTCACCCGCGCACCGATCCGCTTGGCGAAGCCCAGGGCCCGTCCGCGCGCCGTCACGAGGTTCACCCCCTCGGCCAGCGCCCCGGCCGCCACCTCCTGACGCCGCAGGTAGCGCAGCGCCTGCTCGTCGTCGAGCCCGGCAACCGGAACGGCCCCGCGTTCCAGGCCGTCGAAGAAGGCCAGGGCCGGATCGGGTTTCAGCCGTCCCTTGAAGAGCTGTCCCAGTGCCACGCCCGAGCAGATCACGGGCAGCGCCTCCGAGAGCGTCTTCACCGCCTCGGCCTGCTCCCCGTACCAGGCGTAACCGGTGCCGGCAACCGTGCCGAAGACCATGCGGTCCGGCTCGCGGACCCAGCGCCGCAGCTCGCCCGCCGACGCCCGGTCGGCCGGAGCGACCATCGACCGGCGCCCCTTCGGAAGGCGCTGCCGACCCGGAGCGTCGGGCGCCTTGCGTGCCACGGCGGCGAAGAATCCCTCGCCCACGGTCCGGTGGGGGAAGAAACGGAACGTACGGAACGGGCCGACCTCCCCCTCGACAATACCCCACGCGGGGTCCACATCCACCGGATAGGGAGCAGCTACTTCGTCACCGGCCCAGGCGAGCATCCGCTCGAGCGAACCTTCGTCCTCGTCGCGGTTGAACGTACAGGTACTGTAGATCAGCGTACCGCCCGGACGCAGCGCCCGCCACGCCTCGCGCAGGATATTGTCCTGCCGCGCGGCGCACTGCCGCACGTTGTTCTCGCTCCACTCCCCGCGCGCAGCGGGATCCTTGCGGAACATGCCCTCGCCCGAGCAGGGGGCATCGACGGCCACCACGTCGAACCACGCCTCGCAGTCGCAGACCGCATGCGGCTCACACGTCGTAACCACCACGTTGCCCGTACCCCACTTGCGCACGTTGTCGGCCAGCACGGAGGCACGGCGGCGGTCGATCTCGTTGGCGACGACCAGTCCCCCGCGCCCGACAAGCGAGGCGTAGAGGGTCGTCTTGCCGCCCGGGGCCGCACAGAGGTCGAGGATCCTCGCCCCGGAGGTCGGGCCCCCCTGCAGCAGACAGCCCACGAACTGCGAGGCCGCCTCCTGCACGTAGTAGGCTCCGGCATGGAAGTCGCTGTCGAAGGTGAACGACGGGCGGCCCGCAAGCAGGAAGCCGTCGGCGCACCACGGAACGCGGCCGGCGGCCGTGAGCATCGGAAGCACCTCCGACACCCGTGCGGGCTGCTCCCCGCGAAGTCCCTCCGCCTTGGCGGGGTTCACACGGATGCTGACGCACGCCTCGCCGTCGAGGGCGCGGCAGAGGGCCTCGCCCTCCGTCGTCCCGAGGTCGCGAAGGATCCGCTCGACGAATGTCCGGGGCAGCTCCATCTCCGTCATTTTGCCGTTGCGCGCAGCGCATCGAGGCGTGCGCAGATCTTCTCCAGCACGGCGGGGTCCGAGACGAAATCCTCGTGGTCCTTGTCAATGACAAGCACTTCGCCGTCGTAGAGGTTGTCGATCCAGTGGTTGTACTTGTCGTTCAGCCGCCCGAGGTAGGCCTCGTCGATGTTCATCTCGTACTCGCGGCCCCGCTTGCGGATCTGCGAAATGAGCGTCGGAACGCTTGCCTTGAGGTAGATCAGCAGGTCGGGTTTCGGGATGAGCGCCGTCACCAGGTGGAAGATCTTCATGTAGGTCTCGATGTCGCGCGTGGCCATCAGTCCCATCTCATGCAGGTTCTCGGCGAAGATGTGGGCGTCCTCGTAGATCGTGCGGTCCTGAATGATGTCCCCGCGCCCGGTCTCCGAGAGCATGTCCATCGTCTGCTGGATGCGGCTCCCGAGGAACGAGATCTGGAGGTTGAACGACCAGCGGTTCATGTCCTCGTAGAAGTCGCCGATGTAGGGGTTGTTGCTCTCCTCGAGGTAGGAGCGGGCATCGTAACGCTCCGTCAGCATCTGCGTGAGCGTCGTCTTTCCGCTGCCGATATTTCCGGCTATGGCTATATACATATCTCTTATTGTTTTTCGTCTCCTTGTTCCGTTATCCGTCCGGACCGGGCGCCCGCACGGATCAGCACGCCGTCCCTTCGCCCGCGGCCTCCGCCTCACGGCCGAAGGCGAGCACGTCCTCGATGACTCGGCGGTCGTTCATCAGCCGCGGCACCTTGTTCTTGCCGCGCGCCCGCATCCAGCGCAGGAAGTAGCCCCGGCCGACGGTGTGGATCCGCTGCCGCTCGAGCGTCGTGCGGCGCTTGGCGTCGTAGTCCGAATTGACCCGCCGCAGCGCCTCGTCGAGCGCCCCGGCGAAGCGTTCCGGATCGGCGGGTTCACGTTCGAACTCCACGACCCACTCGTGGGCGCCCCGCTCGCGCAGGGACATGTAGCACGGGGCCACGGTGTACTCGGCCACCACGGCGCCCGTCTTCGAGCAGGCGTCAAGCAGGGCCCGGTCGGCGTTATCGACGATCAGCTCCTCGCCGAAGACGTTGATGTACTGCCGCGTGCGGCCCGCAAAGCGGATGCGGTAGGGCGCCGTCGAGGTGAACTCGACCGTATCGCCGATCTCATAGCGCCACAGGCCGTTGATCGAGGTGATGAGCATCGCGTAGACCCGGCCGCACTCGACCCCCTCGAGGGGTACGATGCGCTCTCCGTCGCGGAATTCGTAGAAGGTCCCGTAGTCGAGCATCAGCAGCATGTCGTCGCGCGCCGGGTCGTCGGCCAGAGCGAAGAAGCCCTCCGAGGCGTTGTAGGTCTCCATGTAGACGAAGTCGTCCGAGGGCAGCAGCTCGCGGAACGACTGCCGGTAGGGCGTGAACTCCACACCGCCGTGGGCGAACATCTCGAGCTGCGGCCACACCTCAAGCAGGTTCTGCCGCCCGGTATACTCGAGCACGCGGCGCATCAGCGCCAGGTTCCACGACGGAACGCCGGCAAAGGCCGTAACCGGCTCGCCGACGCACTCGCGGCAGATGGCCTCGCACTTGGCGTCGAAGTCGGGGATGATGGCCGTCTCGATGCGCGGGGCGCGGAACCAGCCGCTCCAGAAGGTCGTCTCGTGGATCAGCAGCGCCGAGAGGTCGCCGACCAGGTTGCGCCCCTCCTGCGTACAGGAGCCCCCCAGCGTCAGGGTCTTGCCCTCGAAGGCCCGCGTCTTCGGGTGCGCCGCCGCATAGAGCGTCGCCACGTCGCGCATGCCCAGCGTGTGGTTCCACCAGAGCGAGTCGCGCGTCACGGGGATGTACTTGCTGCGGTCGGAGGTGGTGCCCGACGAGCGGGCGAAGAGCGTCACGCGCCCGGGCGAAGTCACGCTGCGGATTCCTTCGAGCATCCGCTCGACGTAGGGTTTGAACGTATCGTAGTCGAAGGTCTCGACCTGCGTCTGGAACTGCTCCACGGTATGGATGTGGCGCAGGTCGTAGCGGTCGCCGAACTCGGTCATCCGCCCCCGGCGCAGCAGGTAGCGGAACATGCGCTCCTGCGTCTCGATCGGATGACGGCGGAAGCGGTCGATGGCCCGTGCCCGGCGCGAGAACCACGCCTTGAGAATCGTATTTCGGAAAGACATCGTATCGTCTCGTTATGTGAACCCGCACGCCGCACACAACCGGCCCCGTCGTGGAGCCCCGCGAAGGTCGGCGACCCGGGTATGAACTGTCAGTTAAAATAATAACCCACCTTGCCGACGGATCCCGGCATGGCGAAAAGCACCACGCGGTCGTAGGGGTTGCACTGCGTGTCGTCCACGGCGATGAAGACCTTGTCGCCCCGGACAATGCCCCCGACGATCGTGTCGTCGGGAAGCCCCAGATCGCGGATCCGCGCCTTGGTGGCCGGGGAGTTCGGCTTGACAATGAACTCCAGCACCTCGGCATCGCTGCCCGTCAGGCACTTGATCGCCTGCACGTCGGTGGACATCGTGAAGCGGAAGATGTTCGACGCGGTGACCAGTTTCTTGTTGATGATCGTGTCGATGCCGATCGACTCGGCCAGGTTGATGTAGTTGAGGTTCTCCACCTCGGCGATCACCTTCTTGACGCCCATGCGCTTGGCCAGCATCGCCGCAAGGATGTTCGTCTCGCTGCGCCCGGTCACCGCCACGAAGGCGTCCATGTTCGACAGCCCCTCCTCCATCATCGCCTCCGTATTGCGGCCGTCCTCGTTGATGATCAGCGTCTTGTCGAGCATCTCGGCCAGGCGGTAGGCCTTCTCGGCGTTGTAGTCCACCAGCTTGATGTTGATCTCCTCCTGCAGCTCCGTGGCGATGCGGATGCCGATGCGCGAACCTCCCAGGATCATCATGTTGCGGATCTCGATGTTCGAGCGGCCCGAGAACTCCATGACCCGGTGCACGGCGTCCTGCCGCGCGATGACGTAGATCACGTCGCCCTCCATGTAGCGCTCGCCCACCCGCGGGATGATCGTCTCGCCGCCCCGCGTGATGGCAACCGTGCGGTAGCTCAGCGACTCCTGCTCCTCGTCGAAGCCCGTCAGCGGCTCGCCCACCAGCGGCGAGGCCGGCTCGAGGCGGAAGACCGCCAGCGAGAGCTTGCCGCTCGAGAAATCGACATACTCGGTCGTCGAGGTATGGCCCAGGAGGTTGATCACCTCGCGGGCCGCAACCTTCTCGGGATAGAACAGGTAGTCGATGCCCATGTCGATGAACATCTCCTTGTTGTCGGGTTCGAGGTATTCGTTGTTGTCGATCCGCGCGATCGACTTCTTCGCCCCGAGGCGCTTGGCCAGCGTGGCCGAGACGATGTTGGCATTCTCCTCGTGGTTTACGGCGATGAACAGGTCGCACTTGCGGACCGCAGCGCGGCGCAGCACGGCGAAGGTCGTCGAGTCGCCCTCGACCGAGATAACGTCGGCCAGGCTCGCGACCTCGGCCAGGGCCTTCGGGTCGCTGTCCACGATGGTGATCTCATGGCCGTTGCCGCTCAGCATGCGGGCCAGATGGCTCCCCATCTCGCCGGCTCCCGCAATGACGATTTTCATGGCTAATCCGCGTTTTTCGTAACTTCCAAATCGGTATTCGGAACCCGGGCGGAACCTCTCCGGAAACACCCGGGCACTTTTTTGCATTTTATCCTACAAATATATATATTTGCCGCCGAACCCCCAAATTTCGGGACAAAAATTCATTTTCCATGCCAGACTGGTTGATCGTCGTACTGTGCGCCGTGGCGGCCGTGGGACTCTTCGTCCTCGGAATGTCGCTCACGCTGATGATTAAGGGACACCACATCGATTCGGAGATCTCGACGAACAAGAACATGCAGCGCCTGGGCATCAAGTGTGCCGTGCAGGAGACCCGCGAAGCCGACGGACACGCCGACTGCTCCGACTCGGGGAAGACCCTGCCGGGGTGCTCGGGCAACTGCGGTGCCTGCGACATCGAGCACAAGTAGCCGCGCGGAGCATTCCTGCCACCGCGCACGGGCAAAAAAGATTCCGGCCGCGGGGATCCGCAGCCGGAAAGATCACAGCACTATAGGAAAACAATGCACGGGCGCCTGCCACAGGCAGGGATCAGGCACGGCGACAATATCCTCACCCGTCCAACATCCGGCCGCCCGTCGGCACCGGACCCCCGACCGGACCCCGCACCGCACGGGCGTCGGGGCACACGTCGGCGTCACAGCGCCGGGCAGAACTTCGACCGGCAGACGAACCACGGATTGTGGAGGTCCTCCTCATTGTACTTCAACTCGCCGCCGTCGGGCAGCGAACGGGTCTCGCCGCCGGCCTCCCGCAGGATCAACTCACCGGCGGCAGTATCCCATTCGAAGGTGTGCGTCGTCCGCACGTAGTAGTCCACGCGCCCCTCGGCCAGCATGCAGAACTTGTAGGAACTGCCCTGCTCGATGACCTCCAGGTCGGGATGTGCGGTCCGCAGGCGGGCGATGTGCTCGTGGGTCTCGGGGGTCTGGTGCGAACGCGAAACGGCCACCCGCAGGTGGTCGTGGCGAGCCGCAGAAGGCAGCGGAAGCGGGGTCCAGCCGGTTACGATCTCGTCATAGGTATAGGAGGCATCGGCCGACGGGAAGACCCCCTCCTTGAGGTAGGAACCCGAATCGCGGCCCGCCACATACATCTTTCCGAAATAGGGAACATAGACCACGGCCCCCATGCAGACGTTGTTCTCCATGAGCGCGATGTTTACCGTAAATTCGTTGTTGCCCTTGATGAACTCGACCGTTCCGTCGAGCGGATCTACGAGCCAGTAAAGCTCCCAGTTGCGGCGTTCGTCGTAGCGCATCTCACGCCCCTCCTCCGAAAGGATCGGAATGCGCGTCGGACCGAGGTATTCGCGGATCGTCTTGTGTGCCAGACGATCCGCTATTGTGATCGGCGTATGGTCCGTTTTGAGGCTGATGTCGTAATCGTCGCGGTTCTTGTATACGCCCATGATCGCCGCCCCGGCCCGGACCGCCGCATTGAAGAGCGGAGGCAACAGATACATGCGCACCTTATCATTTATCATCGTAGCCCGTGTTTGAAGTTTCGGAATCTGCTTTTCCATCGTAAAGGTAGCAAGAATTTATCATATAAACGAACGATTTCCCCCACATATTTTGCTCCCTGTCGTTTCGGAACAACCTCGGAGGAGAAAAGGACAACCCCGCAAGGGCGCCCCCGCCCTGCCGCCCAAAACCGTGCCAAAAGACCCGAACCGATTTTTTTTGTGCTTTCCCCCTTGCAGTTCCGCGAATTATCCCTATATTTGCACTCCGAATTATGTTTCAACACATAACCATCGATTTTAATGTACGTTATAGTAGAGATCGCAGGTCAGCAGTTCAAGGCTGAAAAAGGTCGGAAACTTTATGTTCACCGTCTTCAGGGCGAAGAAAATTCGTCCGTAAGTTTCGACAAAGTCCTGCTCACAGACAACGACGGTCAGGTTAAAGTCGGCGCACCTGTAGTAGAAGGCGCCGCAGTAAAGTGCAAGATCCTGAGGCATCTGAAGGATGACAAGGTTCTGGTGTTCAAGAAGAAGCGTCGCACCGGCTATCAGAAGTGCAACGGCCACCGCCAGTATCTGACGCAGATTCTCGTCGAGGAAATCGTTGCATAAACCTTTAAAACGCAAGTAACATGGCACACAAGAAAGGTGTAGGTAGTTCGAAGAACGGCCGTGAGTCGGAAAGCAAGCGACTCGGCATCAAATTGTTCGGCGGCCAGTTCGCAAAGGCGGGCAACATCATCGTCCGTCAGCGCGGCACGGTCCACAACGCCGGTGAAAACGTCGGCATGGGTAAGGATCACACCCTCTTCGCACTCGTAGACGGAACCGTGGAGTTCTGCAAGAAGGGCGAGGGCAAATCCTACGTCAGCGTTACCCCGCTGAGCGAGTAGCGTCCCAAGGGGGGGGGTAAGAGCCGGGACCGGAAGACGGTCTGCAAGGGCTCGCGGAAAGGAGGTCCGGAATCGGAAAACTTTCAGGCAGACAACCACCCCGCAACGGAATCAGATACGGAAAACGGCTTCCACATACGGAGGCCGTCTTCTGTTTTTAGCCGGATGTACAAAAGGCCGCAATGCCCGTGCTCGGATCCCCACAAGCGGGAATGATGACGGACCCCTGCCGCGAGGGAGGGGGCGAAGGAGCGAGGAAGCCGGGGACGCGGGGCTGGAGACACGCAGATCGGAGACGCGGAAGCACGCAGGACGGAGACACAGGAGCACGCAGGACGGAGACGGCGGGGACACGCAGACGCAAATGGACCCGCAACCGGCAAAACTGCGGCAAATCAGGAAGACCCCCTACCCTACTTCGTCCCGGAATTCAGCCCGTTGCGTACACTACAAACAAAAGGCCCGGTCGCAAAAACGACCGGGCCCCGTTTTAACGTACGGTGCGGCTACTCTTCGGCGGCAACAGGCTCCTCGGTTGCGGCTGCCGACTCACACGACGAGCAATCGGTGCACTCACCGGCAGGCTCGGCACATGCAGCAGGCTCAACGGCGGCAGGCTCCGAAACGGCTGCCGGCTCCCCGGCGGGCTCGAGCGTAACGGCAAGGAACTCGGCCAGCAGCGTCTGGTCGTCGTAGAACTTCAGCGTCGTACCGCTGATCTCGTAACGATCCACCTCGTCGAGCATCTGGACGAAGGCATTCTCGAACTCCATATCGGGGCATGCCATCCGCGTCATGCCGAGCGGACCGAGCTCCAGCTTACCTTCGCCGGCCTCATACTTGCCGAAGAAGCGATTGCAGTTCGTACGGCCGGCAACCATCGTATCGGCCGCATTGAACACAAGGGTGAAGGCATCGGACTCACCGTCGATCGCCGTGGCGGGGATCCCCTCCATCTTCGAAAGTTTCCACGTCGTTCCTTCGAGCGTGGCGTCAGCGGCACCGCCGCAGCAGGCCGTCATCGCAGCCAAAGCAAGGGCTGCCACAAAAAGCTTTTTCATAAGACAACTTATTTTTAAGTCTTTCATTTTCCCGTTCGGTGCGGAAAAACTCCGCATCCGGACCCTTCCGGAATCCGGGGCACAAAAGTAGATAAAGAATCGGTCATAAGCAAGAAAAATCGCATCACAAACAGACTCGAGAAATCCCCTGCAATCCGCATACCGGAAATCGGGCGGGGAGACCCCGGTCGGCTCGGGAGCGGAAGGACAAGAACCGACGGAACGGGGGCTGAACTGCGTGGACTGCGGCAGAAAAGGATACCGCACGGAGCCAAGTGGTTCGGCAGGAACCCCCGCAACGGGAGGATGAAGGAAAGCCGCGGGCCGAAGGGAGAAAAAAGAGCCGCGACCCTCGGAAGGATCACGGCTCTCACACCTATATTATACGGTTCGACAGCGGAATCAATACTCCATCTTCGAACGGCGCACGTAGCCATTGTAGCGCCACTTGGCGTTCTCCTCGGCAGCGGCGAAGAGTTCGTCGGCCTCGGTCGGGAAGGACTTCTGGAGCGACGTGTAGCGGACCTCCTTCATCAGGAACTCGCGGAACTTCGTCCAGTCGGGCTCCTTCGAGTCGAGCACGAACGGGTTCTTGCCCTGCTCCTCCAGCTCGGGGTTGTAGTGCCACAGGTGCCAGTAACCGCAGGCTACGGCCTCCTTGCCGACGGTCTGCGTACGCGCCATGCCGCCCTTGATACCGTGGTTGATACACGGAGCGTAGGCGATGATGAGCGACGGACCGGGATAGGCCTCGGCCTCCTTCAGGACGTTGAAGAGCTGCTGCTGCGAAGCTCCGATCGAAACCTGGGCCACATAGACATAGCCGTAGGTCATGGCCATGGCGCCGAGGTCCTTCTTGCGGATGCGCTTGCCGCTCGATGCGAACTTGGCAACGGCACCCACCGGCGTAGCCTTCGACGACTGGCCGCCCGTGTTCGAGTAGACCTCCGTGTCGATGACCAGGATGTTCACGTCCTGACCCGAAGCCAGCACGTGGTCCACACCGCCGTAGCCGATGTCGTAGCCCCAGCCGTCACCGCCGATGATCCACTGCGACTTCTTGACGAGCCAGTCCTTATGCTCGAGGATCTGGCGGCAGTAGTCGCAGCCGCAGGCCTCCATGAGCGGGACAAGGCGCGCCGTCACCTCGGCCGAACGGGCCGACGATCCGCGGTTGGCGATCCACTCCTTCATGACGCCCTTGAGCTCCTCGGAGCACTTGGTGCACGAAGCGATGGCAGCCTCCATCAGCGCCTGGATGCGGTCGCGGAGCTTCTCGATACCGATGTGCATACCCAGACCGAACTCGGCGTTGTCCTCGAAGAGCGAGTTGGCCCAGGCGGGACCCTGACCCTTCTCGTTGGTGCAGTAGGGCGTCGAGGGGGCCGAACCCGAATAGATCGACGTACAGCCCGTAGCGTTGGCAACCATCATCTTGTCGCCGAAGAGCTGCGTGATGGCCTTGATGTAGGGCGTCTCGCCGCAACCGGCGCAGGCTCCCGAGAACTCGAACAGCGGCTGGGCGAACTGGAGGTTCTTGACCGACTTGGTCTTGTCCACAACCTGCTTGTAGCCGATCTTCGAGGTAGCGTAGTCCCAGTTCTTCTGCTGCGGGAGCTGCTCCTCGAGCGGCCGCATGACCAGAGCCTTCTGCTTGGCCGGGCATACATCGACGCAGTTGCCGCAGCCCGTACAGTCGAGCGGCGAGATCTGCACGCGGAACTTGTACTCCTTGGTCTCGCCCAGGCCCTGCTTCCAATCCATGCCCGATGCGGCGGCCTCCTCCTCGGTGGCCAGGAACGGACGGATTGCAGCGTGGGGGCAGACGTACGAGCACTGGTTGCACTGGATACAGTTGGCGATCTGCCACTCGGGAACGTTCACGGCGATGCCGCGCTTCTCGTAGGCGGCCGTGCCGTTGTCCCACGTGCCGTCCTCACGGCCGTTGAAGGCAGAAACGGGCAGCTGGTCGCCCTTCAGTCCGTTGATCGGCTCGACGATCTTGCGGACGAACTCCGGATAGGAGGCATTCGACGCATGCTCGAAGCCGCGATCCTCGATCTGCGCCCACTCGGCGGGCACCTCGACCTTCTCGACGGCATTGCCGCCGGCATCGACCGCAGCGTAGTTCATGTTCACGATATCCTCGCCCTTCTTGCCGTAGGACTTCAGGATGGCGTGCTTCATCTCCTCGACGGCCTTCTCGAACGGAATGACATTGGCGATCTTGAAGAAGGCCGACTGCATGATCGTATTCGTACGCGAACCGAGACCCAGTTCTGCGGCGATCTTCGTGGCGTTGATGATGTAGAAATTGATGTGGTTCTTCGCCAGGTAGGCCTTCATGTGGTCGGGCAGCGTGGCGCAGGTCGTCTCGACGTCGTGCACCGAGTTCAGCAGGAACGAGCCGCCCGGCTTGAGGCCCTTCAGCACGTCGTACTTATCGACATACGACGGCACGTGGCAGGCCACGAAATCGGGCGTCGTGACCAGGTAGGGCGAGGTGATCGGCAGGTCGCCGAAGCGCAGGTGCGACGAGGTGTAGCCGCCCGACTTCTTCGAGTCGTAGGAGAAGTAGGCCTGGCAGTACTTGTTCGTCGAACCGCCGATGATCTTGATCGAGTTCTTGTTGGCACCTACCGTACCGTCGGCGCCCAGTCCGAAGAAGAGGGCCTCGAACGTACCGGGCTTTGCCAGCGAAATCTCCTCGCCGACGGGAAGCGACAGGTTCGTGACGTCGTCGGTGATGCCCACCGTGAAGTGCTCCTTCGGGGCCTCGGAGGCCAGATTCTCGAAGACGGCCAGGATCTGGGCCGGAGTCGTGTCCTTCGACGAGAGGCCGTAGCGGCCGCCGATGACCATCGGCTGGATCGACTTGCCGTAGAACATCGACTTCACGTCGAGGTAGAGCGGTTCGCCCTCGGCGCCCTGCTCCTTCGTGCGGTCGAGCACGCAGACACGCTTGACGCTCTTCGGCAGCACGTCGAAGAAGTACTTCTCCGAGAAGGGACGGTAGAGGTGCACGGTCACCAGACCCACCTTGCGGCCCTGCTTGCGCAGGTAGTCGATCGTCTCCTTGATGGTCTCCGTAACGGAGCCCATGGCGATGAGGATCTCCTCGGCCTCGGGATCGCCGTAGTAGACGAAGGGTTTGTACTCGCGGCCGGTGATCTTCGAGATCTCGCGCATCGTATCGGCCACCATGTCGGGAACGGCATTGTAGAACTTGTTGGCAGCCTCACGCGTCTGGAAATAGATGTCGGGGTTCTGGGCCGTACCGCGCGTCACGGGGTGCTCGGGGTTCAGGGCACGGGCGCGGAAGGCCTTCAGGGCGTCGCGGTCGAGCAGCGACGTGAGCGAAGCCTCGTCGATGAGCTCGATCTTCTGGATCTCGTGCGAGGTGCGGAAACCGTCGAAGAAGTGCAGGAACGGCACGCGGGCCTTCAGGGCCACCAGGTGTGCGACACCCGCGAGGTCCATTACCTCCTGTACGGACGACGTGGCCAGCATGGCGAAGCCCGTCTGGCGGGTGGCCATGACGTCCTGGTGGTCGCCGAAGATCGACAGCGACTGTGCAGCCAGGGCACGGGCCGAAACGTGGAAGACGCCCGGGAGCAGCTCACCCGAGATCTTGTACATATTCGGAATCATCAGCAGCAGACCCTGCGACGCGGTGAACGTCGAGGTGAGTGCGCCGCTCTGCAGCGATCCGTGAACGGCACCCGCCGCTCCGGCCTCGGACTGCATCTCGACAACCTTCACCGTTTCGCCGAAGATGTTCTTGCGCCCCTGCGCCGCCCACTCGTCCACGAGTTCGGCCATCGTCGATGACGGCGTGATGGGATAGATCGCGGCGACCTCCGAGAACATGTAAGCCACGTGAGCCGCTGCATAGTTACCATCACAAGTGATGAATTTCTTTTCTGCCATTGTTTTGAATTTTAGGTAATATTTCGTGTGTTTCCGAGTCATTGCGACTGTCGTCCGCACGGGACGGCGCTGCAAAGATAAAAATTTCGCAGCAAAAAACAGCCCCATTTTCCGGCAAATAATCGGCCGAAGGGTCACTTTTCGGTGTTATCCGAATAACACTCGGTCTGTTATTCAGATAACAGCAAACGCACGCAGGATCAACGAGTTGAAAATAAGGGTCTGGGGCAATCCGCGGCAACCCGCGGAGCTTCCGACGCACTTCGGCACGCCGTTGGCACCGATGCGGGGAAAATGTGCGGCACGGCACGGGCGTCCGATCCGTATCCACACATTTTTTCCTAACTTTGCCCCATGATCGCATACCGCAAACAAACGCTCGCAAACGGACTGACGGTCGTCGTCAATCGCGACCGGACGTCGAAACTGGCCGCCGTGAACCTGCTCTACAAGGTCGGGGCGCGCAACGAGAACCCCTCCCGCACGGGGTTCGCACACCTGTTCGAACACCTGATGTTCCGCGGGACGCGCGAGGTCCCGAATTTCGACCTGCCCGTACAGATGGCCTCGGGCGACAACAACGCCTTCACGAACAACGACTACACGGATTTCTACATCACCCTGCCGAAGGACAATATCGAGACGGCACTCTGGCTCGAGAGCGACCGCATGGAGGGGCTGGAGATCACACCCGAAAAACTCGACACGGAGAAACGTGTGGTGGTCGAGGAGTTCCGGCAGCGCTACCTCAACCAGCCCTACGGCGACCAGACGATGCTGCTCCGGGCACTGGCCTACAAGGTGCACCCCTACCGCTGGGCGGCCATCGGACTGGAGACCGGCCACATCGAGGGCGCTTCGCTCGACGACGTGGAGGCGTTCTACCGCACGCACTACCACCCCTCGAACGCCATCCTCTCGATCTCGGCCGACCTCGACGAGGAGCGGATGTTCGACCTGGCCGCCAAGTGGTTCGAACCGCTGGCAGATACGCCGCACACCGCCGCACCCGTCCCGCAGGAGCCCGCGCAGACCGCCGCGCGGCGCGAGGAGGTCGAACGCGACGTGCCGGCAACGACCGTGACGGTGGCCTGCCACATGTGCGCCCGCACCGAACCCGACTTCTACACGGCCGACCTGGTGTCGGACCTGCTGGCCGGGGGCGACTCGGGGCGGCTCTACCGCCACCTGGTCAAGGAGCGCCGTCTGCTGTCGAGCGTCAATGCCTACATCACGGGCGACGTCGATCCGGGGCTCTTCGTCTTCACCGGGCAGCTGCTCCCGGGCGTCACGCCCGAGGAGGCCGAGGAGGCTTTCCGCGGGGAGATCCGCACCCTGCAGAACGGTACCCCCTCGCCCTACGAGATCGAGAAGGTGAAGAACAAGTTCGAGGCCAACACGCTCTTCGGCGAGTTGAACGTGATGAACAAGGCGATGAACCTCGGCTACTACGAGATGCTCGGCGACCTGCGGCTCATCAATGCCGAAGTGGAACGCTACCGCGACGTCGATGCGGAGCGCATCCGCTCGTTCAGCCAGCGCGTTTTCCGCGAGGAGAACGCGTCCACACTCATTTACAAAGCCCGGAAATGACACGACAACCACAGATCACCCCCTCGGAAATCGAGGTACAACAGGCCACGCGGACGGTGCTGCCGAACGGTGTGGCGCTCTACACGCTCCCGGCCGACGAGTTCGAGGTGCTGCGCATCTCGTTCGTCTTCCGCGCCGGATCCTCCGTGCAGCAGGTCCCCTTCTCGGCCTCGGCGGCAGCCAACCTCCTTGCCGAAGGGTCGGAGGCGATGACCGCGGCAGAGATCGCCGAACAGCTCGACTACCACGGCTCGTGGTACGACGTCAATATCGACCGCGACTACGCCTACATCAATTTCGCCACCCTCTCGAAATTCTTCGCCGAGACGCTCGCCGTGGCCGAAGAGCTGCTGCTCCGCCCGACCTTTCCCGAGGAGGAGCTGCGCACCTATGCCGCCAAGCGCAAACAGCGGCTGGCCATCGACCGCACGAAGGTCGATATCGAGGCCCGCGAAGCGTTCGCCCGGGCGATGTTCGGGCCGCAGCATCCCTACGGCATCTCGTCGGACGAGGCGGCCTACGACCGGCTGACACGCGCGGACGTCGCGGAGTTCTACCGCCGCTGCTACACGGCCGAGAACTGTTTCGTCGTCTGCAGCGGGCGCATCGGCGACAGGGAACTGCAGGCCGTTGCGGCGCTGGCCGGGCGCATTCCCCGGGGCGGGCAGCGGGCGGAGGGATGCTTCCCGGAGCCGGTGACCACCCGCACGGCATTCGTCAGCCATCCCGGAGCCGTACAGTCGTCGATCCGCATCGGGCGGCTGCTCTTCCCGCGCCAGCACCCCGACTTTGTCGGCATGCAGGTTGTGGCCACGGCACTCGGCGGATACTTCGGGTCGCGCCTGATGCAGAATCTCCGCGAACGCAACGGATACACCTACGGTGTGGTGGCCGCGATGGTCAATTTCGAACGGGCGGGGTACTTCGCCGTGGCCACGCAGGTCGGGACCGACGTGGCACGCGACGCCCTGCGCGAAATCCGCGCCGAGATCGAGCGGCTGCGCACGGAGCCGATGCCCGGGGAGGAACTCGAACTGGTGAAGAACATGATGACGGGCGAGATGATGCGCATCCTCGACGGGCCGTTCGGGATTGCCGACGTGACAATCGAGAACATCCTCTGCGGCACCGACAACGGGATCATCGCCGAGAATATCCGACGGATACGGAACACGACGCCGGACGACGTGAGGCGTCTGGCCCACAAATACCTGAGCGGCGAAGAGTTGGTGACGGTCGTGGCCGGAGCCGAGAATCCCGGGATCTGAGGTTCCCGGGCGCGAAGGGAAGAGACGGAAAGAGAGGGGCGGCCGCGCACACGGCGGATCAGCCGCGGTGTTCGTCCACCCAGCAGGTCAGCTCCACGAAATCGGCGACCGAGAGTTGCTCGGCACGCCACGTAAAGAAGGGGTGCTCGGCCCCGCCGAAGTCGCCGAAGGCCGACTTGAGCGAATTGCGGATCATCTTGCGGCGCTGGCCGAACGAAGCCTTCACCACACGGATGAACAACGCCTCGTCGCAGCCGAGGTGCTGCGTGGCGTTGCGGCGCAGGCGGATGACGGCGCTCTTGACCTTCGGAGGCGGGTTGAAGACCGTCTCATTGACCGTGAAGAGATACTCGATGTCGTACCACGCCTGCAGCAGCACCGAAAGAATGCCGTACTCCTTCGATCCGGGCGGCTCGGCAAGACGCACGGCGACCTCCCGCTGGATCATGCCGACGCACTCGGGCACCAGATCGCGGTTCTCCAGCACCTTGAAGAAGATCTGCGAGGAGATGTTGTAGGGGAAGTTGCCGATGATGCGGAGCCCGTGCGGGAAGAGCGAGCGCAGGTCCAGGCGCAGGAAATCGCCCTCGATGAGCCGCGGCGTGAACTCCGGGTAGTGAGCGTGGAGGTAGGCGACGCTCTCCGAGTCGATCTCGGCGCCCCACGTCACGATGTCTTCGCGCCGCAGCAGGAACTGCGTCAGTACCCCCATGCCGCATCCCACCTCAAGCACGTCGCAGCGCCGTGCGGCGGCATCCTCCTCCGCGGCCGGGCCGGCGGCCTGTGCGGAGGGCTCCCCTGCCGGCAGCAGCACGGGACCGCCCGAGAGCGAATCGCAGATCTTGCGGGCAATATTCAGATCGACCAGGAAATGCTGGCCCAAGGCTTTTTTGGCTCTAACTTCCGTCATACGCGGCAAAGATACGAAAAAAATCCGCCGGACACACATCCGGCGGATCGACTTCACAACAGATCGGATTTCCGCCCGACCGGGCGACGTCCGGCATGGGCGGCAGGATTTCCGCCCGACGGGACGGCGCGGCAGGCCGCCGTTTCCGGCAGCACGGGATGCACGTCAGGGGCATTCCGGAGCCGGACCGGGCCGGCCGGCGGTGCGGCCGCGCTCAACGTCTTTTCGAACGGCGCGAGCGGCGCCTGGCTCGCTGCTCCTCGTCACGCGCCTCGCGGCGCAGGCGTCGCTGCGTAAGGCGGAACGTATAGAGCAGGCCGACGAAACCGATACCGAGCAACGCCACCCAGAACCACACGGCGATTCCCCGCGGCACATACTCGACGGCATAGATAATACCCGCGATGGCCAGCACCATCAGCACCAGGCGCACGATCTGCATCAGATTGAATTTCATAGTCTCTTCGTTTTTATGGAATCTGGTTCCGGTTCACTTCATCGAGGTGCCGGCGGCGCTTCTTGTGGTATTCGTTCCAGACCATGGCTGCAGCGAAAACGACGAACAGCAGCGCGATGAAGGTATTGTACACATCCACCCGTCCGACATAGTCCCAATAGAGATTGACACCCAGCCAAACGAGCGTCACACACAGAAAGAGCAAAGCAAGCGTAAAGGTCTTTTTGTTCATAGGCACGTATTATTTAGGTTTGAGGGTATCCCCGAAAAAACGGCCTTCCGCACAAGCCCCGGACCTCGGGAGCGACAAGCGCCCGGACATCCCGGCAAAGGCCGGGACGGCGGCGGTCAGTTGCCCTGCTCGCAGATGAACTTGATGCGGACCAGACGGATCTCCTCCTCGGTGT
>OLXG01000331.1_pt1 | contig 19510 bp, 15 predicted proteins | sample 1673861 | NCBI WGS metagenome assembly OLXG01 (sample SAMEA103958130, study PRJEB25191) | human gut metagenome | biome: human-associated habitat [ENVO:00009003]; feature: intestine environment [ENVO:2100002]; material: feces | place: Germany | collected 2013/2015
CCCAACATTGACAGCCTTGCCGCGCACAGCACGGTTTTTGATTATTGCTATGTGAACAACCCCATCTGTATGCCAAGCAGAATGTCCATCTTCACCGGGCTGTACCCGCATAACCACAACCAGTGGACAAACGGGAACCAGCTTGAGCACCCGCTCAGGACGCTCGCCGACCACCTGCATGATAACGGCTATCACACCGGCAGCATCGGAAAGCTGCACTTCCAGTGCACCGACTGCGGAAAGAACGCCCCGCATATCAGCATGGAGGATCACCGCCTCTGGGAAGAGAAGGGCGATAATATAGACTGGTACGGCCCGTACTGGGGCTTTGAGCATGTGGAGTTCACCTCCGGCCATGCGACGAAGCCGCTGGCCCACTACGGCAAATGGTATTATGAGCACGGCGGAAAGGACGAATGGGCGATAGCAAAGCCCGTGGAGGGCTTCGACGCCTGCCCCGTGACGACTATGCCGGAGAACCTGCATGATTCCATGTTTGTCGGTGAGCGCGCAGCGGCGTATATATCCGAGCACGCGAATGACGACCAGCCTTTCTTCCTCACGGCGAGCTTCCCTGACCCGCATCATCCGTTCAACCCTCCGCTTGAGACTGCGCTGCGCTACAAGGATGTTCCAGTGAAAATGCCAGTGAACGAGAGTGACGACCTGCACACAAGGCCCCGGCATTATCATTATCATCAGTACGGCGTCTGGCACAGGGCAGGGCTTCTCCACCCGCTGCCGGATATGCCCGAAGAGGATAAGGAAAAGTGCGGGAAGTGCGCGAATCAGATCGCGCAGTTCATGGATGAAAAGATACTTCAGGGTCTGGGTCTGCTGACGCACGGCGACAGCTCCGGCGAGGAGTATAAGCCCAGCGTGCTCAGTGCGCATGAGCGCGACCAGCGGATACGCAATACTTATGCGATGGTCGATCTTATCGACAAGGGCGTTGGCAAGATACTTGATGCCCTCAAAGAGTCCGGCGCGCTTGAGGATACGGTCATCATATTCACGGCAGACCATGGCGAGCTTATGGGCGACCACGGACTTTGGCTGAAGGGCCCGTTCTTCTATGACGGCCTTGTGAACGTCCCCCTGATGATGCACACGCCCGAGGACAACGCGTCCGTCACCGAGGCGCTTGCATCCTCCGTCGATATTTACCCGACCTGCTGTGAGCTGCTGGGTGTGCCGACGCCGAGAAGCTGCGACGGTATGTCTCAGGCCGCGGCGCTGAGAGGGGAAAAGGTCCGCACCGAATGCCTCTTCGAGTACCGCAACGGTTATTTTGAAAACGACGTCTATACCCTCGGCTATGTCGATGAGAAATATAAGTTCGTCCAGTACCAGAACGGCGACGTCGAGATGACCGACAGGATAAACGACCCCGAGGAAAATGTAAATATAGTATATAACGGCGCAAATCCGGAGCTTCTGGCGGAGTACAGAAACAAGCTGCTGAATATGATGCTCAACACCGCAAGCAAGTTCCCGGAACAGTACTGCCACGCATAGTGAGCTATGACTTCCTGAAAGTCAAAAAAATATAAGGAGACGAAAAAATGAGAAAGAAAATCACAGCTCTGCTGCTGGCGGCAATAATGCTGCTTGCACTCACGGCATGCGGCACTACCGCACAGCCCGCATCCACCGAAGCACCTGCCGCCGATGCTGCGGCAGACGCCCCAGCGGAAGCCTCCGCAGAAGAAACCGCGCTTGACTACCCCACGCAGAACATAAGCTGGATCGTTCCCGTCGCCGCCGGCGCGGGCGTTGACCTCGTGACCCGTCAGGTCGCCGATATGCTCGACCTCGGCGTGAATTTCTCCATTGAGAATATCACCGGCGGCCAGCAGGCGATCGGCACCAAGGAAGCGCTCTCCAGACCGGCCGACGGCTACACCCTCTTCTCCATCGCAAATGCCGGCCTTCTCACTCAGCCCATCATTAACCCGGACGTCGGATACACTGTTGACGATATCATCGCGCTTGCCATGCTCACGCCTGATGTCCTTGCAACTGTCACCGTGAACAACGATTCCGACATCAAGACCATGGAAGACTGGGTGGAGTTCGTCACCACTCACGATGAGTTCAGCTTTGCCGTTCCCAACAGCGGCGGCTTCGGCCACATGAGCTGCCTTGCGGTCCTCAAGGGCCTCGGCGCGAACTACGGCAAGGCCGTGGCTTATGACGGCAACAACGGCGCATACCAGGCCGTGCTCAACGGCGAGGTCGATTTTGCCATCCTCGACGACAACTTCATTTACAACTACAGCAATCAGGGCACCTGCAACGTTCTTGTTGCGCTGTCCTCCACCAAGTCCCCCTACCTGCCCGATGTTGAGCCTCTGTCTTCCGCATACCCCGTGGACAAGCTGGACGCGCTCGGCGGCTGGAAGATCGCCTGCGTCTCTGCGGACACTCCTCCCGAGATAGTTGAGTTCCTCAAGACAAAGCTCGACGAGCTGCTTTTGTCCGATGAGTACGCCAAGTACCTTGAAGAGAACGGCTACGGCAGCTTCAACGGCAAGATACTCTCCATCGATGAGCTCTCCGGCGTGATAAATGACGCAGTCGCGCTCTATTCCGAAATACTTGTAGAAGCCGGTCTGATGTAAGTCCGGCGCGGAATTGGATAATCAGGTCAAACCATGTGAATAACATGGTTTGACTTTTATGAGGTGTTTTCATGAATCAACAAAAAGCAAAGCGCGATATTTTCCTGATGTTGTTTTTCATTGCAGCGTCGCTCGTCCTTATTTTCTGGCTTATTCCCGGCTACATCACAGTCACAAAGCTGATGGAGCAGGAGGCGTTTACGCCGCGCACATACCCGAATCTGATCGCTTACGGTCTGCTTATGGTGTCGGTGCTCGGCCTTATAAATTCGATCAGTAACTATGTCAGGTGCGTCCGCGAAGAGGGAAAGCAGAAGCCCGTGAAGAAGACCGCGGCAGAGTGGAAAGAAAAGCTTTTCCCCTATTTCATATACCTGCTGATAATAGTTTACGTTGTCATTTACCGTACTTTTGGTATTATCCCCGCGACGGTCATCGTTCCGCCGGTAATGCTCTGGGTCCTCAACTGCCGCAGTTGGAAAGGCTATGCGGGCTTCTATGTCTTTGCCGCCGCCATCTATCTGATTTTCACAAAGCTGCTGTCAGTACCTATAAAGTGAGGAGAAAAATATGCTTTCAATAATAACTGAGATATTTACCCTGCAAAATCTCCTCATGATGAACGTGGGGCTTTTTGTGGGCATCATAATCGGCGCAATGCCGGGCCTGAACGTCGCGCTTGCCGTCACGGTGCTGCTCACGCTGTCTATCGGCATGGAATCCCTTCCCGGCATGTTCATGCTTCTCGGCGGCTATTGCGGCGCAATGTACGGCGGAAGCATAACCGCTATACTGATAAATACGCCCGGCACGCCCAACGCCGCGGCGACCTCGCTCGACGGCTACCCGATGGCAAAGAAGGGCCGCGCAGGCGACGCGCTCAAGCTCGCGCTGTACGGCTCCTCCATCGGCGGTATCCTCAGTGCTGCGGCGCTTATGTTCCTTGCGCCTCAGCTTGCAAAGGTCGTTAATTACATTGCCTCTCCCGAAATGTTTGCCATCTGCCTTTTCGGCCTCTGCGCGACGATAAGCCTTTCCAAGGATAACGTCATTAAAGGTATCATCGCGGCTCTCATTGGCCTTATATTACGGACGGTCGGCCTTGACCCGCTCAACGGTACGGCGCGTCTCATCTTCGGCTCCAGCCACCTCATGGCCGGTGTCAAGGCCGTCACGTGTATGCTCGGCGTCTACGCACTTGCGCAGGTGCTGCATGAATGTGTGGCGGCGGCCCGCGCGGGTAAGGAGAAAAAGGCTGACGATTATATACAGGTGTCCAAGGCCACATTGAAGCTCAAGGATATATTCAAGTATTGGAAAACCCTCATCCGCTCCTCCGTCATCGGCGTTATAATCGGCGCTATCCCGGGCACGGGCGGCGCAATTTCCGCTATCTTCTCTTATAACGAAGCCCGCCGCGCGTCAAAGAATCCAGAGGAGTTCGGCAAGGGCTGTGAAGAAGGCGTGCTTGCGCCCGAAACGGGGAATAACGCCGTCACCGGTGCGACCATGATACCCATGCTCACAATGGGCATCCCCGGCGACTCCGTCATGGCTATAATGCTTGGCGCACTCACCATGCAGGGCATCGTTCCCGGACCGGAGCTTTTTGCAAAGGGAAGCATATGGGTCTATGCGATAATGGGCGGCCTCTTTGTCATCAATATATTCATGTGCATACAGGGAAGCGTCTTTATAAAGGCTTTTGTCAACATCACAAAGGTGCCTGAAAACGTGCTTCTGCCGTGCATCGTTGTGATGTGCACGATAGGCGCGTTTGCAATAAGCAATAATATATTTGAAGTGTACGTTCTTGTTATAATGGCGCTCGTCGGCTACCTCATGAAGAAGTTTGAACTGCCCGTCATCCCGTTCACGATCGCGCTCGTTCTGGGCGACCTCTGTGAAACGAATCTCAGGCGCTCTCTCATGGTGTCTTATGGCAAATGGTCCATCTTCTTCACGCGTCCGATATGCCTGGGCGTGCTGCTGTTCTCGCTTGCGCTTCTTGTCTACCCCAGCATTTCCAGACTCATCAAAAAGCGCATTGCGGCGAAAAAAGGCGGACAGACCGCATGAAATACAGTATAAGCACATGCAGCTTCTATAAGTACAGAATAAGAAAGCTGCTGGATATGCCCGAAGACCTCGGCGTGGAGATATTTTATGAATACGGAAGCCGCAACATGTGGAATAGCTTTCTCGACGCGCTTCCCGGCAGAAGCTTCAGCATCCACGCACCGTTCGCTTTCGTTGACATAGCGGAGGACTGCGACGAAGAAAAGCTTTTTGACGTTCTCCGCCGCCCGTTTGATGTGTACCATAAGTATAACGGCGAATTTTACGTCCTACATACCTATGGCGACGGCATGTACGGCGAGGATGAGCCGCACAGGGCGGCTGCCCGCGTCCGCGCAGCTGAAAGACTTTCGCGCTTCAACGAGATCTGCATTGCCGAGGGCGTGACCCTCGGCGCGGAGAACCTGTGCTCCGGCGCGCGGCCGCTGTTCGACCAGCAGCAGTTCCTGCGCCTCTTCCACGATATTCCCGCGCTTCACTGTGTGCTTGACGTCGGCCATGCCATCGTGACCGGAATGGATATCGGCGTTATACAGCAAACGCTGAAAGAACGCATCTGCGCGTATCATCTGCATAATAACGACGGCCTGCATGACCTGCATGACAGACTGCGCGCGGGCGTCTTTGACTGGACGGAATTTGCGAAGAACTGTGCGCTGTATACGCCCGGCGCGACCGGCGTGCTGGAGTATATGAATGTTGTCGAGCTCGACGCCTACACGCAGGACAGTTTATATCTTGAAAAGCTAATTAATGGAGATTTAATGTGAAACATATTTTGATGCTGCTCACGGACCAGCAGCGCTATGATACCATCTCGGCGCTGGGCAATCCCCATATACAGACGCCGAATCTGGATGCGCTTGCGTGGGACTCCGTCGTTTTTGAAAGGTGCATCACGCCGTCCCCGGTGTGCGTTCCGGCGAGATTGTCTCTCATGTCCGGGCAATACCCGGCGTCAACCGGCTGCAACAACAATAATACGGATAAAACCTATAACGGAAGCGGCTTTTACAAGCGGATAACGGACTGCGGCTTTGACAGCTGCTGTGTCGGCAAGATGCATTATCTGTGGGATCCCTACGGCAGCATAGGCTTTGCAAAGCGCTGCCCGCAGGAGGAGCTTTCTGCCCCCGGCGACGAATATATGGAGTATATTCGCGCAAAGTACCCTTGGGTGTTCGACTATAACGGGATGCGCAGCGAAATGTACTACATGCCGCAGATATCGCAGCTTCCGCCGGAGGATCATCCGACCCAGTGGATCGGCAGCAGAAGTGTGGACTATATCGAAAACCACGATCCGGCCGAACCCATGTTCCTGTTCTCGTCCTTTATTCACCCGCACCCGCCGTATTGCCCGCCTGCGCCGTGGCAGAAGCTCTATCGGGAGGATCCGCCTGCGCCTTTTGTTCCAGATGAAGAAGAGTTCAGCCACTTTTCCTCGCTCATAGGCGAGCGCTGCTCGTGCAGGAGGCTTGATATGAGCCGTCAGGATGTGCTGCGCAGCAAGAATTTCTACTATGCGTGCGTGTCCTTTGTGGACTATCAGGTGGGGCGTATCATCAAAGCGCTGAAGGATAAGGGCATGTATGACGACACGCTTATCGTCTTTACAAGCGACCACGGCGACATGATGGGCGACTATAATGCGATAGGCAAGCGGACAATGGTGGATTCCTCCTGCCGTGTTCCGCTCATAGTGAAGTATCCCGGAAAAGAGCACGCGGTCAGAAGCGATGCCTGCTCCCTTGTGGATATTGCGCCGACGCTGCTTGGCTACGCCGGGGCGGACTATAGTGAAGAAGAGTTCGACGGCATAGATCTCTTTGGGGAGAACGATAGAAAGTATGTATTTTCGCAGCATGGCTGCGGCGATGTTGGCATGTACATGGTGACGGATGGGAAGAATAAACTCATCTACCGCGCGGCGGAGGACCGGTACTTTTTCTTTGACCACATCCCGGAAGAGCATGAGTGCTATGACGAGGCGAAGCCCGTTGTGCGTGAGATGAAGGCGTTGCTGGATGATTATATGAACAGCGATGTAAATAAGGCCAGAAGCAGCGTTACATACGAAAAGGTCACAAAAACGCATCCGCATTACCCCGGCAGGATGGATCACACCTATCTGCATGAGCAGGAAACGGCGGCAATACCGAAGGAATATAAAATAGACCTTGACTGAGGCTGGAGATATCATGAAGTATTGCATAGCTATTGACGGCGGCGGAACAAAGACCGATGCCGTGCTCTTTGACAGTGCGGGAAATATCATCAAGCGCTTTGTCGGGCCGGGAAACAACCCGACGGATCTGGGCTGTGACGAGGCGCTTAAAAGGATGATAAAAACTCTTGACGCGGTGTATTCATATGCGCCGGGGGCGGTAGACGCGCTTTTCGGCGGCGTGGCCGGTACATTGCCGAACGGGGATATATATTCCGATACGGTGAGAAAGCGCTATAACATCCGCAGCATCAGATTTGAAGACGACGGATATAATCTGATCTCGGGCGCTTTCGGCCACGCCGACGGCTGCGGCATGGTGTGCGGCACAGGCTCGTCGCTGTTCGTCCGGCGCGAAGGACAGCCCCTGCGGCATATAGGCGGTAAGGGCTATCTCATCGATACCGGCGGCAGCGGCTTTGAGCTTGGGCGTGAGGCCATCCGCGAGGCGCTTCGCGCGGTGGACGGACGGCGCGGTAGCACAGTGCTTGTTGATCTGCTGGCCGGTATTATAGGCCGCCCGATAGATGACGGCGTTACTCCCATAGTTCATCGCGGCGGACGGCCGTATATAGCCTCGTTTGCAAAGGCCGTTTTTGAAGGGCGCAGACTCGGCGACAAGGCGTGCGAGGAGATATTCCAGCGTCAGGCCGCGCTTATGGCGGACCTGACATATGCGGCGCAGACCAGCTTCGACGGCGATTTTAATGTCGTGGCGGGCGGGGGAATAGTCTCTCACTACCCGGAGTACTTCGCGGCGATAAAGGAGAAATCGGCGCCCGGAGCGAAACTGGTGCTTCAGGATGCCCCGCCCACATACGGCGCGGCAGTGGAGGCCATGTGGGATGCCGGTGAGTCCGTGACTGACGGCTTCAAAACCCGCTTCCTTGCGCAGTACGCACGGGAAGAGGAGAAATGACCCCTCAACGCGGACTGCGACGGTGAAATTATATAGAAAAGAGCCTCGGACCGCACGGCCTGAGGCTCAATTTCGTGTTGGCGTAAACGGTGTAACTTTATCATTACTAAACTGATCTGTCAGTCATCCAACTCCATATTTTCCAGCTCTTCTATGATTTCTTTCCGCCGCTCATAGAACAGCAGCTCCTTATTGTGCGCAAAATACTCCTTGCAGCCATAACGGCTGATGAAATGCGCGTCGTAGTGGCTTATGGTCAGCTCCGTCACGAGGATCAGCAGCTCCTGCCCGTCGCCGAAGGCTTGCTCACAGAAGGCAAACACATTGGAAAGCTGCTTTCCTGCGCTGTCCGCCTGCATTTTGAGGGCCTTGGTGCGCGCATCAAAGGAAGTCTTTAGCAGCTTGAAGATATCCGCGCCGCCGGCGGGCGTGTTCTCCTTCAGCAGAGCTGCCATACCGGCCAGCGCCGCAATTGCGCTGCGGCAGGCATATTCTTCATCCGCGGACAGCGTGGATGCCTGCTTGCCGGTTTTTATCCGCATTTCCAATGCCGCAATCTGATTTTCCAGACAGGAGCCGCCATCGGCGTTGAACCTTGCCAGCTCCAGCCGCACATTCTTCAGGATGCCCAGCAGCTCCGCCTGCGCCTGCTCCATGAGGCAGACGTTTTTGAGCTGCTCGGAAATTCCATCCAGCAGCAGCCCCAGCAGCGCAAGGTGCTCGTCAAATTTCGCATTCCTTGCTCTGGTTATGATCTCCTCCGGGGCTTTGCCGGAAAGAATATTATCCACCTGATAGTCGGACTTGTACTTCGTAAACAGGTCGTAGTAGACGGCGAAGTCCTTGGCGATTTTCCGGTTCTGCAAATACTGGGCGATAAGCTTTTCATCCACGGCGATACCGTGCTGCTCATAGAGCTTTATCATATCGCTCAGGTCGCTCCAGCCGCGGGCGGTGACGAAGCTCTTGCCGTCCACAGTTGTTTCGATTCTGTAAAAGTCCGCCTTCTTGATATCCAGATAGGTCAGGATGGCAGCGTGGATGCCCTTGTTGAAGGCATATTCCTTCCAGACGTCATAATCCGGCTCAACATCAATGCGCTTGAGGCGATCCCATGTAACAATGTCAAACTCCCGCACGGAGTTGTTGTACTCTGGCGGATTGCCTGCCGTTACCACGACCCAGCCGTCAGGCACGCGGTGACGGCCGAAAATCTTGTATTGCAGGAATTGCAGCATTGCAGGAGCGAGCGTTTCGGAAACGCAGTTGATTTCGTCCAGAAAGAGAATGCCCTCCTCCACTCCGGTGCTCTCCATCATGTCATAGACCGAGGCGATGATCTCGCTCATGGTGTACTCCGAGACGCTGTACTCCTGTCCGCCGTAGGTCTTCCTCTCAATAAAGGGCAGTCCCAGTGCGCTTTGGCGGGTGTGGTGGGTCATGGAGTAGCTGACAAGCCCCACGCCCAGCTCCGCCGCTGTCTGCTCCATAATGGCGGTTTTGCCGATGCCCGGAGGCCCCATCAGGAAGATGGGCCTCTGCCGCTCAATGGGGATGCTGTAGTTCCCGAACTCATCCTTGGTGAAATACGCCGTCATGGCGTTTTTGATCTGTTCCTTGGCTTGCTTGATGTTCATTGGCCTGCCCTTACTTTCTCTTTTATCCTGTTCAAAATGTTATAAATGCTTTCGCTTAAAATCTTCACTTTTTTCTGCCGATCATTTCATTGAATTCGTCTTCGGTGATAAGAGGAATGTTGAGTGCAATGGCAGCCTTAGTTTTGACCGTGCCGGAGCTTGTGACACCCGCAATGAGATAGTTGACCGTTTTGTCAAGATCCTCTGTTAAAATTGCGCCGCCGGCCGCCAAGCATTCGCGGAATTCGTCATGGCTCACGAAGGTTTTGAGCTTACCTGTCACAGCAAATTTCTTCCCTTGGAGTTTTTCCAGGTTTTCTGTGTCAAAGATGAAGCTTGTTACATTCTCGTCGCGTTCTTCCTGCTTCTGTGCGACCCTTGCTTTGTCCTCTGCGGAAACTGAGCGGTTGCCGTATTCAAGCATGGCGGAAATATATTCCGCATTGCCATAGGCCTGCACTGCACTTGTAATGGCCTCAAGATCCTTTGCTGTGATCAGCTTTTCACGCACCATCAGATAGAATAGCGCCGGGTGCTCCATTGCTGTGCGGATAAGCTTTACGGCGTTGGCTTTGATGTAGTTGATGAACCTTTTCCCATTCCCGTCTGTGTGATCCCGCCCATCCTCCGCAAAGCCAACTGCACACATGGGCCGGTATCTTGCGCTCACATCGGAAATGTCAGAAATATGAATGATCACATTTGTTGCGGTTCCGAAAATAACATAAAACTGCTTTGCCAGATGAGCGGGAATGACAATGCTTTTTAGGTTTGTGCCAAATGCTTTCTCTCCAATGGATGTCACGCTGTCCGGCACGATAATATCCGTCAGCTTGCCGCATCCGGAGAACGCCCTGCTGCCGATGACCGTCACGCTGTTCGGAATGGTGACGCTTGTCAGACTGGGGCAGCAGGAGAATGCGTGTTCGCCAATGCTCCTCACGCCGTCTGGAATAGTGATGCTCGTCAGGTTGGCGCATTCGTAGAACGCATGCTCGCCAATGGCAGCCGCACTCCCCGAGATAATGACGCCTGTCAGGCTTGTGCAGCCATAGAATGCACCGCTGCCAATGGCTGTAACGCCGTCCAGAATGGTGACGTGCGTCAGCCTGCCGCATCCGGAGAACGCATATTCGCCAATAGTGGCTGCACTCCCCATGATAATGGCGCTCGTCAGGTTGGTGCAGCGTTTGAACGCGTATTCGCCAATAGCAGTCACACTCTCCGGGATGGTGACGTCTTTCAGGTTGGTGCAGCCATAGAACGCACTGCCGCCAATGACCGTCACGCTGTTCGGAATGGCTATGCTCATCAGCCTGCTGCATTCGGAGAATGCCTTGCTGTCAATGACTGTCACGCTGTCCGGAATAGTGACACTCATCAGCTTTTTGCATCCGGAGAACGCCCCAGGGCCGATAGTCGTCACACTGTTCGGAATTGTGACGCTCATCAGGCTGGTGCTGAAGTAGAACGCATATTTGCCAATGCCCGTTACGCCATCCGGGATGGCAACATCTGCATCTGTGCCGGTGTATTTGGTCAGCACGCTGTTTTTTATCACAAAATCGCCCATAGTTGTTTTCCTCTTAAGCTTCGTCTCTCTGCAATACCAGCTTTATCGCCCACGGCGGCACATCGGGATCGTTGTAATCATCCTCCACGAACACAAAGGCGGTGTCAAAGTCCGGCTTTTTGGCAGGGAATGTGCCGTGACCGTCTGTGAAATAGATGAGTCCCTTGAGATTTTGGAACTCTTTATTTTTCCGCAGGGCCTCCACGTATTCAAACACCGGACGGAAATCTGTGCCGCCCAGACCGTGGAGCTGCATGGTTTTCAGGTATTCGTCAAGCTCCCGCTGACAGGTGATCTTCTGATCCTCCTGAATGGCCGCATCGCACTGGATGATATGAAGATTGATCTTCGAGAAAAAGCTCTCCGTGGATTTGAGAATGTTGTAGGTCTTTTGCACGAACCTCTGCACCAGCTCTCCTGAGGTGGAGCCGGAGGTGTCAATGGCAATGACAAACTCGCGGATCGCCTTGACTTCCTTGTATTCCAGCGGCTCGATCAGCGGCATTTTCTCGTAAAGCTGCAGACCGTAGGTGTAGAAGATGTAATCAAATTCATCATCATTGATTTTCATAGCCTCGCCCATGACGGCAAATTTTTTGAGGAACGCGGTATAGTCGTACTTCTCCCGATTTACCGCTGCAAGATTCTGGGTCATGTCACCGGTCATTAAGCCCCGCTGCTTGCCGAAGGTCTCCAGATCCACCTGCATCCGCTCAGAGATGCTCTGCCACACTTTCGCCATCGCCAGACCAGCTTTCGGCTCATTTCCACTACGGCTTCCCATCTCGTCATCGGAGCGCATTGACTGCGCTGAAATTCCAAACGCCGCTTCGCTTTCCTCTTCTGTCATGTACCATATTTCATGGTTATCCGCATAAAAGCAGCCCCGGATACTTGCGATTTTGCTGGCAGACGGTGCTGTTTTTCTCAGATATGAATATATCCTCTCCGCAGTGACATGCTTCAGATCCTGCTTGATCGCCGCAATATATTGTGCCTGCATCCGCTCTCTGGGCGTTGTCACGGATTTCAGTCCGAGCTCCGTGATCACATTCTCCACCGCAATATCGCAGGCCAGATCCCAGTAAGGGTGTTCGAGCGTGGGGGCTATGTACATGTGCTGAAACACACAGTGCAGCACGATATGCAGATAGTCCCGCACGGGGATCTCCTTGCCGGATATGTACGTCTCCAGCACATGGCGTGGATGATAGAAAAAGTGCTTCCCGTCAGTCATCAAGGTGGACGTGTCGATTGGCACCAGTTTGAATTGACTCAGCGCCATATCCAGAAAGCGCAGATCGACCAGCAGTGTGTTTCGGGAGAGCGTCAGTACCTCTCGCGCAAGCTCGTCCTGCCTCTGCCAGCGCTGCTCGTTCATTTTGTGCTCTCCTCCTTTTCCGTGCTTGGTCAATGATATCGCACATGCGTATGCGTAAAGATATTTTGGCTATCTGTCAGCGTATTCCATAACATAAAAAGCCCCGGATGGACATCTTCCGACATCCTCCGGGACATTTTGGAGCTAGTAATGTGACTCGAACACACGACCTGCTGATTACGAATCAGCTGCACTACCGACTGTGCTACACCAGCAAAAACAGCGAATTACGCTAACCTCTAAGCGAAATTGCTAAAATATTTTACCATAGGTATTGCAATTTGTCAAGTAAAATTGTAAAATAAACAAGAAGAAAAATAAAAAAATTTTTGATAGCAATATTTGAGAGGAAAACCGATGAATTTAACAGATTTATCCTGTGTGCGCGATATCATGCAAAGGCACGGCATCGCGCCGCAGAAAAGATACGGGCAGAACTTTCTCATAAGCCCGACTGTTGTCGCGCGGATAGCCGATACCTGCGCCGACAGGGAAGCGGGCGTTATCGAGATAGGTCCCGGCATAGGCACGCTCACGCGCGAGCTTTCGCCGAGATTTCGCAAGGTGGTGGCGCTTGAGATAGATACAAGTCTCATCCCCGTGCTCGGCGAGACGCTGGGCGACCTTGACAATGTAAAGGTTATAAACGCGGACGCGATGAAAACCGACCTTGCCGCACTTGTGAAAGAGGAATTTGACGGGATGCCCGTCTATGTCTGTGCAAACCTGCCTTATTACATAACCTCGCCGATTGTAATGAGCCTGCTCGAATCGGGCGGCATATTTGAGGCGGTGACTGTGATGATTCAGAAGGAGGTAGCCGACCGCTTCTGCGCCGGGGCGGGAAGCACTGATTACGGTGCGATAACGCTGGCGGTGAACTATTATTCCGAAGTGGAAAAATGCTTCAATGTTGCGCCCGGCAATTTCATGCCGCCGCCGAAGGTGACTTCTTCCGTTATCAGGATGAACATACGAAAAGAACCGCCTGTTCCCGTGCGCGACAGTGAAAATATGTTTCGCATAATAAAATATGCCTTTGCCTGCCGCAGGAAAACGCTTGTGAACGCGCTCTGCACATCATCGCCGAAATGCGGTAAGGAAGAGGTCATCCGCACTCTGGAAAAGCTCGGCTATGATCCGAATATCCGCGGAGAGAGACTCGCTCTCTCCGATTATGCGTGCATATCCGACGAACTGACTGTATGACGGCGCATAAAATAACATAAGGAAAAAATCAGCGGAGGGCATAATGAATAAAAAGCTTAATGATTTTCTGAATTATATAAAAGGAAAGCGCGTCGCCCTGCTCGGCTTCGGGATAAGCAATTCTTCGATAGTCGATTTTCTGCTCGGAGCGGGTGCGGAGGTCACCGTGCGTGACAAGAAAGAAAATATCGCGGGGCGCGACGGATATGAGGCGCGCGGAGTGCGGTTTATAACGGGAGAGGAGTATCTCTCAGGTATGGATGAGGATATTATTTTCCGCTCGCCGGGTATACGCGCCGATACGCCCGAGATAGCGGAAGCCATCGCGCGCGGCGCTGTGCTGACGGGCGAAACGGAAGCATTCTGTTCGCTTTTTGCGGGGCGCATATACGCTGTGACCGGAAGCGACGGAAAAACGACTACGACAACGATAATACATAAAATTCTCACAGAAGAGTACAGGGATGCGGACAGGAAAATATATCTCGGGGGAAATATCGGCTTCCCGCTTCTTTCAAAAATAGGCGAAATGAGCGAAAACGATATCGCAGTTCTGGAGCTGTCGAGCTTTCAGCTCTCTACGATGAAATTTGCTCCGCATGCCGCCGTAGTGACCAATATCACGCCTAATCACCTCAACTGGCACAGAGACATGGCGGAATATATCGAATGCAAAAAGAATATTTTCCGCGGCATGACTGGCGGCAGGCTCGTTGTCAACGACGGAAACGACATAACGCGTGATTTTGTAAATCCCGCCGGCGAAACTGTGCGCTTTTCCTCAAAAGGGAAGCCGCGCGGCAAGTCGGTATATCTCGACGGCAGGGAGATTTTCTTCTGCGACGGAGAAAACCGCGAGCGGATAATGAGTCTTGATGATATAAAGCTGCGCGGTATGCACAATGTCGAAAACTATATGGCGGCGATAGCGGCACTGCACGGCGGAGTGAAAACGGAAAGCATACTTGCCGTTTCACGTTCTTTTGGCGGAGTGAAGCACAGAATAGAGTTTATCTGCGAGCACGGCGGAGTGAAATACTACAACAGCTCGATAGATACAAGCCCGACGCGCAGTATCGCGGCACTTGTTTCTTTTGACGAGAAGCTGATAGTCATCTGCGGCGGATATGACAAGCATATTCCGATAGAACCGCTCATTCCCGTGCTCTCGGAGCGGGCAAAGGCTGTCTTTGCCACAGGGCAGACCGGGCGTGAGCTTGCGGAGAAGCTCGTCGCATACGGCGGAGCTGAAAAGCCAGCGTATATAAGCTACACGGAGAGCTTTGATGATGCCGTCCGCTCGGCTCTCGCATATGCGGCGGCAGGCGATACGGTGATACTTTCTCCTGCGGCGGCAAGCTTTGATGCGTTTGCAAATTTCGAGGAGCGCGGAGAGCGTTTTCGCGCGACAGTAAAAGAATATATCGAAAGAGAAAAATAAACGGAGGTAAAAATGGACACGAAAAAACTGCTTTTTGACATATGCTCATGCATGAGCATATCGGGTTTTGAGTACAGATGCGAAAAGAAGCTTCGCGAGATTGTTATGCCGTATTTTGATGAGTACATAGGCGACAGTGCGGGCAATCACATTTTCGTAAAGAAATCCAAGTCGGCAAACGCGCCGAAGCTGCTCATAGACACCCATTACGATGAGGTGGGACTGATGGTGAAGGGAATCACCGACGAGGGCTTTCTTCGCGTTTGCTCTGTCGGCGGCGTGGACGCGAGAATTTTCCCCGCGAGCGAGCTGACAGTCTATGCTCCCGAAAAGGAGATATGCGGCGTGGTGGTGAAAAAAGCGCCGCACGCACGCACACCCGATGAGGCGGGCAAGCTGACAGCCGTGACAAATCTTCTTGTGGACACGGGCTTTTCCAAGGCGGAGCTTGAGGAGATGGGCATAGGGATAGGCACGCCTCTCGGCATGGCGAAAAACTATATTTCGCTCTCGGACGATGTGGTGAGCGGTCAGAGCTTTGACAATAAATCCTGCTGTGCCGCCGCGGTATATGCCGTTTCCATGCTCGGCGACTGCGGATGCGATATATATCTTTCCATGTCGGCAAAGGAGGAGGTCGGTCACCGCGCGGCTTCAAGCGCGGCTTATACGGTAGATCCCGACTATGCCATAGCAATAGATGTGGGGCTTGGTCTTGCGCCGGGCGGCGACAAGAAGAGCAATCCGAAGCTCGGAGAGGGCGCATGCATTTCCGTTTCCGCTATACTGGACAGAAAATGGACGGAGACGATACGCGGGATTGCGAAGAAAAACGAGATTTCGCTCCAGACGATAGTCGAAGCCTGCGGCACCGGCACCCATGCGGATGAAATAGAGGCTGTACGCCTCGGCATACCGACGGCACTGCTCAGCCTGCCGATAAACTTTATGCATACGGGCGTGGAAACGCTTTATATGAGCGATTTCGAAGCCACGGCAAAGCTGCTCTGCGCCGTTATAAACGATAAATTCGGAGGTGAGGCGAAATGACGGAATACGGATATAATCTGCTCGGCAGGCTTTCGGAGATATTTGCTCCGGCGGGCTGTGAGGATGCTGTGATCTCCGCGATAGAGGCGGAAATCGGCGCATACTGCGATGAGCTGCGCCGCGACAGAGCAGGAAATCTTATAGCCCTGATAAAGGCGGAAAAGCCATGCGGCAAGCTGCTTTTCGCAACGAACGCCGATGAGGTCGGCTTCATGATAACAGATACCGATGACGACGGCAGGCTCTATATCACGCCGCTCGGACCCATCGAAACGGACACGCTCTCAGGCAGGCAGGTCTATGTGGGCAACAGCGAAAAAACAAGCCTTGCCGTTGCCTGTGCGAAGCCGATACACGAGCAGTCCGGCGATGAGCGGAGCAAGCCCACCGCATGGGACAAGCTCTATATTCAGACAGGCGTGAAAAAGGGCGGAGAGCAGAGCATCAAGGCGGGCGACTTCGGCACTTTCCGCGGCAATTTCGGAGAAATAGGTCATAATATCAAGGGTAAAGCGCTTGATACGAGAGCCGATTGCGCTATCCTCTGCGAGATGATAAAGCGCATAAGGGAAGAAAATATACCGCATGAAAACGACCTGTATTTTGCTTTCACGGTTCGCGGTAAGCTGAACCGCTCGGGTGCGGTCAATGCGGCGCGCGGCATCGCGGCAGACAGGGCAGTGGTGCTTGAATATGCGCCCTGCGCCGATATAAGCGAGATTCCCGGGCAGTTTGTCTGCGCGAGACTCGGCGGCGGAGCAGTGCTTCCGCTCGCCGATATGAAAACGATATTTGCCGGAGACGATACGGCGGCTCTCATAGGCGAAGCCGAGACGCGCGGAATAAAATATCAGATAAAGGGCGTTGTCACCGGAGCGGGAGACGCCGCATATTATCAGCGCGACGGCGGCTCGGGGACGGTGGCTCTGGCAATGCCCTGCCGCTATCCGAATACGGCTTCATGCGTGATAAATAAAGAGGATTACGATTCTGTGCTTGCGCTTTCGCTCGCACTTGTGAAATAAGGAGGAAATCATGTTTGCACAACTGAAAAAATTCATTCTCGCTTCCGGCGTTTCCGGAAACGAAAAAGGTATAAGCTCCGTTATAGCCGCAGATATAGCACCGTATGTCGACGAGGTTTACAGCGATGCGATGGGAAATCTTATCGCGCATAAGAGGGGCAGACGCGAAAACGCAAAGAAGCTCATGTTTGCGGCACATATGGATGAAATAGGATTTATGGTAACATTCATAGATGAAAAGGGCTTCCTGCGCACGACAAAAATGGGCGGTATAAACTATGCCGCAGCGGCTTTTTCCTCTGTCGTATTCGATAACGGGACTGTAGGCGCGATTGTTCCCGACGGCAGAACGGCACCGAAGGATTATCGCCCAGAGGTTTTCTATGTCGATATCGGAGCCAAGGATAAAAAGGATGCCGAGCGCCGCGTGAAGATAGGCGATTTCTGCCGCGTGGCACCGAGACTGCAGAAGCTCTGCGGCGCACGCGTCTGCGGCAGACCGCTCGACGACAGAATCGGTTGCTATATGCTTTTTGAAACGGCAAAGGCAATGAAGAACTGTGAAAACGATACATATTTCGTTTTCACGGTGCAGGAGGAGGTCGGCGTTCGCGGCGCAAAAACCTCGGCTTTTGAGATTCAGCCCGATTATGCCGTTGCCGTCGATATAGGCGGATGCGGCGATACGCCGAACTGCGCGCCCATGGCGATAACAATGGGCAAAGGCGCGGCGATTAAACTCAAGGACGGCATGGTCATCTGCCATGAAAAGATGATTTCGCTCATGAAGAATATTGCCGCAGAGAGAAAGATTCCTTATCAGCTTGAGATACTCGAGAGCGGCGGCACGGATACCTGCATGCTTCAGCAGGCGGCAGGCGGCTGTATTGCGGGCGCTGTTTCAATGCCTACGAGATACGGTCACAGCGGAGTTGAAATAATCGATATGAACGATGCGAAATCCGGCATAGATATCATGACGGGTCTTTGCGAAACAGTACTTGACTGAGGAGATAAAAATGCAGTTTTCCGATAGAATAATAAAGCTTACGGCAGAGGCTGAAAGAGAGCTTCGCCCGCAGTTTGACGAATTTGATCGCATCGCGTATGTAAATACAGCCCGTGTGCTGGAAGCTTTTTCGGCGCACAGGGTATCGGAGGCGATGTTCGCGCCATCCACAGGCTATGGCTACGGCGATATCGGCAGAGATGCGCTTGATGCGATATATGCCGATGTTTTCGGCGCGGAGGCGGCTTTTGTGCGCCATAATATAGTAAACGGCACGCAGGCGATAGCGATAGGTCTTTTCGGCTTGCTCCGCCCGGGCGATGTTATGCTTTCCGTCACGGGAAAGCCGTATGATACGCTGAATGAAGTAATAGGCGCGGATATAAAGAACGGCGACGGCTCACTTGCCGATTTCGGCATAAAATACGATGATGTAGATCTGCTTCCGGGCGGCGGGATAGATTATGCGGGCATAGAAAAGAAAATAGCCGAATACGGCGACAGCATAAAGGTTATTTTCATCCAGCGCTCCAAGGGATATATGAACCGCCCGACACTCGCGGCAAGTGAAATAGGCGAGATAATAAAATTTGTGAAGGCGAGATGCCGTGCATATGTTGCCGTGGATAACTGCTACGGCGAATTTTGCGACGAAGCCGAGCCTACGGCATACGGCGCGGATCTTATCATGGGTTCGCTCATAAAGAATCCCGGCGGCGGCATGGCGGAATGCGGCGGCTATATCGCAGGCACAAAACGTGCTGTTGAGCTTGCTTCATACAGGCAGACGACAGTCGGCATCGGCACGGAATGCGGCGCCACGATAGGGCAGAACAGAAATATGTTCAAGGGCTTTTTCTACGCTCCGCATACAGTGGATCAGGCAAAGAAAACGGCGGCGCTCGCGGCTTATATTTTCGATAAGCTCGGTTATCCCGTGGAGCCGGCATGGAGCGATGAACGCCATGATATCATTCAGACGGTGCGCCTCGGTACACCTGAGGGACTTTGCGCTTTTTGCCGCGGAATCCAGTCGGGTTCGCCTGTTGACGCATATGTCACGCCCGAGCCTTGGGATATGCCCGGATATGCGGATAAGGTTATCATGGCGGCGGGAACCTTTGTTTCCGGTGCTTCCATAGAGCTTTCCGCAGACGGACCGCTCCGCCCGCCGTATACGGCATTTTTCCAGGGCGGTCTCACATATGAGAGCGGCAAATATGCCATCATGACAGCGGCGGATATGATAATCTCGGGAAAATAAACGAAAATTTTCTAAAAAGACGGTTGCTTTTTGTGACCGTCTTTTTGCGTGTAAAAAAATATTTTTCATGTG
>OLXG01000348.1_pt1 | contig 19238 bp, 16 predicted proteins | sample 1673861 | NCBI WGS metagenome assembly OLXG01 (sample SAMEA103958130, study PRJEB25191) | human gut metagenome | biome: human-associated habitat [ENVO:00009003]; feature: intestine environment [ENVO:2100002]; material: feces | place: Germany | collected 2013/2015
GCCCCCGTTGAGGAGGAAGAGGATGAGGAATTCAAGATCGTGCGCAGCAAGCGCTTCCCCATCAAGCCCATGTCAACGGAAGAGGCAATATTGCAGATGAACCTGCTTGAGCATGAGTTCTTCGTGTTCCGCGATGAGCAGGCCGACGGCGCAATCTCGGTAGTCTATCGCCGCAAAAACGGCGGCTACGGTCTGATAAGCGACGACGCTGAATAAAAAATATAACCGCTGCCCCACCTTTTAAAGGTGGGGCAGTCAGTCTGATTTTAAGATAGTGCTGCCGAGCGGAACCAAAAAATGTGGTGCTGTGGCAATTTTGAGGATGGAACAAAGATGAATTACACCGAAGTAACGATAGAATGCAAAAACACCGACGAGACCTGCGACAGGCTCACAGCCCTCGGCGTTGACGGCTTTGTCATCGAAAACGAGGACGATTTCAAGGCCTTCCTTGAAAATAACCGCCAGTATTGGGACTATGTCGATTCCTCGCTGGAGGAAAGCTATAAGGGCGTTTCGCGCGTTAAATTCTATGTTGAGGACAACGAGGACGGCGCGCGGCTGCTTGACGCCGTGAAGGCGGAGTTTGAGGTGAAAACCGCGCCCGTGTGCGATGCCGACTGGGAAAATAACTGGAAGGAGTATTATAAGCCGCTCGAGATCGGCGAGAAGCTCCTTGTCGTGCCGGAGTGGATCGACTGCTCCGAAGAGGGCAGAGTTCCGCTGCGCCTCGACCCCGGTCTGCTGTTCGGAACCGGCGCGCATGCAACAACGCGCATGTGCCTTGCCGCACTTGAAAAGTACGCCGGGGAGGGCAAGCGCGCCCTCGACCTCGGCTGCGGCAGCGGTATCCTCGGCATAGGCGCTATCGTTCTCGGCAGCGATTTCTGCACCGCCTGCGATATCGACCCCAAAGCGCCCGACACCGTCATGGAAAACGCGGCTCTCAACGATATCGGCAGCGACAAAATGAAGGTTTACGCCGGTGATATAATCGGCGACGGAAAGCTCAGAGCGCTCCTCGGCACGGGCTATGATATCGTGCTTGCAAATATCGTTTCCGATGTTATAATTCCGCTTGCACCGTTTGTCCGCGCGTTTATGGCGCCGGGCGGGGTGTTCATCACCTCCGGCATAATCGACGGCCGCGAGGACGAGGTCGCCGCTGCGCTCAAAGCCGCCGGGCTTGAGATGATCGCCCACCATCACGAGGAGGAGTGGCACTGCTTTGAGTGCGTATGATTTTTTGACACGCCGAGATCCGCCCGTTAGGCTTCGCTAACGGGCAGACTTTTCAATATCCGGCGATAAAGCGCACGGCGCAGCTTTTTTCGCCGCGCTTTATTACGCAAAGCTTTTGCTCGTACTTGTTCTCCGGCGGCGGAGGTGGCTCGGGCAGAGTCTCGTCGAGCGCGGTCACGCGCTGCCACACGCTTTCAAAATTATCAAATTCCATAGTTCTCACCGCTGCATTATATGCCGCCACTTGAAAAAACGTCAGCGCTGTGAGATAATACCGGCATAAAATATGTTTTCCGAGAGGAGCCTATCATGCCCAGATTTTTTGCGCTTGGAACAAATCTGCTCGGCGGCAGAGCGATCATCCGCGGCCGCGACGCAGAGCATATAAAGGTGCTTCGCCTTCGCCCGGGCGAGGAGATGACCATTTGCGACGGCAACGGTACGGACTATAAATGCCGCCTTGTGCGCTCGGATAAGGACGAGGCCGAGGCGGAGATCATCGAGGTCGTCCCGTGCGCGGCCGAGCCTACGGTGTCGGTGCGCGTGCTGTGCGGTCTGCCAAAGGGCGATAAGACCGACTATATCATCCAGAAATGCGTCGAGTCCGGCGCAAAGGAGATATGCTTTTTCCGCTCCGAACGCGTCGTGCAGCGCACCGAGGGCGTTGCCAAAAAGCTCGAGCGCTGGAACAGAATAAGCGAAGAGGCGGCAAAGCAGTCCGGGCGCGGCATCATCCCCGAGGTCAGATGGATCGACAGCTTTGTTGAAGCGCTCGATGCCGCAAAGCGGCAGGAGGATGCCTTCTTCCTGTACGAGACCGGCGAGCGAGAGAGCCTTCGCGCAGCGCTCAAGGGAGCCGAGAAGCTCGGCTCGGCGGCGCTGATAACAGGCCCCGAGGGCGGCTTTGAGCCGTATGAGGCCGATATGGCTCGCAAGATAGGGCTTCACATATGCTCGATGGGCGCGCGCATACTCAGATGCGAAACAGCCCCCGTCGTCGCGCTCACGGCGCTCATGTACGAAAGCGGAAATTTGGAATAAAACTCGGATGCGGCAGGCAAACGCCTGCCGCGTAATTTTACTGCGAGCTGCTGCTTTCGACAAACATATTTTCTGCTTTTAAAAGTGCGGTCTGGAGCAATTCTGCTGTATTCTGCGCATCCGGAACTTTTTCCAGCATATCTAAAGCATCGTCGATCGCACAGCATAAAACTGCATACATTTTTTCGCGCTCTGTCATGATTTCACTCCTGTATGGTCTATGTGTAGCCTAATAGTAGCATGCATAGCCTAAAACGTCTACTGAATTTGGCTATCCTAATACAAAAAAGTGTATTAGGAGGCCAAAATGCAGACAATAGATGCTGTTAAGATCAGAATACTTCGCCTGTGCGAGCAGAGGAACATGAGCATCAACAGACTTGCCACTGTGTGCGCGCTGCCGCCGTCGAGCATCAAGAATATTCTATACGGCAAAAGCTGCAATCCAAAACTGTTGACGATAAAAATGATATGCGACGGGCTGGATATGACGCTTGCGGAGTTTTTCTCCTCGCCGGAGTTTGACGGCCTTGAGCAGGAGATAAAATAACCGGGACTGCACCGCAGTCCCGGTTATTGCTGTGTTACCATTTATTCGAGACCTTCTCGGCAAAGCCGGGGAAGTCTTTTATTTCGATCACTTTTCCGTCGTCAAGGACAGCCTTGCCGGTGAACAGGCCGAACACCTGGTGCTGATCGCTTTTAATAAGTCCGACGTCGGTGCAGGACGCGCGGTCGAGCACGGGGCGGAAGTCCATTTCAAAGCGGCCGTCATCCGAGGTGAAGGTCCACGACTCCATGAAGGCTTTTTCATCGCCGGGAATGTTGAATTTTACCTGACTGAGCTTGTGAGCCTTGCCGTTGTAAAACAGCATGTTCTCGCTGGCGGCCGAGGTGTTGCCGAAGCCGTAGCCGATGTTCCAGCCGAAGGGAACGCCGTCCACCGCGCCGGAGGCCGAGCCCCAGTACCATGTGTTTTTGTATGTCCACACGCCGCGCCCCCAGTCGAGGACGGCGAAGCTGTCCGAGGGGTCAAAAACATAGGTGTGACCGTCGTATGTGACCTCACCGCGTGCGCGCATGCAGTTTATCTTCTGGTTGTAGTAAAAATGCCCCGGCTTATCGAAAGGCGTTGCGATTACCATGCTCTCCTCCGGCTCGTCGAAAAGCTCGACCTTTGCATAAAGCGAGCCGGCAGGGCCGAAGCGCTTCATCTGCGCTATCAGTGTGCGCACGCCGCTTCCGTCGTTTTTGAAATAAATGCTGTAATTTTTGCCGATAGCTGTCGTGTCGCCGGTCTTGCTCGTTTCGGGCAGCTTGCGCTTTCCGAGCGGCATGAAGCACATGGGGCTTGTTGTGATCTCCCAGCCCTCCTCGAAGTTGAGAAGGCTTATCGAGTCCAGACCCATGTAGCCGTTATCGTCGATGGTGAGGGCAAGGGCAAAGCGGCCGTTGTTTATGAGGTAATAGTCCCATTCCTTGATGCGCATGGGGCTTGCCTTGATGTCCGCGCGCCTGTAAACCGGCAGGAGCTTCTTGGCGTAGCCCGGCTCCGTCAGCTCGCCGTCGGCGTTTAGCAGGGGTATTTCGCGAGTGATCTCGTGCTGATCCATTCCTACATCTCCTTTTTCAATTTGCGTATATCCGTTCCGGCAAACGGGAGCTTGAGAAACTCGCCGTCTATCCTCGAGCAAATCTGCGGAGTGTATCTCCGTGCAAGCTCCGCATCGGTGAGATTTGTGCTGATAATGGTCTTTTTACCCTCGACAAGGCGCGTGTTTATAAGCGTGTACAGCGCCGAGATGCTTATCTGCGTGAGCATTTCGGTGCCCAGATCGTCAAGGATCATAAGCTCGCACTCGAGCATGCGCTCGACCCGCGTCGCTGCTTTTTCCGCAGCCTCGGCGTCGCGCGCGAATTTTTTCATTTCAAACGCCTCGAGCGCGGAGGCCGCGGTGTCGTAGCACACCGAGTGGCCGTTTTGCGCAACGACGCGCGCTATGCAGGCCGACAGGAACGTTTTGCCCAGCCCTGTACCGCCCTGAAACAGCAGGTTCATCGAGCGCTCCGAGAAGCTGGAGGCGTACTCGCGGCAGGTGTCGTAAACAATGCTCATCGCTTCCCTTGCCTCGCCGTACAGCGAAAGGTCGAAGTTTTCAAAGCGCTCGTCGCTGTTTTTAAGAAGCGTGCTCAGCTCGCTTGTAAGCTGGCGGTTGTATTCCTCGATGAGGCAGGAGCACATTTGGCTTCCGATAAACCCGGTGTCTTTGCATTTCGGGCATGAGTAGATATCCTCAAGATAATCGACCGGATAACCGGCAGCGTGCAAAAGCTCGGCCTTTTTTGCCTGAAGCTCCAGGCTTTCGTCCTCCAGCGCCTTGAGCGCGTCGGAAAGATCCGCGCTGCGCTTTATCGTAAGTCCGACAAGCTCGGACATCTGCGCGCGAAGACAGTCGTCGATGCGGTGAATCTCGGGTATCTGCGAATAAATCTTCTCCTGCCTGAGATAATGCTCGGCGACATTGTTTGCGTGTGTGTGACCTATCTGCTCTCTGGCGCGCGCCAGAATTTTTCCGTCCAGTGCCATTGTTTAACCGTTTTTAACCTTTTCGTATATTGAGCGCAGACGCTTGAGCTCATCGCCCGAAACGTTGCTGCGATGCTGATTTTCCGCCTTGACCGTGCTTGCCGGAGAGCGGCTGTCGCGCTCGGCGACGTCCCGTGCCGAGTGTATGCCCTTGTCATGCCACGAGAGCATGATCTTGTTCATGTATCCCCATTTTAAAGCGCCGGTGTTTGTCACCGTGCGGTCGTATGCTGTGAGTATGGCCTCGTTATCAAAGCCCATATCGAACCACGAGGTCATGTATTTGCGCTCGGTCGGCGTGAGCACGCGGCTGCCAAGCCCCATTGAGGTCTTCAGCTCGCCTGCGCGCGAGCGCTTTTCGGCGGCATTGCGTATGTATTCGTCGGCCTGCTCGATGGTGATGATCTCCTTATTTGCCCATGAGTAGGCTTCCTTTTCGATGCTGCGCATCGAGGGCAGCCGGCCGGGACCGTATTTTTCGGTGAAAACGTCGATGCAGTAGCCGATGAGCATGAAAATAACATCTGCCGGCAGCGCGAGGTAATCGTAAATGCCGAAAAGCGTTTTCAGCTCGGCCGTTGAAAGGACTCTGCCGAGCTTGTGCTGCGCCTGGGCGATAACGGCCTGAAAGCCGCTGTCCTCCTTCGAGCGGCGCACGATATCCGCCGAGGTGTATTCCGGAAGCTCCTCGGCAGGGGGGAGCTTTATCCCCTGCTCCGGCTTCGCGGCCGTGCGCGCAAGCTCCATGCGGCAGAGCTTTTCGTATGCGTTTTTGATCTCGGCCTCGGTGCGGCAAAGCTCGCGCGCGGCCCTGTCGGCGTCAAATCCGCCGTTGAGATCGAGCCAGATATACAGCAGCGCAACATCGCCGTCATGTGCGGCAATAAGCTTGTCCGCGGTGCTGTGCGGTATTGAGTTTTGCTCTGCTGTGGGCATGACGATTCCTCTGTTCATTCAAAGTTTACACAATGGACTTTAACAAGAGGGATTATATCATTAAAATTAACTTGTAGCAATAGCCATGTTTGTGGTATAATTCAACGATAAAAGTAAAATGCCAGAGGTATGGATATATGCTTGAGCTGCTTTCTCCCGCAGGCTCGCCGGAGGCGGTCGTTGCCGCCGTTCAGAACGGCGCGGATGCGGTGTATATGGGACTTGGAATATTCAACGCTCGACGCGGAGCAAAAAATTTCAGCGACGAGGAGTTTGAAAAGGCGGTCAGATACTGCCGCATACGCGACTGCAAGGTCTATGTCACGATGAACACGCTCGTCGGCGACAGGGAGATGGAGCAGGCCGTCGAGCTTGCCCGGCGCGTGTCGGATCTCGGCGCGGACGCCATCCTTGTGCAGGATCTCGGGCTCTTGAGCGTACTGAGAAAGGCCGTGCCGGATATTCCGCTGCACGCGAGCACCCAGATGAGCATCCATAACCTTGCCGGCGTTGAGGCAGCGGCCGAGATGGGACTTACCCGTGCAGTCCTTGCGCGCGAGCTGAGTTTCGAGCAGATAAAGTTCATAACAAAGCATTCGCCGATAGAAACGGAGATATTCGTCCACGGTGCGCTGTGCTTCTGCCATTCGGGGCAGTGCTACATGTCGTCGCTTATAGGCCGCCGCAGCGGCAATCGCGGCATGTGCGCCCAGCCCTGCCGCATGGAATACACCATGGGCGGCAGACTTGAGGACAGCCATCCGCTCTCGCTCAAGGACAATTGCCTTGTTGACCGCCTGCGCGAGATCGAGGACGCCGGCGTTGCCTGCGTGAAGATCGAGGGCAGAATGAAGCGCCCCGAGTACACGGGCATAGTCACCGGCATATATTCAAAGATCATCAAAGAGCGCCGCGAGCCGACGGAGGAGGAGCTGAAGGCCCTCGCCGACGCATTCTCGCGCCAGGGCTTTACTCAGGGCTATTTTAACGGCGACAAGGCCGACATGTTCGGCGTGAGAGCCGAAACCGACAAGGTCGGCGAAAAAATGTTTGCCGACGCAAGAAAAGAGTACATCGGCAAGGAAGAGCGCCGCGTTCCGGTGAAGTTTTACGCAGTCGTAAACGCCGGAGAGGCCGTCAAGGCCGCAGCTATAGATAACCGCGGAAACAAGGTAGTCGCTTTCGGCGCCGAGCCGCAGAAGGCGATACGTCAGGCAATAAATTCAGAGGTCTTGAGCGACAGACTCGGCAAGACAGGCGGTACGCCGTACTACTGCGTGGATGCGCAGAGCCGCGTGCAGAGCGGACTTTACCTCTCTGCGTCGGAGATAAACGAGCTGCGCCGCAAGCTTGTCACGGCTCTCAACGAGCGCCGCGCAGTGCCGCAGCCGCGCCGCAGCCTGCCCATGCCGCAGATGCCCTCGGGGCAGAGTGCCGTGACCGATCCCGTTATGATCTATCAGGTGCGCACGGCAGAGCAGCTTACCGAGGAGCTTGCCGACACAAGACCCGATTATATCTACATTCCCGTCAAGGTCATGCACGATAATTTTGACCTTGTGCGCATGTTCAAAGAGCGCGGCGCCGTTCCGGTCGCCGTTTTGCCGCGCGTTATAACCGACAGCGAGACAAAAGACATATTCGTCATGCTGCGAAGCCTGTTTGATCTTGGTATAAACGAGGCGCTCATCGGGAACCTCGGACATGTCATAATCGCACGCAAGGCAGGAATGAAAACGCGCGCCGATTTCGGCATGAATGTGTTTAACTCGTATTCGATGGATATGATACGGAAGATGGGCTTTTTGTCCGCAACGGCATCGTTTGAGCTGCGCCTTGCGCAGGTTCGCGATATGGCAAAGTGCGTGCCGACGGAGCTTATCGCTTATGGGCGGCTTCCGCTGATGGTGTCGGATCAGTGCGTTATAAGCCACAGTCTCGGCGCGTGCAATTGCCAAAGCCCGGCTCAGCTTTCCGACCGTATGGGCTCAACATTCCCCGTCGTGCGTGAATATGAGCACCGCAATGTGATATATAATTCCCGAAAGCTTTTTATGGCGGATAAAAACGACGAGCTATGCGGCGTGGGACTTTGGGGAATAAGACTGATGTTCACGACCGAGGGTGCGCGCGAGTGCGTTCAGGTCGCAAAGAGATATAAGGGCGAGGGCGACTATCAGCCGAACGATCTGACCCGAGGCCTTTATTACAGAGGAGTTGACTGACACTATGAGTATCGTGCTTGCCTCCGGCTCACCGCGGCGAAAGGAGCTGCTTGAAACGCTGGGGCTTGATTTCGCCGTCGTTCCTGCAAAGGGCGAGGAGATAGCGCCGCGCGGCGCAGGCCCTGCCGAAACGGTAGAGGCTCTGTCGCGGGCAAAGGCCGAAGAGGTCGCGAAAGACTTTCCGAATGCGCTTATCATAGCGGCGGACACCGTCGTCTGGGCAGGCGGCAGGATACTCGGCAAGCCCAAAGACGAGACCGACGCAAAAGCCATGCTGCACCTGCTGTCGGATAACACGCACGAGGTGTACACCGGCGTAACGGCCATGTACGGCGGCAGGAGCGTCGTCGGCAGCGAGTGTACGAAGGTTTTCTTCCGCAAGCTGTCGGAGGACGAGATCGATCGCTATGTTCAGACCGGAGAACCGATGGACAAGGCCGGCGCTTATGGAATTCAGGGCAGAGCCGCGCTCATGGTCAGGCGGCTTGAGGGCGACTATTTCAATGTTATGGGGCTGCCGCTGTGCAGGCTTGGCCAAATGCTCGAAGAGATCGGGGTGCATCTTTTTTGAACGTAAAAAATTATCTTAAGAAAAACGGAATAAAGCTCGGCGTTATAGTGCTCGTTATAGCGCTCGTCGTCGGAGCGGCATCCTATCTTCTCAAGGGAAACGCAGGACTTATACAGAATGTGTCGGGCACGGTCAAAGCCCCGGTACAGCGTATGGTGAGCTCCGTTGCCGACTGGCTTGAGAGCCTTTACGGATATCTTTACGACTATGACCAGCTCGTTGCCGAAAACGAGCGTCTGCGCGCGGAGCTGACCCAGGCTCAGGAGGAGGCGCGAAACGGCGCCGCCGCCATCGAGGAAAATGAGCGCTTCCGCCAGCTGCTGAATTTCAAGGAAAAACACAGCGATATGACACTTGAATCGGCCAAGGTCGTTGCATGGACGACGTCGAACTGGGCAAATTCGTTCACGATAAGCAAGGGCACGAACGCCGATATTGCCGTAGGTGACTGTGTTATCACCGAGTACGGCGTCATGGTCGGACAGGTGACCGAGGTCGGCTCAACATGGGCGACGGTTTCTACGGTCATCGACCTTAACACGAATATAGGCGCGCTCGTTTCCGAAAACGGTGCTTCCGGCCTTCTCGTCGGCGACTTTGCCATGATGCAGGAGGGCTGCGTGAAGCTCAGCTACCTTGCCGACGGCGCGCAGGTTTTCTCGGGCGACACGGTCATGACCTCAGGCTCGGGCGGCGCATTTCCCCAGGGCCTTGTTGTCGGAACGATAAGCTCGGTCAAAACCGAGGCCGGCGGTCAGATAGAGTACGGCGAGGTCAAGCCCGGCTGCGACCTTAACGCGCTCGTGCAGGTTTTTGTAGTAAAAGATTTTGAAGTGGTGGAATAATTGCTCAACAGACTGATTCAGGCTCTTGAATGGAAAAAAGTCCGCATGGTGATCCAATACGCGGTCTATATGCTGCTTGTCATGCTGCTGCAAAGCGTGCTGTTTTCAAGGATCAGCATTTTCGGCGCAAAGGGCTTCATAATCCCGGCTGCCGCAGTTGCCGCAGGCATATATCTCGGCGGTGTTCGCGGCGCCGTATTCGGAATTTTCCTCGGACTTTTCACCGATATGGCCTTTTCCGAAACAACGGTGCTGTTTACGATACTGTTTCCGATGATCGGCTTCGGAGCGGGCTTTGCCTCGGAGTTTTATATCAACAAAAGCTTTTTCGCGTTCATGATATTCAGCGTGGCGGCGATACTGCTGTGCGGCATAGTGCAGCTTATCCACGCGCTTGTCGGCGGCGGAACGGAGCTTACCGCAGGACTGATCACGGTGCTTTTGCAGACCGTTTTGTCCGTGCTGCCGGTCATGCTGCTGTATCTTCCGTTTAAAGAAGGCGGAATAATGCACGCGCAATACTGATTGAGGATACCCGATGAACATAATTAAGAAAGAAAGACTTATAGCGCTTGCACTGGTGTTTGCGATGCTGATCACGGTGTATGTCGTTGCACTTTACAAGCTCCAGATAATCGAGGGCGAAAAGTACTATGAGGAAAGCCGCAACAACATGGTAACGACAAGCACAGTTACCGCCGCGCGCGGCAATATCCTTGACCGCTACGGCAGAGTGCTTGTGACCAATAAATCGTGCTATGACCTGACGATAAATACAGACGAGCTTTTTCCAAATGACGACAGCGTTGATTCAAACGCCGTCATATTGAAGCTTGTCAACATGATCCGCGATTACGGCGACGATTACATCGACGATCTGCCGATAACGAAAAGTCCTCCGTTTGAGTTTGAAAACGTCAGCGAGCAGGATCAGGCGCGGCTTGACGCTTATATAAAGACAAACAAAGTCAAGGAAAACGCAAGCGCCGTCGAGATACTCTCGAGCATGCGCGACCGCTATGAGATCGACAGCAACTACACCGCCGAAGAGGCGAGGATCATCGCCGGCGTGCGCTATGCTATAAACGTGCGATATCTCATAAATACCTCGGACTATATTTTCGTCAAGGACGCGGATATGAAGCTCATAGCCACGCTGCGCGAAAACAACATCGAGGGCGTCAATATAAAAGAATCATACGTCCGTGAATATGCTACCTCAGCTGCCGCGCACATCCTCGGCTACACCGGCGCAATGAGCGACAGTGACTATGCAAAGTATAAAGATCAGGGCTATTCCGCCGATGCCGCCGTCGGCAAGGATGGCGCGGAATATGCCTTTGAAAAATACCTGCACGGAACAAACGGTACCGTGCGCACGACCTCCGCTTCCGACGGCACGGTAATAAGCAAGGAATATATCGAAGAGCCGGAGCCGGGCAATAATGTGTATCTGACGATAGATATTGCCCTGCAGGAGGCCGCCGAGCTTGCGCTTGAAAACGGCGTGGCCTCCATCCAGGCAAAGATAGACTCAAAGAAAGAGCAGCAGATAGCCAGCGGAACATATAAGGAAAAGCAGGATGTTATCGACGGTGCCTCCGTGGTCGTTGTAAATGTAAAAACAGGCGAGCCGCTTGCCATTGCAAACTGGCCGACCTACGATCCGTCCGAGCTGCTGGAAAAATACAATGAGCTGCTTGCGGATAAAAACGCTCCGCTTTATAACCGCGCGCTTCAGGGCGGCTATGCGCCCGGCTCAACCTTCAAGCCCTGCACGGCGATAGCCTCGCTGACCGAGGGAATAATAAACACCGGAACGACGATTGAATGTAGAGGCCAATATACGCGCTATGCTCAGTACGGATTTGCGCCATACTGCTGGATATATACGCAGAACAATCAGAAGCTGACTCACGGCTATCTGAACGTCACCGGCGCTATCCAGAACTCCTGCAATATATTCTTCTATTCGGCAGGACATGACCTCGGCATAGATAAGCTCGATAAATACGCGGCCGAATTCGGCCTCGGCGAGAGCACCGGCATAGAGCTGCCCGAATCCACCGGCAACATGGCAAATGCAAAAAACCATGAAGAGCTTACCGGCGAACCGTGGACGATAGGACAGACCATGCAGGCGGCTATCGGCCAGTCCGACAGCCTGTTCACGCCGCTGCAGCTTGCCGAGTATTGCGCAGCCGTCGCAAACGGCGGCGAGCGCCACAGCGCGTCGATACTCAAATCCGTGCGCAGCTACAGCTACGGCGATAACGTGCATGAACGCGAGGACGAGGTGCTCAGCAAGGTCGAAACCGCGCAGTATAACTGGGATGCCGTCCACGAGGGCATGCGGCTTGTCGGCAAATCAAGCCTGCCAAGCTACAGCATAACGAGCGTTGCAGCAAAAACCGGCACCGCCCAGAAGGGCGACAGCATCGCAAACGACGGTATCTTCATCTGCTATGCGCCCTTTGACGATCCTGAGATCGCAATGGCCATCGTCGTTCAGAAGGGCGGCGCGGGCGCAAACTGCTCGGTCATCGCGCAGGAAATACTGGAGGCTTACTTCAGCCTGAAGTCCGCAACCGACGTTACCGATGTCGAAGGCGAACTGCTGCAGTGATAAAAAACCGCGCTTTTTGTCAAAAAAGGCGTTGAAAGAAACGGCAGTATTGTATATAATAAAAAAGAAATTATAAAAAGAAGTTTTATAATAGGAAATTTCGCAAACAGAATCGAGGGAAGCTTATGAATATTGCACTTATGGCACATGACAGAAAGAAGGAACTGATGGTCCAGTTCTGCATAGCTTATTGTGGTATTCTGGCCGAGCATTCAGTCTGCGCAACCAACACGACGGGCAAGCTTGTATCCGAAGCAACGGGACTTCCCGTGACGCTTTATCTGCATGCCGACCAGGGCGGCGCCCAGCAGATCGGAGCAAGAATATCATATAACGAGATCGATCTTGTACTGTTTTTCTGCGATCCGTCAAACCCCGGCGGCTTTGACGATATCAACAAGATCGAACGCCTGTGCGATCAGTATCAGATCCCGTTTGCAACCAATGCGGCAACCGCGGAGGTGCTCGTTCAGGGCCTGCGGCGCGGTGATCTTGACTGGCGCAATATCGTCAATCCAAAGCGCAGGTAGGCTGCATCGCCGAATTAAAACTCGAATGCTGTTATTGCGCAAGCAATAGCAGCATTTAGTGATTGAAAGGAATAAAATTTAGTATGGCAAAAGTTGCGCCGAGAACCCTGTCGGGCTTCATGGAGTTGCTTCCGGCAGACCAGATAAAGATGGAAAAAATGATGGAGACGCTCAGGAAGAGCTACTCCGTTTACGGCTTTGCGCCGCTTGACACGCCGGTGATCGAATCGGCGGAGGTGCTGCTTGCAAAGGGCGGCGGCGAGACCGAAAAGCAGATATACAGATTCAATAAGGGCGACAGCGACCTTGCACTGCGCTTTGACCTGACCGTTCCGCTTGCAAAATTCGTCGCGGCAAATTACGGACATCTGACGTTTCCGTTCCGCCGCTATCAGATAGGCAAGGTCTACCGAGGCGAAAGAGCACAGCGCGGCCGCTTCCGCGAGTTTTATCAGGCCGATATCGATATCATCGGCGACGGTAAGCTCGATATCATAAACGAGGCGGAAATCCCTGCGATAATCTATCGCACCTTCACCGCGCTCGGCCTCAAGGGGTTTAAAATAAAGGTCAATAACCGCAAGCTCTTAAACGGATTTTACAGCCTTGCCGGCATGAGCGAAAAGGCCGGAGACATAATGCGCACGGTCGATAAGCTCGATAAGATCGGCCCAAACAAGGTTCGCCAGCTTCTTATGGACGAGCTGCACATGTTCTCGCACAAGGCCGACGACGTTATGGACTTCATGGCCATAAGCGGCACGAATGCCGGGGTCATTGCCGGACTTGAGCGCTATAAGGGAATGGACGAGCTGTTTGACGAGGGCCTTGAGGAGCTCAAGACCGTCACAAGATACCTTGCCGATTTTGGCGTTCCGGAGGAAAACTTCGCAATCGACCTTTCGATAGCGCGCGGCCTTGATTATTACACCGGTACGGTTTACGAAACCGAAATGACTGCTCACCCTGAGATAGGCTCGATCTGCTCCGGCGGCAGATACGATGATCTTGCCGGATACTATACCGATAAAAAGCTGCCCGGCGTCGGCATATCCATCGGCCTTACGCGCCTTTTCTATGTCCTCAACGAGCAGGGCATGCTCTCGGACGAAACCGTGTCGGCTCCTGCCGATGCGCTCGTTATCCCCATGGCCGAGGATCTCGGCTACGCCATTGCCGCAGCAACGGCGTTGCGTGATGCAGGGGTGAGGACTCAGCTCTACTGCGAGCAGAAAAAGTTCAAGGCAAAAATGAGCTATGCCGATAAGCTCGGCATTCCATATGTGATCCTCATCGGCGAGGACGAGATCGCGGAAAACGTCGTTGCCGTTAAGAATATGACCACCGGCGAGCAGACAAAGCTCGGCTTTGCCGACGCTGCGTCGCTCATAAAGAAAGACATGGATGATCGCGCGCGTGTCGCGGTTATCAAAGAATAATGGAGGCAGAAGAAATGACACAGTCAAGAACCCATACCTGCAATCAGCTCCGCATTGAAAACGTCGGAGAAAAGGTCAAGATCGTCGGATGGATGGAGAACGTCCGCGAGGTAGGACAGAACTTTGCATTTGTCATCGTCCGCGATTTTTACGGCACGACGCAGGTCGTCGTCGAGACCGAGGATATGATGAAGGTCATAAAGGGCATAAACAAGGAGAGCACCATCTCCGTCGAGGGCACAGTTCGCGAGCGCGCGAGCAAAAACCCCAAGCTCCCCACCGGTGATATCGAGGTCGTTCCCGAAAAGATCGAAGTTCTCGGACGCTGCCGCTATAACGAGCTGCCGTTTGAAATAAACCGCAGCCGCGAGGCCGACGAGACCACACGCCTTAAGTACCGCTACCTCGACCTGAGAAATCCGGCCGTAAAGCAGAATATCATCCTCCGCTGCAACGTCGTCGCCGCCCTGCGCAAGGCGATGATGGAGCACGATTTCCTTGAGATAACAACGCCTATCCTCACCGCTTCCTCTCCCGAGGGCGCGCGCGACTATCTCGTTCCGGCAAGAAAGCACCCCGGCAAGTTCTATGCTCTGCCGCAGGCGCCGCAGCAGTTCAAACAGCTGCTCATGACCTCGGGCTTCGACCGCTATTTCCAGATAGCGCCCTGCTTCCGCGATGAGGACGCGCGCGGCGACCGTTCACCCGGCGAGTTCTATCAGCTCGATATGGAGATGTCGTTTGCCGGCCAGGAGGATGTTTTTGCGGTCATTGAGGATGTCCTGCCCCCGATTTTTGAAAAGTTCGGAACATACAACATATCCAACAAGGCGCCCTTCCGCCGCATCGGCTACAACGAGTCGATGGAAAAGTACGGCTCGGATAAGCCCGACCTGCGCATCGATCTCGTTGTTGAGGATATCACCGCGCTCGTGTCCGGCACCGATTTTGCTCCCTTTGCCGAGGGCAACACCGTCAAGGCGATCGTTGTCAGCGGCTGCGACTTGACGCGCAAGCAGATCGACAAGGTCTGCGCCGACGTTGAGGTCCAGGCAGGCATGAAGCCCTACTGGTTCAAGGTCGATGAAAACGGCGAGCTTGCCGGCGGCGTTGCAAAGTTCCTTCAGGATAAGAAGGCTGCCCTCACCGAGGCTCTCGGTCTCAAGCCCGGCTGCCTTGTCGGCGTAACGGCAGGCAAGAAGGGCGAGGCGCAGAAGACCGCAGGCGTTATGCGAAAGATGCTCGGCGCGGCGGTTCCCGGCCATATGGATAAGGAGCGCTACGAGTTCTGCTGGATCGTCGATTTCCCGATGTACGAGATCGGCGAGGAGTCCGGCGAGCTTGAATTCTGCCACAACCCGTTCTCCATGCCCAACGGCGGCCTGGAGATCCTCGAAAAGGCCGAGCGCGGCGAGGTCGATCCGCTTTCGATCACCGCGTTCCAGTATGACCTTGTGTGTAACGGCGTTGAGCTGTCCTCGGGCGCAGTGCGTAACCACGATCCCGAGATCATGATAAAGGCGTTTGAAATGGTTCGCCTCGGTGAGGACGACGTTAAGGCCAAGTTCCCGGCTATGTACAATGCCTTCTGCTACGGCGCACCCCCTCATGCCGGTATCGCCCCGGGCGTTGACCGCATGGTTATGCTGCTTGCCGGCGAGGACTCCATCCGCGAGATCATCCCGTTCCCGATGAACAAGAACGCGCAGGATGTCATGATGGGCGCACCCTCCACGGTCGAGCAGAAGCAGCTTGACGAGCTGAACATAGCAATAACCTGCCCCGTCGAAGAATAAGAAAAATTATAAAGGGACTGCATTTTTCCGCAGTCCCTATTTTTGAAAACAGTGGTGGTAAAATATGCTTGCAACGATAAGATCGCTCGGAGTCAAGGGCATCGGCGGCTACGGCGTTTCGGTCGAGGTTTTCGTGTCAAACGGGCTTGTCAATTTTGATATCGTCGGCCTGCCCGACGCCGCAGTCAGGGAGGCACGCGAGAGGGTGCGCGCCGCGATAAAATCAAACGGCTTCAAATTCCCGGTCAGCCGCGTCACAGTCAATCTTGCGCCGGCGGACACGAAAAAGGCCGGAACGGTATACGATCTGCCGATAATGCTTGGCATTCTTGCCGCAACTGGCGTGATACGCCAGCCGAAGTCCGACTGTGCATTTTTCGGCGAGCTTTCGCTCAACGGAACGCTGCGGCCGGTCAGCGGTGCGCTGCCCATGGCGGTCGCCGCCGCGCGTGAGGGCGTGCGCGAGCTGTTCGTGCCTGCCGATAACGCGCAGGAAGCCTCCTATGCCGAGGGCGTGACGGTGTATCCCGTCGAGAATGTGTCCGAGCTTATTGCGCATCTCAGGGGAGAATTTCGCATAAAGCCGATGGATATACCGAAGCTCGACTCGGCGACGGTCAAATATCCTGACTTTTCGGATGTCAAGGGACAGGAGAACGTAAAGCGTGCTATGGAGATCGCCGCGGCCGGCGGACACAACATACTCATGGTAGGCCCTCCGGGCGCAGGCAAAAGCATGATGAGCAAGCGCCTGCCCGGCATATTGCCGGATATGACGCGGGAGGAAATGCTCAAATCCACTGAGATCTATTCCGTTGCCGGGCTGACGGGGAAGAACAATCCCATCATATCCGCGCGTCCGTTCCGTGCGCCGCACCATACCGTTTCGGGCGCTGCTATGTCCGGCGGCGGAGCGGTCCCACGCCCGGGCGAGATCAGCCTTGCGCACAACGGCGTGCTGTTTCTCGATGAACTGCCGGAGTTTCGAAAGGATGTGCTTGAGGTGCTGCGTCAGCCTCTTGAGGATGGCGAGGTCACCGTCTCACGTGTTGCCGGAACCGAGACTTTTCCGGCAAACTTCATGCTTGTGTGTGCGATGAATCCGTGCAAATGCGGCTGGTACGGCCATCCGTCGGGGCGCTGCCGCTGCTCTGCAAACGAGGTGCGTGCATATCACAGCCGCATCTCCGGTCCGCTGCTCGACCGCATCGATATCATCGTCGAGGCTCCGGCGTTGGAGTACGAGGAGCTTAAAAACCGCGCGCCTGCGGAAAGCTCTGCCGATATAAAGCGCCGCGTTGACGCAGCGCGCCTTATCCAGCGCAAGCGCTTTGAGGGCACCGGCATTCTCAGCAACGCCGGCATGGGCACAAAGGCGCTCAACGCATACTGCCTTCTCACGCCCGAGTGCGAGCAGCTCATGCACGATGCTTTCGATCGCATGGGTCTTACCGCGCGCAGCTACGACCGCATCCTCCGCGTCGCACGAACGATAGCCGACCTTGAAGGCGAGGAGACTATAGGCGCGATGCACATTGCCGAAGCTATACAGTACCGCACTTACGACTTTCGCGAGGTCTGACCGGGTGAGCTGACCGGTTAAAATCCGCCCATAGCGCCCGAAAGCCCTAGGAAATACAAAAAGTATTCCCGTCGGGCGTTTCAGCCGCTCTGAACGAATTTTTCCTCGGTCAGACTAAAGGGCTAAAACTCACCCATGGCGCCCGAAAGCAATAGAAAATAAATAAAGCTAAAGCTCCCCGTTCGGGGAGCTTTTGAACGTTAATAATAGCCAAAAGTTTGACAATTTTGCCGCGATTGTATGTTGACTGCCGGATTTTATGGGAATATAATCTATACAAACATACTATCTTGGTAGGTGAAAGACGTGAGTGCAAAGCATTTTCCCTTCGTCAGCTACAGAGATCTCCGCGAGCTTGTCGATACGGCGGCGGAGCGATATCCGAACACCGAATTTTTTATCAGCAGTGATAAGCTTTTACCGTACATAACAGGCCGGCAGCTTCGTCACTGCTGCTGTGCATTTGCGCATATTGTGCGCAGCGAGGGCAGGCAGGACGAGCATATTGCCGTTCTCGGGCGCAACTGCGCTGCGTGGATAACGGCGTTTTTCTCAATAGTGACGGGCGGCTGTGTTGCTGTTCCGCTGTCTGTTGACGCAAAGGAAGATGAGCTTGACTATTGCGTCAAGAAAGCCGACTGCACGGCGCTTGTGTACGAGATCGGCAGCAGGCACGAGGCCGAGCGGCTGAAGGCATCAAACCCCGGCCTGCGGCTTGTAGAGATGCATGAGCTTGTCTCGGCGCTGCTTGCGTGCGAGGGCGAGTATCGTCCGCGCCCAAAGCCGGATGACATTGCGGCGCTGTATTTCACCTCGGGAACAACGGCAAACAGTCGCTGTGTTATCCTCACCCACGGAAACCTCACGGCGCACCTGAACGCCGCGATGGCCGCTCTGCCGCTGTCGCCGGATGATATCGGCCTGTCGGTTCTGCCGCCGAGCCACACCTTTGAGCTTATGACGAACATAGTCGGTGCGCTTCACTGCGGCGGAACGCTGTATATTAACGAGAGCATAAAAACAGTAAAGCGCAATCTGAAAAAATATCAGCCGAGCATACTCGTTGTCGTGCCGCTCGTTTTGCAGATGCTGCATAAACAGATAATCGCACAGGCGAAAAAAAGCGGCAAGCTCGAGGCGCTTGAAAAGGGCCTTAAATTAAGCGCATTTCTGCACCGCTTCGGGATAGATATCAGCCGAAAGCTTTTTGCCGAGGTGTACGATGTCCTAGGCGGCAAGCTGAGATATTTCCTCTGCGGCGGAGCGCCGCTGGATAAGCAGCTCGTTGAATTTTTCGCCGCGCTCGGCATAACGGTTTTGCAGGGCTACGGCATAACCGAGTGCTCGCCGATAGTGGCGGCGAACCTGCCCGAGGCAAACCGCATCGGTTCTGTCGGACGGCAGTTTAAGTGCTGCGAGGTCAGAATCATTGACGGCGAGATATGTGTGCGAGGCGGCAGCGTCTCGCCGGGATATTACCGCGACGATATCGCGACGCAGCAGGCGTTTTACGACGGCTGGTTCCACACCGGCGACCTCGGATATATGGACAGCAGCGGTTACATATTCTTCACCGGACGGCGCAAAAACCTCATCGTTCTGCCAAACGGCGAGAACGTCTCGCCCGAGGAACTTGAGGAAAAGCTATATCGCATCGACGGCGTTGAAGATGCGCTTGTCAGTCAGGACGGCGGAGTTATATGCGCCGAGGTCTATGCCGACGCGGAGATCATCCCGGACACGGAAGAGCTGCAAAAAGTGATCGACAGGCTCAACGCGAGCTTACCGATGTTCAAGCAGATCAGCAGAATTACATTG
>OLXG01000355.1_pt1 | contig 19012 bp, 18 predicted proteins | sample 1673861 | NCBI WGS metagenome assembly OLXG01 (sample SAMEA103958130, study PRJEB25191) | human gut metagenome | biome: human-associated habitat [ENVO:00009003]; feature: intestine environment [ENVO:2100002]; material: feces | place: Germany | collected 2013/2015
GTGGTGGGGTACATTTCCCCACCACGATCCTTTATGTGAGGTGAATCTATTGAAAGCTTTTGACAAACTCTGCAAGATATTCGACAAAATCGCAGGTATCATTACCGTTGTGCTGATGATATTCATCACGGTCATCATCACGCTTTCGGTCGTGTTCAGATCCGCCGGACATCCCATACAGTGGTCATACGAAGCGACGCTTCTGTGCATGTCATGGACGATATTTCTGGGCATGGCCATCACCTTCAACCGTGATGAAAACATGCGCCTTACCTTCGTGTCCAACGCGCTGAAGCCGAAGGCGCGCAACATCTGGCTTCTTATAATGGATCTTCTGGTCTTTGCCTTTCTGCTTTACTCGGCATACCTCAGCATCGGCGTTATCAACACCTCGATGAAGACCCTGTATCAGACCATCCCTGTCAGCCGCGGCCTGTTCTACCTTCCGTACCCCATCGGCTGCGTGTTCTCCGCGTGCCAGATAATCAACGTGAACTACAAGCGCATCACCGCTCCGGCGCCCGCCGCAGAAGAATAAGGAGGGCATGAAATGATAATCCAAAATGTTATACTGCTTATGGTTCTGTTCCTCGGCCTGATGGTCTGCGGCGTTCCCATCGCATTCTCGCTTTCCATCTCCGCGCTCGTCACCGCAATGGCGACAGGACAGTTCTCCGCCACGGCAATCGTGCACCGCATGATAGGCAACTCCAGCTCGTACACGCTGCTCGCCATCCCGTTCTTCATTCTGGCAGCGAAGCTTATGAACACAGGCGGCATCACAAGCCGCATCTTCCGCGCGGCCTCCGCGTGGGTCGGCTCTATTCCGGGCGGTCTGGGGCACGCGAACATCGTGGCCTCGGTCATATTCTCCGGCATGAGCGGCTCCGCCGTGGCGGACGCGGGCGGCCTCGGCCAGATCGAGGTGGACGCGATGAAGGAGCAGGGCTTCGACGCGGAGTTCTCCGCCGCCGTCACCTGCGCCAGCGCCACCATCGGCCCGATCATCCCGCCGTCTGTTCCGATGGTCGTTTACGGCATGATGACCGGCGTCTCCGTCGGCAGTCTTTTCATCGGCGGCGTTATCCCCGGCCTGCTGCTCGCCGTCGCATGCTCGGTGCTGGTATACATCATGGCGAAGAAGCGCAATTACCCCGTCCAGCCGTTCAGTTGGAAGGAAGTCGGCGAATCCACGAAGGAAGCGCTTCTCTCCCTGCTCACGCCGGTCATAATCATCGGCGGCATCTGGACGGGCATATTCAGCCCGACCGAGGCCGCATGCGTCGCCTCCGTATACGCGTTCATCCTTTCCGTGCTGGTATACAAGGGCATGACGAAGGCAGAGGTCATCGAGGCGATAAAGCAGACGGTCTCCGAGAGCGCGGCGATCCTGCTTATAATCTGCGGCGCGGCGGCGTTCTCGTGGCTCGTCACCATGATGGGCATGACGGAAGCGCTGGCGCACTTCCTGACCGGGCTGACGACCAACAAGTATCTCATCCTGCTCATCCTCAACATCGCCTTCCTTATAATAGGCATGTTCATGGAAGCGCTGGCAACGCTGACGATAACTATCCCCTTCCTTATCCCGCTGATGACCGCGTTTGATATAAGCCCGCTGCATCTGGGCGTTGTCCTCGTTCTCAACCTTATGATCGGTCTGAGCACGCCGCCAGTCGGAACCTCGCTTTTCATTTGCGCAAAGGTCGCGGACATAACCATTGAGAAGATGTACAAGTGCATTCTTCCGTTCCTCATTCCCCTGCTGTTCGTCCTGTTCCTCATCACCTATGTGCCGGGGCTCGTCACATGGCTGCCCGGTATGCTGGGATAAACCGAAAACGAAGCCAAAAAGGGAGACGCTTTGCGATACTCCCTTTTTGCGCGCCTGACAGGCGCATTAAACATTGACATGATACTGGCGAAATGTTATATTTATTAGTAAGTGTAATGTGATCGGGTGGTAGTCGAATGCAGTTAAGTCCGGTATCGAGCAACAAATTATACGTTCAGATCTACAATCAGCTTGTCGAAGCGATACGCTCCGGGATGTTCAAGGTCGGGGAGAAGCTGCCCAGCGAGAAGGAGCTGTGCCAGACCTTCAATGTCAGCCGCGTTCCGGTTCGGGAGGCGCTGTGCGCGCTGGAGTTAAACGGCCTTGTCGATTCGATACAGGGCGTGGGCGTCTATGTGAAAAAGACGAGCACGACCATCCCCGACGCCCCCGGCAATATAGAGCCGCAGGATATAATCGCAGCGCGCCTGTCCATTGAGCCGGACATTGCGAAGGCGGCGGCGAAGAACATCACCGACACCGGGCGGGAGGAGATGCGGCGCATCATCGACCGCTTCCGCGAAAACGCGGATGCCAATATAGACACCGCCGACATTGACAAGAAGTTTCACCTGTGCGTTGCAAGGGCCAGCGCAAACTATATGTACCTTCAAATGATGGAGGTCGTGTTCAAGGCGATGGACACAGAGATGTGGACGCTTATATGCAGCCGGACGGTCGGGACAAAGTATTTCCGCCAGAACTATGAGGAGCACCGCGTTATCGGCGACATGATAATGTCGGGCAACGCGGAGGGCGCGTACATCTGCATGAAGGAGCATATGGAAAATCTGGTGGAGCGCTACTGGGAATAAAATCGAATTACGACGCTTTTAACGGAGGAGATGATGTCTCCTCCGTTTTTTACGTGCATTTTACATTGGCCTTCTTTTTCATTTTACAATGCGTGCGTATCATCATAAGCGTAGTCAGGGGAAACACCCTCGGTTGACTTGACTTGTAAACATGAAACTCAATGGATATGAAAAAGGAGAATAGTATGAAAAAGACAATATGCGTGATACTTTCCGCAGTAATGGCGCTGGCGCTGTTCGCAGGCTGCGGCGCGGCCTCCGCCCCGGCGGCGGACACGGCGGCAACACCGGCGGCAGAAGCCACGGCGGCGGATGCGGCGCTGAGCGGCACCGTGGCCACGGACGGCTCGACCTCGATGGAGAAGGTCATCGGCGCGCTGGGCGAATCCTTCATGGAAGCGAACAAGGACGTGACCTTCACCTACAACCCCACCGGCTCCGGCTCCGGCATCACGGCGGTGAGCGAAGGCCGCTGCGACATCGGCCTTTCCAGCCGCGCGCTGAAGGATGAGGAAAAGGCCGGCCTGAAGGAGACCGTGCTGGCTCTCGACGGCATTGCGATCATCGTCAACCCCGCAAACCCCGTGAACGACCTTGACCTTGACACCATCGCCAAGATATACACCGGCGAGATCACCAACTGGAAGGCCGCCGGCGGCAATGACGCGGAGATAGTGCTCATCGGCCGCGAGGCCGGAAGCGGCACGAGAGACGGCTTCGAGTCCATCACCGGAACGAAGGACGCGTGCCAGTACCGTCAGGAGCTGACGAGCACGGGCGACGTGATCACCACCGTGGCGACCAACCCCGACGCCATCGGCTATGCCTCTCTTGCGGCGCTTAAGGACAGCGTGAAGGCGCTGACCGTGGGCGGCGTGCAGGCGACCGAGGACAGCGTGAAGAACGGCAGCTACGTCGTGCAGCGCCCCTTCGTGCTTGTGACGAAGGACGGCACGGAGCTCTCCCCCGCCGCGCAGGCCTTCTTCGACTACGCCACCTCCGCGGATGCCGCCCCGATAATCGCGGCAGCCGGTGCGGTCGCGGTGAACGGATGACCGGACAAAATATAACGCAGGGTAAGGCGGTGCAGCATCGCCTTACCCTTGCGTGCGGAAAAGGTGAAGCTGATGAAAAACAAAGCCCGGCTTTTTGAAAGCATAATACACGGCATATTCCTCGTACTCGGCCTTATGACGGTGGGCTGCGTGCTGCTGATAACGGTATACCTCGTTATCTCCGGCATTCCTGCGATAAGGGAGATAGGGCTGGGGCGCTTTCTGTTCGGCCGTGTGTGGGTGTCCACGGCGGCACAGCCGCAGTACGGCATTCTGCCGTTCATCCTGACAAGCGTTTACGGCACGGCGGGCGCGATGCTCATCGGCGTGCCGGTCGGATTTCTGACGGCGGTGTACCTTGCAAAGCTCGCCCCGCGGCGGATAAAGGCCGTGCTGAGCGCGGCGATAAGCCTGCTGGCGGGCATTCCGTCCGTCGTATACGGCCTTGTGGGTATGCTGATACTCGTGCCGGGCATACGGAAGGTGTTCTCCGTGCCCGACGGGGCAAGCCTGCTGGCGGCGATGATCGTGCTGGCGGTGATGATACTGCCGAGTATAGTGAAGGTATCGATGACGGCGCTGGAGGCCGTGCCGCGGGAGTATGAGGACGCCTCTCTCGCCCTTGGGGCGACGCCGGTGGAGACGTATTTCCGCGTGTCCGTTACGGCGGCAAAAAGCGGCATTGCCGCGGCCGTCGTGCTGGGCGTGGGGCGCGCCATAGGCGAGGCCATGGCCGTGATGATGGTGTCCGGCAACGTGCCGAACATGCCGAAGCTGTTTGAAAGCGTGCGCTTCCTCACGACCGCCGTGGCAAGCGAGATGAGCTACTCCAGCGGCCTGCAGCGGCAGGCGCTGTTCTCCATCGCACTGGTGCTGTTTCTTTTTATAATGCTGATAAACGCGCTGCTGAATTTCTTTCTCAAGCGCAGCAAGGAGGGCTGACGCATGGATAAATCCATTTCTTCAAGGCGGAAGGCGTACATTATCCTCATGCGCGTGCTGATGGGCGGCGCGGCGGCGCTGAGCGCGGCGCTGGTGATATTTCTGATAGCCTATGTGCTGATAAAGGGTCTTCCGCACGTGACGTGGACGCTGCTGTCCACAAAGCCCAGCTACCTCTCCGGAAGCATAGGCATCCTGCCGGACATACTGAACACGCTGTATATCGTGCTGGCCTCGCTGGTGATAGTTCTTCCTCTTGGCGTGGGCGCGGCGATATACCTGACGGAGTACGCCCGCAGCCGGCGTCTCGCGGCCGCGATAGAATACGCCGCGGAGACGCTGTCCGGCATTCCTTCTATAATATACGGCCTTGTGGGTATGCTGTTTTTCTGTCAGTTCCTCGGAATGCAAACTTCCCTCTTGGCAGGCGCATTGACGCTTGTTATAATGAATCTGCCAACAATCATGCGCACGACGCAGGAGAGTCTGAAAACCGTGCCGCAGAGCTACAGAGAGGGCGCGTTCGGGCTGGGTGCCGGGAAATGGCGCGTTATACGCACTGTCGTCCTCCCCGGCTGCATAGACGGCGTCGTGACGGGCTGCATACTCTCGGTGGGCCGCATTCTGGGCGAATCGGCGGCGCTGCTTTTCACAGCGGGCTTCGCGCACGCGCTCAACGGCCTGTTTGAGGGGCTGTCAAGCGCCGGGGCGACGCTGACGGTGGCGCTGTACGTATACGCCAAGGAGCAGGGCGAATTCGACGTCGCCTTTGCCATCGCGGCGATACTGATGCTGCTTGCGCTGCTGATAAATCTTGCCACGCTGTTTGTTGAGAAATACTTCAAGAGGAAGAACAGCTTATGACTGACATAAACGGGACGGGAATGAAGCGCGCGGCGCTGATAAACGACCTGTCCTGTATAGGCAAGTGCTCGTTGAGCGTGGCGCTGCCTATAATCTCGGCCTTCGGCGCAGAGGCCGTCGCCCTGCCGACGGCGGTGCTTTCCACGCACACGGGCGGCTTCGGCGAATATGTGATGCGCGACATGACGCAGGAAATGCGGGAATTCATCGCGCACTGGAAGCGCCTGAATGTAAAATTCGACTGCATATACACCGGTTTTTTCAGCTCGATAGAGCAGATGGAGATATCCGCGCAGTTTATCCGCGACTTCGGCGGAGACGGCTGCCTTATCATCGTTGACCCCGTGCTGGGCGACGACGGGGCGCTGTACGGCTGCTTTTCGGATGATTTTGTGGCGCACATGCGCGCGCTGTGCCGCCTTGCGGATGTGATCACCCCCAACCGCACGGAGGCCGCGCTGCTGACGGGGCTTGATATGGACAGCCCCGCGGAGGCGCTGCTTGCACGGCTGGACGCGAAAAACGCGATTGTCACGGGCGTGCGGCGCGGCGGCGGCGTGGGCTATTCCGCCCGGCTTGACGGCGAGAGGGCGGAGTTTTTCAGGCCGTATCTGGACATTGAGCTGCACGGCACGGGGGATGTGTTCACCTCGGCCCTGTGCGGCGGGGCGCTTTCCGGCATGGGCATGGCGGAGGCGTTTTACAACGCGGCGGAGTTCTGCGACGAGTGCGTGCAGGAGACCGCCCGGCGGCAGCCCAGCCACTGGTACGGGCTGGCCTTTGAGGAAATTTTGAGACGGAGGCTCTTCAAAAATGAGCAGTATAATAAGCGTGAAGGACCTGAGCCTGTGGTACGGAAGCCATCAGGCGCTGACTGACATAAGCATAGACATCCCGGAGCGGAGCATCACGGCGCTGATAGGCCCCTCCGGCTGCGGCAAGTCCACCTTTCTGAAAACCCTGAACCGCATGAACGACCTTATCCCCGACGTGAAGATAACGGGCGAGGTGCGCTATAAGGACAGCGACATATTCGCCCCCGGCACGGACGTGAGCGCGCTGCGGCGCGAGATAGGCATGGTGTTCCAGAAGCCGAACCCCTTCCCCATGAGCATATATGACAACATCGCCTACGGCCCGCGCACGCACGGCATAAAGGGCAAGGCCATGCTGGACGAGATAGTGGAGCGCGCGCTGCGCGGCGCGGCGATATGGGACGAGGTGAAGGACAGGCTGAAAAAGAACGCGCTGGGCCTTTCCGGCGGGCAGCAGCAGCGGCTTTGCATCGCGCGGGCGCTGGCCGTCGAGCCGGAGGTGCTGCTAATGGACGAGCCGACGAGCGCGCTGGACCCGATATCCACCTCAAAGATAGAGGAGCTTGCCTCTACATTGAAGGAGCGCTACACCATCGTGATCGTGACGCACAACATGCAGCAGGCCGTGCGCATATCCGACTACACGGCGTTCTTCCTGTTGGGCGAGCTGGTGGAGCACGGCGAGACGGAGAGGATATTCTCCCAGCCGGAGGATAAGAGGACAGAGGACTACATCACGGGGAGGTTCGGTTAAGATGAGAAGCAAATTTGACGAGCAGCTTGCGCTTTTGAACAGAGAGCTGATAGAAATGGGCGCGCTGTGCGAGGAAGTGATCGCGCTGTCCTCAAAGGCGCTGACGGAGCTGGACAAGACCCTTGCGGCCAAGGTCGCCCCGCTGGACACGGAGATAGACCAGAAGGAGCGCACGATAGAGTCCATGTGCCTGAAGCTCCTCTTGCAGCAGCAGCCCGTGGCGCGCGACCTGCGGCAGATATCCGCGGCGCTGAAAATGATAACCGACATGGAGCGCATAGGCGACCAGGCGGAGGACATCGCGGAGATAATAAGCTTTATCGACGGGCACACCAGCGAGAACGACACGCTGATGCGCGAAATGGCGAAGGCCGTCATACAGATGGTGACGGAGAGCGTGGACGCATACGTCAAGCACGACATCGCCCTTGCGGAGAAGGTCATCGCGGATGACGACATTGTGGACGATTACTTTGACAGCGTCAAGAAAAAGCTCATCGGCAGCATCGCGCGCAATCCCGGCGACGGCGAGTACGCGCTGGACATTCTGATGATCGCCAAGTACTTTGAGCGCATCGGCGACCACGCCACGAACATCGCCGAGTGGGTCATATTCTCCATAACCGGCGTGCATAAGGAGGATCACAAATGATCTGGTGCGTTGAGGACGACGCAAGCATACGCGACATCGAGGTATACGCGCTGGAATCCACCGGCTTTGAGGCACGCGGCTTCGACGACGGCGCGGCCTTCTGGGAGGCGCTCAAGGAGGAGCAGCCGGAGCTTGTGGTGCTGGACGTGATGCTGCCCGGCATTGACGGGATGGAGCTGCTGCGGCGGATGAAGGCCGCGCCGGAATACAGAAGCATCGCCGTGATGATGGCGACGGCGCGCGGGGCGGAGTACGACAAGATACAGGGGCTGGATCTCGGGGCGGACTATTATCTGGCCAAGCCCTTCGGCGTGATGGAGCTTGTATCCTGCGTGAAGGCCGTGCTGCGCCGGTGCAGGCCGGAAAGTGCGGGGCGGACGCTGTCGGCCGGGGGCGTGACGCTGAATCTTGACGAGCGCACAGTCACGGCGGACGGACAGCGCGTGGCGCTGACATATAAGGAGTTTGAGCTGCTGCGGCTCTTCCTTGCCCACCCCGGCGTCGCCTTCACGCGCGACCAGCTTTTCAACGACATATGGGGCATGGACTACTGCGGAGAAACGCGCACGGTCGATATGCACATACGCACGCTGCGCCAGAAGCTGGGCCGCTGCGGCGGCATGATAGAGACGGTGCGCAGTGTGGGCTACAGACTGGAGGCCGGAACATGACGGGGAAAATATTCCGCTCGATAGTGCTGTCGGCGGCGGTCGCGCTGTTCGCAAGCGCCGCGGTGATAATGGGCGCGCTGTATGAATACTTCGGCGCGGTGGAAAAGCAGGAGCTTTCAAGCCAGCTTGCGCTGGCCTCCGCCGCAGTAGAGGATATGGGCGCGGCCTATCTTGAAAAGCTGCCCGCGGGCGACTTCCGCCTGACATGGATAGGCGCGGACGGCGGCGTAAAGTACGACAGCCGCCGCGACGCGGACAGCCTTGAAAACCACGCGCAGAGAGAAGAGGTCGCCGAGGCGCTGGAAACCGGCACGGGCGAGAGCACGCGCTATTCCACGACGCTGCTGCAAAAGACGATATATCTTGCCAGACGCCTTTCCGACGGAACGGTGCTGCGCATCTCCGTCAGCCGGCAGACAGTGGGCGTGCTGGCGTTGGGCATGGTGCAGCCGGTGCTTGCTGTGCTGCTGTGCGCGTTGGTGCTTTCGGGCTTTGTTGCAAAGCGCCTGTCGCGGCGCATAGTGGAGCCGCTGAACACGCTGGATCTCGACCACCCGCTTGAAAACGACGTATATGACGAGCTGACGCCGCTGCTGAAACGCATCAGCAGCCAGCGGCGCGAGATAGACGCGCAGATGCAGACGCTCAGCCGCAGGACGGAGGAATTCGCCCAGGTCACGGGCAGCATGCGCGAGGGGCTGGTGCTTCTCGACGCGAAGGGCTGCATCCTCAGCATGAACCCGGCGGCCGCGGCCATATTCGGCGCGCAGACCCCGTGCGCGGGCGCGGACTTTCTGACCGTTGAGCGCAGCCATGAAATGAGCACTGCAATAGAGCGCGCGCAGTCGGGCGGGCACAGCGAAATGCGCATGGAGCGCGCCGGGCGGGAGTATCAGTTCGACATAAGCCGCATAGAGGCAGGCGGCACCGTCATCCTCGCCTTCGACGTGACGGAGCAGGAGTATGCCGAGCGCAGCCGCCGCGAGTTCACGGCGAACGTCTCGCACGAACTCAAGACCCCGCTTCAGGGGATAATCGGCAGCGCGGAGCTTATAGAAAACGGGATGGTGAAGCCGGCGGATCTGCCGCGCTTCGCCGGGCACATCCACGCGGAGGCCGCGCGCCTTGTCACGCTGATAGACGATATCATCCGCCTTTCGCAGCTTGACGAGGGCGGCGCGCTTCCGACGGAGGAGGTGGACGTCTACACGCAGGCAGCGGAGGCCGTGAAGAGTTTGCAGTCCGCCGCCGCGGCAAAGGACGTCACCCTGACGCTGACGGGCGAAAGCACGCGCATACCCGGCGTGCAGCGGCTGACGTATGAGATAATCTTCAACCTCTGCGACAACGCCATAAAGTATAACCGCGAGGGCGGGCGTGTGGACGTGAGCGTGGCGCGCGAGGGGGCAGGCGCCGTCGTGACCGTCGCCGACACGGGCATAGGCATCGCGCCAGAGCACCAGCAGCGCATATTTGAGCGCTTCTACCGCGTGGACAAGAGCCACTCCAAGGCGTCCGGCGGCACGGGGCTGGGGCTTTCCATAGTCAAGCACGCCGTGCAGTATCTCAACGGCAGCATCGCCCTGAAAAGCGAGCCGGGCAAGGGCACGACGGTAAGCGTATCCCTCCCCGGCTGAGAAGCTTTTTCGCGTTCACGGCGGCGCGCGGGTCTTGCTTTCCGCGGAACTATACTATATAATCAAATCATACCCATACGATCACCCCGCACATTATATTTTAATGCGAAAGAGGACCTGATATGGAAGAACTGAGAAGCAAAAAAGGCTTTATCTGCGATATGGACGGCGTTATCTATCACGGCAACAGGCTTCTGCCCGGCGTGAAGGAATTCGTCGATTGGCTGTACATGGAGAAGAAGCACTTCCTCTTCCTGACGAACTCGTCTGAGCGCTCCCCGAAGGAGCTTCAGCAGAAGCTCAAGCGCATGGGGCTGGACGTGGACGAAAGGCATTTTTACACCAGCGCGCTTGCCACGGCAAAGTTCATCAGCAAGCAGGCCCCCGGAAGCTCGGCCTATGTGATAGGCGGGGCGGGGCTTATCATGGCGCTGCACGACGCGGGCATCACCATGAACGACGTTGACCCCGATTATGTCATCATCGGAGAGGGCAACAATTATAATTACGAGAACATCCTGAAGGCAGTGCGACTCGTGATGCGCGGCGCAAAGCTCATCGGCACGAACAGCGACCTGACAGGCCCGTCGGAGGAGGGCATTATCCCCGCCTGCCGCGCGATGATAGCGCCGATAGAGATGGCCACGGGGCAGACGGCGTACTTCGTCGGCAAGCCGAACCCCCTGATGATGCGCACGGGTCTGCGTATCCTCGGCGTGCACTCGGAGGAGGCCGCCATGATCGGCGACAGGATGGACACGGACATGGTCGCCGGGATAGAGACCGGCCTTGACACGGTGCTGGTGCTGTCCGGCGTGACGTCGCACGCGGACATAAAAAAGTTCCCCTACCGCCCGCGCATCGTCCTCAACGGCGTCGGCGATATCCCGCCCGAAGCAGAAAACTGAATATACAGCAAGCCGCCCGGCCGCGATATCGTGATATCATGGCCGGGCGGATATTATTTATTTGTCCTTGTCGATCAAGGGCAGAAAAAAGGAACTGCGCAGCCCCTCTCAACACGTCTGCGCAGTCCCTTGACCTTTGGCCCTTACTGTTCTGTTTTCTCTTCAGTGCTGACCTCAGCCGCGCCGTTCTTCTTATTCTTCGCATCCTTGACCTTGGAAACGACGATGTAGAGCAGCATACCGCCAAAAAGAACTAATATAAATATTCCGGCAGGTTCCATCTTCATACTCCTTTACATGATTTTAGCACAAGACGTCAATTGCTTAACGCTTTCTTAACATGAGTATAACAGAACGACGGACACATTGCAAGCATTTTTGGCAAAAATAATTCAAATTGTGCGAAGGCGGCGCAAATTTTTCCCGCAGCGCGGAAATTTTCATGCTTTCAAACGCGACGCGCGGCGTGTAAAATACGACATAAGAGATGAACACGGAACAAAGGAGGCGGCTTAATGGACGACACAAAGATAATAGAGCTGTTCTGGCAGCGAAGCGGCGACGCGATAGACGAGACGGACAAGAAATACGGGCGCATGTGCCGCAGGCTTGCCGGGAACATACTCGGCGATGCGCGCGACGGGGAGGAATGCGTCAGCGACGCGTATATGGCCGTCTGGCAGAGCATCCCCACACAGCGGCCCGCGCGCTTCGCGGCGTTTCTGGCCGCTGTGACGCGGCGGCTCAGCATAGACAGGCTGCGCGAAAACACCGCCGCAAAGCGCGGCGGCGGAGAGATGAGCACGGCGATAGACGAGCTTGCCGACTGCCTTGCGGCGCCCGGCACGGTGGAGGCCGATGTGGAGGCTCGGGCGCTTGCCGCGGCAATAGACCGTTTTCTGGACGGGCTGAAGGAGGCCGACAGGAGCTTTTTTGTGTGCCGGTACTGGCTGGGCGCGCCCATTGCGGAGATAGCAAAGCGCCGCGGTGTGAGCGAGAGCCGGGTCAAAAGCTCGCTTATGCGCAGCCGCGATCGGCTGAGGACATATCTGAGCGAGGAGGGATACATATGAACGCTTTCGATTTTATGGACGCATTCGGCGGCATCGCGCCGGAAAAGGTGCAGGCGGCGCTGGAGAGCATGGGGTATATCCCCGTGCGGAAAAGGCGCGGCGCGCGGCGGACGCTGCGCACGGTGCTGCTGGCCGCGGCGATGGCCCTGCTGCTGACGGCCTGCGGGTACGCGGTGGGCCGCTTCGTCAACAGCCCGGAGCAGGCGTGGAGCGTGGCGCGGCAGGAGGTCGGCCGGATGAAGGACATGGGGATACTCGCGCCGGAGGTCACGCTGCCGGAAGAGACGTACCGCGTGCTGGAGCTGCCTGAGGAGGCGACCAATGATTACTGGTACGGGCGGATATTCAAGCACCGCTACAACATCTCGGCGAACGGGGAAAAGTATTTCTTCAATCTGGATGTGGACACCGCCACGGGGAAGATAACGAAGCTCACCATCGAGGCGCAGCCGGATGTGGACGATGTGCCGTATGCCACGCCGCCCATGCCGGATACCAGCGACGCGCCGTTAGATTATGAATGGGGCGAGAACTACGCCTATTTCGACAATTACGATGATATCATCCCCGGCGGCATCACCGTTGACCGCTTCTGCACGCTGCTGGCAGAGTACTGGGGCTTCTCAGGCTACACCCTCGGCGGAACGGAGGACAGCTTCTACGGCTATGACACCGAAGCGCCGTCCGGCGATATGCCGCTTATAGACGTGGCCGATATGCCGTATCTGACCGTTTTCTTCGACGGCGACCAGAGCGGCGCGCCGATGTACATCGACATGTCCAACTACTGCTTCGGCAACGGCGTATATTTCACCGTCGGCACCAACCACCAGGTGGGGTGATATGAACGCAAAAGGGAGAGGCCAGAATGGCCTCTCCCTGAGTATGTGATCTTTTTGTCGGAAAAAACCGCAGGTTTTTTCGACAGTCTCAGAAATCCTTATACACGCGCGGAACGCGCTTGGACACGGCGCACAGAAGCTCATACGGGATGGTCTGCGCGGCGGCGGAGAGCCTGTATATATCGCTGCGGCGGCCGAAGATCTCCACCTCGCTGCCGACGTCGGCCTGCGGGAGCTGCGTGAGATCTACCATGCACATGTCCATGCAGATACTGCCGCGCTGCGGCGCGAAGCCGCCGGGCGCATAGAACGCGCACTTGTTGGAGATGAGCCGCGGCAGGCCGTCGGCATAGCCGATTCCCAGCACGCCCATGCGCGTGCGCCTGTCGGTGACGTAGCGCCGCCCGTAGCTGACGGAGGTGCCCGGCTCATAGAATTTTATGGTGCTGACGGTAGTGACAAGGCGCATACACGGCACAAGGCCAAGTCGGCCGGACGTGTCGCCGTAGCCGTAGAGCAGAAGGCCGGGGCGCACCATGTCCAGCGCCATCTCCGGATAATTCACGACGGCGCCGCTGTTGGCGCAGTGGCGTATGGCAAAGCCTATCCCGGCGCGACGTTTTATCTCCTCCGTCACTCGGCAGAAGAGCGCGAACTGCGCGCGCGTATACGCCTCATTATCCGCGCCCGGCTCGTCGGACACGGCGAAGTGAGTGTATATCCCCTCCGCCTCAAGCCCCGGCAGGGTGCAGGAGCGGATGATATTATCCACACCCTCATCAAAATGCGCGCCGTCCACCAGAAAGCCGAGGCGGGACATGCCGGTGTCGAGCTTGATATGTATTTTCAGCGTGCGGCCAAGCTTTTCCGCCGCGGCGGAGTATTCAAGCGCCTTGGCAAGGCAGGTGACGGTCTGGGTGATGCCGTTTTCAATGAGCGCGGCGGTATATTCATGCGGAGTGTGGCCGAGGATGAGGATCGGCATTTTTATGCCGCCCGCGCGAAGCTCCAGCGCTTCATCAAGGCAGGACACGGCAAGATAGTCCGCGCCCGCGGACTCAAGCAGGCGCGCCACGGCAGGCGCGCCGTGGCCGTAAGCGTCGGCCTTGACGATGCCGAGAAAGCGGCACCCGGCCGGAAGCGCGGCGCGGATGGCCATATAGTTATGGCGCAGGTTTTCAAGGCTGACCTCCGCCCAGGTTCTCTTTTGCAGGTCGTTCATATGTCTTTATCCCTCTGTAGTATGTATATCTATAGTGTCAGGCGTTCCAGCCGCTTATCTGCGCCGTGACGCGCACGCGCCCGGCGGAGGATATCTCCGCATACAGCGGCGTTTTGCTGTACTTATCCAGATGCACCTCAACACTCAGCCCGTCGGAGGGGATGAGCACCGCGGCAAGCTCGCCGTTTTCCTCCCACGCGCTGTCAAGGTAGCCCGTGCGCATCGCGTCCACCAGCAGCGGCAGCGCGGACATCGGCGAGAGGCCGAAATCGTCCAGCGCGCCGGTATCCAGCGCCACGCCGTCATACTCAAGCGCCGTCTCCCCCGCCGTGATATGCGCGGAAACGCCTTTGATTATCTCCGGCGAGACGACCGTGACAGTGCAGCCGCCGCTGTCCGCGGCATAGTCCAAAGTGAACTCGACACATCTGTCGTCATACTCGGCGCGGAGCTGTGACGTGAAGTGAAGCTCATCCCGTGCGGAGAGGTCTTCGGCAAAGCTTTCAAACCCGGTGCGCGCCGCGCCGCCTCCGCAGGCGGAAAGCACGAGGGCGGCCCCGAGAAGCAGCGGCATGAGCGGCATGTACAATTTTTTCATGGTGCAGTCTCCGTTTCATAAATACTTGTACCACACCATATGCGCCATGACCCATTATAATCACCGCGGCGGCAATAGTCAAACGCGTTTTCACGCAAAAAGCGGAAAATATCTCTTGCAATACGGGAAAAAGTATGATATCTTTATGTTTGCTGTGAACGGGAAAATAGCGTTTCACCGCCCATCAGAGAGTGGGGGCCGCCGGCTGCAAGCCTCCTTGGGCGCGGCGCTTGGTTCGCCCGGGAGCATCCGGCCAATCACCGGCGCGCGGGCTGCGTTACAGGCCCGGCAAGTGCGGCATGTTTGCCGAATTTGGGTGGTACCGCGGAAGTTGTGCTTTCGTCCCTTATATTTTGGGATGGAAGCTTATTTTTTTGATTAGGAGTGACCGAAATGAGAGAACTTATGCAGGGGCTGAGAGACGCCTCCATCAAAGCGATACGCGAGTGCGACAACGTTGAGCTGCTTGAAGCGCTGCGCGTGAAGTACCTCGGCAAGAAGGGCGAGCTGACGGCGATACTGCGCCAGATGGGCAAGCTCTCCGCGGAGGAGCGCCCCGCCATGGGTCAGCTTGCAAACCAGCTTCGCGCCGACATTGAGCAGGCGCTGGACGAGCGCAGAAGCGCGCTGAACGAGAAGCTGATGGAGCTGAAGCTCGAGAGCGAGGCCGTGGACGTGACGCTGCCGGGCGAGGCGCACAAGATGGGGCACAAGCACCCGATGTACAACGTGCTTGACCAGATAAAGGACATATTCATCGGCATGGGCTTTGAGATACTGGACGGCCCCGAGGTGGAGCTTGCCGATTATAACTTCACGAAGCTCAATATCGACGAGGGGCACCCCTCCCGCGAGTGGACGGACACCTTCTATTTCACCGAGGACAACCGCGTGCTGCTGCGCACGCAGACGTCCAACATGCAGGTGCACGCCATGGAGACGCGCCCGCTGCCTATCCGCGTGCTGGCCCCCGGCCGCGTTTACCGCAAGGACGAGGTGGACGCCACGCACTCCCCCATGTTCCACCAGATAGAGGGTCTTGTCGTGGACAAGGGCGTGACCATGTCCGACCTTAAGGCGACGCTGAATCTCGTTGTGGAGAAGATATACGGCAAGGGCACCGTCACACGCTTCCGCCCGCACCACTTCCCCTTCACTGAGCCGAGCTGTGAGCTGGACATACAGTGCCACAAGTGCGGCGGCAAGGGCTGCCCGACGTGCAAGGGCGAGGGCTGGATAGAGGTCCTTGGCGCGGGCATGGTGCACCCGAAGGTGCTTGCAGGCTGCGGCATTGACCCGGACGTTTACTCCGGCTGGGCCTTCGGCATGGGGCTGGAGCGTCTGGCGCTGGGTGAATACAAGATAAACGACATGCGCCTTATATTTGAAAACGATACCCGTTTCCTCGAGCAGTTTTGATTAGGAGGGCAAGATAAATGTTACTTTCAAGAAAATGGCTCAACGAGTTTGTTGATCTTCCGATAGATCAGTATGACGACCGCACCTTCGGCGAGGCGATGACTGTCTCCGGCTCGAAGGTGGAGATAACCGAGGATCTGAGCAAGAGCATCAAGAACGTCAAGGTGGGCAGGATCCTTTCCATCACGAAGCACCCGAATTCCGACCACATGCTGGTGACGCAGATAGACGTCGGCGCGGAGGCGCCTGTGCAGATATGCACCGGCGCGTGGAACGTGCACGAGGGCGACATGGTTCCCGCGGCGCTGCACAATTCCGTGCTGCCCGGCGGCGTGAAGATAACCCGCGGCAAGCTGCGCGGCGTTGAATCCGACGGTATGCTGTGCTCCCTCAAGGAGCTGCAGCTCACCACGCACGACTACCCCTACGGCGAGATAAAGGCCGCCGCCATACTTGGCGACTACCACGCGCTCGACCCCGACGCGCCGTCCATCCCCGCCGACATCAGCAGCGGCGAGGCCATCTTCGGCAGCGTGATAGCGGCAGAGGTGACGAGCGTGGAGGCCTACGGCGTCAACCAGTGGAAGTGCGAGCTTGACACAGGCTCCCGCGTGTGCGACACGATATGCAGCTGCCAGAACGTGCACGAGGGCGACATGGTCGCCTATGACACCAAGACGGGGCTCATATGCACGCTTGCCGACCTGCACGCCAAGCAGGAGGAGTTCCCCCACTGCATCCCCGACGGCATATTCGTGCTGCACGAGGACTGCCGCCCCGGCGACGATATAGGCGCGCTCATCGGCATGGACGACCACGTGGTCGAGTTTGAGATCACGCCCAACCGCCCCGACTGCCTGTGCATGATCGGCCTTGCGCGCGAGGCCGCCGTCACCTTCGGCAAGAAGCTGACGCTGCATGAGCCGGTGGTACAGGCCAAGGCCGGCGGCGACATAAACGAGCTGGCGAAGGTCGTCATTGAGGACGCCGCGCTCTGTCCGCGCTACACCGCGCGCATGGTCAAGAACGTAAAGATCGCCCCCAGCCCCGAATGGATGCGCGAGCGTATCCGCAACGCCGGTATGCGCCCGATAAACAATATCGTCGATATCACGAACTACGTCATGCTGGAGTACGGCCAGCCGATGCACGCGTTCGACTTCGCCTGCGTCAACAACGGCGAGATACACATCCGCACCGCGCGCGCGGGCGAGGTCATACGCACGCTTGACGGAACGGAGCGCAAGCTCACGCCGAACATGCTGTGCATCTGCGACACCGACAAGCCCGTGGGCGTCGCGGGCGTGATGGGCGGCGAGAACAGCGAGATCGTCGGCGACACGGCGATGGTGCTGTTTGAAAGCGCAAACTTCAACGGCCCCTCCGTGCGCCGCACGGCCACGGCGCTGGGTATGCGCACGGACGCGTCCTCCCGCTTTGAAAAGGGCCTTGACGTGAAGAACACCTTCGCCGCCGTGCAGCGCGCGTGCGAGCTTGTGGAAATGCTCGGCGCGGGCGAGGTCGTGGACGGCGTTATCGACGTCGTGCCGAAGCCGCTTGAGACGACGACCGTGAAGCTGGAGCCGGATAAGATAAACGCCCTTCTCGGCACGGACATCGGCGAGCCGACCATGCGCAAGATACTTGTCGATCTCGGCTTCACGCTGGAGGGCGACACAATATACGTTCCCTCCTGGCGCGGCGATGTGGAGCATTACTCCGACATCGCGGAGGAGGTCGCGCGCTTCTACGGCTACAACGAGATACCCACGCGCTTCACGGGCGCGATAAGCACCTGCGGCGGGTTCAGCCCCGTGCAGCTTACCGAGCGTGCCGTCGGACAGGCGCTGCGCGCGATGGGGCTGGATGAGATAATCACCTATTCCTTCATAAGCCCCAGCTACTACGACAAGATCCGTATGCCGGCGGATTCGCCGCTGCGCGACAGCCTGCGCATACTCAACCCGCTGGGTGAGGACACCTCCATCATGCGCACGACAGTGCTGCCGTCCATGCTGGAGATACTCACGCGCAACTACAACTTCCGCAACAAGTCCGCCGCGCTGTACGAGATAGGCAAGATATACCTTAAGCGCGACGACGGCCTTGCCAATGAGCCGAAGATCGTTTCCATGGGCGCATACGGCGCGGGAATGAGCTTCTTCACGATAAAGGGCTGGGTCGAAGGGCTGCTTAAGGACGTGCGCGCACCGAAGGCCAGATTCGTGGCTGAGAAGGAGAACGCCTCCTATCACCCCGGCCGCTGCGCCAAGGTATACGCCGGGGAGACCTATATCGGCATATTCGGCCAGATACACCCGGAAGTCGCCAAGAACTACGGCGTCGATGCGGAGCTTTACTGCGCGGAGCTGAGCTTTGACGCGATATGCGCCGTGTGCGGCGGCACGCCCGTGTATGAGCCGCTGCCCAAGTTCCCCGCCGTGACGCGCGACATCGCCATCGTGTGCAGCAGCGCCGTCACCGTCGGCGAGCTGACGGACTGCATCCTCGCCTCCGGCGGGAAGTATCTGAAGGACTGCACGCTGTTCGACGTGTACACCGGCCACCACATCGCCGAGGGCATGAAGTCCGTGGCGTTCTCGCTGACGATGCGCGCCGACGACCAGACGCTGACTGACGACCACGCGGAGGAGACCGTGCGCGCGGTTCTGACCGCGTTGAAGGAGAAATACGGCGCAGTCATACGCTGAACTCCGCGGAATTAATGAAAATTTAATGTAATTCGCCGTTTTTCGACTTTACTTGCGGTCATATTCTGATATAATACTGCCAAGGAGAAAAGCAAAGGAGGGGACATCATGGCGGATGAAACGAGAAAATTTGAGGCGCTTGACAGCAAGACCGCGATGAAAGAGGTTCTTTCATCCGTGTATAACTCCCTCATGGTTAA
>OLXG01000370.1_pt1 | contig 18261 bp, 16 predicted proteins | sample 1673861 | NCBI WGS metagenome assembly OLXG01 (sample SAMEA103958130, study PRJEB25191) | human gut metagenome | biome: human-associated habitat [ENVO:00009003]; feature: intestine environment [ENVO:2100002]; material: feces | place: Germany | collected 2013/2015
ACTGAAAATGAGCAGGTAAAGGGAGAGGTATTCAAACCGACCGAACGTATCAAGGTATATATCCTGGAAGTAAAATCTACACCAAAGGGACCAAAGATTATGGTTTCAAGAACCCATCCGGAATTAGTAAAACGTCTGTTTGAATCAGAGGTTGCAGAGGTAAAGGACGGAACAGTTGAGATCAAGAGCTTCTGCAGAGAGGCAGGATCAAGATCTAAGATCGCAGTATGGTCAAACGATGAGAACGTCGATGCAGTTGGAGCATGCGTAGGAATCAATGGTGACAGAGTAAATGCTGTCGTTGCAGATCTGAACGGTGAAAAGATCGACATCATTCCTTGGAGTGAGAACCCTGCTGAGTTTATTTACAATGCGCTCAGTCCTTCAGATGTTGAGGACGTATCAGTTGATCTTGATGAGAAGACAGCATTTGTCGTAGTACCTGATACACAGCTTTCACTTGCAATCGGTAAGAAGGGTCAGAATGCCCGCCTTGCAGCCAAGCTGACAGGATACAAGATCGATATTAAGAGCCATTCAAAGGCCGAGGAGATGGGTTACTTTGATGAGCAGCCAGAGGATGAGAACTTTGATCCTTATAACGAAGATGAATATTATGATGAAGTAAGCGAAGATAAAGATGCCGATGCTGCTTCATTTGACATAGATGAAACAGTAGACACAAACGACGAAGAGTAATCATTTGCATTGATGTAGTGGCACATGATAGAGAATAGGGAGTGATGAGATGGCAAAGAAGGTACCTCTGAGGCAATGCCTTGGATGCCGTGAGATGATGCCGAAGAGTGAGCTGATAAGGATAGTCCGAAGCAATGACGGGCAGTTCGCAGTTGATGCAACCGGCAAGCTCAACGGAAGAGGCGCTTATATATGCAAGAAATCCGAGTGCCTTAAGAAGGCGGTTGGAAGCAAAGCACTTGAGAAGGCTTTCAAGGTCAGCATACCTGCTGAGGTGTATGAACAATTAGACAAGGAGCTGCGTGACATTGAAGAATAACAAGATCTACTCGTTAATTTCTCTGTGTGCCAGAGCCAGAAGGCTGTGCAGTGGCAATTTCTCAGTAGAGAAAGCAGTTAAGAATCAGAGCGCGTACGTGGTCATTGTGGCAAAGGACGCTTCTGACAATACGAAGAAACTTTTCGACCAGAAATGTAATTATTATGGGATTCCTTATTATGAGTACGGGACAAAGGATGAGCTTGGCAAGTACAGTGGCAATGAGATGAGAACATCCATTGCGATACTTGACGAGGGATTCGGAAATCAGATCATAAAGTACATGAATGTAAATGAAAACATGGAGGTGTAACATTTGGCTAAAATCAGAGTACACGAATTATCAAAACAGTTAAACATTTCAAATAAAGATATCATAGATACACTTGGCGCAAAGGGAATAGAGATCAAGAGTCATATGTCCAATCTGGACGATTCGATGGTTGGAATAATTAAAGCTAAGTTTGGAGCAAAGACTGCGCCAAAGGCCGAGGCTCCAAAGGCTGAGACCCCAAAGCCTGCAGCACCAAAGCAGGAGGCTCCAAAGGCAGCGCCTAAGACAGAGCAGCCAAAGCCTGAGACAGCAAAGCCTGCTGCAGCGCCAAAGGCGGACGCGCAGAAGCAGAATCCTTCAAGGAATGACAATTCAGCAGCCAGACAGGGTTCTGGCAATCATGTAAGATTTGCCAGGGAGGACAGAAACGGCGGCAAGATGAATAACAACGGTAACAGAGTCAGATTTAACAACGACAGACAGGGCGGTTCAGACAGAGCCAGATTCAGCAACGACAGGAACCAGGGCGACAGAAATCAGGGTGACAGACCAAGATTCGGCAGAGATGGCCAGGGCGACAGAAATCAGAGTGACAGACCAAGAGTAGGCAGAGACGGTCAGGGCGACAGACCAAGGTTTAACAGAGATGGTGACAGAAACCAGGGTGACAGACCAAGATTTAACAGAGACGGCCAGAATGACAGACCAAGGTTTAACAGAGATGGTGATAGAAACCAGGGTGACAGACCAAGATTTAACAGGGACGGCCAGGGTGACAGACCAAGGTTTAACAGAGACGGAGACAGAAACCAGGGTGGCGGACGCTTCGGCAATGGCGATAGAAACCAGGGCGGAAGAGGCTTTAACAGAGATGGTGGCAACCGTTTCAGCAACCGTATCAATATGCCATTTGGCAAGGATGACGAGGATGACAGCCCAGCTCAGAAGAGAGCACCATTCAAGAGAGACCGCAAGGACTTCGATGCGAAGGAGATGCCGGGTAAGGATTTAAAGAGCCAGAACAGAGATAACTACAACAGAGATAAGAACAAGCCACGTAAGGGCAACAGAAGATCACCTGAGGAGGTCGAGGCTGATATCAGCAGACTTGCGAAGAATGTGAAGAACAAGCCACAGAAGAAGCAGCAGGCACCACAGGAGGATCCGGATGCAATCAGAACCATCACACTTCCTGAGGTTGTAACACTCAAGGAGCTGGCTGATGCGGTAAAGACTCCTGTAACAGCACTTATCAAGAAGCTGTTCCTCGCAGGTAAGATGGTCAATGTGAACTCAGAGCTTCCATTTGACGAGGCTTCAGAGATCGCACTTGAGTACAACTGCATAGCTGAGGAAGAGGAGAAAGTTGATGTGATCGAGGAGCTCCTTAAGGAGGATGAAGAGGACGAGAAGGATATGGTTTCAAGACCTCCTGTAGTCTGCGTTATGGGTCATGTTGATCATGGTAAGACATCACTTCTGGATGCCATCAGACAGACAAAGGTAACATCAGGTGAGGCTGGTGGAATCACACAGGCCATCGGTGCATCAGTTGTCGATGTAAATGGCCAGACTATAACATTCCTTGATACTCCTGGACATGAGGCGTTCACAGCAATGCGTATGCGTGGTGCACAGAGTACAGATATCGCTATCCTTGTTGTAGCTGCCGATGATGGAGTAATGCCACAGACTATCGAGGCTATCAACCATGCAAAGGCTGCTGGGATTGAGATCATAGTAGCGATCAACAAGATCGATAAGGAAAGTGCCAATATAGAGAGAGTTAAGCAGGAGCTTACAGAGTATGAGCTTATCCCAGAGGATTGGGGTGGTTCAACAATATTCTGTCCTGTATCTGCACATACTAAGGAAGGTATTGACAATCTCCTTGAGATGATCCTCCTCACAGCGGATGTGCTTGAACTTAAGGCAAATCCTAACAGAAAGGCAAGAGGTATCGTCATCGAGGCTGAGCTTGACAAGGGACGTGGACCTGTTGCGACAATGCTTGTACAGAAGGGAACACTCCATGTTGGAGATTACATCGCTGTCGGAGCGTCACATGGTAAGGTACGTGCCATGACCAACTCAAGAGGTGAGAGAGTTACAGAGGCTCTTCCATCAACACCTGTACAGATCCAGGGTCTCAACACAGTTCCTGATGCAGGCGAGATATTCATGGCAGTTGACAATGAGAAGGAAGCAAGAACCATATCAGAGACATATATCTCGCAGGGTAAGGAGAAGCTTCTTGCAGATACAAAGCAGAGAATGTCACTTGACGATCTGTACAGCCAGATCCAGGCCGGCAACCTCAAGGAGCTCAAGATCATCATCAAGGCAGATGTACAGGGTTCAGTTGAGGCCGTTAAGCAGAGTCTCTTAAAACTCTCAAATGACGAGGTCGTTATCAAGTGCATACATGCAGGTGTAGGTGCTATCAACGAGTCAGATATAATTCTTGCATCAGCATCAAATGCCATCGTAATCGGTTTCAATATCAGACCGGATGCGAGAGCAAAGGATATGGCTGACAGCGAGGGGGTAGATGTTCGTCTGTACAGAGTCATTTACAATGCAATAGAGGATATTGATTCAGCAATGAAGGGTATGCTTGATCCTATATATGAGGAGAAGGTCATCGGACACGCAGAGATCAGACAGACATACAAGGCTTCTGGTATCGGTGTCATTGCCGGTTCATATGTTCTCGACGGAACAATCAACAGAAACTGCAGCGTAAGGATTACCAGAGAGGGCAATCTTATATTTGAAGGAAAGCTTGCTTCACTCAAGAGATTCAAGGATGATGTCAAGGAAGTTAAGTCCGGCTTTGAGTGTGGTATGGTATTCGAGAACTTCCAGGACGTTGCAGAGGAAGATCAGATAGAGGCATACGAGATGGTAGAGGTGCCTAGAAAGTAGTAATAGATATGAGAAAAAACAGTGTAAAGAATAACAGGATCAACGGTGAGGTCCAGAGAGAACTCAGCAGGATCATCAGCCGTGAGATCAAGGATCCAAGAATATCACCTATGACTTCGGTCGTTGATGTGGTTGTCACACCTGATCTCAAGTTCTGTAAGGCATATATCAGTGTCCTGGGTGACCAGGATGCTGTTGATTCCACATTTGCAGGGTTGAACAGCGCAATGGGATATATCAGAAGAGAGCTTGCTCATTCTGTAAATCTGCGCAATACACCGGAGATAACATTTATCATGGACCAGTCCATAGAGTATGGTGTCAGTATGTCCCACAAGATAGATGAGGCTCTCGGAAAGCATGGCGATGCTGATGAGAGTACAGATGAAAACTCAGAGAGTGAAGATGAGTTTGAAGAGTAGGATATAATATGAGAATTTAAAAGGAGGTATATCATGAACGATCTTATAAGGGAGATAGAGAACGCAGACAGCATAGCCATAACAGGACATATCAATCCTGATGGTGACTGTATAGGTTCAACACTTGGAATGTATAACTATATTACAAGCAATTACCCTGACAAGAGGGTTCAGGTATATCTTCAGGAATTCCCGGATGTATTCATGTTCCTGAATGGTGCATCTACTGTAAAGCATGAGGCAGATGACGAGACCTATGATCTGTTTATGTCGCTTGACTGCGGAGATATGGACAGATTCACACCATTTGTCAGATATTATGAGACTGCGAAGAGAACTCTTTGCATAGACCACCATGTGTCTAACAAAGGCTTTGGTGATGTGTGCTATGTGGAAAGTGATGCATGCTCCGCTGCGGAGGCTATATTCAAGCTCCTGGATGAGAAAAAGATCAACCAGCAGTGCGCAGAGTGTCTGTATACCGGTATAGTCCACGACACAGGAGTGTTTAAGCACAGCAATACCACCAGAGAGTCCATGACCATAGCGGGAATCCTGATAGAGAAGGGAGCGAGACCAAGCTTTGTCATAGATGAGACATTTTACAAGAAGACGCTCACACAGAATAAGCTTCTGGGCTATGCGCTTCTCAACATGAAGCAGTTTGCAGATGGAAAGATAACCCATACACTTCTGACAAAGGAGGACTTCGACAGATTTGGTGCCAGCAAGATGGATACGGATGGAATAGTGGATCAGCTCAGACTGACATCAGGTACTGAGGTTGCTTTCTTCATGTATCAGGCTGGTGAGGATAATTACAAGATATCCCTCAGGGCAAATGATATCGTGAACGTGAGTGAGATCGCGTGCAGCCACGGCGGTGGCGGCCATGTGAAGGCTGCGGGATGCAATATGTCAGGTGATCCGGAAAAGATAGTTGCGGAGATAGTTGCGGATATAGAGAAACAGCTTGGCTGATAAATTGCAGAAAAGATGTGATCTGGAACAGGTACTGATACAGCGGACTGATGTAAAAGACTTTGGATTGGATTTGAAATAGTTATGATAGATGGATTTATCAATATATATAAGGAGCAGGGGTTCACGTCATTTGATGTGGTGGCAAAGCTCCGTGGTATATTAAAACAGAAAAAGATAGGTCATACCGGAACTCTCGATCCCATGGCGGAGGGAGTTCTTCTTGTGTGTCTGGGAAGTGCTACGAAGATGTGCGATCTGCTCACTGAGAAGAACAAGACATACACATGTTCCATGCTTCTCGGAAAGACTAGCGACACCGAAGACGTGACAGGAGTCATGACAGACGTGACAGATGTATATCCTGATGAGAAGACAGTCAGGGCTGCGGTGATGAGTTTTGTAGGCGATTACATGCAGATCCCGCCTATGTATTCAGCCATCAAGGTAAATGGTAAGAAGCTCTATGAGCTGGCGAGAGCCGGACAGGTTATAGAGAGAGAGCCGAGACCGGTCACGATACATGGGATTACTATACAGTCAGTAGAACTCCCGAGAGTGACATTTGATGTGAGCTGTTCCAAGGGAACATACATCAGAAGCCTGTGCAGGGATATAGGAGAAAAGCTTGGCTGCGGTGCTGTGATGGAGAAGCTTGTCAGAACCGAGGTGAAGGGCTTTACTATAGAAGAAAGTCTGACGCTTGATGAGGTGGAGAAGGCAAGGGATGACGGGACACTCATGCAGCATATATTAACAACGGATAAGCTCATGCCGGATATACCGGAGCTTCATATAGCTGAGAAGGGTGTTAAGCTTCTGGCAAATGGAAATAAGCTCAGTGCGGATGCATTTGCCGAGAATAAGATACACAGGGATACCTATGTCAAGGTGTTCGATGAGAATGGAAGATTTGCGGCACTGTATGAATACAGCGATGAGAAGAGGCAGTATGTGCCGTTCAAGATGTTTCCGGTGAGCAATTAAGGACAGACAGTTATGATTCATATAAAGGACACGAAGAAGGTAAAACTGAATAGCACAGAGCGCACGGCGGTTGCCCTGGGCAAGTTTGATGGTATCCATCAGGGACACATGCTGTTGATAGAGCAGGTGTTGAAGCTTCAGAGACAGGGATATATGGGCGTTGTGTTCACATTTGACATGAGGGAGAATCATGTGTTTGATGTGAGCAATATGAAGACCATATACACATCTGATGAGAAGGCACAGGTGGTATCGGATACCGGAGTTGACGTCCTGGTTGAATATCCGTTTGACGATGCATTTGCGGCTACAGAGCCGAAGGCGTTCATCAGAGATGTTCTGGTGGACATGATGCGGGCCGGATATGTCGTGGTTGGAAGCGATTACAGATTCGGCAGAGACAGAAAGGGCGATGTGGATACCCTCAGAAGCTATGCGGACGAGTATGGATATAAGGTCATAGTCATAGACAAGCTGGAACAGGATGACGAGGTGGTCAGCTCAACTGTCATCAGGAAGAATATTTCTGAGGGAGATGTGAGGTCGGTCATTCCGATGCTCGGCAGACCGTACAGTATGACAGGTGAAGTGGTGTCCGGTAAACAGCTTGGAAGGACAATAGGAATACCGACTGCGAATATGCTACCGGAGGAGCGCAAGCTGTACCCGCCGGCTGGTGTGTATGCTTCAAGGATCAGGATAATCCGGGGGAAGCATACGGGACATGAGGATCCTTTCAGAGTCTATATGGGAATCACCAACATAGGAGACAATCCTACAGTCAACGACAAGGGAAATATCACCATAGAGACGAATATCTTCGACTTTGACAGGAACATATATGGACAGGTCATCAAGGTGGAGCTTATCGAGCAGATCCGAGGTGAGAAGAAATTTGGAAGCCTGGATGAGCTCAAGGCCCAGATGGCAAATGACATAGAAACTTCAAAAAGAATACTTGCTAATAAAGTATTGGTAAAATAGCACAGAAAACATTGGTAATTATGCGCATAAATAATGACAGATTATTTGGTCGCAAGAAGATGTTTTCTGTGCTATATTTTTAATAATAGGGTATTTTTTAGGAGGAAAAAGGAAGTACAAGGAGGAAAAGTAAAATGAGAAAGAAAGCAGCGAGCAGGATCCTGGCATATGTTCTCACCTTATGCATGATCATCGGCAGTATAACCTGGCCGGAGATCACAGCTAAGGCGGAGAGCATCACAAAGGATCTGAAACCGGACACCGGCTGGAAGACGGTGACTGCGGCAACAGATGAGTGGAGTGATTATGGAAAGGCGGAGATCAGATTTTCGCCTTCATCAGATCTGGCATCCATGAAGGCTATTGCGGATGCGGGATATAAGACGCTCAAGATCACATATGCGGTTGACACATTTACCGCTGCAAGTGGACAGAATGCGGGAGTTATGCCATTTGCGTCATATGGATCTTCATGGTCGAATAATGACAAGTGGATCGATCTGTCCAAGACCGGTCAGTTTGAGACCGTACTTGATCTGTCATCTATCAGCACAACAAGCACGGAGAAGGTGGCATTTGGAATACAGGTTGCCAATCTTCAGGAAAACAGCACGATCAAATTCAGGATCGTGTCAGCGGTTCTCTCAGGAACAAAGAGCACCTCTGGTGGTTCATCAGGGGAGTCAGGCGGTTCAGGCGACAGCGGATCAGGCAGTGCGGACCTTGATTCAATTGGAAACACAAGTTCAAGCGTAACCGCAAGTCTTGCTGATGGAGATGGAACAGCCAAGGGAGACGGCTACTACGAGACAGAGATAACGATAAATAACAAGAGCAATTCATACATAGCAGACTGGATAGCGGTGGCTGATGTGAGTGGCTCTGTAACTGCAGTTAAGGATTACAGCAGCTGGTCAGCCCTCAAGGGTGTATTCAGTGATGGAAAGCTGTACATATATCCAAACACATCCAAGAAGTCAGGTGCAGTAAATGCAGGTTCGAGCGTGAGCTATTCAAAGCTTGGCTACACAGGTACGGCAAACGGTGTGTCTATAACAGGTGTCAAGGTGTACTACAGCTCACAGTCAGGTGCATTTGACACATTTATCGGTTCACTTTCATCATCATCTGGCGGAGCCGGGGACAATACAGGTGAGATCAATACGGATGTTGAGTACAACTATGCGAAGCTTCTTCAGGAGTCACTGTATCTTTATGATGCGAATATGTGCGGAAGTGATGTATCTGCAAAGAGTGAGTTTTCTTGGAGATCAAACTGCCATACTGAGGATGCAAAAACAACATATAATGGAAAGACTGTGGATGTCAGCGGTGGATACCATGATGCGGGAGATCATGCCAAGTTTGGTCTGCCACAGGCATATTCGGCTACAGTTCTAGGACTTGCGCACATGGAGTTTGCCGAGGCATTTGCGGATACTGCTACAGAGGCACACTATAAGAGGATCATGGACAGATTCGTTGCTTATTTCGAGAGATGCACAGTCCTTGGAAGTGATGGCTCGGTTCAGGCTTTCTGTTATCAGGTCGGTGATGGAAATGTCGATCATGGATACTGGGGAGCTCCGGAAAAGCAGTCATCAAGAAGTGGACAGGCAACATTTACATCTGATTCGGATACGTGTACAGATATCGTTTCAGAGACAGCGGCGGCACTTGCGGCATATTATATAAATTACAAGGATAAGAAAGCACTTTCCTATGCGGAGAAGCTCTTCACATATGCGGATACAAAGGCTAAGAAGAACAGCTCGGGTCCGGCATCAACTTTCTATAACTCAGATTCGTGGGAAGATGACTATGCCCTTGCGGCGGCTCTTCTGTACAAGGCTACAGGTAAATCGGCATATGCAACAAAATACAATAATGTATATGGTGGCAGAACAAATCCTAACTGGGCTCTTTGCTGGAACAATGTGGCTCAGGCGGCTCTGCTTTACAGTCCTAACTCATCAAAGAAGAGTGTGTTTGTAGAGAACCAGTCAGGACTTATAGCAAGCAAGACACAGTCAGGAGATAACAACTTCTGCCTGATAGACAGCTGGGGATCAGCGAGATATAACACTGCTCATCAGATGACAGGTCTCATGTATGACACGATATATGGAAAGACTGATTATTCATCATGGGCAAATGGTCAGATGAAGTACATACTTGGCAACAATGCTGGTTCAAAGTGTTTCGTTGTAGGTTACAACAAGTATTCATCAAAGTACCCTCATCACAGAGCCTCAAGCGGATATCAGGGTTCTGTAACTGGAAATGCATATACAAAGCAGGCACATGTACTAGTCGGCGCTTTGGTTGGCGGACCGGCGGGTTCGAGTACAACCTATGTAGATAGCTCAGAGGACTATAACCAGAACGAGGTTGCACTGGACTATAATGCAGGCCTTGTGGGTGCAGCAGCCGGACTTTATCTGTATGTGAAGAACAGCGGAACAGATGAGGAGAAGGCAGCACAGAAGGTAGTTCCTAAGAGCGAGGTGTCGTCAGAGCTCAGGACGATAAGCGGGGAGTCAGGTGGAGGCATGACAACAGAGGACGACACGAAGGATCCTTCAACTGGCTCAACCGGCTCAACCGGATCGACTGGCTCAACTGGATCAACAACGGGTTCAACGTCTGAGAAAGACACAGAGACTCCGTCAGAGCCCCCAGCCGTAAAGGTTACAGGAATCTCATTTGACAAGACATACATAACACTTAATGTGGGCGACAGTGATGAGATCAAGGCAACGATAACACCTGCTGATGCAAAAGATACATCCCTTGTGTGGTCAAGTTCAGACAAGGCTAAGGTATCCGTACAGAATGGCAAGATAACAGCCCTCGCAGCCGGAACGGCGACTATCACAGCTACGGCTAAGGATGGCTCGGGAATAAAGGCGGCGTGTGTTGTCAAAGTGCTCACTCCTGGAAAGCTGTCATGTAGCAGTGCTGACAAGTCATGGACAGACCTCGTATATGGCTATTCGAATGCTGATCAGGCAGCAATAGAACTGACAAACTCCGGGGAGACAACCCTTTCAGATGTAAAGGCCGAGCTTAAGGATGGAACGGCATTCCAGATCGTTTCATCACCGGCAGGTCAGATTTCTGCAGGTCAGAAAACAACAGTAGTTGTAAAACCGGTAAATGGACTTGGTGCCGGAAGCTACAGCGATACACTGGTAATATCAACGGCAAACGGCTCAGCGAGCATAACTCTCAAGGCGACAGTGGCAAAGGGAGAAAATACCGCAGTTGTCACTCTGACAAAAACTTCAGTAACATCTGATTCGGTGGCCGTCAGCGGTCAGGTGTCAGGAGCAGCAGGTGAGATCGAGTATGCAATATCCAGTGAGAAGGATGTTGATGCATCAAAGCTTACATGGCAGAATGGTGCTCAGTTTACCGGACTCAAGGAATTTACTACATATTATGTATATGGCAGGGTAAAAGAAACTGCAAATGTCAAGGCTGGTCAGATCAGCCAGGCACTTGAGGTGACTACACCTTTATCAGATCCTTTCGTAATTGACATCGGAAGACTGAATGACAGCAGATATGTTGGAGCATTCACAGACAGTGAGGAAAATCCAACTGTAAAGGTATCACAGTCTGGTGGAATCATATCAGTTTCATTTACCGAGAATAAGGATTACACGATCACAGGAAATGGTGAGGATGTAATTGTAGATACCGGAAATGCAAGTGGAATAACCGTGGACAATGCTACTGTAAAGAAGATCACGGTTCGTCCGGGCAATTCTGAAACATTTGTCATAAAGGTAAGCGGAGAAAATAAGATTGCTGATGGTATAACATGCGTCAGCGATAACAGTAACGCAGCGGATGTAAAGGTATCTGGAAAGGATACATCTTCCAAGATATCAGCGACAACCCCGGGTGCGTCTGCGATCAAGACAGATGGAAATCTTGAGATAGACAACATACAGATAAAGTCCGATGGTAAGGGAATCGAATCTGCGGGAACTGTGAAGATAGCAGGTGGAAGCAACAGCATAGATTCTGTATCTTCGGCAATATCGGCATCGGATGTGGAGATCACAGGAGGCTCTGTTGATGCAAAGTCATCAGGACTTGGCGATGGGGAGTCGGTAATCTCAGCAGACAATTCTATCAAACTGGTTGGTGGAAGTGTTACGGCGGATGCATCCGGATCAACCGGTGGAAATTCATTTGGCGTAAAGTCAGATGATGGAACGATCATTGTTGATGGCGATGTGTCAATAGGTGGAGATCCAATTTATTCCAAGGATCCGGTAGACAGCAAGGGCGACAGTGTAACCATGGTAAAGGTTGTGTTCACAGATGAGAATGGCAACCAGTTGTATGCGTCATCTGTAAACAAGGGATCAACTCTTGATCTGTCGAAAATAAATATCACCATGTCTGATGGTACTGATTACAAGACATCGAGGGCTGGATATGCGCTGGCATGGCAGGATGAAGCCGGAACAAGCTATAATGCTGATTCTGCATACGGCGCTGTATCAGAGGATATAACATTTAAGGCTGTATGGACATGGATAGTTGTGGATATAAGCGTTGATGCAAATATTACATTTGCGGCAACTGGAAATGCTTCGTACAAGACTACATATACAGGCGCAGCGATAAGACCGGCCGTAAAGGTTGTATCACGTGGAAGAACACTTGATGCGGGAACTGACTATATAGTTTCATATAGCAGCAATACCAATGCCGGTACAGCAAAGGTAGTTGTCAAAGGTCAGGGCAGATATAAGGGCTCGAAGACTTTTACATTTGCAATAAACAAGCAGGCGATAAGTAAAGCCTCTGTGACAATCACAAAGTCGGCTGTATATACAGGCAAAGCAATAACACCAGCGGTGAAGGTTACCTGCGGCAAGCGGACACTCACAGCGGGCAAGGATTACAGAGTTGCATATTCGTCAAATAAAGACTTTGGCAAGGCAAAAGTTGTGATAATGGGAATCGGTAATTACAGTGGAACACAGACAAAGTATTTTGACATAACTGCGGCTGTGGGTAAGATCTATGCAAATGGAAATTACAAGTACAAGATCACAAATGCATCCCTGAATGGCAAGGGAACGGTAACTCTCGTATCTGTTGTCAAGAAGACCAAGACAGTTGTGGTTCCTGACACTATAAAGCTTGGTGGCAAGACATTTAAGGTCACAGCGATAGGAAAAGCGGCGTTCAAGAAGAATGTAAAGGTTACAAAGGTGACCTTGGGCAAAAACGTCAAGACTATAGGTGCCAAGGCGTTCTATGGATGTAAGAAGCTCAGGACAGTAGTGATAAAGAATACACAGATGACAGGAAAAACAGTTGGATCTGGTGCATTTACAGGGACATACGCCAAGATGACCGTCAAGGTTCCGTCGAAGAAGCTTAAGAGTTATAAGACAATCCTTCTGAAAAGAGGAGTGTCAAAGAAAGCAGTCATAAAGAAATAAAGGCTCAATAAAATAAAGAATAATTGGAGATCCGGGGTGGTTCATATGATCCCGGATCTTTTTTGTGCGTATGGAGGTGACCGAAGTTCGATTTGACATGGGTAAAAATATGTGTATAATATCGTTAGCATTCTAATAATTAGAATTATAACTATCTGGAGAGGAGAATCCATATGGACGAACATACAAAATCCATACATTATCTGCTGATGGCGGATCATTTCATGGTGCAGAAGGCATTGCTGAGTCAGATAAAGGATACAGAGCTCACCATGGGACAGCCCAAGGTGCTGGACTATCTGAAGGATCATGATGGGGCGTGCCAGAAGGATATCGCGGCGGGATGTCATATAGAGCCGGCATCGATAACCGCTGTGTTGAGTGGCATGGAGAATAAAGGTTATATACAGAGAAGTACAAAGTCAGGGGACAGAAGATCCCTGTACGTGTATTTGACAGATAAGGGCAGAGAGTATGTGGAGATGCTCAATAAGAAGTTTGACTTAGTTGAATCTTTGGCACTGAGGGGATTTACCGCGGAAGAGACGGAAGAATTGCAGTCACTTCTTGTAAGGGTGTACGACAATATGAAGGGCAGCGAAAAAGACAACAGAAAAGAGGAACGTAAGAGATGAAGAACATGAAGGTAAGAATCCCAATGTATTTTGTTGGACTGTTTATTATGACTATAGGAATAGCACTTTCAGTCAAATCCAATCTGGGAGTGTCACCGGTGAGCTCTATACCATATACGATGACATGTGTATGGGGAATCGAGATGGGAAAGGCAACGATCATATTCCATGCGGCATTGGTGCTTATACAGATCATTATACTTCGAAAGAATTTCAAACCGATAAATCTCCTTCAGATAGTGGTTGGAGTAGTATTTGGATACTTCACGACATTCTGCAATTATCTTGCCACATTTCTGCCATCAACAGATAACATAGTTGTCAGGGTTGTTTTGATGCTTGTGAGTACCATATTCATAGCAGGCGGAATATTCTTTTATCTGCCGGCGAATCTTATCCCACTTGCCGGGGAGGGTGTTATGCAGGCTGTCTCAGAGGGCACACACATTGAATTTTCAAAGGTAAAGATCGGATTTGACTGTTCTATGGTGGCTGTGTCGGTCGTAACATGTCTGATCTGCATACATAGTCTTGGAAGCGTGGGCGCCGGTACTGTTATTGCCGCATTCCTTGTTGGATTCAATCTTGGCAAGTTGAATAAGGCATTTGGCGGAAAACGAGATAAACTTCTTGGAAAGCACACATACACTGAGGAGGAAGTGCTCAGGGAGAGAATGGAGCAATTGCATTAGGACTTTTGGATAAAATTGTATCGTATAAACTATTTTATAATGGTAATCAAAATTACCAATTAGAACTGCAATCTGCCTGCACTGTATTTGAAGTCGTCGAAATCATCGGGTATCCGTGAGAGTTCGTCTATGTGTGCCTGACTGTCATATGGCTCATTTGCATTTATATGATGTTCCATATCTGTTATTTTCCCTTCATAAATGGCTAGCCTGGGGAGTTTTATTTGTTTGCTTTTGATATTCCGTGGTGTATAATTTATAGCATGATAAATAAAAATTTGCGTATAGGAGGAGAGGGAAGATGGCTGATAAGAATACTGCTGAAATAGGCTTTGAAAAACAGATTTGGGATGCAGCATGTGTGCTCCGTGGAAATCTGGATGCATCAGAGTATAAAAGTGTTGTACTTGGACTGATTTTCTTAAAATACATATCGGATAGATTTGATGAGAAATATAATGAACTTGTGGAAGAAGGGGACGGATTTGAGGAAGATGTAGATGAATATACATCAGAAGGTATCTTCTTTGTACCTGCAGGAGCACGTTGGAAGGATATAGCTGCAAATGCGCATACTCCGGAGATAGGAACAATAATAGATAATGCAATGCGAGCTATAGAGAAAGAAAATAAGAGACTTAAGGATATTCTCCCTAAGAATTTTGCCAGACCAGAGCTTGATAAGAGGCGTCTTGGGGATGTAGTGGACTTATTTACAAATATTCAGATGATTGAACATGGGAATGAGAAGGACATCCTTGGTCGAACATATGAATATTGTCTGTCAATGTTTGCCGAGCAGGAAGGCAAGCGTGGCGGAGAATTCTTTACTCCGTCATGTGTTGTGCGCACTCTTGTGGAAGTTCTCAAACCATTCAAAGGTCGTGTGTATGATCCGGCATGTGGATCAGGCGGTATGTTTGTTCAGTCGGCGAAGTTCATAGAAAAGCATAGTGGAAATATAAGTGATATATCAATATATGGTCAGGATTCCAATCCAACGACATGGAAGATGGCTCAGATGAATCTTGCTATACGAGGAATAGAGCCTGATTTGGGATCTTATGCAGCAGATACATTCCTTGAAGATCGTCATCCAACATTGCGCGCGGATTACATCATGGCAAATCCGCCATTTAACCTTTCAAACTGGGGAGCGGATAAGTTAAAAGATGATGTACGTTGGAAGTATGGAATGCCACCGGCAGGAAATGCAAACTTTGCATGGCTGGAGCATATGATATATCATCTTGCGCCGTCAGGAAAGATAGGTATGGTTCTTGCAAATGGATCTCTGTCATCACAGTCTGGTGGAGAGGGAGAAATCCGTAAGAATATAATAAATGCTGATTTGGTAGAGTGCATCGTTGCTATGCCAACTCAGTTATTCTACACAACTCAGATTCCGGTATCATTGTGGTTCCTTAATAAACAGAAAAAACAGTCTGGCAAAACTTTGTTCATAGATGCTCGTAAGATGGGGACGATGGTTAGCCGCAAGCTCAGAGAGCTCACAGATGAAGATATTCAGAAAATAGCAGATGCATATACAGCATTTGTCGATGGAACTCTTGAAGATGTGAAGGGATTCTGTGCAGTTGCAGATATTGCAGAGATTGAAAAACAGGATTTCATACTTACTCCGGGTAGATATGTAGGAATAGAAGAGCAGGAGGATGATGGCGAGCCGTTCGAGGAGAAGATGACAAGGCTTACATCGGAACTGTCTGAATTGTTTGATAAGAGTCATGAGTTGGAGGATGAGATTAGGCGCAAACTTGGTGCTTTAGGATATAAAATATAATTTGAGGATTATTGCAATTTGTACTTTTGGGGGACTTGTTTGAAAGAAGAAAACATAAAAGATTTAATGAATTGTAAATCTCTAGACGAATTTTTTGCAAGGTTTTTTGGATTGAGTTTCCAAGAAAGAATGTCAGTACTAGGGAATGAGTATACTGTTCCAGCAGGAACAATTTTATATAGGGCAAGGAAATATAATGGGATTCCTTTGGTAAATGAGAATGAATGGTGGTTGGCACCTCCTAAATATGTAAAAAGGGGGAGGTTTAATTACGATAGAAAACCTATATTATATTTGGGAACGATGGAATTTGTGTTACCTAGAGAGATTGGTCTGAAACCTGGGGATTCATATTATCTTGCAAAATACGAATGTGTAACTGGATTTAAGGTGGGGTCTTTATTAAAGACAAATAGTTTAGTGACTCATGTATTGCATAAGGTGGCAATGGCAATAGAAAATGATTCTAAACTGACAGAAAATGAGAGAAAAAACTTGAGAGTTATCATGATGTGCTAATGAGTATGATTGGTACTGTAGGGGTTGTTTCGTTTATCTCAAGACAAGAGATAAACTTTGCAATAAAAAACGTAGCATTGTTTAGGACTTCTCAAAGAGTAGAGTTAGCATATTATGTTCTTTTATTTCTTAAAAGCAAAGATACAAAACAATATATAAAATCCTGTATGGCAGGCAGTACACAACAGTACATTAGTTTGACTGAACTAAGAAAAATACCAATTATTGTTCCTGGAGAAGAGATAAAAGAGTTTAATTTGGTTATTAAACCTATAATTGATATGATTTGTGCTAATGTGATAGAAAATCGGCGATTATCTGAATTAAGAGATACTTTACTTCCAAAACTTATGTCGGGTGAACTTGATGTATCAGACTTGGATATTTAGTTACTCCGACAAATGGTATTTGCTGAAATAATTGTTAGGTAAAATATACCTCAAAAAGGAGGTATGTTTTATGGATCAAGAAAAGATAAATATAATTATGTCTCAAATGGCAGATGTGCTTGACAATATGCAGTTATTGCAGTTGAAGAAAGTATTAGAGGAAGTAGATAGTGGGGAGAGAAAAAAAGATGATTCAGAAGACTTATTAAAACGTTTTATTTCTACTAAACGTCTGGAAGGACGATCAGAAAGAACATTATCGTATTACCAGATAACAATAGAAAAGATGTTGAATTCTTTGAATAAGAATGTACGGGCTATTACAACAGATGATTTAAGACAGTATCTTTCAGATTATCAAGAATCACATAATGTCTGTAACATGAGTGTAGATAATATACGAAGAAATCTATCCAGTTTTTTTAATTGGCTTGAGGATGAAAATTACATTTTAAAAAGTCCTGTTCGTCGATACATAGAATAAAATCTACGGCTTCGGTTAAGGAGGCATACTCTGATGATGAAATAGAAAGACTTCGGGATAATTGTAATGAAATAAGAGATTTGGCTCTGATTGAAATGCTCGCTTCAACGGGAATGAGAATTGGTGAATTAGTTTTGCTAAACCGTGATGATATTGACTTTATTGAAAGAGAATGCAAGGTTTTAGGTAAAGGAGATAAGGAAAAAATTGTATATTTTGATGCTCGTACAAAATTGCATTTACAAGGATACTTGATTTCACGCGAAGATAATAATGAGGCGTTATTTGTTGGATTACGAAATCCACATAATAGAGTTACAATCAACGGAATAGAACTTAGAATAAGAAATCTGGGAAGGATAGTTGGAATAAAAAATGCTATCCACATAAATTTAGGAGAACAATGGCAATGGTAGCAATTGATAAGGGAATGCCTATAGAGCAGGTACAGAAGCTTTTAGGACATGAAAAAATAGATACAACTTTACATTATGCAATGGTTAAGCAGAGTAATGTAAAAATGCACATAGGAAATATATAGGATAGGTGATTAAGTGAAAGGTATTGCACTTAGATTTTTTGAAAAGTTTGCGCCAGAGGATGGAACTATAGCAGAACATCAGAAAATTATAGAAAAAATTGGATATGTTTATTATGGAAAAATGGACCC
>OLXG01000378.1_pt1 | contig 18039 bp, 20 predicted proteins | sample 1673861 | NCBI WGS metagenome assembly OLXG01 (sample SAMEA103958130, study PRJEB25191) | human gut metagenome | biome: human-associated habitat [ENVO:00009003]; feature: intestine environment [ENVO:2100002]; material: feces | place: Germany | collected 2013/2015
GCACAACAAGCACGCGCAAATGCTTACTTTTTCCGTCGCTCGGTCGCCTGTATTGGCAATTCCTCGACAGGACCCCCTACACTTGTTAATAAACTTCGGCGCCCATTTACGTTCTTTCAAAGTTTTCGGAAAAGGGTACGGGGAAACCCCTTTTTCAAAAGGGGTTTCCCCGTAGAAACTAAATCTTCATTGTAAGCGAAATACGCTTTTTGTCAAGGTCCACGCTAAGCACTTTTACGTCGATTACGTCGCCGACCTTCACCACCTCGAGGGGGTGCTTGACAAACTTGGTGCTGCTCATCTGCGACACGTGCACAAGTCCGTCCTGGTGCACGCCGATGTCCACAAATACGCCGAAGTCGATTACGTTGCGTACCGTGCCTTTAAGCAGCATGCCTTCCTTGAGGTCCTTCATTTCCAGCACGTCGCTGCGCAGAATGGGTTTTGGCATTTCGTCGCGCGGGTCGCGTGCCGGCTTTTCCAGTTCGTTTACTATGTCGCGAAGGGTCAACTCGCCGATACCCAGTTCGTCCGCCAGTTTGCCGTAGTTATGGATGGTCTTGCTGAGCCCGAACAACTTGCCGATACTTTCCGGCTTGATACCCTGTTTGTGCATAAACTGCATTGTCGCTTCGTAACTTTCCGGGTGAACGCTGGTTGCGTCAAGCGGATTGTCGCCGCCCTGAATACGAAGGAAACCTGCGCACTGCTCGAAGGCTTTTGCTCCCAGCTTGTCAACGTTCAACAATTGCTGGCGATTGGTAAAGCGTCCGTGTTGTTCGCGGTAATTTACGATGTTTTTGGCAATTGCGCTGCTGATACCTGAAATGTACTGCAACAGCGGTGCGCTTGCCGTGTTGAGGTCTACGCCTACGCGGTTTACGCAGTCTTCCACAACGCCGCCCAGTGCTTCGCCGAGGCGTTTCTGGTTCATATCGTGTTGGTATTGTCCTACGCCGATACTCTTGGGGTCGATTTTTACAAGTTCCGCAAGGGGATCCTGCAAACGACGTGCAATGCTTGCCGCGCTGCGTTGTCCCACGTCAAAGCTCGGAAATTCTTCCGTTGCAAGTTTACTTGCGCTGTACACCGACGCGCCTGCCTCGGATACGATTACGTATTGTACTTTCAGTCCCGTTTCGTGCAGCAGGTCGACGATGATTTGTTCGCTTTCGCGGCTTGCCGTGCCGTTGCCCAGGCTGATAAGCGTAATGCCGTACTTCTTGATAAGGTTGGCAAGGGTAACTTTTGCTTTGGCTATCTTTTCGGGCGTGGTGGGCGCGGTGGGGTAAATTACGGTGGTGTCCAGTACCTTGCCCGTGGCGTCTACTACGGCAAGTTTGCAACCTGTACGGAACGCAGGGTCCCATCCAAGCACAACCTGACCGACAATTGGCGGTTGCATAAGCAATTGTTCGAGGTTTTTGCCGAATACGCTTATTGCACCCTCTTCCGCTTTTTCCGTCAGCATGTTACGGATTTCCGTTTCGATACTGGGTGCGATAAGGCGGTCGTAACTGTCGGTGATGGCAAGTTCCAGTAGGGGCGTAGTGTTGGGATTGTTTTTGGTAATTACGTGGCGTGTCAGGTAGTCGTGGATAAGTTCCACGGGCGCGATGACTTTGACCGTCAGCACCTTTTCCGCTTCGCCGCGGTTTACCGCAAGCACGCGGTGACCGGCAATCTTGGTCATTTCTTCCTCGTACTTGTAGTAGTTGTCGTACACGGTCTTGACGTCGGGCTTCTTGGCGGTGCTGCTTATGCGGCCGAGGCGGTAGGTAAGGTCACGTATTGCCTTGCGGTAGTCGGCGTTGTCGCTGACAACTTCGGCAATGATGTCCAGTGCCCCTTGCAGCGCGTCTTTGACGGTTTTTACGCCCTTTTCCTCGTTGATGTATTCCTTGGCAAGTTCCTTTGGGTTCTTGTCCGTTTCCTGCAACAAAATGATGTTGGCAAGCGGCTCCAAGCCCTGTTCCTTGGCGATGGTTGCGCGCGTGCGGCGTTTGGGACGGTACGGACGATACAGGTCGTCCACAGCCACCTGCGTTTCCGCCGCTTCGATTTCCGCGCGAAGTTCGTCGGTAAGTTTGCCTTGTTCCTCGATACTTTTCAGTACCTGCGCTTTCTTTTCTTCAAGGTTGCGAAGGTATGTCAGGCGTTCAAACAGTTTGCGCAGTTGCTCGTCGTTGAGGCTGCCTGTCGCTTCCTTGCGGTAACGTGAAATAAACGGGATTGTGTTGCCCTCGTCGATAAGATTTACGGCGGCGTCTACCTGCCATTTGGCAACGTCCAGTTCCTCGGTCAGTTTCTTGTTGATGTCCATTGTGTCAAAAACCTCTTGTAGATGTAATCGTGCGCAACTCGGCGGTTGCCGATGCGACTTTTGCGGCTGTGCTTTGCGGCAGATTTTGTAGCCGCGGCGTCGGGTATAGTTGCGGTTGCTGCCGTCCGCAAATCGACACCGCTTGTTATTCTACCAAATTTTTTTGCGTGTTGCAAGGGGTTGCGTAAAAAAAATGCCGGAAAAATGTTTGTCCGACAATGCGCCACGCGACAAAATCGCCGTCGATTTATTGCTTTTTGCATTGTTATGTGTTAAAATACAATCGATATATTATATATATTTGTGCGCGATGCGCGGAGGGGGTGTGCAATGCTTAACAAAAAACGCGGCTTTACGCTGCTTGAACTTACAATAGTTATGGCTGTTACGGCGATAATGGCGGCAGGCATTGTCACCTTTTGCGTTACGGTCAAGGGTATTTCCGACAGTACCAAGGCGGAAACGGGCGTGTTTAACGACGTTGCGAGCATACGCGCGGCGGTGTCTGACTGGATTTCGTTTTTCGATATGGAAGATTACACGTTGAACGTCGGCGAAGAAACTGTCGGCGAGGACGGCAATGTAACCACGTTGTACAATCGTCTTGTGGCGGTGCGCAAAAGCGACAGCGCGCGTTTTGTGTTGCGCGTGGATGTTGGCGAAAACAAGAACTATTCGCTTGTCTGTCCCTATCCGTCCGGCAACGAACAAACGGACAACGGGGAAGTTTCGGTGTCGCTTAACGGTATACAAATGATTGCTTTTGCCGAAACGGTCGGCGAAAACTCTTACATCGACAAGGACGGGCAACAAGTCGCTGTCGACGCGGGCGCGAGTGGATTTACAAACGGCAGACGAGTGTTTTCCTGCACGGTGCAAAGCGTGGTAAACAACAGCCGCGGCGGCATTAAAACCGTCGAAAACACCTTTGTGGTTGCCACAAGGAGGGAAACGCGATGAACAAACGCTTTGGAAGGCGTGGCGTGACCCTGCTTGAAACGGTAATTGCAATGTTGCTGCTTACAATCATTACAGGTACGGCGTTTACCGTGTGCAGCAGCGCGGCGACGTCCGTAGCAAGGACGGGCAAGGAATTTGCCGTGATCAATTTTTGCGAAGATGTAGTAGAGTACTACAAGGCGGCAAGCGACAAGTCGGCGTTTGATCTGTTGCTGGGAAACGTTTGCCCGTATGATTTTACCTATGCCGCGACGGACGACGGTACGACCGACGAAAGCACTCTTGTGTTTACGTTGGGCGCATATGGCTGCAAGGTTACGGCAACGCTGACAAGGGGCGAAACGCCCGTGACGGACGGCGCGGATAACCTTGACGGCGTAACGCTGACTGTTACCGCAATAAGCCTGACCAATGCCGGCAAGACGGTGCATACGACAAGTTACACAAAGGGAGGCGGCAATGCGTAGGGCAAAAAAAGGCATGGCAATGCTGTCGGTACTGTTTGCCATGGCTGTGTTTATGCTGTTCGGCACGCTTATTACGACAAACGCACTAAACGCAAGCGTGTCGGTGAAAGGCATGGTGCAAAAAACCGAAAACCGTAACAAACTGGGCGAAATCGGCGATTGTTTTGTTGCCGAAGCAAAAAAAATATACAACGATGCGGCAAGCGCGACATCGGACGAGCAACGTGCGGCAATGCTTGCGGTAGCGTTGGAAAATAAGTTTGCCGACCTCGGTTACAAGTACGAAGCGACGGTAAGCGGCGTTGTTTACGCGCTGCGTGTATTTACCCGAGGGGCAACTGCGGACGGCGTTACTACGGCGACGACACGACTTGTCGTGGAAGTCAGCGGCGGCAAAGTGGCAAAGTTTTCTTACGTCGGGTAGTGCGGCGTAGTGGCGCATGCTCGGTGCAAAATAGGTAATTCCCGTGAGGAGAAGCGGAAAATTTATGTTCGGAAACAAATTAAACACCGTAATAAGTATCAATTTTCAGGAAAAAAGCATTGTCTTTTATTCCATGACGGGCGACAACCGCCAAAGTATAAACATCAAGCGCGTTCTGTTCCGCAGCAGTGAGCCGGACGAAAAGTTTTTTAAGTTTTTCGGAGAGCAACTGGCAGAATACGGGCGCGAAAACCCGTCGTTGCAGGCGGCTGTTGTGTCTGTCGTCGTGCCCGACAATGCCGTCGTTACCGACACGGTCAACATTCCTGCGATCAATCGCAAGGCGATGGACAACGGTTTCGAGTTGGCGATGAAAACAATGTACACCAACTTCGACGAAATGAAAACCAACAAAATGCTTGCCACAAGCAACAAACAGTACGGCACGTTTTTTGTCACGATGATAAAAAAAGAGTTTTTGTCCGAGTTGAACAAAACATGCGTGACAAACCGCTTTTTGCCGACGTTTGTCACCTTCCCTGCCAACACGACGGTAAACGCCGTCGGCAAACTTCGTCCCAAGTTCAAACGCAGCAGTTACCTTATGCTGGACATCAAGGAAAACTACACGCGCGTGATATTTGCGGTGAAAGGGCACGCGGTGGGTGCGTCGGTACTGCCGTTCGGTTTCGAAATTTTAAGTGACAAAAAGGTCGTCGCGGAAGATATGCTGTTTGACCACAGTTTTGCCGACCTTACGGTAATCAACGCCAACGAACGCGCCAAGGCAAAGTCGCTGACGATGATGGCAGAGGACAGGTCGCAGACGGAACTGGAACCGGGGGACGTGGTAAACATTGACGGTAGCATCACCAAGGAGGACGGCACGGTGATTCAGACCGACGGAACGATTATACGCCCCGACGGTACGGTGGTGCCGCCTGTCGAAAATGCGCAGGACGACGACGGACTTGTGACGGGCGACGACAGCAACGCCCAAGGCGATGAGGACGACGACGGAACGCCTGTCGAACAGGGCGGTTTCAAGGCGTATCAGCGTGTTGCGCGTAAGTTGCCTAAGTTTATGCAACGCCCCACTCCGACAAACGCGCGTGACTTCGTGTACGAAAACTTCCGCATTTTTGTCAAGTGGGCACTTAGTTACCTTCGCGGAAACGACCAACTTACAACTCTTGCCGAGCCGGAATTTGTGCTTGTCAACATGCCTGCCGAGTACGACTTTTTGTTTGAACGCGTCAACGCCGACAAAGCCGAGCAGAAGATAGAATTTGTAAGTTTTGACCCGGCGATAGAGGACAACGCGACGGTTACGCACAATCTGGAACTGTTTGGGGCGTTTTACAGTCGCAATGTCAACACGACAAACAACTTTTAACTATGGAAATAGTAATTTGCGTACTTGCCGCAGTACTGGGACTGTGTGTGGGCAGTTTTCTGAACGTAGTAATTTACCGCGTGCCGCTTGGCATGAGCATTGCCATGCCGCCGTCGCATTGTCCGAAATGCGGCGAGCGTATCAGGTGGTACGACAACATCCCTGTGTTAAGTTACATAATTCTGGGCGGCAAATGCCGACACTGCAAAGAGCCGATAAGTGTGCGTTACACTCTGGTGGAACTACTCAACATGCTGTTGTGGCTGCTGTGCGCACTTCGGTTTAACGACAACATTTTTTACCTTGTCGTGTGCTGCCTTTTCTGCAGCACGCTTGTGGCGGTGACATTTATCGACCTGGAGCATATGCTGATTTTTGACCGCTTTCAGTGGATACTGGCTGTACTTGGCGTGCTTGCGATATTTGCCGACCCTTCGGTGGTGTGGTGGCATCGTCTTGTAGGCGGCGCGGCGGGCGGTTTGCTGTTTTTTGCCTTTTACGGTGTGGCGTGGCTTGTGTACCGCAAGGAAGGCATGGGACTCGGCGACGTTATTCTTGCGGCGGTCTGCGGACTGTTTCTCGGGTGGCAACGTCTTATTGTAATGGTGCTTGCGGCAAGTCTTGTGGGCAGCGTGGTACTGCTTGCGCTCAGGTTTGCACGCAAAGACGACAAACAGCGCGAGTACCCGTTTGCGCCCTTCATCGCACTCGGTACGGTTGTTGCCATGCTGTGCGGCGATTGGTTGATAAACTGGTACCTTACACTGTGCGGTTTGGCGTAAAAACGCATACGTATACAAAAATTTGCGACAATATTTGCAAAAATCTAAAATTCTTCGTTTCATGCGCTGCGCCTTTCCGCATGATGCCGGTATTGTAGTTTGTTGAAACCACAAAAGCCTTTTACTCGAGGGAAGAAGGCTTTTGCCTGAATGTAACCATGCTCACTTTAATTTGCTTGAATGTAACAATGCGCGCATTAAGATGTTTGAGGAGAAAACATGCCGAAATTTAAGTATACCGCGGTAAACATAAAAAAGGAAAAGTTTACCGGAACTTTTATCGCGGAAAACGAAAAAGACCTTGCCGAGCAGTTGGCAAAGCAAAATTTGTACCTTATCTCGTCTACGCCCTACTCGGACAAAACACCGTCGGCATTCTGGACGACCGGTACGGGCAAAGTGTCGGTAATCGAGCTGGCAAGTTTTTGCCGCCAGTTTGCAACCATGCTCAACGCCGGCATAACCATCATGGACAGCATGCAAAGCCTTATTACGCAGCCCTATTCGGCGTACTTCCGCAAGATACTGGAACGCATTTACGAGGATTTGCGCGGCGGTCTGATGTTTGCCGAGTGCGTGGAAAAACACAAAAAAGTGTTTCCGGATTTCTTCCGCAGCATGTTGCACGTCGGCGAAGAAAGCGGACGGCTGGAAACGGTTTTGCTGAGTCTTGCCGACTACTACGAACGCGACGACAAGCTGAAGCGGCAAACGGCTTCGGCACTGGCGTACCCGATGTTGCTGTTGGTGCTTATCATAGGCATAATCGTACTTATGCTGGTGTTTATCGTGCCTACCTTCCGCAGTGCGCTTGCCGGCATGAACGTGCCTGTCGAAGGGCTTACAAAAGTAGTGTACGACATCAGCGACTTTTTGCTGAATGAGTGGCGGATGGTGGTAATAGTCATTGTCGTACTGGCAGGTGTGCTGTTTCTCGTCGGTCGCACCAAGGGCGGCAGAAGGTTTTACGACTATCTCAAGTTACACCTGCCGTTGTTCGGCAAAGTCAATCTCGACCTCATTACGGCGCGTTTCGCACGCGGTTTCAGCCTGCTTATCAGCAGCGGTATGGACGTAGTGGAAGCTCTCAACACAATTGCGATTGTCATCAACAACACCTGGATGAAGGAACGCTACCTCAAGGCGGTGGACAACGTTTGTCAGGGCATGAGCATTGCGCTCGCATTTAAGTCGTACAAGTTGTTTCCCGATATGATGTTGCAGATGATTGCCGTAGGCGAACAGACCGCAGGACTGGAGGAAGTGCTGTCAAAGTCGTTTGCCTACTTCGACGGCAAGGCGGAAAGTGCGCTTAACAACCTTACAAACAAACTGCAACCGATAATGATGATAATAATGGGCGTTGTCGTCGGTGCGTTGTTTATCGCCGTGTATTCGCCGATGTTGTCCATCATGAAAAACCTGAACGTCTGACGACTTCGGTAACGAAAATTTTAATACGTATCACGTTTTTGCTGCAAAACGGCAGCAAAAAAAACAAGTAACGTCAATGGTTTTTGCCGCGGTAAACGCTTCTGAATCAACGTTTACGGCACGGCTTGAAAGGAAAAGTTTATGAATCTCGATTACGAATTACTGCAATTTTTCGTTTACAAAAAAATAGTCAAGCGCAAGGACGTCGACGAAATAATGGAAGCCTGCAAAAGGCTCAACATGCCCGTCGAAAAGTACCTTGTCGCCAAGGAATACTGCAACGAAGTTTCCGCGCTGTACGCCATGTCGGAATTTTTCTGCATTCCCGCGGTGGAACTGGACATGCTGGACATCGACAAGGAACTGTTTGACAAATTCAGTTTCGACTTTATGAAAAAGCACAAGGTCGTGCCCGTTTGCCGCGACAAAAAGGGAACGTTGCTTCTAGCCGTGGGCAGACCGCTGGACATGTGTGCCATCTCCGCCGTGTCGTCGGTATTTATGTGTCCGCTGGACTTCGTAATGGTGCCTCCCGCGCAAATCGACAGGTACGTTGACAGTATCGTGGCGGTAATCAGTACGTCCACCGCGCTGTCCGACCTCAACGCCGAACAGGACAAAAACCTTGTCAAAGACAACGGCGAATTCAGCGGTGTCGGCAAAGAGGACGACGTAATCAACAACTCGGCGGTGCGCCTTGTTGACAGCGTAATCCGCGAAGCCATCCCCTACCGCGCAAGCGACATTCACATCGAACCGTTTGAAAAGCAGGTGCGCGTGCGCTACCGTATCGACGGCGACCTGCAACTTCGCGCGGAATTTCCTATCGAAAGTTACCCTGCAATCTGCGCCCGTATCAAGATTATCAGCGGACTTAACATTGCCGAACGCCGCGTGCCGCAGGACGGACGTATCAACATGAACATCGGCGGCAAGGAATACGACTTCCGTGTGTCCAGCCTGCCTACGGTTTACGGTGAAAAGTTTGTTATTCGTATTCTGGACAAAACGTCGTTCAGTTTCACGCGTTCGGAACTGGGCTTTACCGACACGGAAAACGCGGTAGTGGACAAAATCCTTGCCCATCCGCACGGCATAGTGCTGCTGACCGGACCAACGGGTTGCGGCAAAAGCACAACACTGTACAGTTTCCTTAAGGAACTCAACAAGTCCGACGTCAACATCGTCACTGTAGAGGACCCCGTGGAATACACTTTGCCCGGCGTCAATCAGACCCAGGTAAACACCAAGGCGAAGATGACATTTGCTTCGGCTTTGCGCAGCATACTTCGTCAGGACCCGGACATAATCATGATCGGCGAAATCCGCGACGAAGAAACGGCGCAAATTGCCATCCGCGCGGCAATTACGGGACACCTTGTGTTCAGCACTCTGCACACCAACGACGCCCCCGGCGCGATAGTGCGTATGACCGACATGGGCGTGGAAGATTACCTCGTGTCCGACGCACTTGTCGGCGTAATTGCGCAACGTCTTGTCAAACGGCTGTGCCCTGCCTGCAAAAAACGCGGCAAAACCACACAAAAGGAAATGGAAATACTGGGGCTTACCGAACCTGTCACCATTTCCCGTCCGCAGGGGTGCCAGTTCTGCAACGGTACAGGCTACAAGGGGCGCGTTGCCGTGCACGAAATAATGTACCTCAACGAGCAGATGCGACAGGCTGTCGTCGGCGAAAAGTCGCTGGAAAAACTGCGCGAACTGGCGCGTGCCAACGGCATGATTTCGCTGTGGAACAGTTGCCGCGAATACGTCCTGAAAGGCGTGACGTCGATTCAGGAGTTGATGTCGCTCGACTCCGACGAGTAGAGCGACGGCATATACGGGCACATCTTGACGTTGCGTTGTCGGCAAGCGTTCGAGTCATGTACGTCTTTGTACACTCCTCTCACGCTTCCGCCACAGCTACGCCAATCTGCACTCGTCTATGCCGTCGCTCGTTTTTTTTAGTCTGCGCCTTCGCGTTTCAGTCAACTGTTGCCACAATCTGCACCAATCTGCGCCGTCAAACGGACTTGATGTAAGAATAAAAAATTGTTGTTCAATGAACAAGTGTGGGGTTGTTTGTGCGGTTTGTGTGCCGCATTCCCCTGCCATGTTGTCGCTGACGGGTGCTACTGCAGGTTTTGTAGCAGTAATCGGTTCAAAATATATTGAGACTATAACGGTGTTAGGAATGGCCGCCAAGCAGGTGTTTGCAATAGGTGCACTTGCTTTTGATATCGTTGCATTTGGCATTATGCCTTTGCTTAATGTTGAAATGCAAGGAATAGAAGTTGATACCCCTGCTGACGGATCCGGTAAGTCTTTCGGGACTTTGGGGAGCAATCGTTCGGTAACGAAGTCGATTGCTTTGAGTATGTAATGACAAGGAGGTTTTGTCGTGCGAATAGTATTCGAAGGGGAACTTTCCGAAAAAAATAAGAAATATTTTGAGAAGATACTGTCCAACGGTAATCGTACTGCGAGTCTGGTCGCTGCGATTTTAATGTTAATACCTGTAACTTTATTGGTTGTGAAGTGCGGTCTTTACTTTATTTCTCTTTACAGTCTTAACATTATTTTTGTAGTAGGAGCATTTATTCCGTTAAAAAAACAAGCTATGGAATTGATTTATCCTGAAATGATTATCATAGAGGGTGAAGATTTGAAGTGTCTTTGTAAAGAGGATTCTGTGTACGAAAAAGTTTGTTATGTAACTGAGGTTGAAGATTGGGGTGATTGCTACAGGATATTATTTGGTTCACCGAGGCGTAAATCGATGTTTTTGTGTCAAAAAGATCTGATAACAGAAGGAACCATTGAGGACTTCGAAGAGTTGTTTGCCGACAAAATTGTACGAAAAACAGAACAAAACTAACAACAATAGAGGCAAGCGATAGTATGTCGCCTGCCTTTATTGTATAAATGAGTATAAACTGTATGTTGTTCTTGGCATTATTGACAGCACAGGTCAACTTATGGTAAAATACAAATATACCGCGTATGGCAAAGTGACCATTACTAAAGATACAGATGGTTTGGCAGACGTAAACCCGTTTAAGGACAAAGGGTATTACTTTGACTTGGAAAGCGGTATGTACTACTGTCACACAAGGTACTATGTTCCCGAATGGGGAAGATGGCTAAATGCCGATAGTCCCTTGTATACAGATACGTATGAATTCGATAAGTTGAATTTCTTCACTTCTTGCGGGAATTCCCCTATTTTGAGAGTAGATATCGAAGGTCAAGATTGGGAATTTTGGTCGCATTTGAAATGGCGTGCAAAGAATGCGTGGGATAGGTTGGTTAATAATGTCACTCATTTTGTTCCTAAGGTAATTGAATCCGTGCAAGCTGTAATAGATAGCTTCGTTTTTGAGGCAGGGGTCGGTGTTGGATATGGCGTTGAGGCAAAGATTGGATCGGTTGATCTAAGTGTTGTTTCTAGAACGGATTTGTTTAGTTTTAAGGGGGATCAAGAAAGCATGAACTGTCCATTTGGAACTAGACAGGTCGCTAGCGTAGGCTTGACTTGGCGAAACTATGGAAAATCGTTCGTTTTTAGAGATTATTATGAATCTTATGATGGACATGTGGCCGAACATTCAGGAGAGTTGAGTTCATTTTTTGGTATAGGTGCGAGTGCTTATTTGGGCATAGGTGCTAATATATCAATAGGGTTCAACTTAAATCAAATAGTGGATAGTCTGAATACTATTTGGGGATATTAGGAGCGGTGAAATGGTCTCAAAAAGAAAAATAGGTATATGTTTAATAGTGATAGTAATTTTATCGACGGTAGTTATTGGATGTATTTTATCATCGTACAATAATCCGGATTTCTTTTGGGGATATTTTGCGATAGGGGCTTCAATTGTTTTTTCGTCTTTGTCAATTATTGTCTATATGTTATCTGAACATTTCAAAAAGACAAATATTAAATTGGGGCATGCTCTTCGATGGATAAGTGTCTATCTTCTTGTATCAATTATCGGAGTAATTGTTTATGCAATATTAAACTCAATAGGAGCTGGATGATAATGAAAAAGAAGACCCTTTTCTTTGTGGCTTTAGTGCTTTCAATCGTGATTTTAGTTATGAATATTATAGTGTGTTCTATATATTCTTTATTTGAACAAGAAAACTGTATTTATTTGGTGGGGTTAATTGTATTGCCTCTGCTACCGTTTATATTGCTTCTTGCTATTCCAAATTACAATTATAAAATTAAAACCGATAAAAAAGACGAAAATAAAGAAAAACAATTTGGAAATGGCAACAGGTAATAGAAATGTAATATGTATTCCGAGTAAGCCTTGTCGCACATTGTCCGAGGCGGTAAAGTACTACATTTGTGCGCCTGTTCCCGGAGGACGAATTTTAGGCGGAATAGTAGCGTTGATTGCTTTTCTTTTATAATTGCGTTACAAAATATAAAACTGATAATAATAGGGAGAGTGAAAATGCAAGTTGTATTTGAAGATGACATGATGGAATTCAAAAGATGGTTAATTGTGCCTATGGTCTTGTCATGTTTGGTGATTGCATGGCCTATTGCTGCGATTCTCAACAAAATGATAACCACGCAAGTACTAATTAAAATGATAATTCTCGGTGTGGCTCTTCTTTTATGCTCTCTGTATTTATTCTTGTACACGGTTAAGTATCGGGTGACAATCAGTGATGATGTTTTGTGCGTCAGAAGTTTGTTCAAAACACAAAAAATCGAGTTGTCGAAAGGATTGAAATGTGAAGAGAAAAAGAAACTTAATTCAAAATACAGTTTGATTGTAGTTTCTGTAGATGATGCAAAAATCAACATAAGAACTAAAAAACAAACAGAGTTGAAGGCAGCATTATCTAAATACATGAGTGACGACCTCTAAAACCAATGCCTAAGATAATACAGTTATCTCAGTTGGCGTTGTTTGTGGTTTTGCTAAACTCTATGATTTCACCATATAAATAGATGAAAAACAGTGTTTGGAAATGACAACAGGTAATAGAAAAGTAATATGTATTCCAAGTAAGCCATGTCGCACATTGTCCGAGGCGGTTAAGTACTACATTTGTGCGCATATTCCCCAAGGTAAGGTACTTACGGAAAAAGCGTTTGAAGAGTTTGTGGCGGCAAGGTTAGGCGTTGAACACGTTATGTTTTCGGTAAATCTTTGGGACAAAATGCCGAACGTGGAAGATATTTTGCAATATGACAGGACTTACAGACTTGTTTCCAACGCAGGGCGAGTAAGCAATGTGCATGTGGAAAAACTGGCGCAAGAGGGTTTTACGCTTGTGTCGGCTACGAAGTATATGTCAAAGATTGTCGACTACAAAAATTATCTGTGGAACTTAGAACGCGAAAATAAAATCGACAAAGACTTAATAGAACGAGTAAATGCGAACGGTTTTGCTTGTCTTAAAGAATTAGCAGATATTTGCGAATAAACAAAGTTGCGGGCGGTAGTGGATTTCTACTGCCCGTGTTTTGTCTGTTGTGTGAGAGATTTCTTGAAATTTACAGTGTGGCTAAATTTGATTGGCAAACATCATGCGTGTTTGTATTTGTCCGGTATGTATATTTTGTCATCAACCTGTATGGCATTGTAGCGAATGCCGTTGTGAGATACCGGTACAAACTGCGGTTTGCCTTTGGCCACGGCTCGTGTAATTAAATTAGTTTTATCCACGTCCATAATTATTGTACATTTGTTGCCTCGGTATTGCTTTTACGTTGAGCGATAATTGCAAAATTTTGTTTCTCGGAATATTCGATCTCTCAAAACTTTACAGTCTTTGTAAAGTATCATACAAAAGTATATTATCCTATCACCTGCAATTTATCGATGTCCAAAATTCATACGAGTAGTACTGAACTTGCACTTAATTTCAACTATTTGTAGCATATTATTTGCAAACGGCGTAGTTGGCGACCGTGGTAATTTTTTTGTGCGTCGTCAGGCGTTCCCGTCGCAACAGTCACGACGCAACGACCCTGCAAAAAATCAATGTCAAAACGATTGACTTATTGAAAGCAAAAGACTAATATATACCTTAGCGAGCGGCAAATTTGTGTTTATACTACAAGTTGCCGCTTGTATACTCTTACCAATCGAGGACATCGACTTGCTTACAAAAAACGTCTTTTGGCGCAAAGTCAAGGAATATCTTTTAGTCGCGTTTGCCGGCATATTAAACGCTATTTCGCTGTATTGCTTTGTCAATCCGTCAAACCTTGTTGCAGGCGGTTTCAGTGGATTGAGCACCGTTTTGTCGCGTCTTATATGTGTGGCGATGGACGGACAGATCGTCGCGGAAACGTTCGATAAGTTGCAGTCGATTATGTACTTCGCTCTTAACGTGCCTTTGCTTATCGTGTCTCTCATCTTTTTGCGCGGTGACTTCACATTCAAAACAATCTGGGCAACTGTGGTGTGCACGCTTACGCTGTCGGTTTTGTCTGACATCGCACCCGACTGCAAGTTTCACGAATCGCCGCTCATTGCGGTGCTGTTCGGCGGCATAATCATCGGTATGTCCATGCACATCGCTGCTGAAAACAACGGCAGCAACGCCGGTACGGAAGTAATTGCCAAGTTGGTTGCAAAGTACCGACCTGAGATAGACTTGTCTACTGTGGTGCTTATCTCAAATCTCGTCATCACGGTGATTGGCAGCATTGTCACGATACGTGTCGTCGAAGGCGCAACAATAGTAATTATTCTGTATTCGCTCACATACGTAATTCTTGGCGGTGCAAGCATGGGTATGTTCAACCGCGGCTTCGACCATCCGCAGAAGTTTATGATAGTAACGCGCGAGTACGACAAAATTTCTCAGGAAATACTGACGCGTTTCAAGCGCGGTCTTACCTTGCTTGAAGTTGACGACGACCCGGGCAAAAAAGTAATCATGGTAATAGTGCAGTTCCGTCAGGCGGTTCAGCTTAAACAGATAATCAAAAAATACGACCCGTCGGCATTTACCTTTGTCAAGGACGTGTACGACATATTCAGCAGACCTTCGTTTAACAGGAGTTACAAGACAAAATGAGCAATACCAAACTCAAAATCAAAAACATTGTCGTCATTTTGTTTGCGGCGCTTTGTTCCGCAGTCAGCCTGGAATTGTTTCTTATTCCGAGTGACGTTGTCATCGGCGGCGCGTCGGGCATATCCAGCATACTTGACATACTGTTTACAAACAATATGGATTCGTCGCTGTGGTACCTTTCGGCAGGCGTGTGGGTGTTTGCAATCAACATTCCCGTCGTGATTTACTGCTTCGTAAGTCTTCGCAAGGGCTTTGCGCTTCGCACACTGCTGTACGTCGCGCTTATGTCGGCAATGCTTATCGTGCTTCGTATCACCAACGTTTCGCACCTTGTGGACAGCGTAATAAATTCCAACAATGCAGGCGACAAAGTCGTGTACGTAATCATGGGCGGTGCGCTTCACGGCGTGTGTTTGCCTCTCGTGTTGTCCGTCAACGGTAGTACCGGCGGCAGCGACATCATCGGACTTATCGTGCAAAAACACAGCAAAACGGGCGGCAGATACGTGCTGCGTTCGATATTTATCGCAAACCTTGTTATCCTTGCTTTGTCGTCATTGGCTTACGGCTTTGTCAAGGGCGCAACGGCAGGCATAAATATGTTCATTTACTCGGTCGCGGCACAGTTCGTGTGCGAGATCGTACAGGAAACCATCTTCAAGGGCTTTTCTGCCGCGCTGGAACTGGAAATTACCACAGACAAATCCGACGCAATGCGCGAAGCGTTGATTTCCGAAATCAAGCACGGCGTAACTACAATCAGGGTTGTGGGCGGTTACTCCAAGCAGGAAAAGAAAATGGTCGTGTGCGTAATCAACCGCCGTCAACTTGTGCAGGCACGTAAGATTATTCACCGCGTGGACCCCCAGGCCTTTGCCTATGTGGAAAACGTCAAAGAGGTAATAGGTAAGGGCTTTGCCAACAAGGAAGAGGAACTGGACGTCAGCGAACATACGGGGGAGTAAGGACGTTTCGTTTTCCCTAAGCATACGCACGCAGAAGTGCGCAATAGTTGGTGTATGGCTTTGGAACGTTGAAAAACGGCAAACTTTTATTCCTGATTTTAATTGTAAAGGCTTAAAAAATTAAGGCTGTCGCAAATGCGGCAGCCATTTTTCATTTGTGCGGCTTTCTTTTGTCAGGGCAAAGTGAAGCCTTGCGCTCACGTCCCTACATGCGCAGTCGAATCTTGTCGGCGCGCTATGTACGTGCAACTACTTGCACTCGGGGGACAACTTCAGACCGCCGCATGTGCCCAGAAGGGCGAGCATGAGGATGAGGCAGCAGGGATTGACGTTAAGGTTGAAATTTTTCAACTTACCGCCGCAGCAGCACAGAAACAGGATGATAAGCAGCACCCATGTGCAATTGCAACCGCCCGTGCCGCCGTTGTCGCCCGTGCAGCCGCAACCGCCGTCGTTAAACAAACCGTTGAACATGTTTTACCTCCGTTTTGCCGATTGTTCGGCTTTAGTATTTGACTGTTTTCAGTCTGTTTTACTGTATGATTTTGTCGAAAATTTTGTTACAGCGCACACTGTAAATCATTGGCGGAAACTTAATCGACTTGTTTGCGTTTGCAACGTTTGACATATAGTTTATAATAGTATATGATAAAACAGTTGTGCGGTAAGGAGAGTACGACATTATTGGTTTTATGAAGCAACAAATCAGGCTGTCAGATCACTTCACATACAAACGGCTGCTGCGCTTTACGCTGTCGCCGATACTTATGATGATTTTCACATCCGTCTACTCTGTCGTAGACGGCGTTTTTGTTTCCGTCGTTGCGGGTGACATTCCGTTCAAGGCGGTAAACCTTATTTATCCGTTTATCATGATGCTGGGCGCATTCGGCTTCATGATGGGCGCAGGCGGCACGGCTGTCGTCAGCAAAACTTTGGGCGAGGGTGACAAACCTGCCGCGCAACGTTACTTTACTTTTATCGTCATTTTTACGGCTGCAATGGGCGTAGTGCTTGCCGCGCTGGGACTGGTGTTTGTAGAGCCTATTACCGCGCTTCTTGGCGGCGAGGGCGAAATTTACAGTCAGGCTGTGGTGTACGCACGCATTTTGCTTACGTCTTTGCCGCTTTTTATGCTGCAAAATCTGTTTCAAAGTTTCTGTATCGCGGCGGAAAAGCCCAAGCTCGGCTTTGCGTTTACCGTTGCAAGCGGCGTTGCCAACATGGTGCTGGACGCGCTGTTTGTTGCAGTATTCAAGTGGGGTATTGTCGGCGCGGCGGTCGCCACGGCGGTAAGTCAACTTATCGGCGGTATTGCGCCCGTGGTGTATTTTGCACGCAAAAACGGCAGTTTGCTGCGCTTTGTCAAGACCGGGTGGCACGGCAAGGTGCTGTTTGACAGTTGTACCAACGGCTCGTCTGAACTGCTCAGCAACATTGCTATGTCACTTGTTTCGATGGTGTACAACAAGCAACTACTTGCCATTGTGGGCGATGACGGTGTGGGCGCGTACGGTGTAATCATGTACGTGTCGTTTATTTTCGTGGCAATCTTTTTGGGGTATTCCGTAGGCACTTCACCTATTGTCGGGTACAACTACGGCGCACAAAACAAAAAGGAACTGCAAAATATTTTCAACAAGTCGATGAAACTTGTCGGCATGGCGGGCATTGCGATGTTCGGGCTGAGTTTTGCGCTGTCGACGCCGCTTGGCACGCTGTTTTTTGCGCAAAACAACGCGCTTGCCGATATGACGGCGCACGCTATGAGGCTGTATTCATTCTGTTTTCTGTTTTGCGGATACAACATTTTCGGTTCGGCGTTTTTTACCGCGCTGGGCAACGGACCGGTGTCGGCGTTGCTGTCATTTGCGCGTACGTTGGTGTTTCAGCTTATCTGCGTGTTTGTAATGCCGCTTATCCTGGGCTTGGACGGCGTGTGGCTCAGTTGCGTCGTCGGTGACGTGATGTGTTGCTTGTTGACGATACTTATGCTGTTTGTAATGAACAAGCGTTACGGCTACATTGCGACGCGCGGCAGGCAAAATACTGTTGCGCAAACGACTGAAACGGAGTATAATAGTGGCAATGAGCCAAACGAAACGCCTATTGATGACGTTAAAAATACGAACGGCGAAAATTAAAGTCTGTGAAACTGGCGCCGAGCACGGGTCGTGCACCCACTAATTTGAAACAAGTTTTGTTTTTGCACATTAAATTGTGTCATGT
>OLXG01000384.1_pt1 | contig 17912 bp, 17 predicted proteins | sample 1673861 | NCBI WGS metagenome assembly OLXG01 (sample SAMEA103958130, study PRJEB25191) | human gut metagenome | biome: human-associated habitat [ENVO:00009003]; feature: intestine environment [ENVO:2100002]; material: feces | place: Germany | collected 2013/2015
CTCCCACGGTAGCTGTGGTGGTGGAGAGCCAGGCCGACCAGATGCCCATGATCACCGCTTCCGCCACCGCCGCCGGCGTGACCATGATTGACGCGGAGGATGAGAACAGCGAGATCCGCACCACCATGCTCATAGAAAAGCTTCCCTCGAAGCTTTATAACGTTTGGGAAATCATAGTGTCTGTGACATCTATTTTCTTTAATATTCTTGTCCTTGTCGGAAGCTTCATTGCCTATGGCACGACGAACAGCACGCTCGGCGCGCTTCCGACGGTCTCCATGCGTATATTTTTCATCCCCATGATCATCAGCCTCCCGCTGATGATAGTGTATCAGGTTTACTACATGGTCAAGTATTTCCACGCGCTGCGCACCGGCGAAAAAAAGGAGGATGAGGCATGATCATTGCTGTTTTTCTTATAGGTCTTGTGCTGCTGTTCCTTCTGGGCTACGGCGCGCCGTATGCAATCGGCCTTGTTTCCCTGCTCGTGCTCGTCATAACCCGCGGCTTCGGCAATGTTCCGCTGGACATGGTCGCCACGAAGCTTGCGTTCTCGGCCAATAACTTCACGCTTCTTGCCATCCCGTTCTTCCTTCTCGCGGGCAAGCTGATGAATACCGGCTCCATAACCACGCGTATCTTCCGCTTCTGCAACACCCTCATCGGCTGGATTCCCGGCGGTCTGGGCCATGCCAACGTGCTTGCCAGTATAGTTTTCGCCGGCATGAGCGGCTCCGCCGTTGCCGACGCGGCCGGCCTCGGCACCATTGAGATAAAGGCCATGGAGGAAGAGGGCTTCGACACGGACTTCTCCGCCGCCATCACTGCGGCCTCGTCCACGATAGGCCCCATCATCCCTCCCAGCATTCCCCTGATAGTTTTCGGCGTCTCCGCGGGCGGCATCTCCATTGCGAAGCTCCTCATCGGCGGCGTTCTCCCCGGTCTGCTCGTCGGCATCTGCCTGAGCGTCATGGTCTACGTCTTTGCCGTCAAGCGCCACTACCCCTGCCGCAAGTTCCCCAAGGGCAAGGAGCTCTGGCATGACTTCAAGGATGCCTTCTTCCCCCTGCTCACGCCTATCATACTTATCGGCGGCATCCTCTCCGGTGTGTTCACGCCCACCGAGGGCGCGGCTGTCGCCTCCCTCTACGCGTTCTTCCTCACTATGTTCATATACCGCGAGATCACATGGAAGGATCTCGCCGTGATAATCCGCGACACCGCGAAGGAGACCGCCAGCATCATGTTCATCGTCTGCGCCTCCTCGCTGTATGGCTACCTGCTCACACGCACGCAGCTCCCCACTCTGTTCATGAACATGATCTTTGCCTTCACTGAGAATAAGATCGTCATTCTGCTCCTGCTCAACGTGTTCTTCCTCGTCATCGGCATGTTCATGGAGACGAATGCCGCGCTCATAATCCTTGTGCCGATCCTCGCCCCGATGGCGAACGCCCTTGGCATCGACCTTCTGCACCTTGGTGTTATGATCGTTCTCAACCTTATGATCGGCCTGCTCACGCCGCCTGTCGGCATGTGCCTGTATGCGACCGCGAAGGTGGCGCGTATATCGCTGGATAGGATGATAAAGGCTATCCTGCCGTTCTACATCCCCCTGCTCATCGCGCTGCTGCTCGTCACGTTCGTTCCGGGCATTGTCACATGGCTGCCCAACCTGCTCATTCACTGAGTCGTGACCTGACCGGCCGTTAAAACGCCGGTTAAAAACCACAGACAGCTGACTCTCCGGCTGTCTGTGGTTTCTTGATTATATTGTCGGTGGTGATCTATACGGAAAATAATAAGCCCGAAACAGTATCCGTTGCGGCGGAGACCGGCGCCGCGGATATATTTGCCTTTCAGATGTATAATACCTTTGCGTCCACCTTGGGCGCGGCGCGGCTTCTGTTCAGCGCCTTTCTCATTCTGCTTGCCGTGCTTATTCAAGACAGGGTGAGCGTGTGGGTGCTGATAGTCCTCATTGCGGTCGCGCTTCTCAACCCCGTTGCCACGCCGCTCAAGTATCTTGCGCAGGCGCGGATAACGGCGGCAAACTCGCATAAGTCTATCTATACCTTTGCCCCTGACGCCATCCATATAAACACCGACGGTAAGCGCATGTCGGTGGAGTGGGGCACGCTCCTCCTCGCCGTGTGGACGCGCCGCGCGCTGTACCTCTATGTCTCGCCCACAAAGGCCTTTCTGCTCCCGCGCCGCCAGATGCAGGGGCACGATGAGGAGATTCTTTCCTATCTGAAAACCTTCTGCCCGGAAAAGAACAGAAAAATATCCCGCGGCGCATGACCCCGCGCGGAGTATATGTGAAAGTCCGGAGGCACCGCCTCCGGACTTTCACATATTCACTATTATATTATATTACGTTATTCCTTTGCCGCGTCTCTCTCGGAGAAGTAGTGCCGCGCGTACTCTGCCAGCGGGATAACTATGTCCTTTATCACGACGTTCGTGGTGTTCACGCACAGGTCGTAAGCGCCTATCTCGCCCCAGCGGGTCGAGGCGATAAGGTCGTGATTGTCGGCCCTGTTTTTATCTATCTGGCGTATCTTGCGCTCAAGCTCACGGTCGGTCAGATGCTCATCCGCCGGGGCGCGGCTGCGGCAGCGCGCCATCTTCGCTTCCATCTCTGCGTAGACGAACACGCGGAAGGGCTTATAGTCCTCAAGTATCGCGTCCGCGCCGCGGCCGACGATGACGAAGTCCTCATCCTTTTCGGCCAGCCCCCGGATTATCTTGTGCTGGATGCCCAGAAGCTGCGGGGCGGTGCTGTTGAGGAAGCAGTTGAGCGACAGCGTGTGCGAGAAGGTGATGGGGTAGCTGTAGTGCAGGCTGTTCTCCAGCACGTGCTCCACATATCCGGCGTCCATCTCGGCCTCGTTTGCGATGGCGGTGATGATCTCACGGTCGTAATATTTCATGCCCAGCTCGTCCGCCAGACGCTTGCCGACCTCGCGCCCGCCGCTGCCGAATTCACGGCTTACAGTGACAATACGCATATATTTTCTCTCCCTTTCAAGAAAAATTATATATAAGTGTAATAACGCATTAAGACTGCGCCGAAATACGCCTGTATTCCGGCACAGTCTTAAATTCTTGGTTATCAGCCTGCCAGCGGAACGAGCTTGCCCTGCACGACGAATCTCGCGTTGTCGTACTCATACGTGCAGGTGGAAAGCGTGATAACGCGGTCATCCACCGTCACTTCCGTGTCAGAGGTGAACGTGGACTGCGACTTCATCTTTGCCACCCACGCCGCGTACTCCTCCGCGCTTGCAAAGGAGAGCGTGTACGTGTCGGAGTCGTAGCTGCATATGTACGCGCTGAATATTTCGATCTTGTAATTCTGCTTGGGCGTGTTGAGGTACATCACCGGGTGTGCGTCATAATACGCCTGATCGGAGTAGCTGTGCAGCGAGTTGAACATCGAGCCGTCCTTCATGTTGTGGCCGTATATGATGCTGTTTGCGCCGGAGAACTCCGGCCCGCACGCGCAGTCGAGGAACAGCGTGCCGCTGGAGTTGTATGTGCCGTCAAGCAGGTGGTGCAGGTACTCGTTGTTGTCCTCGCCCTGCGCGACGGGGTAGTTTATGACGGTGTCCTTGCTGTACAGCCAGCCGCAGACGTCCTCATTCGTGGCGAGAAGCTGCGTGAAATCGACGGTGATGGGGGAGGTCTCCTTCTCCTCATCCGACGTGTCCGCCTCGCTGACGGGGGAGGTCGTGGCGGCGGGCGTCTCCGCCGTGACGTACTGTTCGCTCATTTTTTCATAGGACTTCTGCGCGGCCTTATACTCGCTCAGCTTTGAAAAAAGCTTGTAGCCGCTGAAAAGAAACACGCCGAGACATACGATGCACAGTATGATCAGCAGGATTTTTACGGTTTTGTTCATATATGTGGCCTCCAGTAGAAACTTACCAGCCGGCGGCTATCAGCCGCTGGCAAAATTATTATACATCATCCGATGCGAAAATGGAAGAGGGAATTATGTAAATCCCATCACAATTCTGATGTATAGACGCCGCGCCGCGCGGAAAAGTTCCGCGCCTTTTCCGCCGCACGCGAAATTCGGCACAGCGCCGGAAAAACCGGGCGGAAAACCGCCTTAATTTTGCGCCCGCAGCGCTTGTATGTTGCGCCGCGCCTATGGTATACTATTGAAAAATCATGTTTTTTCGACTGGATGGGGAGTGGATATACGGTGGACGAGAGAAATCTGGCCGCTCTGGTGGAGCGGGTGCTCGGCGGGGAGACGCGCGCGTATGAGGCGGTGTTTCTTGCGACCAAGGACGGCATGTATTTTCATGCAAAAACTATCCTGCAAAGCGAGGAGGCCGCGTGGGATGCAGTGCAGGATGCGTATATCGCGGCGTTCAGGAGCCTTGAAAAGCTGAAAACGCCGTCCACGGCGGATATATGGCTGTGCGCCATCGCCGCCAATATCTGCTTCAGCCGCCTTAAAAAGCGCGCCGCCGCGCAGGGCGTTAAAAGCGATGAAGCGGCGGGGGAGGAGCCCGGCCTTGACCGCGCCTCCACGCGGGCGGATATCGAGCGCTTCGTCGGCAGAAAGCTCGAGACTATGCCGGATATGGAGCGCACCGCGGTGCTGCTGCGCTATTGTGATGATATGTCGCTTTCGCAGATCGGCTCCATAATGCGCTGCGGTGAAGCCATGGTCGAGGGCAGCCTTGACAGCGCGGAAAAGCGCCTGTGCGTCTGCCGCGACACGGCCTCCGCCTCCGGCATCACGCCGACGGAGCTTAAAAACGCGCTGGTCGATCTTCAATCGGACACGGTGCTCTCCCCGTCCATCACGCTCAGCATCGGCAGCACCATTGCGCAGCGCTGCGGCTACGAATCAGGGCTTCGCGTGACAACAGGCTATGACGCGCGCCCGCCGCGCGGCACACAGCGCCGGCCGGAAAAGGAAACGCGCGATGCCGGCGAAATGCGTAAGGCGCCGGATGAAGAGGGGCGCGCGCCGTACCGCAAAGCGCCCCCTGCGGAAGCGCCCGCGGCTGAAAGGCGCCGGACGTATGAGCCGCGAAAGACCAACCCCACGCTGCTGTTTGCCGCGGCGCTCGTCATCATCGGGCTTGTAGTGGGCGCGTTCGCGCTGCGCGGGCTGCTGTCCGGCGACGGCTCCGGGCTGGGCGGCCTCATGCACCGCAGCGCGGCGGAGGTCATATACGGCGCGGATGCCCCCGCGGCAGAAAAACGCCAGATATCCAGCGAGTGCGCGCAGGCGTACATGGGCGTTATAACCGACTATACCGGCCGCTTTGGCGTGTGCACGTCGCAGACGGCGGGGCAGGGGCTTGCCTATGCGCAGCTTCTCGACTTCGACGGCGACGGGCTTGACGAGTTGTATCTGTACTATATCCAGCCCAGCGGCAAGGACGCCGATGGCGGAGACCTGTACAGCCTAACGGAGGAGCTGTGGGACTGGGCGGACGGCGCGCTTTCCAACTGCTTTACGCAGACGTATTATGCCGCTGACGACTTGAAGCCTGAGACCGGGGCAGAGCGCTGGAGCTATGACGATGGCGGCATACAGCGCCTCGCGTCGTGGTATTCCTATGTCGATGAGAACGGCTATGTTGATCAGGTGCTGCGCCTGTATGCGATTTCCGGCGGCGAGCTTGCCGTGCGGGAGGAGACCACGGCGATGTTCGTTGTGGCGAACGCGGCCAATCAGCGGCGCGACGGCTATCTTATAGAGCAGTACTACGGCAGCGAGAATTCGCATTATGACGACATCGGCTACTTCGTGGAGGGGGCCGTGACCGACGATGAGGGGCGCAGGTCGTATAATTATGAAAAGTGTCAGGCCATATTGGACATCGGCACGACGGATATCGTTCCGCTGGATAACTGGGATGAGGACAGCCCCGTGGCGAAGCTTAAGGATTTCTATGACATGAAGAAGTCCGGCAGCGGCGCGCAGCTCATCTATCCCAAGGGGCTGAACGGCGACGGTGTGCTCGCGTGGGAGATAAGCGACATCAACGGCTTCCTCAGCCGCCTTGCGGACATCTGCACCGGAACCGCCGCGCAAAACACATAAAACAAAAGAGCCGCTGGAGCGGATCAAAGCTCCAACGGCTCTTTTCATATCCTGCTCACGCGTTTTCGATAACAATCTGGCAGGGGCGCATGGCGTCCAACGCGGTTTTGTGGCTCTCGGGCGTCACACCGGCGCAGCAGGCGGCGTCCACCTTGACTGTGACCTCCGGCAGAAACGCCTTTATCACCATCGCGTTTGCAATGACGCAGATATCGGTGCACAGCCCGACGAGCGTGATGCTCCCGATAGGCTCGCGTATGTTCGCCGTGGCGAGAAGCTCCGCCAGCGTGTAGCTTCCGAAGGTGGGCTTGTCCACGGGCGGCTCGGTGCACAGGGGGGCAAGCTCCGCGCATATCTGCCAGCCGTCGCTGCCCTTTATGCAGTGCGTCACGGGCAGATTCCGCCCCTCCTGCGTGGAAAGATAATTTTCAAAATGGGTGTCGCGCGTGAATATCACGCGGCCGGTGAAGCCCTTGACCTTTTCAACGACCTTCGGAACTATGGCCTGCGCCTCGGCTGTGCCCAGCGCGCCGGAAATGAAGTCGTTCTGCATGTCAACAACTATCAGAATGTCCTGCATGTTTGATTACTCCTTCTGCTTTTTTTATTTGCACGGTTGTCCTCAGAAGGCAGCCGTAATTGATTTTTTAAACCTCCACGATCTGCGGCATGACCGCGGCGTCGTGGCTTGCGAATACTCCGGCGCAGCCGGGGCGGCGGCTCATATGCCGCACCCATTCAAGGCTCTTCCTTTGCAGCCCCGCGTCAAAGCCGAAGCCCGGCGCGGCGTCACCCTCCCACGCGCGGCGGGTATAGGCGGCGTCCGCGCACATCAGCGCGAAGCGCCTGCCGTTCACTGCGACAACGGCAGCCATGCCGTCGGTATGGCCGGGGAGATTCACCATGTAAAGACTCCCATCGGAGAACACGTCTATCGCCCATGAATTCGGCACATCGGGAAAGCCGCGGTAAAATACGCGCTCTATCGGCAGATCGATCCACAGCTTCCACGGCTGGCGCAGCTTGTACACCATGCGGCAGCTCCAGAAATATTCGTCCTCCGGCATGATGATGCGCTTTGCACCGGCGACGTGCCTCACGCCGCTGACGTGATCCGGGTCAAGATGCGTGACGATGACAAGCTCCAGATCCTGCGGCCTGATGCCGAGGGCTGCAAGCTGCTCATGCACGGCCTGCCCCCGCCCAAGCGCGGGGCGGTAGAACGCGGCAAGCTGTCCGCCGAGCACGGCGCGCGCCGCCTTTGTGTCATATACGCCCTCCGGGCTTATATCCCGGCACCAACCGGCGTCCACGAGCACGAGCCCGCGCGGGTGCTCGATAAGATATGCCGACACGGGCAGCGTCACGCGCCGCCCCTCCGGTGCAAGAAGCTGCTGCGCCGATGAGCGCAGCGTGACCCTGCCGCCGTCTATCACTGACGGGGCAACGCTGATGCTTCCGCAGTGCAGAATGTGTATTTTCATCTTGGCTTGCTCTGACATGCTATCATCCCCAAATGTTTTTGTACCAATTGGTCAAAATAGATGTTAGCACCGAATGCCCAAGCTGTCAATAGGGATAACCTCCTGTCAGCTCTTGCTGAGGTTGGAGAGACAGCCGATGATGTTGCCGTTTATCCGGCCGGTCAGCGCCTTGTTGTAGTTGCAGATGAAGGTGCCCGCGATGAGTATCATCATCGCCTCGGCCTCCGCCGCGCCGGCCTCCGGCCCGTAGATACCGGCAAGGCACTGCTCCATTATCGTGCGCCATTCCAGAAACTCCGCCCTTACCAGCGCCTCGATCTCCGGGCTGTAGCGCGCCAGAACATAGGTCTGCGTCGTCGCGTTCGGGCGCACCTCGCCCGCCTGCCCGGCGGCAACGTATTCCATGAACGCGTTCATATATGCAAGGTTGCTTTCATACTCCGCGCGCGGATGACCCTTGAACCACGCCACGCACTTTTCCGTCATGTAATCCTTCGTGTACTTGACGTAGCTGATGATAAGCTCGTCCTTATTCTTGAAGTAATAGAGAAGCTTCGCGTGCGACATCCCGGCCTCGGCGGCGATATCGCGCAGGGATATCTGCGTGATGGGCTTTGCCGTGATGCAGCGCTGGAAGGCCTCCAGTATCTGCATTCGCATTTCGTCATGGTCAACTATTGCCGGCATTGCTTCCTCCGCTTTCAAATGTGCCAAGCTTCGCGTTGAGCTTTTTGTATATCCGCTCCACGAACCACGGCTCGCTCGACGCAAGCAGCGCCTCCTCCGGCGTGAACCAGCGCACGCCACTGTTTTCCCCGGCGCACACGTGCAGGGTGTCCGCCTCGCTCGCTTCGATGAGATAGGTGACGTTCAGGTGCAGATGGCTCGGCACGTATTCGCCGCGCTTTTCATGCCCGTCAACGGTCAGCGCCTCCAGCGAGAATATATCCCGCGACACGGGGCGCAGATGCCGCACGCCCGTTTCCTCCTGCACCTCGCGCAGGGCGACGGCGAGAAGATCCGTCTCCCCGTCGGCGTGTCCGCCCGTCCACGACCATGAATCGTAGATGTTGTGGTACACCATCAGCACCTTCGTGCGCGGCGGATTCACCACCCATGCGGAGGCCGTCATGTGCGCGATGAGATTCGTGCGCAGGAAAGCATCGTCATTTTTCTCTATGAAGTCCAGTATAAGCTGCTTGTCGCGCCGCTCCTGCTCACAGCAGGGGCGGTAAGCTTTTATGTCGTCAATTATCATTCCGTCACCGTGTATACGTCGCGCCGCAGATGCAGGAAGGTCGGCAGACTGCGCCTGACCTCGGCCACGCGGTCAAGGTCGATATCGGCATAGAGTATCTGCTCCTTCTCGTCGCACTCGGCGATTATAGTTCCGAAGGGATCCGCCACGGCGGAGTGCCCCCAGCATTCATAGTCAAAGCCCACATAGCGTGCGGCCGCCGCGCCCACGACGAAAAGCTCATTGTCCACCGCGCGCGAACGCAGCGTCATCTCCCAGTGAGACGGCCCGGTTTTCATGTTGAACTGCGCGGGAAGGAATATCACCTGCGCCCCGCGCACGGCCATCGCGCGGAATATCTCCGGAAAGCGCACGTCGAAGCATACCGCCGCGCCCATCTTCCCGAACTTCGTGTCGAACACCGTCACCTTATCGCCGGGCGTGAAGGTCGCCGACTCGCTGAAGCGCATTCCGGGAATGTCCACATCGAACAGGTGCACCTTGCGATGGCGCGCGATCTCGCGCCCGTGCTCGTCAAAGACGAAGCAGGTGTTGTATATCCTGCCGTCCTCCGTCTCGGGGATGGAGCCGCCCACGAGCAGCACGCCGTTTTCCTCCGCCCAGCGCGAAAGCAGCGCCACCGTCTTTTCGTGACCCTGCGCGGCGTAGGGGCGGAAGTACTTGTTGGAGTACGGGCAGTTGAACATCTCCGGAAAAGCGACGACCTCCGCGCCGTTTTCGGCGGCCTCGCGCACCATACGCCCCGCCTTGGCAAGCGTTTCGTCCTGATCCACTTCCGTTCTTATCTGACAGACTGCAAGCTTGAATTTCATAATAAGTCCAGATACCTTTCAATGTCAAATTCGCGTGTTTTCTCATCCTTGCGCAGATACAGCGGGTGGTGCGGGTGCCCCTTGGCGGAGCATTTGCCCGCGCACAGCCAGTGCGCGCCGTAGCGTTTGCCGAGCCCGACCATATCGCGCACGCATTCGGGCAGATAGCGGCGCTTTTCTATTATCGTGCCCCACGCCGCCCACACGGCGGGGGAGTGCCCGGCCGCCGCGGTGTTTTTGAGTATGTATTCAAACGCGCGCATGTTCTCTGCGTGCAGGCGCTCGTTCTTCTCCGCGTCCATATCGTCCGGGCGCGTGGCGCGCTGGGCATAGACGTTGAACATTATCCAGCTTTCATACCCGTTGCCCGCGGCGATGCGCGCCACGGATTTTAATGTGTTGTCCAGCGCGTCCGGCGCGGCGGTCGAGGGGTTTATCCCGATGCAGATGAGCGGGTCATCCCCGCGCGTGCCGAGGATGTACCTGTACTCGGTGTAGAAATCCGGCACGTACAGCCACTTTCCGGCGTCATAGCCGCCGCTGCGCCCGGAGAGGGCCAGCGCCTCGTCAAAGCTGAGAAGCTCCACCGTCTGGCTCGCGCCCGATGGAATGTGCATATTCACGCCCTCCTTTCGTCAGGCCAGTATGTACGCCGCCAGCGGCAGCGTCAGCATGCTCAGCACGGTCGTCACGAGCACGCCCTTTGAAGAATACGACGCGTCATAGCCGTATTGCAGCGCCAGCACCGACACGATGACCCCGCTCGGACAGGCCGCAAAGATAACGCAGGAGGCGAGCAGCACCCCGTCACAGCCCAGCGCCGTCAGCGCCAGCCATACCAGCGCAGGGGAGACGGCAAGCTTGAGAAAGCTTAAAACGTACATGCGCCCGTCGCGGAAGGCGTCCTGAAGCTTCACTGCGCCCAGCGTCGCGCCGATGACTATCATGGAAAGCGGCATCGTCGCGGCGGAGGTCGTGCCTATAAGCTCCTTTACCAGTCTCGGCACGGGCAGCTTAAAAACAAAGATCATAAGCGCCAGCACGGTGGCTATCAGCGGGGGCGTGACGGCGTCCTTCAGCTTCATGTGCCCGCCGCCGTCGCGGCTTCCGCTTTTCAGCCGCCACACGCCGTAGGTGTACAGCAGCACGTTGTACGGGATGCAGCTCAGCGCGCAGTACAGCACGGCCTCCGCGCCGTATATCTCCTGCACGAGGGGAAGCCCGATGAAGATGTTGTTCATCACGCTGATCAAAAGCTCCGTCACAGGGGCGTTCTCGCCGCGCAGCCGCAGCAGCGGCACGGCCAGCGCGCCCAGCACGTATGAGATCACTATCATCAGAACCAGCGCCGCCATCACGCGCGCAAGCTCTGCGCCCGTCAGCGCGGGCGGGTCGGACATGACGGAGTTGAGGATCGTGCACGAGATGAACACGTTCATCACAAGCTTGCTCAGCCCCTTGGCAAAATCCGGGCTGAACGCCCTCCGCCGCGCACCGATGTAGCCGACCAGCATCAGCGCCACGAATATAACCATTTTTATTATAAGCTCGGAAAAGTCCATGGTCACCTCATGCGCTCATATCCGCAGAATGAGCTTAGCCACGTAAATATAGATAAGCAGGGAGACGGCGTCCGTCACGGTGGATATGAGCGGGTTTGCCATCACCGCGGGATCGACGCCTATCTTTTCCGCCAGAATGGGCAGCATACTGCCCACGACCTTTGCGAACATCACGATGAACACCACGGACAGACTCACCGTCGCCGCCACGGCGACAGTCACGTTGTCGTTGTTCAGCAGCATCCCGTCCACCAGCAGCATCTTCACGAAGTTCACCGCCGCCAGTGTCAGCCCGCATATCAGCGCCACGCGCCACTCCTTCCACATCACGCGCAGCGCGTCCTTCGGCTCAGTGTCGCCGAGAGACAGGCTTCGTATGACGGCCGTTGAGGCCTGCGCGCCGGAGTTGCCGCCCGTGCCCATCAGCATCGGGATGAACGCCACAAGTCCGGCCTGCACCGAAAGCGTGTTTTCAAAATCCGTGAGTATCATGCTCGTGAACGTGGCCGACAGCATAAGGAACATCAGCCACGGTATGCGGTTGCGCCACATCTCGAATATGCCCGTGCGGGAGTACGGCTTGTCGGACGGCGTCATACCGGCCATGATCTCGAAGTCCTCGGTGGTCTCCTGCTCCATGACGTCTATGATATCGTCAACCGTGACTATGCCGACAAGGCGGCCCTCCTTGTCCACAACGGGCAGCGCCATCAGGTCGTAGTCGGAGAACTTTTCGGACACGCTCTCCTGGTCCTCAGTCGTGGAGGCGAAGATGACGTTCCTGTCCATCAGGTCCTCTATTATGACGTCGTCCTCCGCCAGCAGAAGATCCTTCACCGTGACTATGCCTTCGAGCTTCCTGTCCGCCGAAATGACAAAGCACACGTAGATGGTCTCCTTGTCCTCGCCGATGCGCCGTATGCGCGCCAGCGACTCCTTCACGCTCATATACTTTTTCAGGTCTATGAACTCGGAGGTCATTATGCTTCCGGCGGAGTTCTCCGGATAGCGCAGATACTGGTTTATAAGGTTGCGCGTGGCGGGCGTGGCTGTGCGCATGGCGCGCTTGACCACGTTGGCCGGAAGCTCCTCCATCATATCGACGGCGTCGTCCACGTACAGCTCTTCTATTATCCCCGCAAGCTCAGAGTCCGTGATGGAGTTTATTATCTTCTCCTGATCCGGCGCTTCAAAGTTTGCAAAGACCTCCGCGGCGGTCTCCTTCGTCAGCAATCGGAAAACCATCGGCATTCTGTTGTCGTCAAGCTCGGAGAGAAATTCCGCGACGTCGAATTCGTTCATTTCCTCCATGCGCCGCTGGAGCTGCTTCATGTCCCTGTTGTCCAGAAGCTGCATCAGCTCGTCCGTGCGTTTTTCCTGTATCGCGTCAAAATCCATGATGCTCATGTTTTCCTGTTCTGCCAACTCAGCTCACCCGCCTTACATTCTCACTTTATTTCGCCGCCTGTGCGGCCGGGCTTACAGCCCCAGATACTCCTCCTGTGCGGTGCTCAGCGTGTCTATCGCAACGCCCATCGCCGCCAGCTTTATCCGCGCCACGGCCTCGTCCAGCGCACGCGGCACGGGGATGACGCCCGGCGCAAGCTCCGCCCTGTGCTGCGCCAGATACTGCGCGGACAGCGCCTGTATGGCGAAGCTCATATCCATTATCTCCGCCGGGTGTCCGTCCGCCGCAGCGAGGTTGACAAGCCTGCCCTCCGCAATGGTGAACAGCGTCTTTCCGCCGGGCAGCACGTAGCCCTGAATGTTGTGCCGCGCCTCGTATTTTTCAACGGCCATTTCGTTCAGCGCCGCCATATCGACCTCCACGTCGAAGTGACCGGCGTTGGAGAGTATGGCCCCGTCCTTCATCAGTTCAAAATGCTCCTTCGTGATGACGCCGCTGCATCCCGTCACGGTGACGAAGATGTCGCCCATCCGCGCGGCCTCGCGCATCGGCATCACCTCAAACCCGTCCATCACGGCCTCAAGCGCGCGTACGGGATCAGTCTCCGTTATTATAACCTTCGCACCCATGCCCTTTGCGCGCATAGACACGCCCTTGCCGCACCAGCCGTAGCCGGACACGACAACGCGCTTTCCCGCAACGATGAGATTCGTCGTGCGCATTATGCCGTCCCACACGCTCTGACCCGTGCCGTAGCGGTTGTCGAACATGTGCTTGCAGTCGGCGTCGTTCACCATCACCATGGGGAATTTAAGCTCCCCGGCCTTTGCCATCGCACGCAGGCGGTGTATGCCCGTCGTCGTCTCCTCGCAGCCGCCTATGACCTCCGGGATGAGGGAGGTGAACTTCGTATGCATCAGGTGCACAAGGTCGCCGCCGTCGTCGATTATTATGTTCGGCGCGATCTCCAGCACGCGGCACAGGCTCTCCTCGTATTCCTCCATCGTGCAGCCGTACTGCGCGAATACCTCCATCCCGCCGAAGGCAAGCGCCGCGGCGACGTCGTCCTGCGTCGAAAGCGGGTTAGAGCCCGTCACGTACATCTTCGCCCCGCCCATTTCCAGCACGCGGCACAGGTACGCTGTCTTTGCCTCAAGGTGCACCGACAGCGCGATCTTCAGGCCCGCGAAGGGCTTCGTTTTCGCAAACTCCGCGCCGATGCCGCGCAGCACGGGCATGTTGCGCTCCACCCATTTTATTTTCATCTCGCCGGATGGGGCGAGGCCGATATCCTTTATCCGACTCATATCAAAGTCTCCTTTAATATTATTATTCTGAAATACACAGCATTGTATAAATTGACAAGATATTTTACCACAGCCGCCCGTTTATAGCAAGGATAAAAAGCTCTTCGCGCCCCCGGCGGCGCTTTTGCGCGCACAGGGCGGGATTGTTATTTTCCGCCCATTTCTCATTAAAAACAAATCGTATTTTACAGCGCCGTGTGACAGCCTTCTTTGAACCGCCTAACTATAATGAAAATAAACTTATGTAAACTTACCGGAGGACAAAACATGGTGATCGGGGGACAGAGCAGGCTTGCCGCGCTGAAGGCTTCGGCAGGCGGGAGAAAGATAGATCCGCGCTTTTACATGGCGGCGCGCTGCGCCGTGTACATGGGGCTGGGCATGATGATGTCCTGCGCGCGGGTACTGGGCAATGGCGCGCCGTTCGGCATCGCCATGGTCGGCTGTGCCGGGCCGGGGCTTAGCGGGGCGTTCACGCTTGCGGGCGCGTCGCTGGGGTATATCTTCTCCGGCGGCGTGGACTGGGGCATCCGCTATATTGCGGCGGCGGTGCTGGTCTACACCATCGCCTTCGTGTTTCAGGAGCTTTCCGTTTATAAAAGCGACTTTTTCATGCCGTCCAGCGCGGGCGCGGTCATGGCGCTGACGGGCTTTCTCAGCAGCTTTTCCGCACAGCAGGGCACGGTGCCGCTCTATGCGGAGATATTCCTTGAAACGGCGCTCGCCTTCGGCGGAACCTACTTCTTCCGCGAGGCGCTGACGAACGCCCTGCGCACGACGGAGACGGCGGAGCTCAAGCACAGCGTCGCCGTGATGATAATGGCGGCCTGCGCGCTGATGAGCTTTTCCAAGGCCGTGCTCTTCGGCACGGTTTCGGCGGGGCACGTCGCGGCGATGGTCATGGTGATGACCTCCGCCATGAAGGGCGGTATGCTCACAGGCGCGGCCGTGGGCACAGTCCTGGGCCTTGCGATGGACCTCACGTATTCCGGCGCGCCGTTTTATACGATGTCGTATGCCTTTTCGGGGCTGCTCTCCGGCGTTTTCGGCAAGCATGGGCGCGTGCTGTTCGTGCTGTCGTTCATCCTCTCCTGCGCGCTGTCCGTCGTGTGCGCGTGGGATGCCCGGCTTTATATGAGCGTCCTTTTTGAAACGCTGTGCGCCTGCACGGTGTTCATGCTTCTGCCAACGCCGTGGCTGACGCACATCGGCCTCATGCTGCAATATGTCGAGCGCGGCACGGGGGAATCCGGTCTGCGCCGCTTCGTCGCCGGGCGCGTCAAAAATCTCAGCGAGGCGTATGCCGCGCTTTTTGAGACGGTCCGCAAAAATGTGGAGGAGCCGTATAACGACGAGAACATCGCCCGTGTTTTCGACCGCGCGGCGGACGAGGTGTGCGTGCGGTGCAAGCATAAGAACCGCTGCTGGAACACCGAGTATATGGACACGCTCTCCGCCATGAACGACGCCACCCAGGCCATGACGGAGCACGGCACGCTCAACGTCAACGACCTGCCCGGCTATTTCCGCGAGCGCTGTGAGGGGCTTCCGGCCTTCGTCGCGGCGGTGAACGGCCAGCTTCGCGCGCTGTCGTACAGGCGGCAGCTCCGCGTGCACCTGAAGGAGAGCCGCAGCGTCGCGTGGGAGCAGTATAACGACATTGCCGAGGTGCTGCGCCGCGTGGCGGAGGAGCTTGGCAGCATCAACGGCTCAGACCCGCTGGCAGAGCGCCGCCTTGTGCGTTATCTCAAAAGCATGGATATAGACGCCGAGGCCGCCGTCTACCGCGACGGGAGCGGGCGCGTGCGCGTCATCATAGAAAGCGGCCGCCTCAGCCCGCTTACGAAGCACGAGGATTATCTTGAAAAGCTCTCCTCCGTCGTGGGCGTGCGGCTGTGCCTGCCCGGAGAGGACGCCGGGGCCGCCTCGCGCCTGACGCTGCTGGAGGCAGAGCCGCTTGCCGTGTCCGTGGGCATCGCGGCGCTCAAAAAGCGCGGTGAGAAGGTCAGCGGCGACAAGGGCACGTATTTTAAGACCGATTCCGGCGTTCTGTGCGTCATTTTGTCCGACGGCATGGGCACCGGCGACGAGGCCGCGCGCGACAGCGCCGAGGTCGTCGCCATCCTTGAAAAGTTTCTCCGTTCCGGCGTCGATCCCGCCGTGGCCATGAAGATACTCAATTCCGTCATGCTTTTGAAAAGTCAGGACAGCTGGGGCTATGCCACGGTTGACCTCATGTGCGTTGACCTCTTCACCGGCGACGCCTGCTTTTATAAATACGGCGCGGCCCCGTCCTACGTGTGCTCGCCCAAGGGCGTGCGCCGCATAAAGGGGGAGACGCTGGCCGCGGGCCTCGGCGGCGGCGTGGGCGCCGCGCCCGACATCGTGCGTATGCGCCTGCGTCCGGGCTGCACGGCGGTCATCGCCTCCGACGGCGTCATTGTGGACGCGGACGACGAGTGGATAAAGACCCTGCTCTCCCGCGGGTTTGAGGATATGAAGGCGCTGGCACGCTCCACGCTCAAGGAGGCCGAAAAGCTCTACGGCGCGAATGACGATATGACGGTCGTCACCGTGCGCGTGGAGGAGCGCGCATGATGCGGCGGCTGCGGCGCGGCATTGCCGCCCGGCAGGGGATCCCGCCCGCGCGCCGTCACGGAAAGACAGCGCGAAAGGAAAGAAGGGGCAATGTATTGAAGGGCAGCATGAAAAACGTCATAGTCGTGCATCCGCCGGGCGGGATATTCTCCGAGGCCGTTTTCATCCTGCGCGACGATTATTTCCAAACTCCCGGCATCAGCCGCGAGGCGCTTCTGCGTCAGGCGCGCGCCGCGGCGGAGGAGTACGCGGCCGCATACGCGCCGCCGGGGGGCGGCGCGCGGCTCATCGCGCTCGTGGCGCTGGCAGTGCTTGTCATATGCGGGGCCGCGCTCGCTCTGCGGCTCATCGGCCTGATATAAGCGCCGTTATCGCACAATTTGCCTGCATTGCCGTCTTGACAAGGCCGCCGCGCGATAGTATATTCTTACTGTAAGCTTAAAATTTTTTAATGAAATAGAGATAAAGGGGGTTCCCATATGAACAGAGTTGCGGTAGTAACAGGCGGCAGCGGCGGCATAGGCCGGTGCACGGCGGCGGCGCTGCACCGCGCCGGGTGCACGGTGTATGAGCTTTCACGCCGCGATATACAGGCGGAGGGGATAAATCACCTGACGGCGGACATAAAGGATGAAGCGCAGGTGCGCGCGGCCATAGAGGCCGTGATGGTGCGCGAGGGGCGGATAGACATCCTTGTCAACAACGCCGGCTTCGGCATCTCCGGCGCGGCGGAGCTTACGGAAAGCAGCGCCTCCCACGCCCAGCTTGAGCTGAACGTGTTCGGCATGGACAACGTCACGCGCGCCGTTTTGCCCGTCATGCGCGCACAGGGCGGCGGGCGCATCGTCTGCATGAGCTCTATTGCCGGTATCGTGCCCATACCCTTCCAGCTTTGGTACTCCGTCAGCAAGGCCGCCGTGATAGCCTACGTGCTCGCCCTGCAAAACGAGGTGCGCCCCTTCAACATCAGCGTCTGCGCCATCATGCCGGGGGATATCGCCTCCGGGTTTACGGACGCGCGCCATAAGTCCGCCGCCGGGGACGACGTCTATTCCGGCCGGATAGAGCGCTCCGTCGCCGTGATGGAGCATGACGAGCGCACAGGCATGACGCCCGAATTCGCCGGGAACTTCGTCGCAAAATACGCGCTCAAGAAGCATTCGAGGCCGCTCGTCGCCATGGGCGCGGCATATAAGGGCGCGGCCGTACTTGTAAAGCTCCTTCCGCGCCGGACCTCCAACTGGTTAGTCGGCAGAATATACGCGAAATAACAGAATATGCCCCAAACACACCGCAAGCGCCGCCCTCACGCGAGGGCGGCGTTTTTGAAACTGTCGAAAAACCCAAAGGGTTTTTCCGACAAAAGGCTTGCAGTCTGCTGCGCGCATAATTTGCCCGCCG
>OLXG01000387.1_pt1 | contig 17844 bp, 10 predicted proteins | sample 1673861 | NCBI WGS metagenome assembly OLXG01 (sample SAMEA103958130, study PRJEB25191) | human gut metagenome | biome: human-associated habitat [ENVO:00009003]; feature: intestine environment [ENVO:2100002]; material: feces | place: Germany | collected 2013/2015
GGAATCCATCCATCATTGCTATTGCTCCTTGGTCCAGTGAGAGGGGTGCAGTACACATTGACCAAGGCTTTTTTCTTTCAATTAGCGACGTTTGGAATTTGATAATGAAATGTAGTATATGAGTTTAATAAAGAAATAGATGAAATCTATATAGATTGTATACGCTGCATAATAAGCCAAGTTTGTCTCATTACCAAGCCATCCGAGTTTAGCCATAGCATTGATACTGAACATATCTATGCATATAGATAAGAAAACCAATGCGAAGATTGTATAATCTATTATCCAATAGATGAGATTGGCAGCATCTCCGTTGAAAGGCCAAACGAACAAGTTTACGATTGTTAGGATAAGTATTCCAACTGCTAATATGGAGATAAAAGGAATTATCTTATGCATAGTATTTCTCAACAAATATGATAATCCAGCTGCCATCAACATCAATCCAGCTGATATTCCAAACGCTAATGCAATGATTGGAACATTTGTGTCTCCAGCAGTCTCATAAGTAGCGACATAGAATATTGAGGAGCAAAGAATACCCATAGCGAATGCATAAATGTAATACATCACTGCCATGGCTTTGGTTTTCTTTGAAAATGCCTTTAAAGACATTATTAATCCACCAACCAACATATATATTGCTGAAACTACAATTCCGACAATGTTGACGACATTAGCGACTTCATAATTTCCACCACTTACTGCTATGGCTAAGTATGGCCATCCATAACTGACTCCGAATGTGATAGCTAATGCTATAGCCAAGTATATGAAGACCCTGGTATAGGATAGGGTTACGGATTTCGCTTCCTCTTGTTTTTCAGGGTTCTCATAACGATTCTTATTTACATCGTAAGTTTCCATTTCAAAAACCTCCTTCTTGATTGTAATTATATAAATTTTGTATTGATGTTAAGAAAGAAAAAATAGGTATGGATTCTTAAAATTAAGTATAAAAGCAGAAAAATACTAGATGAAAGATCATAGTTGATTTTATAAGACAAAATAAAAGGCTATCCGATAATTCGGATAACCTTTCAAAGGAGGATGGCTAAATGACTAATTATAAAGATTAGAGATTCTCGACAAGAGCCTTGAAGTCGTCAGCTTTCAAAGAAGCACCACCGACCAAAGCACCATCGATATCAGCTTGTCCCATAAGTTCGTGGACATTGCCAGGCTTTACAGATCCACCATAAAGGATCTTTACTTTGTTGGCAACACCCTTGCCGAACATATCTTTGAGTACATCACGGATGAATCCACAGACGTTCTCAGCAATTTCGGGAGTTGCAGTCTTTCCGGTTCCAATAGCCCAAATAGGCTCGTAAGCAATGACAACATTATCCATGTCTTCCTTGCTGAGTCCTTCGAGTCCTTCACGGATTTGTGTTCCTACCCATTCATTAGTCTTTCCTGCTTCATATGTCTCTAAAGACTCACCGACACAGTAGACAGCAGTCATTTGGTTCTTTACAAGTGCCTTAACCTTGGCATTGCAGCCTTGGTTTGTCTCACCATTGTATTCACGTCTCTCGGAGTGTCCAATGATTGACCAGGTTACTCCTAATTCCTTCAACATAGGAATGGAGACTTGTGCAGTGTATGCACCTTTCTCAAAAGCGGAGACATCCTGAGCACCGACGATGATACCCTTAGCTTTCTTTTTCAAAGTTTCCAAGCAAAGGTAGGAAGGGCAGACACCGATAAGGATTTTCTTCTCTTTTGCCAATTCCTTGGTCTCTTTGAGTGAATCACAGAAAACCTTAGCTTCGGCTATGGTGTGATTCATTTTCCAGTTACCGAGCAATAGTTTCTTTCTCTCTGGCATATTATTACCTCAATTGAAAAGATACTTGATTACTTATCTTCAATGATGTCGATTCCAGGCAAGTGTCCATCGTTTTGGATGAGCTCCAATGAAGCTCCACCACCGGTGGAAACATGGCTGAACTTGCTGGCAAATCCGAGTTTCTTAGCAGCAGCTGCGGAGTCACCACCACCGATTACGGTGAAGGCACCTTCGTTTTCAGCGGCAGCCTTGCAGACAGCGATGGTTCCATTAGCAAATGCAGGAATTTCGCTGACTCCCATAGGTCCATTCCAGAAGACAGTCTTTGCAGAAGCAATGATTTTTGCATAATTTTCTGCAGTCTTAGGACCGATATCCAATCCCATCATTCCCTCAGGAATTTCATCGGAATTGACGACTTCACCTGTGGCAGATTCATCTTCAGGATATGCAGCAGCGACTACGTTGTCGACAGGAAGAACAATCTTTCCGGAGCCATAAATCTTCTTTGCATAATCGAGTTGATCATCTTCAACGAGTGAAGTTCCGATGTGATGTCCAAGAGCCTTGAGGAAGGTGTAAGCCATAGCTCCACCAATCAAAATCTTGTCACACTTCTTGAGCAAGGATTCAATGACAAGAATCTTGTCAGAAACCTTAGCACCACCGAGGATTGCGACATAAGGATGATCCTTTTCAGGACACTCTACACAACGTCCGAGAGAAACGATTTCTTTCTCGACTAAGAATCCTACTCCAGTAGGCTTTCCTTCACTTCTGAGAAGTTCAGGTACTCCATAAGTGGAGACGTGCTTTCTGTGGTCGGAGCCGAAAGCATCGTTGACATATGCGTCAGCCAAAGAAGCCCATTCTTTTGCAAGCTCAGGATCATTCTTGGTCTCACCTTTTTCATAACGGGTGTTTTGCATGAGGACGATTTCGCCATTATTCAATCCTTTGACAGCATTGGCAAGTTCTTCTCCTCTAGTAGCAGGGCAGAAAGTAACCTTAACTTCATGTCCAACAGCCTTTTCAAGTTGAGCCTTGAGTTCGGGAACAATGATTGAAAGATCACCCTTCTTCTTCATGGCATCAATCTCTTCAGGAGTCTTCTTGAAATCAATCTTTCCAAGGTGAGAAGTCAAAAGGATCTTAGCACCCTTGTTGACTAATTCAGCGATGGTAGGAATAGCAGCGACGATTCTATTATTGTCGGTGATGGTAGCTCCCTTGTGAGGAACGTTGAAATCACAACGGACAAAGACAACTTTTCCAGAGACTTCCAAGTCTCTAACATCTTTCTTGGCCATTATTAATTACCTCTTTCTATAAGGACGTGCCCTTTGATAAAGGGTGGGCACAGGGTTCCCTTTTTGAAAAAAGCACCATCCGCATACTGGGAGCGGATAGTGCTTTATTGCGTTAAGCCTTTAAAGTGTCTCCGCGTCGCTATTAGGCAACGAAGGAAGCAACCTTCTTGGCAAGACGGACAAACTGGCAGGTGTAAGAGAACTCGTTGTCATACCAGGCAAAGACCTTGACGAGCTCAGCACCATCCTCAGTCTTGATGACCTTGGTCTCGGTTGCATCGAAGATAGATCCCTCGGTGCGTCCAAGGATATCACGTGAAACGATAGGATCAGTGTTGTATCCGAGAACTCCCTTGAGTTCACCCTCGGAAGCTGCCTTCTCGAGAGCGTTGATTTCTTCGACAGTAGCTCCATGCTCCTTGAGCTCGAGTGTCAAATCACAGAGTGATCCATCGAGAACAGGAACACGAATTGCGATACCATCCAAACGGCCAGCCATTGAAGGAATGACAAGCTTGACAGCCTTAGCGGCACCGGTGGAGGTAGGAACGATGTTCTCAGCAGCAGCACGGCCACGACGGAAGTCCTTAGCCTTGATCAAGTCCAAAGTGGTTTGGTCATTGGTGTAAGCGTGAACGGTGGTCATGAATCCAGCCTTGACTCCCCACTTCTTTTCGATGACGGAAAGCATAGGTGAGAGACAGTTGGTGGTGCAAGAAGCTCCAGATACGACGTGCATATCAGGAGTGAGCTTGTCGGTGTTGACACCATAAACGAAGGTAGGAGTGTCATCCTTGGCAGGAGCAGACATGATTACATATTCTGCACCAGCATCGATGTGGTCTTGAGCAAGTTCCTTCTTGAGGTAGAATCCAGTGGACTCAAGGACAACCTTGACTCCGAGTTCCTTCCAGGGGAAGAAAACGTTCTTGGTTTGATCAGCATTAGCGAAGACTCTCTTGGAGAGAGGTGCTCCAGACTTAGCGATAGCATAAACAGGGATCTTCTTTCCATCGACGATAAGTCCACCGAGGGTTCCCTCAGCAGCATGAGACTCATCCTTGTAGAAAGAAACCTCATGGTTGAAGATTCCGTGAGCGGAATCATACTTGAGAAGGTAAGCAAGGTTTGCAGGATCAGAGAGATCGTTGATAGCAACGACTTCGAGCTTGGGTCCTACTTCGACTTGGTTCTCCTCATAAGCACGACGGAAGGCCATACGGCCGATACGTCCGAAACCATTAATGGCAACTTTGACAGAATTAGACATTCTTTTTTGTCCTCCTTTTGGACAACGATATTATATAAGCATGTTGTGAAAGTTGTTATAAAAATTCACCAAGGAAGCACTTACATGAGATAAAAAACTTGGTTTTAAGGAAAAAATTAAAAAATATTAGCAATTTAGCTATTTGAGTGCTAGCTAAAATTTAGTCAAAAAAAGAGCACGTAAAAAATGATAGATTTTTTGAAAAACTATCAAAAAATTTGTCATATTTTTTCACCTTAAAAACACTCGAAATCTGACTATCTTTTGTTCTAAAAAAAGAGATACTCTATGCATTTATAAAAAATAGGTTCCTTTTCGGACGCCAAAAAGGGAATCGGAAGGCCCGATTCCCCAAAAACACAATGATGCCGCCATAGTTTCTATAGTCTATCAGGCTGGGAAAGTTCTAATTAATTATTTCTCCATCAAGAATAAAGCTAAACTATAGTCTTTAACAACATAGCAATCATATGATTTTGCTGAATCATATTCGACAAAGTTGAAATTAGAATCTACTATCATCCCATTTGATTTATTTCTGTGATCTATGCAGCTGTAATACTCTTTTCCATTAGAGTCTTTGAATATTTTGTAGTTTGAAGCAGTGTTAGGGAAATCTTCTTGCATCATCTGTCCGGAAACTTTTTCAATTTTATTAGTAGTCATATTATTTAAACGATTGTTTTTCCAAACATCTGTCACGACAGTGTTTAGGAATGAATCGTTGCCTTTATTTGCGTCCCACCAAAAGAAAATTGAGTCATTATTAAAAAATTTATCAATAGGTAAAATTCTTTCATACCCTTTTATTGAGACAGCCAGTGGCTCATCAGTTTCATCATAAAAATTAGTTTCGATTTGATTAGTTTCTTTGTTTCTTTTTAATTCATGTCTCTTATTAAACTGATCTAGAACATATATATCAGAACCTTCTACCATAAATTTTCCACTAGCGTATCCACGATTGTAATTGTAATGTATATCAATTATGTCGATTGGAATTTTTACTGTTGAATCACTATTTTTGCAACTGAATAATGCCATAGGAATTAAACATAAAAGAAGTATTTTTTTTGTTGGTTTCATATTAGTTATAGCTCCTTATTATATTAATCATATAATTGTTGATTTTGACGGCATAGGCGTGGGAATCTATTGTATTTTTCTCGATTATAATTCCCGTTACTCCTTGTACATCTTTGAAGGTGTTTCTGTCTTCGTAATAAAAGAATAATATCAACCATAAACACATTCCTCCTTTTACTTTTGCATCTTCATTATAGTGATTTTAATTAATAATATAAATGTATTCTTTACTATTTTTGGAAGTAGTTAATTGTATATGTTTTATTGAATGAGTAAATAAAAACTCGTCCTAACATAAGTTAAGACGAGCTTTTTGTTATTGAGCTTTGTATTGTTCTGTGTTGCTTATAACTTTATCTTTTTTGAATGTTCTTCTTAAAGCCATAAACATCCAGAATGCAATCAATAATCCACTCAATACATCGATTGAAATCAACACAGGTATCCACCATGCATATACTTCTTTACTTTGACCTATCAAAGATCCTTTATCTAAGCCTTGAGCAGTTTCGGCATAGTATTTAGTTGCTACATATGAATATAAGACATCTTTTGCACTCTTATGAATGTATTTCTTTGCAGTTGCACTGGTGTAGTCATCAAACAATGTATGACTCATATCCGGATGCAAGACTTGACTGTTTCCGGCTCTAATTCCTTCATCGAAGTCATTGATGGTTCCACCACAATAGTAATCAGTAATTACTGTTCCATCAAATCCCCATTCGTTACGAACGACAGCAGTTAATAATGCGTAACTTCCAGTACTTCTCATTCCACCGGTTCTTGTGGCAGCACCCATAAGTCCATTTGCGCCGCCAACCTTAATTGCCATTTCAAATGGCTTTAGATAATTCTCACGGAATGACTGCTCAGTCAACCATTTGAATGCACCGGTTCCTTCGGTTCTTCCTTTATCGTCTTCGTTTGCTCCAATATGTTTTATATAAGCTAATACACCTTTTTCTTTAGCTCCTAAAACATGATATGCACATATGGTTCCAGCTAATAATCCATCTTCTGAATAATACTCAAAGTTTCTTCCACCTAATGCTGATCTGTGCAAGTTTGCACCAGGTCCGTACCATCCGTCTATTCCTAACGCATTTCCTTCGATTCCTATGGCACAGCCTACTTGATAAGCTATATACCAATCCCAGGTTTGAGCAATCACTGTATCAGAAGGATAGTTCACGGCTTTTAAATTATTTGTACCAGTTACGTTATTGTTGAATCCGCTAGGACCATCTGCATCGACTGTCTTTGGCTTGGCAATAGAATCTATTGCCATGGTTCCAAATCCAGCTCTTGTAATCAAGTCTGCTGCTTGATTCAATGATAATTGAGAGACTAATTCATCCCACATAGGATCATCATAATTAACACCGAACAATTCTTGGATAGACCAAGAAGTAGCTTTAGAATCGAATGTAGGTGCAACTGCTCCTTCTTCTTCGACAGGGGCAGAAACTCCTAACATATCATCTTTTAGATTTCCAGCCTTTCTATCTTCACCTTTTTCAGTGGGGAACGTAGAATTGAAATCGTTTCTGGTCATGTATTGAATAGGGCCACCTTCATTCTCGGATCCATCCATAGAATGAGCTTTTGGATTGAAAGGTTCATCGATTTTACTAGATGCACCAGAAGTGCTGTTGGTGTAAGTGGTAAATCTATTCTCTACTTTTTCACCTGTCACACTATCTGTCTCATATCTAATATCATCAGCCACTTTAAATGTGAGCCTATTAGTTCCATCCAATGTTTCTTTTAAGGTGTGAGCATCAGTTCTTAGGGTTAATTCATAATCACCTTTTTCTAATTCATAGCCCATGAATCCGTTGTTGTTAGCATCATAACAATCATAGGATTTCATCTCTTCTACATCCATAGTCAATTTGACGTTTTCGAATTGTCCAGGTTTTAATTCGGCAGTCTTTGCAAAGGCTCCTAGTTTGATTGCTGATTTTTCAATTCCGCCTTTGGTGTATGGTGCTGAATAATAAAGCTCTACTACATCTCTTCCAGGTAAATCTCCAGTGTTTGTTACAGTGACTTCAAGTTCAATCTTTCCGTCTTTTGTAATCGTAGCACCATCATTTAAATTACATTTATTTATCTTCCAATCAAATGCTGTATATGACAATCCATATCCGAAGGGATATTGAACAACATCTTTATATCCGTTCTTGATACCCCATCTTTCTTTAGCAAAATTAGAATCCCAGAATCCTTCTTTATCTGCTGTTTCGTACCAATAGTAACCAGTATAGATATTCTCTCTATATTCAGTGTAAGAGGCTGCAGCGTCTGTATATCTTCCTACACCTTCTAATCCGGATGTTGCGTATGCAGCGGCAGTAGATAAATCATATGCCCAGGTATCAGCTAATCTTCCTGATGGATTTACTTTTCCAGCGATTATTTCTCCAATTGCTATAGTTCCACGGGTACCGGGCATTCCCATATCGATTACAGCATCGATATTATCGTTGTCTGCAAATCCTAATTCTAATGGATTACCGTTGTTAGTCACTACGATGACGTTTTCGAAATTTTCAGTAACCTTTTGAATCATGTATTCTTCACGTTCGGAAAGTTGCTGAGTCTTTCTTGTAGGATCTTCGCCATCCTCTCCAGGTAATTGTTTGCTGTTTTCGGAAATGTATTGAACTTTAGAGAAATCGTTTCCTTCACCCATCATACGTCCTATTACAACAATAGCAGTATTTGAATAATTAACTGCATCGGTCATAAGAGAATCTGTATAGAAACTTTCAGGTGCTTCTGCAACTCCATAGAAATCTTTATATTTCTGTCCATGAGCTTCGATGACGTATGAGCCGCCGGAGACTCTATTCCAACCTAAATCATTGTAAGCTTTAGCTAAATTCTCATTGTATTCAACACCAGCTTCTTTTAATCCACCCAAGAAAGTTACTAGATCATTTCTTGAACCTGTTCCTGATCCTGTGCCTTGTGGCATGAAACCAGCATCGCTTCCAGACCAACCGAAGACATTTACTTTTTTATTGGCTAATGGAAGTACTTTATTATTGTTCTTTAATAATACAGCACCACTAGCTTCGACATCTTTAGCTAATTCGTTTCCACTTTCTCTTGCTTCTTTGGAATTTTGACCATCGTCATCAAATCCATATCCACACAAATATGAAGTAATTAAATTTTTATTAGCGAAGCAAGCTATGTTTCCTGCAATTAAACCTCCGATGATGCCAAGGCTTATCACGCCTGCAACAATCGGGTATATATATTTTTTCTTAAAAGCCATTTTTACCTCCTTTATTAAATTGTTAAATAAATAGAATTATTCAGAAACGGTAGTATTTAGGATAAAGCAGTCTATATTTGCATTTGAATCAGTCAATGTTTTTAAAGTTAATGTATATGTTCCTGCACTCAAGGATTGAACACCACCAAATTTAACATCGATCCAATTGTGCCAATCGTTAGAACCATCTTCTGCTCTTCCTAAATTCTTCTCTTCTACTGCCAATGTGGTGTCATTTAATTTGACTTCCAACTTGTCTTTTGTTGAGAAGCTAGACTCATATTTAGCCATCAATGCTGATATTTGAACATTTGCATCTATATCAAGCTTGAATGTGAAGTTCAATACACTATTCACATTCATACCACAAACACAATAATTGCTTGGATTTTTAGAATCTACTTCAGTATTTGATGACATTCCTGTTTGAAGAGTTAATTTGGATAAGTCGAGATTCTCGGCTTCAATTCTAGTTTCACCGGCTTTTGTAATTGTTGTGTTAGGCTCGGGTTCAGGCTCGGGTTCGGGATTAGAATTATCCAAATTGGAGAAACTAAAGTAATCGAGATTGAATCCACCATTAGTAGTCATGCTGAATGTGTATGTTCCAACTTCAAGATCTACCTTTCCTAATGAAACATCAACCCATTTCCAATAATCGTTACCATCTCTATGGCCGAAAGTTCCTGCAGGAACAGGTGTTAATGTTTGTCCAGCAAAAGTGATTACTGTATTTGAGAAATCATATGTCTCATTGTCATAATAAGACATTCTCATTCCTACTCTTAAATCTTTAATAGCCTTTTTGACTTCGATAGTAGCGGTGATGACGGTTCCATTAGTCAATCCTCTAACGCTGGTTCCTGATCCAAAATCGTTGCTCCAAGATTCAGTGAATCCCATTCCGGCATCAGCTAAGTCTTTCCTTAATACCCAATTTGTTTTATCGAGATTCTCGGCTTCTATCTTATATTCTCCATCAGCGCTTATTTCTAAATCGGCTTTAGAAGGCTCCGGCTCTGGCTTCTTTTGATTATCTAAGGCTGAACCTGATTCATCATAAGAGCCACTAGATACTACTGTGAATTGCACTCCATCGATGTTGCAATCGGATCCAGTGTTCTTTATCAAGAAGAAGTGATCTCCTTCAGTTAAGTTATATGATCCTAAATCAGTTGCAATCCAATCCCAATATTCACCAGCAGCTGCATTACCACCTTTGATATTTCTATCTTCGACTAATTCAAGCTTGAATCCATCGATATAGAATTCCCAGTTTTCTTTAACTTTGTAATCATCATTTACTTTAGCAGCTATAAATTCCAATTTTATTGTTGAATCTTTAGCTAATCTCATTGTGGTTGAAAGTTGAGATCCTCTATTTAAAGCAGCCACTGATTTTCCACCACTTGTAGTCTTTCCCTCGGATTCCTTAGTTACTGTCTCAAGTCCTAAACCATTCACTATTTTATCTGGGTTAGCAATTGCCCAATCTTCTCTTGTAGATGCATATTCAGTATCGAAGGTTTCTAAGTCTTTCATCAATGTTCCTTCTGTCAACTCTGCTACTGAACTGATGTAACGCATTCCTACATAGAAGTCGATATAATCGATATCAGGAATATTGTCGGATAAGGCATCGAATGTAAGAGTATTTGTTCCTTCTTTCAAAGTGACATTTCTAATGACTATATCCTTCCAAGTACATTCACCCTTTTCTAAAGATCCGACTAACGATAATTTACCTTTTTCTTCTCCATCTACTACTTCTCTGTTCATATAAGCTTTTAAATTATCTTGTACATCGATTGAGTTCTTAGATCCGCTATAAGCCATTCTAAAGACTAATGTTATTCCTGTATATTCTTTGTCGGAATTGAAGGTGAATCCGAAATAATTATATTTAGCACCATAGCTGGTGAGATACTTTCTACCACCTGTGATTTCAGCACCTTCAGGTGCATCTTTAACGAAGCTAGTAACACCCTCGCCTTTTTTGACATTGGTCATATCGATGTTTTCTGCTTCGACTCTATATGCAACTGATTCGTTTTCACCGGTGATATTTAACAATGAAGTCTCTGAGATGGTAGGATAGACTCTCTCCTTTACAGTTATTTGATATCTAGCAGTTTGTCCGGAATAAGAAATAAGTACTACTCTTCTTCCTGGCAACTCCATATTAGGTTCTGTGATTTTGCAATCGGATAAGCTGACATCTTTAGTTGTTCCATCACTCATTTTAGCAGTGACTTTTAATCCGTCATAAGAGAAAGCTTCATTGAAATCAAATTCCGTTTTGACTTTAGAAGTGTCGAGATTCAACTTTTTAACTTTGACTTCACTTTGGGTTGAATTTTGAGTTGAATCATTGTTGGTTCCACAACTAGCCAATAAAACTCCACTGGACATGACCAATCCCATAATCATCAACAACGAACAAATTTTCTTGCTTTTCATTTTAAGCTCCTTGTGTTTTGATTAATAACTTTCAGCTTTCTAGATAGGATCCAATGTCTTAGAAAGAAGGAAATTATTTCCAGTATTATGATTTCAAAGCGCTTTCTAAGCAATTTTAGAACCCTTAATTTGTCGTTTGCTAAACCTAGATTGTTATTTGATGGTTAAAGAAATGGTCATTTTGCTAGTTTTTTGCCGATTATTATTTTTTGCTGTTAGGTTGAGTATTTTTAAAAAGAATATTCACATTGAAAAAATTATTCTCAGGACAAATGTCTAGAGTACCATCGTATTTTTCACAAATGCGTTTAACTGATTTGAGTCCAAAGCCATGAATATCTTCATGCTTCTTAGTCGTTTTTGGTAATCCATTAGAAAATACAAATTCTGAATCTATGCAATAGTTATATACAGTGATAGACACATATTGATCTAGTTTATTTTCTATTCTGATTCCCATAGTTCTTTTCTCTATTGGACATTTAGATACAGCCTCAATAGCGTTATCTAATAAGTTACTGAATAAACTATATATATCCTCTTCGTCTATAAAAGAGATGAGACTTCCATCAGCCATATAACTAGCTCTGATTTTATTTTTCATACAAATTTTATTTGTTTCATTTAAAACTACATCTAATGCTGAATTTCCAGTCGAAGCTATAGATAATTTGCTAGATAACGAATCAATCATTTCATCTGCTAAATCAGGTGGAATTGTAGATGTTTCTTTCAGTCTATTAATTTCATGTTTTAAGTCATGACATTTTATATTGACTATATCCATAGCTTCTTTGACTGCTTCATATTTATCTTTTTCATATCTTCTTATCAGTTTGCTCATTCTTAATTGTGAAAACAAATCCCATCTCAATAAGACTTCAAATTGCAGGAACAATCCTAAAATACAGCAAACGATGTTATATACACCGGTTAGAATTAACCCTTGATAAGTTTGTATTATATAAACTGCTGCAGCATTTAAAACTACATCGACTAATAATAGAGTCGATGTAAGTATAAATCCAAATAAAGGAGGCATTTGGAATTTCTGATTCAATAGTTTTCTTCCAAATATATAGAATCCAAAAAAATAGATATATACGAAGAAAAAGAAATATACGACAGTAAAGAATGGATTTGAAAAAGTAGGCATAAAGCTTTGGCCATACATTCCAGATATAGTTGATTTACCTTTAGTCATAGCTAAGACGGCGATGTTATTCATTTGATAAGCTAAATGTTGAATTGTGTATCCAGCTACACAACAAAAAGATAATTTCAATAAGCTTTCTTTGAATAGAAACTTCGATAAAGCTATTGTTGTGACGAATAAGGATATAAACATAAATGATCTATATAGGAAATTATCGGATGCTATTGGAAAGAAATAAGAAATGGTAAATATTGCACATAATCCAACAACTAACCTAATAATAAAATACTTCCTTCTCTTCATCGAAATTAGAAACAAAGATTCACCTACCATCAGTTCTATCATGAATTGAAATGATTTATAGAACTGTAATTGAGTCATTTCTATCATAATTATTTGCCTAAGAATCTATTCAATGCAGAAAGAAATCCTTTCTTTCTAGGACGTGAGATATTTAGCTTGGTCGTATTTACATATATATCTAATCCTTCTACATTCTTTACGTACCTAAGATTTACTAAATAACAGTTATTGCATCTATAGAAATTATTTCTTTCTAGTTTAGATTCATATTCTCTTAAGGATCCACTTCCTTTGTAATCTCCATTGGTAGTATGGAATAACAAGCTATGACTTATAGCTTCGATATAGTAGATATCATTTATAGAAATGATCTTTATATTATTTCCAAATTTTATTTCTACTGTATTGTTGTTTATATCTTTATTTATATGCTTTAAAGCTCTGGTGAATCTCAAAGAGAAATCCTCATATATAATAGGTTTTATGATGAAGTCAAAAGCCATGACTTCATATCCTTTGACTGCAAATTGCTCATAAGATGTTACGAAAATCAGTGTTGTTGATGAATCTTCTAATCTAAGTCTTCTGGCAGTTTCCATTCCATCGATATCATTTTTAATTTTGATATCCATGAATATGATGTCGTATCCGCTATAGTTGGTTAGAAAATCAGTAGAAGATTGGAATATATCCATATTAATATCTATATTCTTTTCTTTAGCGTATTTATTTACATAATTGGATAGAATGGAAGACATTTCTTTCTCATCATCTATTATTGCAATTTTTATCATTTTTATAATCCTTGGTATAAGTCTTGATAATTTTATTTGTGTATGCGCTTTAAGACACATGCCTTGTAAGTATAAACAAAAAAACGTTAATTGCAATGTTTAAAAATTAGGGTTATTTAAGAGAGATTTAACACTTATATATTCATTTAACATACAATATAAAAAGTTAAATTATTGGATTTGCTAGCTTTATTTACTAGATTTTTCTTTCAAAGTCACATTTAAAATAGAAATGTTGTCTTCGATGTATAGATACGGAGCCGTTATATTTGTTGGCAATCATATTTATGGATTTAAGGCCATAGCTATGATTTATCTTGTCTGGTTTTTAATTATTAATTTTCCATCTACATTCTTAGGAGCTATCTTAAAGTTGTTTTCTTCATATCCGGTCAAGTAGAGGCTTTCTCTACAACCATAAATAAGCCTGTAGAAACTGTTTAATTAAGATTTAGTAAATACAGAAAATAAAAAGGCTTGGAAATTATAAAATCCAAGCCTTTTTATTTTTGATATCGGATTAAGCTACTTTAGTAAAAGCAAATTCAGGGTCTTTTCTAATGTAGAAGGATTCTGATCCTTCAAATGCCACTTGTGATTTTGGAGTTAAAGTATTCTTGGTTGAATCATAAACAAAGACCACAGTGTGAGCACTGTTATTGTCCTTTAAAGCTACGGTGATTTCCTTGGAGGTTTCATCATAAGTATATTCCACATTTTTGTTATTTAAATATTCACCACCTCCAACATTTGAAGCTGAAGCTCCATCACCGGCTGAGAATGATAAAGTTTTTTCTGAAGAAGAGAACTTTATATAAGCATCATAAGTCTCTAGACCACCATCGCCGTATCCATCGTCGTAATAATAGTCAATTTTGCCTTTGAATGTTTGACCTGCAAAAGCTGGAAGGACTAATGCTTCAACGTTTGTAATTGTGTATGTGCTATTTGCTAACGAAATTGTGTATGTCGTATTGCCTTCTTTGACGGTGATTACATCTTTGGAAGTCACTTCATAAGTTATAGCTACATTGTTTAAAGTTCCAGTACCATCGTTTGATAAAATTAGTTCGCCATGATTATTTTCAGTGTCTGTATCAGTATAAGTTCCAGATACATCTATAGCTATTTCTAATGCACCATTGTTATTTTTCATACTGATTTCATGGTTGTCTTCAGTGACAAATATAAACGATATTCCCTTAGTATCGATGGCTGTGTTATTCTTGATACTTCCAAATACATAATTGCTTCCATCGAAGTATACAGCTTTTTTAACAAGAGAGCTTGAGCTAGTATTAGCGTCGTATATATCAGCAACAAACTTTTCACCTGTCTTTAGAGTTCCGTTAGTTAGACCGACTATTTCCATACCTACGCTGTCGGAACTATATTCTGTTATATCCTTTGATAATAAGTATGTGTTACTACTATCTCTTACCAATGCTAAGTCTTTATTATCTGATAGCAAAACTTTATATGAACTAAAAGTAAATGTTTGATCATTGTTGAATGTAATTGCTGAGTTACTTCCAGATTCCCATTTTCCTTTAAAATCAGTAGTTAATTGCATCTTATAGTAAGAATGCGAGGAAGAAACTTTTCCACCGATATATAAACCAGCAGAGAATTTTAATTCTTGATATGTGTTAGTGGTTGTATCGACTTTCAAAGTATGCTTCTTTCCGTCAATAATTATTGTTAAAGATTCTCCATCCATTGAATAAGTTGCTTTTATAGTATTGCCGTCTTTTGTCACGGTTGCATTGCAAATGCCATCGGTAGTAATTGTTCCTAAAGATCCAGTCAGGGTCAAAGGATTTGTTGTTGAATAATCCGTTAATAGACCATTTTTATTAATAAAGTATTTATCTTCACCATTTATTGTAGCTTTAAAGATTGCACCTTCATCAGTAAAGCTGGTCAATCCATTTGCTACTTGGATAGAAGTAATCTCAGATATAGTCGCTTTTTTACTACCTGTTTTTTCAGCATATACATAAATGTCTTTAGTATCATTTTTAAGTCTGGCTATATATTTTGTAGGTGTGCTATCTTTTGAATCTGCTAAATACTCAGTTTCAAGATTGCTTGAGGTAGAGCCTTGCAAGAATACAAGATTATATGTGAGGTTGTTATATGTTGAAGTGGATAAGATATATATAAGTCCATTGTCAGTCCATCCACCTTCATAATCTGAACTTTCCATCTTAAATGTTTTTGTAGTGTCATCTACTGAGGTAATCTTAGTAGTAGTTGAGGAATAACTAGTTGGGAAAGAAATATTTCCAAATCTATCAGCAACTAAATTAGATTTTGTCTTAGCTAATGAAACTCCTGATGAATATGAATAATTGATATAAGCACCTGCATGTGATCCAACTATTACATGGTTCGCATCAAATATAGGTTCGACTTCAGTTAAGGTGAATTGTAATCCATATGTCATATCGCTTACTACTGCGGAAGGATTGTAGTAATATCCATCTGAATTGGTGTATAAAGCACGGGTGTCATTCTCACCAAGTTTTACTTCTACCTTGTCGATGCCGTAATCTCCTTCATTTACTCCAGCCTTGGGTGTGACTTTGATATATAACTTTTCACCCCATCTAACCTGGGTCACAGGAGTATATGTGTTAGTTTCTTCATCGTGTGTATAGGCAGTCATCATCAAATGTTTAGAGTTGTTCAATGTGATAGGAGCAAATCTCTCTTTTTCAGTTACGACTAGACTTACAGCTCTATCTTTCATGGTGAATGAATACTTTCCTTCTTCATTTGCAACCAATTCAACATCATCTAGTGTTACTTTATCAACTTCATATTCATTGGTGGAAGGAACAACAAATTCCACTTTAGAATTATATGCTGCATAATCAGGAACATCGACTTCCAAATGCTCACCGATAGTAGCATTGATCTTATATATTGATGCTGCTGTTTCTTGGCTGATGGTTACGCTTGAAGCAGGCATTACAAATGAGTAAGTTCCATCATCATTTGTAATGACTTCAACTTCATTATCATCGGCGGTAACTTTAACTTCACCAGCAAATTCAAATCCAGAGTCTAAAGCCATTGAAAAAGTAACTTTATCTCCAGCTTTAGCTGTTTTAGGTGCATTTACTACAACTGCACCATCACCAGCTTTATCAAGAATTGTATATTCTGCAGGTGCATCCGATAGTGTCACTAATAAAGATACATCACTTCCGGGTTCAACGAATGATCCTTCAAATGTTTTAGTTTCATTTTCTACTAAAGCCATTGGGACATCGATATCTCCAGCTTTTACCATGGGTGATTTTTTGGTTGAATCGGTGATTGCTATTCTAACTTTTATAGTCTCACCTTTCTTTGCTAAGGTGGAAGATACTGCAATTGTAGCTCCGGCAATTTGTTCCACATTTACTGCATATCTCATATCCTGAGTTACAGCTTTTACGGTTACAGCGTGAGCTGGCATTACGAATTTATAGACACCATTCTCTGGTGTTATTATATTTTCTCCATCTATAGTGACATAAGAAACTTCTTTTTCTTCTTTCAATTCGACTTGGAATTCGACTTCATCGCCTTCACTTGCTTTTCCTGGAAGACCGGAGATTGTGGCTCCATCATCAACATCAGTCGTGATGTTGAATTCTTCTTTTGTTACAGTAGAGCTGGGTGTGGGTTTTGGTGTTGTTGGAGAGATGGTTGAATTTGGTGTTGCTGGAGATGCAGTACTGCCAGACAAATTACCATTGCATGAAGCTAAAGAACTTAGAATGACTAACAGCGATAAGATTGAAACTTTTTTAGAACTTTTCATAGATACTATTCCTTTCAAGCTAAGCTTTATGATACACCAAGTAAGCACATACAATCAAATAAAATCTTAAAATTGACATATATTTTTCAAAATTCAGCTAAGAATAAGGAAGACTTAAAAGTTATAAAACACGATAATTGAACGAAAAAAGTATAAATAGTAAACAATAGCTTTAATATTGACTACCAAACAAATTAGATAACTAATGTAAATTTAAAGCATAGAAATGTTTTTTATATGAAAAGACTATTAGCTTTAGCATTAGTGTTTCTTTTAATGACTGGAATAAAAGGAAGAGATAGTGTTTTATCTGAGATTATCAAGGCTTAATGATTATGATCGAGTAAAGAATATTCCAGTTTTTTCAAATAAAGGAGATGTAAATATTGAATTTAATTCTGAATATGGGTATTTATCGAATTTAATTGTATCGAATTATTATCATTTGGCATCGGTCATAATTACACTTGTGCTTTGGAATTTATCGTTCCTATTTTGCTGGGATTATTGTTTTCTTTTATGTTTACATTGATTCCTATTATTCTTTTAACTAAGAAAAGA
>OLXG01000391.1_pt1 | contig 17751 bp, 10 predicted proteins | sample 1673861 | NCBI WGS metagenome assembly OLXG01 (sample SAMEA103958130, study PRJEB25191) | human gut metagenome | biome: human-associated habitat [ENVO:00009003]; feature: intestine environment [ENVO:2100002]; material: feces | place: Germany | collected 2013/2015
ACCACCGAGCCTTAATAGGCGAAGCGGCGCGAGGCATCAGCCGCTCCCATATTGGTAATTCCTCGACAGGACCCCATAAGTAAACTACATTACTTCGGCCCCAACTCAACGTACCTCAGCACCAACTTGCACTTCGTCGTTCTCACATCGGTATCATTTTGAAAATGCGCCAAAGTGTCATTCTTGAAATGCTTCGACTACGTTCGACATTCATCGGGACAAAAAACACGCAAAATACGTTGTAGTAGTGTAATAAATTAACAGATACTACATCGTCGAAAAATAAAGTTTCTCATTTCATTACGAAAAAATTGCATTGCGTGGTTTGCAATGCACAAAATAAACAAGATACAGGAGGAAAATACCACATGAAAAGAAAGATTGGTATCGTTGCGCTTGCTCTGATGCTGGTCGCTGTCTTTGTGGGATTGGTCGCTTGTGACAACCCTGCAACGGACAACACAGCGTACACAATCACTGTCAAGGCAGCCGACAACGGTAAAGTCGCAGCCAACGCGAAATCCGCAACGGCAGGTACGGAAATTACCGTTACCGTGACGGCGAACACCGGTTACAAGGTGTCCGAAGTCAAGATGAACGGCACCGCACTCACCGTAACCGATGGCAAGGCAACATTCAAAATGCCTGCCGCAAACGTTGAAATTACAGCAACGTTCGTACTTGAAGAGCAACCGGCACCCGGTCAGCACAAAGTGACAGTTACCACAGTTAAAGGTGGCGAAGTGTCCGCCGACAAGGCTGTTGCAGTCAAGGACGAAATCGTTACTCTTACGGTAAAGGCCGCATTCGGTTACACGCTTACCGACGTTAAACTGAACGGCGAAGTGCTTGTGGCAAAAGACGGCGTGTACAGTTTCGCAATGCCCGACAGCGACGTTACCGTAACGGCGACATTTGCAACGGCCGCAAACGTCAGCACCGACGCCGCACCGCAAAACGCTACAGCAAGACTTACCAGCCGCGCAATGGCGGGCGCACTTGCAACAGCGGATGTGGTGCTTGCTTACACCGACAACGGACTTAGCCTCACCGCATACGTCACCGACAGCGTGGTAACTTCTGCCGACGGTGTAGGTCTGTACATCGGTCGCAACGCATACGCAGGCGGCTCAATCGGCAAAGACAACATCGGCGTTGAATTGCTTGTTTCCGGCAGTAAGGTTTACAAAGTGACAAACGGCGCATATGCAACCGACGCGGAAACCGCGATTGACGGCGCAACAATCGTTGCATGGGTGGTTGACGGCGAAGTTGTCGGTTACAAGGCAACGTTTGAAGTTCCTTACACAACCTTAGGCACCAACAAGGAAACGGCGGAAAACAACCTTACGGTACTTCCCGTACTTTCCAACAATGACCGCACGATGGCAAACGTCGCTGCATACGGCAACGGCGAAATCGGCAATGCCGACACGTATTACCTGCTTAAGGACGGCAAACTCAGCGACAACTACTATCTGTACGGCGCAGGCATGCTGGGTAAGGGTGACACCGCAATCGAAACGGGTCGCGGCTGGGACCTCACCGAGGACTATGCCGAAACGGACGTCAACTACGCCAACCGCAAAGCCGTACTCAACGGCAACGACGCCGACAACAACATAGTAATGTACCGCACCAAGGGCACCAGCCTGTATGCAAAGGCAACCTTCAAACTTACCGGTATGGGCAACACTTCGGAAAACTACGGTAAGTTCGGCATTATGTTGTTTGACGGCGCAAGCCAAAATGGTGTATTCTTCTACGTAGATGCCGTAATCGGCAACGACACAACGCCCAAGGACATCGGCATGATCAGCGGCCGTTCGCTCGGTTACAACGTCGGACACGGCAGTTGGAGTGCAAGTTGGAGCAACCTTGCAGGCACAGGTGAAGCATTTGACCTTACTACAAAAACAATCACTCTCGGCCTGACGGCTCACGACGGCATGGTTTTCATGTGGCTGGGTGACAAACTTGTAGGTCAGACTGCGTTCGACGCTTCGGAAAACGCGGTAATGGGCTTCAAGAGCTTCGGCTACACAATGGAAGTTACCAACTACAGCGTAACAAACGACGTGACAAGTGACGAATTCCAAAGTCACGTAAAGGAAGTCAACCGTGAAGACCTTGACGTACTGTTCCTTGGCGACAGTTACATGGACTTCTGGAAGAATCTCGGCGGCGAAGACGGCATGGGTTGGAGATTGCAGACAGCAGCAATCGAAAAGAAAGCAAACATCGGCGTCGGCGGTACGCAAATCAACTATTGGACGGACAGCGTAACGCTTCTCAGCAAACTGTACAATCCTGAAAAGTTTGTGTTCCACATCGGTGTAAACGACATTGACGACGGCAGCACAACTGCAGAAACGGCATTCGACCGCTTCAAGAAAATGATGACCGCCTACCACGAAGTATTCCCGACGGCGGAAATCTACTGGGTAAGCCTTATACACAACACGATGTTTGCAGCCAAGTGCGCAGAGTATGACAAGATGAACAAACTTGTCGAGGACTACGCAAAAGACCTTGCATGGCTCATCTACGTTGACGTAACGTCCGTGGGCGTAAACAGCGACGGCACGACGCGCGCCGACATGCTGTACGACGGATTGCATCTCAACAAGGAATGGGGCTATCCACAATGGGGCAAACTCATCATGAAAGCAATCGGTTACCCGCAAAGCGCAGGTAACGACACCGTAGGCGACTACGACAGCACGCACGTAAGCAACGGCGCATGGAAGTACAACGAAGACGGCACCGTAACCAACGACGGCGAAGGCGCACAGGTACTGTGGTTCAAGGGTATGCAACCCTCTGCAAACTTCTACCTGACGGCAAACGTAACAAGCCCCAACAAGACCCTTGCCACCGACGTGTGGACGAAGGTAGGTATGTTTGCGGCTAACAGCACTTACAAGGTGTTTGGCTACATTGACGTGGCTGACAGCATTGCAGCGGCAGACCGCAGATTCGGTCAAATTGTTTACAGCCGCACGGCAACAAACGATTTCAACATCACCTGCGACGCAGGCTGGCAGTGGAACAAGCAAGGCGCCGGCAGCAGCACCGACATCCTTATCGAATCCACAACGGCTAAACTGGGTATCGCCAAGGTCGGCAACACGATGTACCTGTTTGTAAACGACAAACTTGTTTCTTCGCTGGTACTGGAAGGCACCGAGAACGACACCTTTATCGGCGGCGTGATGGGCTTCCACCGCAACATGACGGTGAGCAACGTTGCCGCAACCACAGGCACTGCCGACGAAATCGGCACAATGCTCGGTCTTAAAGCAGCCGACGGCGTTACTCTGGACGGCGTGGCAGACGAAAGCATCTGGACGGAAGAAGTACTGGGTAACACTCAGAACTTCGGCGCAAGAAGCGACGGCGGTCACTTCACTTTGGCGGCAGTCAAGGGCAGCAACGGCGTTTACTTCTACGCAAACATATGGCACGTTTCTCCTCTCGGAACGAAACTTCGTAACGACGGCAACGACAACGATTGGTACGTGCATCTCAACATCGAGTTCCGTACAGGCTCAAACGGAAACGCTCAACGCGCAATCTGGTTTGACGCAAACAAAGCATACGGGCTTGGCGGCGTTGTCGCAGGCGACATCGTAACAACCAAGGACGGCAACCTCAACAAGACCTCGGTGGAATTCTTTATCCCGTACGTATACTTTGACGGTTGCACAAGCGAAACAGAAGAACTGCCTGTTAAGGTTGCAGGTTGGGTGACAGACGGCGGTTACAACCCCGTTGACAACAATACAACTATTTCTTCGCATGGTATTCGTTATCCCCACACCGTAACTGTAAATGAAGTTACCGGCGCAAAGGTGGAAGTTGACAAGACGACGGCTCGCAAGGGCGACATTGTCAACATCGCCATAACGACCGAAGAAGGAATCATAATAAATAAAGTACTCGTCAACGACAAAGAAATCGAAGCGGTTGACGGTAAGTACAGTTTCGTAATGCCCGACGGTGACGTTACGATTACGGTAGAATTAAAGGGCAGACTTAAGGTAGACGTAAGCGCAGTTTCCGACAAACTTACCGCCGACAACTACTCGCCGCTGGAAGGTGACACCGTAACGTTTGCTTCCGTTGCACCCTGGAACATCGTCAATCTGTACGTTGGCGGCAAAAAGGTCGAAGCAACAGACGGCGTTTACAAAGTAGTTGTAAACAGCGACATCACCGTTACCGCCGACTTCGGTATGGTTTACGGCAACAAGACCGAAGGCGCAATCAAGACCGACGGCGTACTGGAAGAAGGCTACGGCGAAGAATTCTTTACACGCGTAAGCGGTGACAGAAGCATGTCCGTGCGCAGCGTAATCACCGACGACGGTATCTGGGTGTACACCGTTGCAAGAACGGCTACTAATCCGCAAAACGACAAAAACTTCTGGAACAACGTAAACTTCGAGTTTTACGTGGCAGGCATGAGATTTGCCGTAAACAACAGCAATCAGATTGTCGCGCTTGCAACCGACGGTGCAAACCCCGTTGACGGTTACTATTACGAAATCGCAACCGTAAGCGGAAAGTACCAACATACAATCGAACTGTTTATTGCAAAGGAAACTCTCGGTACCGCATGGAATGCCGAAAGAATGCAACTTAACTACGCTTGGTGCATTGCAAATGAAAAAGCGCACGTAATCGATTGCAGCAATGCAAGATATGATGCAAGTTATTGGTGGGGACAGGCTCGTATAGGCGGAGCCGCAGACGCCGATTGGCAATGGGGCTCCGGCTACAATCGTCCGGCAAACTTGTTTGCTACAAAGACGGGACTTGTCACAACCGCTAATGAAAATCCCGCCGACGAACAAATCGACGGAGTGGCGTCGGAAAAATACGGTTCGACATGGGTTGAAACGGGCAGTTACGACAAGGCGCATGTAAAGGTTCAAGGCTTTGTGGGTAGCGATGGATTGTATTTCTTGCTTACAATCAACCACAAAAACAAATCTTCCTTTGCCGATGGTTGGGCAGCCAACGACAACATCGAGTTTGTAGTAAACAACACCTGGGCGGCAATTACTTTTGTCGAAGGACAACTTCGCGGTTCAGGGCTCATTACTAAGAGTTACTACAACTGCACGGGCACCGAAGGCAACTACACGACAACGGCAGAGTTCTTTATCCCCATTTCAAATCCCGATGAAGTGTACGGTATTCGTTTCGGCATTGCAGGTGCCGGCTTCGGCGGTTGGCAAGAAGGTTACTGGGGCGACAGATACATCCGAGTAACAGCTAATGGCGTAGGCTCCGAAAACGTTGAGCAAATTGCCGACAATATCAACATTGACGGCAGACTTGACGACGAATTCTGGAACGGCACCACTAAGTGGGAAAATACTAACACTTCGACGCGTACAAACGGCGTTACGGCGTACACGCAGGCAAAACTCGGCGACGCAGGCGTTTACATTGCGGTGACTATGTATCACAATACCGGATATTCCGACAAGATTCAAGGCGATGGTACAGCGTGGTGGAACTACGTCAACATCGAATTCCGTTTCGGAACAAACTGGGACGCAAGTGCTCAGCGCGCATGCTGCATTTGGAACAACGGCGTTGCAGGTTGTGACTTTGCTTACACGTCCGCGGCAAGCGACGTGGAAGGCTACACCTACAAGACCGTATTTGAAATCTTTGTAGCGAAGGCATTCCTCGGCGAATATGTAAATGCAGAAGAAATACCTCTTATGGTATCTGCCGTTACCGACGGCGGCTGGGGCTGGATCCTTGACCCGTGGGTGAACGAAACTCAACCCAACACCGTAACTCGTACGGACTTTGTTCGCAAGTAACAACAAAACACAATCTTTCTTCGGAGGGCAAACGCCCTCCGAGGAATCTTTGCCAAAACGGCAACGGCGGTACAATTCCGCTACAATTGCCGTTTCGTCAAGGATTCCGCGGCAACGCGAAAGTTTGCAAAAAATGCAAACGTGGTGTAACGTCGTAAATATTGCCGTTTTGCAAACAACGAAAAGAAAAGAGGAAATAAAATGAAAAAGAGGGTAACCATCAAGGACATAGCAATACAATGCGGATTGTCGGTCAACTGCATATCACGCGCGCTTATGGACGCCCCCGACATCTCGGAAAAAACCAAACAGCGCGTTCGCGACATATCTGCCGAAATGGGCTACATTCCCAACCGCGCGGCGACAACTCTTCGCAAGGGCAGCAGCAAAACGGTTGGCATACTGTACGACAACCTGCTGAACCCGTTTTACTCCATCATGACCAACTACCTGTGGGCGGAACTTAGCAAGTACGGGTACTCGTTTGTAACGCTTATCAACGACAACCCCTTTTTCGGGCCGAACGTTGCCAAGCGTGCGTTGTCCAACAACGTAGACGGGGTAATTTCTTTTCTTGAACCGGACGAAGAAACGCTGGAACTTCTGGAAAACCACAATCTGCCGCTTGTGGTCGTAGGTCGTAAGACAAGCCTCCGTGCGGAAACAGTACTTCTGGACGACGAGGGCGGCGGACGTGCGGCGGCGGAATTTCTGTACAACAAGGGCTACCGCAATCCCGTGTATCTCGGCGAAACAACCGCGCTTGCGTGCAGCAAGGATCGTGCCGAAGGCTTTGTAGAGCAGTTTGCTACACACGGGGTGGAAGCAAAAGAGTTGTTCAACATGCAATGCGACGCAAACGCTTATCGCAAGTTTGTGTCGGAAATACTTACCTGGAAACAAAAGCCCGACTGTCTGTTTCTGTTCAACGACTTCTTCGCTCTGGAAGTGCTTACTCTTCTGCGAGAGCATGGCGCAAACATGGCTGTGGTGGGCTTTGACGACATTCAGAACGAAATCGCCATGAACGGGCGCATTTCTTCCGTCGGTTACAGCAAAGAGCGTTTTGCAAGTCTTGCCGTGGACAAGTTGATGGCGCAAATCGGCGGCAACGGCGGCAACGGCGGCAATGTTGCGACAACGGTGCTGGACGACATATTTATCGTAGACGGCGAAACCGCCTGACGCTACTCAAAAGGCAACTATGAGATTTATCGTTTGTCTGCAAATTTTTACTACGTATTGTTTTTTTAGTCACATATTGTGGCAATACATTGCAACAAACGACGCTCAAAGAAATACAGAAACATCATTTACGGAGGTAAAAACAATGAAGAAATTCATCGGCTGGTTGCTGGCGGCTCTGCTTGTGGTCACGACGATTGTTTCGCTTGCCGCATGCGGCGGTCCCAACAACGACGTAGACCTTGACGAGGACGGCAACATCATTCAAAAACCCGATTCCAAGGCGACAAAGGTGACCTTCTGGGCAAACTGCGACAGTGTGGAATTTGAGGTTTTCAAAACAATCGTAAGCAACTTCAATGCTAAAAACAAGGGTGCAATCGAAGTAAAACTTGTCCAGAAGTCCGGCAGTGACTACAGCAACGCATTGGGACTCAGCCTTTCCGGCAGCAATCCGCCCGACGTATTTTACGTAGGCGACAGTGGCTACAAGGCATATGCGGAACTGGGTTACCTTATGGACATCACCGAACTTGCAACCAAAAGTAAAACCTACAACATCGAAGACATGTGGGAAAACGTTACCGAACGTTACAAGTACGACGTCAGGACAGGTCTTACCAACACCGACAGCGGACGTTTCTACGGCGTACCCAAGGACCTTGGTCCTACGGCAATTTTCTACAACGAAAAGTACTTCAAGGATGCAGGTATCACCGTAATCAGCGTTGACGCGGCAGACCTTGACGCATTCAACAACCAAGGCGCAGCCGACAGCAGAGGCAAGACCAAGGATCAGTACGGCATCAAAGGCACTGTCAAGGAAAAGGGCTACTTCGAACTTGGCGGCAAGCACTACTTCAACAACCAGGTGCCCATGAGCTGGGACGAAACCGTTGCCTGCGCAAACAAAGTACAGTCCTACATGCGCGACAAACTGGGCAAGACAAGCGGTTACGGCTACTTTACCGAATGGTGGTTCAACTACGGTTGGTCTGTAGGCGGCGACTGCATTCAACGTATCCCGACCACCGACCCTGCTTACCGCGGTTACTACTACGACTTCACGCTGATGGATCCCACGCCCAACTACATTGTTGCGGACGACGTTGAAAGCGTGACCGTCAACGGCAAAACCTACAAGGCAGGTCAGATTGTCGAATATGTTGACAAAATCGACATGACCAAGTACGGCACAACCGCAGACGCGGACGTACTGGAAGCAAACAAAGGTACTTACACCGTAACAAGCGAAGTGCAACAACTTGCAAGCCAGGGCAAACTTAACGTACTGCCCAGCCAGAGGGACGCATTTGTCGAATTCGTTCGTCTTGCGTCCGACACAGACAAGACGGTTAGCGGCAACCTGAAGGGCTACGGCATCACCCCGACCCCCAGTTCGATCGGCGGCGACAGCGGTAAGACAAACGCGTTTGCCAACGGACAGGTTGCAATGCTTGTAGACGGTCGTTGGAACGTAACCAACTTCCGTAAGCAAATGGGCAACGAAGGTTGGGACGTAGCGCCCCTGCCCATGTACAAACAGTACGACAGCGAAGGCAACATCACCGTTCACGGCGTGGAAGCAGGTCACAGCGGCTCGGTAGCGCTGTGCATCAGCACCAAGAGCAAGGTCGCAAACGCCGCATGGAAGTTTATCGAATACTGCGGAAGCGAAGAAGGTCAGACATTGCAGGCTCAGGCAGGATTTGCAATTCCTTTGCAGAAGAAACTTGCAAACAGCGAAGTGTTCCTGCAAAGCGACCAAGCACCCAGAAACTCCAAGATCTTCATTGACGCAACTGAATACGAAACCGCAGGCGACTGGTGGTATCTGAAGAATAAGGAATGGATCGACGACTGGGCAAACGTGCTTAACGGCGACGTTCGTAACGGTAAGAAGACCATGGAAGACTTCTACGCTTGCGAAGAATACGCAAAGACCTTCAAAAAGTTGATCAGTTACGCACTGGCAACAAAGTAGGGCATTTCAAAATAAGATATGCAGCCGTTGATATCGCGCGGCGAAGTCGGTTAAATCCGACCAAATCCGCCGCCCGATCGGCAACAAACGTGCGAAAAATTAGCCTGCGACGCGGCTTTCCGACAACGGGAAGTCGCAACGGCGGTAATTCAAGGAGAGATTGTTATGTATCTCGACAGTGTGTACAAAACACGCAAAAAGAACAACAAGGAAAACGTCAGCGGACTTCTGCTGTCGCTTATGCCTGTAATCGGCTTTCTGTTGTTCGGTCTTGTCCCGATGATACTCGCCATCTTTATGGCGTTTATGCACATCGAGGGCTTCAACTTTGACAATTCCTACTTCAACCACGGACAAAACTTTGTGACAGTGCTGAGCGACAGCATCTTCTGGCAGAGTATCGGCAACACATTCTACATGAGCCTGTCCACGTTTATCAACATCATTCTTGCGCTTGTGGTGGCGTTTCTGCTTACAAAAAATATTCGTGGCAAAAAGGTGTTCCGTACAATCTACTTCATTCCGTACGTGTGTTCCGTCGTGGCAATCACGCTTATGTGGCAGTGGATTTTCAACACTAACTACGGTATCATAAACCGCTTGTTTACCGCACCGGGACAGAAACCGACCGACTGGTGGGGCGACGCAGCAACGTTTATTCCCTGTCTTATCATTATGGGCGTGTGGTCCGGTACCGGTTACGGCATTATTTTGTACGGCGCCGCGCTGACCAACGTCAACAACTCGCTGTACGAAGCGGCAAAGGTTGACGGTGCAAACTCTTTCCAGAGTTTCCTGCACGTAACGTTGCCGGCAATTTCACCGACGACTTTCTACTTGCTTATCACGGGTATCATCGGCGCATTGCAGGAATTTGCCCGTCCGCAAATCATAAGCGACGGAGGCGGACCAAACAACGCAGGCGTAACGGTAGTGTTCTACCTGTACAGACAAGCCTTCAAGTATTACAACATGGGCGTGGCTTCGGCTACCGCATGGCTGCTTGCGGCAATTATCCTGGTGTTTACGGTAATCAACTTTGCCGTTTCAAGGTTGTGGGTGAGTTATGACTGATAATCTTAATTACAAACTGAACGCACCTCAGCGTGCAAAGACGAAACGTATCGTAGGCAAAGTACTCATCTATCTTGCGCTTGTTATCTTCGCAATATGGATACTGGCACCGTTTTCCATCGTAATCATGACCTCGTTCAAGACGTGGCAGGAAGCGACCGACCCCGAATTTTCCTTCTTCCCCAAGGAATTTACATTCCAGGGCTACAAGGAAGTGTTCACCTACACGGCAAGCGCGGGCGATTTCCAGATGCCGATTATGTTGCGCGGCTTCATAAACACCCTTATCATCATCATTCCGCCGACAATTCTCGGTTTGTTCTGCTCGGCAATCAGCGCGTATGCTTTTGCCAAGTTGCGTTTCAAGGGTAAAAATCTGCTGTTCGGTTTTCTGCTTCTCACAATGATGATTCCCGGTACGATTATGCTTACACCGTCCTACATGATTTACGACATGATCGGCTGGACCGACACCCCGTTGCCCCTTATGATTCCCGGTATGTTCGGCGCGGCGACATGCGTGTTCTTCATGCGCCAGTTCTACAGCGGCATTCCGACGGAACTTATCGAAGCGGCAAAACTGGACGGTATGGGCTACTTCAAGATTTTCTGGAAAATCATGGTTCCGCTGTCCGTACCGGCATTGTTTGCGCAGGGACTACTCGGCTTCATCGGCGGCTACAACGACTACTTCGGACCCTACCTGTACTTGCAGGACCCCGAGTGGTACACATTGCAGATTGCGCTTAAGTCTTTCCAGGGTTCTTATTCGAGCAACGTGCCGACCATCATGGCAGGCTCGATTGTCGCGCTTATCCCAACGCTTGTCATTTACGCAGTGGCGCAAAACTACTTCATCGAAGGTATCGCAACAAGCGGTATGAAGTTGTAATTTATGGCGACGTAACGCAGCGGACGTAATCCGCGGCTTAAAAAGCGCGAAACTAAATGTAACTAACGGCAGACGGGTGGGCGGCGTGATTGAGCATGATCGCGCATGCCCCGCAAGTCGCACAAAAGCAATTATCCGTAACGGAGGATACTATGAAAAAATTTGTCAACTTGTTGCTGGCAGCGGTGCTGGTGGCGACAATGGTACTGCCAATTGCATGCACTCCTGCCGAACAAAAGCCGCAGGAGGCAAAAGGCACGTTTTCCTACATCACCAACGAAAACATGAGCAGCAGTACGGAATACAACAAAAATCTGTACTACCTCAACCAACTCAACTTCCAGATTGCCGACCCCGATGTGATTTACATCGACCACGGCGAGGAAGCAGGCTGGTTTTACGCATACGGCACAAGCGACCTTGTAAACTGCTACGGTATTCAGTGCTGGCGCAGCCGCGACCTTACCAACTGGGAATACAAGGGTGTTGCCTATCAGCCTGACTTCGACACCGCGTGGGACTACACCAATCACTGGGCACCCGAAGTAAGGTACGACGCAGAACAGGACTTGTACCTTATGTTCTTCAACGCGGACAAGATCGTCGGCTACAACGGCGACACGCCCGTAACGCAGAAGTACATCGACGTGGTGTACTCGGACAGCCCCTACGGACCTTTTGTAACCTACTACCCCGAGAATCCTCACCCTGCGTATGACTTCACCGCAGCCAACAGCGAAATTACGGACAAGTCCATTACGCGTTCCTATGCTATCGACGTTCACCCGTTTGTTGACCCGGTCAGCGGCAAAAAGTACCTGTATTACAGCGGCTACGGCAACGACGGCGCAGGCGTATGGCACGGGCAAACAATCTTCGGCGTGGAAATGATTGACTGGCTGACCCCCGACTACTCGACGCTGAAGGAATTGACCCACCTGTACTACACGACGACGAAAGACGAAGTTGCCATCGACGAAGGTCGTCAGGCAGGCGCAAGCGTCAACGAAGGACCTTATGTATACTACAAAGACGGCACCTACTACATGACATTTTCGGTGTACCCCTACACGCAGGAAATGTATCAGGTTCGTCAGGCAATCGCGACAAGTCCCCTTGGCGACTACACAAAGTTGCAACCCGGCGAAGGCGGTCAGATCATCGCTACCGACGGCGCATGGAGCGGCTTTCTGTCCAGCGCAGGTCACCATGCGTTTATTAAGTGCGGCGACCAACTGATGATTGCTTACCACACTTTCTACAACCGTACAGGCATCGACGGCGGTCGTGCGCTGGCTGTAGATACCATAAGTTTCATTGACAACGGCAACGGACAAAAGGTTATGCATGCCAACGGTCCCACGTACAGTTACCAACCGTTGCCTTCCGAGATTTCGGGATACGGGAACATCGCAGACCAGGCTGAAATCACCGTAAACAATGCGGCAAGCGACAACGATGTAAGTTGGCTTACCGACGGCGTACTGAAGGTGCACGGCAGCGACCCCGTACAGGAATTTACCACAAGCGGCGGCAAGACGGTAATCACCATGAGCTTTGACAAGTTTGTTACGGCACGCTCGCTGATGATTTACAACAGCACGATTTACGACAACGCTTTCTGGGGTATCAACAGCATTAAACTGTACTACAAGACGGGCGCAAACTCGACGGCAGTTGCTGAAGCGAAAAACATCAACCTTACCGGAGCATGGGCGGATTGGAACACCGACGGTTTCTCCGAAGTTATGTACCCGGGTGCAAACGCCATTGTAGAGTTTGACGATTTGCCTGTTAACAAAATCGAAATTACCATCAACGCGGCGGCCGATCAGAAAATTTCGCTCAACGAAATAGTTCTGCTTGGTCGCAACGAAGAAAATGCGGCACCCGTGCTGGAGTTTACCGAATACGGTTTCACCAACCCCGATGTCGGTGCGCCGTTGCCCACTTACGAAAGCAAGACATTCGGCAAGGCCGGTAAATTTGTAAGCAACTACGGCTACGACCTTACTCACGACGACGGCACCGAAAACGCTTACGTAGACAAAACATGGTGTGGCAATCAACAAATGCTGTACTTCAAAAATGTGGTAAGCAACGTGCTGTATGTGGAAGCGGAACTGTCCGTGCTTAACCACACCAAGGCTTACTGCGGCGACAAGTACCCCAAGATCGGCATTATGATGCGCGCGCAAAACAACTACTTTATGTTCTTCAACATCGACTGTCAGTCGGATTACAAGGGACAGTACGTCGGTTGGGTGCAAAGTATTGCGTCCGGCGGCGACTACATGTGGAAGGACTACGCAAAGCAAAGCAAGCAGTATTCCATTTCCTACACGGGTGACAACTACACCAAGTTGGCAATCGCACGTATCGACGGTAAGGTGTGGCTGTTTGTAAACGACCAACTTGCCTTTGCGCTCGAAGGTGAACTGTCCTTTGGCAGTGCGGAGCAGAACAAGACGGCTGTATCTTTCCTGACGTACAACTCGTTTACGCGTTTCCGCAATTACTCGATTACCGACAACCCGACGGAAGTTACGGCAAAACTGAACTCGCTTGGCGTAACCGTTGACTGAGCGATTTGCAGTAAAATCAGCGTTGAAATGTAACAAAAGCGACATTTAACAACGTAAAGTGTTACCAAAAGCATAATCGGGTCCGGGGCTGAACCTCGGACCCGTTTTGTGTTTGGTCATAGTGAAGTTGATTGAAACCCGGCTGTCGTTAATTACGGTAGATTATTATCGGAAATTTGCTCGTGTGGCTGAAACGGCAGACTTATATCATGCCGAGCAAAAACTTTCCGCGGGATGTTTCGACTGTACAATGAGCAGCATGTTGTTTCGCTCGCCATAACTAATTTGCAAACGTTAAATGCGAAAATGACGGTAAAGTCTTAAACATACCTGTTGCGACAAAGTTGGCTAAGGTACTTGATTATCGCTGCGAAATAAAGTAAAATATAATTACTATGACAACAAACTATATTGAAATTTACGACGAAAAAAATTGTCGCAATCTCAGAAAGCGAGCGACGCGTTTTTTCGCGGAATTGGTGTTTGTCGGCGTTGCGGTTGCCGTCGTGTGTGTGCTGCTTGTTGCGCTTGTCGCGCTGGACAAACTGTCCCCGTGGCTCGGGTGGGTTGTATGTGGACTTTTAACGCTTGTATACCTTTGGTACTTTGCGGTGCGTATCTGCGACAAACCGCTGTACACGGCGCGGTACGACTTTGTGAAGCAACTGCCGATGGCTGACCGAGTAAAGCGTCGTGCGACTTTTGTCTCATTTTGCGACGAAAAAAACGCCGACGTATTCGGTTTTTCGGCAACGACGCTTGTTTTTGACGACGGCGAATATCTGCTGGACGGCAATGTCGCGTGCCCCTTTGCGACAGGCAAAACCTACGACGTCGTGACGGTGGGCAGCCTTGTCGTGGCATATGCGGAGGTGCGCAATGGGTAAAGGTTTTGCAAAACTCCGCTCTCCGTGGATGTGGGTGGCGTTTGTGCTGGCTGCGTTCGGTGTGTGGGGATTGATATTCTATTGGGTGGCTCAGCCGTCATCCGCCGAGCAAATGGACATGTGGATAGGCTTTCCGACGGGGCTTAAAACGGAAGTCCGAAACGACATTTCCGACATGGCGGCGGAATACGGCATCAAGCGCGTAAACTTCGGCACGTACAACCCGACGGACAGCATGTACTCGCAGGCGTTTGCCGTCAAGGCGCAGTACACAGACGTGTTTATTCTGACCCAAGCGGAGGCAAAGTCGGTCGCGGAAACAGGCATGCTGTTTGCCGTACTGGACGGCAGGACAGAAGGCATCGCCGATCCCGACGGCAAAATCGTCGCCGTCAGAATGGTTGGCAACATGTACGTGGCAATAAACGAAGGCAGCAAAAAGGACAAAAAGTTGCTGTTGTCGGTTGTGGATTATTTGGTGAACCTGGTATGAAAAAGGGTCTTGTGTACAAATGGGTGTTCGGCAAAGGGCGTGACGACGATTTCGACGAACGCAGCCTGCCCAAAAACAGATTTCGGCAGTTTTGTTTTGTGTTCCGCACCCGTTTCGGAGTGCTGCTTAAGGCAAACCTGCTGTGCGCGTTGTTTGTGTTGCCGCTGTGCGTATGGGACACGATCTGCGGTTGGTTTGTCGCAGATTTCATCAAAGATATGACGGCGGCGCAGCAAATGTCCGCGCTTATCAATCTGTCGCTTCTTCGCTACGGCACGGACGCGTTGTTGTGCGTGCCTGCGGCGGTGGGGCTGGGCGGCATGTATTATGTCGTCAGGCGGCTGTGCTGGTTGCAGTCCGTCAAGGTTACAAGCGACTTTTTCAGGGGCGTCAAAAACGGCTGGAAACAGTTTGCCGTAACAGGTCTGGTGTACGGCATCGGCACAGGGCTTTTGCGGTATTTGCGCAGTTTCTCACTGCTTACCCTTACCGAGGGTAATTCCTTCGCGTGGACGGTTTCCGTCGTGCTTACGGTTGTCGCCGAAGTGCTGCTTGTGTGCGTGTCGTTGTTTGCCATGTTCGAAGCGGCGTTGTACAACGTTCGCACGGGCAAATTGTTTACAAGCGGCGCAATATTGACCTTTAAGCGGCTTTTCAGTACGCTCGGGATAGCCTTAGTGGCGCTCACGCCGGTTGCGATATGGTTTGTGTTGCCGTGGGGATTTTTGCAGATAGTTGGTATGTGTGTGGTTGCGGTTGTGGGCATTTGCTACGCCGTGACTGTGCAGACCGTGTACTGCCTTGGGGTGTTTGACGTGTTTGTCAACGCCGTACAGTACCCCGATTTCGTCGGCAAAGGACTTGCTTCGGCAAGCGGCGAAACGCCCGGTATCACGACCGAAAACGCCGTTGAAATTGTTGCGGAAAACGCAGAGGAAAACAGCGCGGAAAACGTCGATGAAGGTGCAAACGGTAACACACCGAAAGATGTCGACGAAGGGACTTGCCGCAAAGACGTCAATGCCGAAAGCAGCGACGAACAGACCGGCAAAACAAACGTCGGTGAAACGCAGACGGCGTCAGCGGAAAGCGGCAACGACACCGACGACAAGGGAGAAAATAAATGAGGATTACGGCAAAGTACCTCAAAAGCGTATACGACGACGGCACCTACGGGCTGCGTGACGTCAATCTGGACATCGGCGACGGCAAGTTCGCAGTCGTTGTCGGTCCGTCGGGCTGCGGCAAAACTACCTTGCTTAAGGTGATTGCAGGCTTGTGTCGGCAAACGTCGGGCGAGTTGTACTTCGACGGACTTTCGGCGGCAAAGATACCTGCGCGCGACAGAAAAATCGCAATGGTGTTTCAGGAATATTTGCTGTACCCCAAGTACACCGTGTGGGAAAACCTGTCGTTGGCACTTGAACGCGAACACTTGTCGCGAGAGGAAGAGGAAACGCGCATAAGCGATGCCCTTGCAATGTTCGGAATGGAGCGCCTTGCGGGGCAATTGCCAAGAGTGCTTAGCGGCGGTCAGCAACAACGCGTTGCATTGGCAAAAGCGGTGGTGACGCGTCCCGAAGCGATATTGTTTGACGAACCGCTTGCCAACATTGCCGAAGCGCAACGCGCCGAGTACGTGGAACAGTTGAAAAATCTCAAAAAGAAGATGCCCGACACGACTTTTGTGTACGTCACGCACAAAATCGGCGAAGCGTTGCAACTTGCCGACATGCTTGTGGTGATGAACGATGGCGTTGTACTGCAAAGCGGCAGCAAACATGACGTGACGGAACAACCCTGTTCCGCCGCCGTGCTGGACGCCCTTACGGACGAGACCCTGACGACGGACGGCAACAAGGTGTACAACCCTTATGCAAAGTGTTGGCAAACCTTTGACGAAAGCCGCGGACGGCTGTTTTTTGACGGCGAATTTGACGGAAAATCATTAAACGTATGCGGAAAAAGCTCACCTGCCGAGGAAAACCTGATTTTGCGTTTTGCGGGAGACTACGGCAAAGTTCGCGTTGCGGTGCCGGCGGAAAAAGTGCGCGCGTCACGTGCCGACGGTGACATTGTGTTGCCGCAAGGTGACGGCGAAGCGTATGTTTCGCAGGACGACGTTACATTGTATGACGGCGACGGCAGATTGCTTACCGCGCATTACCGTCTGTACGATGCTCATGCCGTCGGGCGTGCGATGCTTGGTAAATTGCGTTTGCCTTGCGGAAGTCTGACTGCCGAAGGCGTGCAGGGCAGTGCGGAAGTAATCGTTCGCCGATGTGCTGTTGCCAAAGAGGACAATCATGGCTTGATTGTCGAGCGTTGCCTTGACGAACAGTCGTGGAACGGCGGTAAACTGTGCTACTGCGTGTTGAAAGGCTTCGACAGGTATCTGTCGCTTGTGCTTCCGCCGGAAGCAAATCTGTTTGTCGGCAAACACCGCGTGGCGATTGATCCGCAGTACATCACAATAAAGTAAATCAATTCTGAAAACGGGTCGCGTGCGGCTCGTTTTTTTTGTGGTTACCATAGGGGTTTCATTCGTCGGCACTAACAATCTTGCGGATATCTTTTTTGCCCGTATCTTTGCGGAAGTTGTTTGGCTCAATAAATAAAAACAAGGTTATTAGAAAAGTTGACGGCTATTTTTTCATTTTTATTCCGGGGTATTGATTTTCGATTTTTACTGTGATATACTTACCGTGTTAACAAATTGTTGACGTTAACATCGGGGTTTATTTCGTCAGCACTAATAATTTTTGCGAGTGTGACGGCGGCTAATTATGCGTTAAACGACGCTCA
>OLXG01000397.1_pt1 | contig 17601 bp, 17 predicted proteins | sample 1673861 | NCBI WGS metagenome assembly OLXG01 (sample SAMEA103958130, study PRJEB25191) | human gut metagenome | biome: human-associated habitat [ENVO:00009003]; feature: intestine environment [ENVO:2100002]; material: feces | place: Germany | collected 2013/2015
AGAGCGCATACGACCTCGTTTCCGGCATCAAGGACGCCGTTGACCTGCCCGTCGTTCTGCACACGCACTGCACCACCGGTCTTGCGTTCATGACCTACCTCAAGGGCATTGAGGCCGGCGCGGACGTTATCGACACCGCAATATCCCCCTTCTCCGGCGGCACCTCGCAGCCTGCGACCGAGACGCTTTACTATGCGCTCAAAGAGCTTGGCTACGATGTTGCGCTTGACGAGAAGATACTCATAGAAATGGCAAACTTCTTCAAGCCCATCCGCAACGATTACCTCGCCGACGGCACCCTCAACCCCATCTCCATGACCACCGACACCCAGTGTCTGACCTATCAGATACCCGGCGGCATGCTCTCGAACCTGCTCAGTCAGCTGAAGATGATGAATGCACTGGACAAGTTTGAGGAAGCGCTCATCGAAACTCCGCGCGTGCGCAAGGACATGGGCTATCCTCCCCTCGTCACCCCGACAAGCCAGCTCGTAGGCTCGCAGGCGGTTCAGAACGTGCTCGCAGGCGAGCGCTATAAGAACGTCGGCGCAGAGATAAAGGCCTACTGCCGCGGCGAATACGGCAGAACTCCGGCTCCCATCAACGAGGAAGTCCGCGCAAAGATCCTCAACGGCGAAAAGCCCATCGAGGGCCGCTATGCCGACACTCTTCCGACCGACACCTATGAGAAGGCCGCCGAGCACCTCGGCGACACCGCCAAGTGCGAAGAGGATGTCCTCAGCTACATCGCATTCCCCCAGGTTGCCGAGAACTTCTTTGAAAAGCGCCGCGAGGCAGAGGAAAAGGTCGTCCGCTACACCATTACCGAAGCCTGAGGAGGTTTAGACGATGAGTGATCTGATAAACATTTCCTTCGGCGACGCCGCGCTTACGGCTCTGCTGGGCTATCTTGTCGTTTTCTTCGGCCTTGTTCTTCTGATGGTCGTCGTTATTATAATGGGCAAGATCATGGTCAACCGCGCAAACAAGGCAAAGGCGGCGGTGCCTGCCGCCCCTACCGCACCGGCTCCCGAAGTCCCTGCCGCTCCCGGCTCTGCCGGCGAGCTGAAGCTGTATGACACCGATCCCCGTGACGCAGCAATGATAATGGCCATCGTCGCCGACACGCTCGGCAAGCCCATTAACCAGCTCCGCTTTATTTCCATCAAGGAGGTCAAGGAAGATGAAGTATAAGGTAACTTTAAATAACAGAACTTACGAGGTCGAGGTCGAAGAGGGCAAGGCAATGCTCGTCGATGAGTACGAGGCCTATGCTCCTGCCGCTCCCGCACCCGTGGCGGCGGCTCCCGTCGCAGCGGCTCCGGCCGCAGCGCCTGCCGCCCCTGCCGCACCTGCCGGCGCAGCACTTGCTGCCGGCGAGGTCGTAAAAAGCCCAATGCCCGGCAACATTCTTAAGATCAATGTTGCGCAGGGTCAGAAGGTCAACGAGGGCGACGTGCTTATCGTCCTTGAGGCCATGAAAATGGAAAACGAGATCGTCGCAACCAAGTCCGGCACCGTCGCTCAGATCGTCACGGCCAAGGGCGCAGTAGTCGAGACCGGTGCTCCTCTTGTTGTCATAGCATAAGGAGGTAACGGATGGACATTCTGGGTACTCTCCAAAAGCTTGCGTTGGAATCCGGCTTTGCCGCGTTCTTCACTACCGACGGCGGCTGGAAAAACCTCATCATGATAATCATTGCCTTTGTGCTCCTGTACCTTGGCATAGTCAAAAAATTTGAGCCCCTGCTGCTGTGCGGCATAGCCTTCGGCTGCCTGCTGACAAACCTGAGCTACTTCATTGGCATGGGTGAGAACGCGCTGTATCACCCCGAGCTGTGGGAGGCATTCCTCGATGAGGCAAGCCCCTATTATCACAGCTACGGCCATGTAATGGCGAACGCAGGCCTGCTCGACTTCTTCTACATCGGCGTAAAGGCCGGCATTTATCCCTCGCTTATCTTCCTCGGTGTCGGCGCAATGACCGACTTCGGGCCGCTGCTGGCTAACCCCAAGAGCCTGCTTCTCGGCGCTTCGGCTCAGCTCGGCGTTTTCGTCGCATTCCTCGGCGCTATCGCTCTGGGCTTCACAGGTCCCGAGGGCGCTTCCATCGGCATCATCGGCGGCGCAGACGGCCCGACCGCAATATTCCTGACGACAAAGCTTGCGCCGCATCTGTTAGGGCCTATCGCCATTGCGGCGTATTCCTACATGGCGCTCATCCCGCTCATTCAGCCGCCTCTTATGAAGCTTTGCACAACAAAGGAAATGCGCGAGGTGAAAATGGAGCAGGCGCGTGAGGTCTCCAAGGCCGAGAAGATCATCTTCCCGATCGTTGTCGCAACCTTCGTCATTCTGCTTCTGCCCTCGACCGCTCCGCTGGTCGGCTGCCTGATGCTCGGCAACCTCTTCCGTGAGTGCGGCGTGACCGACCGTCTGTCGGACACTGCGCAGAACGCGCTGATGAACATCGTAACCATCTTCCTTGCGACCTCAGTCGGCGCAACGATGGTCGCTCAGAACTTCCTGAGCGGCGCAACGATCAAGATCATTATCCTCGGTCTGTGCGCATTCGCCATCTCTACCATCGGCGGTCTGCTCGGCGGCGTTGTCATGTACTACGCCTCCGGCAAGAAGATCAACCCCCTCATCGGCTCTGCCGGTGTTTCCGCAGTCCCCATGGCCGCGCGTGTTTCCCAGGACGTCGGCAGAAAGTACAACAAGACAAACTTCCTGCTCATGCACGCAATGGGTCCCAACGTCGCAGGCGTTATCGGCTCGGCTATCGCGGCAGGCTTCCTGCTCTCCGTCTTCGGCGGCTGATAGATCTATCTTTTCAAGGCATGTGTCATACGGCACATGCCTTTTCTTTATTGTATTGTCATTGTAAAATGTTAATAAAATATCATTTTTTCACCGCAAAGCTATTGACAATGCGCCGCAATGCTCATATAATCTAAAACACTCGTTACAAAACATTTGTTTTAAAACATCAGTTTTAATTCAAGGAGAGATCTTAATGCCCCCGAAACCCAAATTCTCAAAAGAAGAGATAATAGATGCCGCGCTCGATATCGTAAGCCGTGACGGAGTCGCGGCGCTCACGGCGCGCGAGCTTGGCGAAAAGCTCGGCTGCTCGTCAAGCCCGATATTCACCGTTTTCAAAAGCATGGACGAGGTCATGCAAGCCATCCGCATTGAGGCAATGCACCGCTATGACGAATATGTCAGCCGTGCGCGCGACTACTATCCGTCGTTTAAAGCCATCGGCATCCTCATGCTGCGTTACGCAAAGGAGCAGCCGAAGCTGTTCCAGCTTCTTTTCATGGCCGAAAACTCACAGGCGCGGCGCTTTGAGGACGTATTCGACTCTTTGGGCGAAACGGCAAAGCTGTGCATAGAGTTCGCCATGAATGATTACGGACTTACAGCAGAGGAAGCCCGTTTCCTTTTCCAATACGTCTGGACATTCACCTATGGGGTGAGCGCAATGAGCGCCACCGGCATGTGCGACTTTTCCGAGGATGAGCTTATAAGCATGCTTGGCAACGAATTCATGGCCGTCATGAGCTTTATTAAGTCCGGCATGCGCGGCAAGGCCATAACCGATATCCGCCCCGTCAAGCGCGATGATGCCGACGTCGATCCGCTCAGCACCCTGAGCTTTGATAAGGAGAGCTAAGCTCTGCTAATGTGTGCATGTTTGCCTTTTTGTTGCCCTTGTGTTGTACTTTAGTGTCAAAATCGCAATATTAACGCCTTTCGCAACCAACAGCAACCGCCGGTTGACACATTTCCCGGTCGGCTTTATAGCCTGCAACCGCAAAAAATGTTACCTTCTGAGCATATTCAACACGACAGGAGGATATCAAGATGATACTCGCAGACAAAATCATAAATCTACGCAAAAAGGCCGGATGGTCGCAGGATGAGCTTGCGTCAAAGCTCAACGTAACGCGCCAGTCCGTTTCCAAATGGGAGGGCGCGCAATCGATCCCGGATATGGAGCGTATCGTTCAGATGAGCAGGCTCTTCGGCGTGACGACGGACTATCTTTTAAAAGACGAGCTTGAGACCGAGGAGTTTTCCTCCGCCGATGCCGACGCCGGCACCTCGCTGCGCCGCGTGAGCATGGAACAGGCGTCAAATTATCTGGCGCTGCGCAAGGCAGCCGCGCCGAGGATAGCCCTTGCAACGCTTTTGTGCATCGTCTCACCGATCGTCATGATCGTGCTTGCCTGTGCAAGTGAATTCGGCTATCTGGGCATAAGCGAAGACGCCGCTGCCGGCATCGGACTTTGCGTTATGCTCTGCATCGTTGCCGCCGCAGTCGTCATCTTCATCCGCACAGGTCATGCATCGGCCGAGTTTGAATTTCTCGAAAAAGAAGAGTTTGAGACCGAGTACGGCGTTGCAGGCATGGTAAAAGAGCGCAAAAAGGAATTCGGTGAGCAGCATTCGCGCCTGAACGCCGTCGGAACGGCGCTGTGCATACTCTCGGTTCTGCCGATCTTCGCTTCCCTAGCATTCTCAGCGCCCGACATATGGGCCGGCATTTCCGTCGCAGCGCTTCTGCTTATTGCCTCGTTCGGCTGCTATGCCTTTATCCGCGCAGGGGTTTACAACGCGGCAATGGATAAGCTTCTCGAGGAGGGCGACTATACGCGCGAGAACAAGCGCAAAAGTCCGGTTTTCGGCGCTATAAGCACAGCCTACTGGCTCGTTGTCACGGCGCTTTTCCTCTACCTCAGCTTTGGTCCGAGCGGCAACGGTCAGCCCGGCACGCTGTGGTATATCTGGGCCGTCGCCGGCGTTCTGTACGGCGCGATCGTTGCATTTAAAAACGTTTTTGTCCGCAAAGGCGGCAAGAGATAGGAGCTTATATGGAACAGCATATAATTGAAATATCACATCTGAATAAAAGCTTCGGCAGCATAAAGGCCGTAAGCGATCTTTCGTTTCATGTGCGGCGCGGCGAGCTTTTCGCCTTTCTCGGCGTCAACGGAGCCGGAAAGAGCACGACCATATCCATCATGTGCGGCCAACTCAAGGCCGACAGCGGCAGCGTCATCATAAGCGGCCACGATGCCGACCGCGACATTGCGCAGATAACGCGCAAGCTCGGCGTCGTGTTCCAGAGCAGCGTGCTCGATAAGCCGCTGTCGGTGCGCGATAATCTTGAAAGCCGCGCCGCGCTTTACGGCATAACGGGAACGGAGTTTGAAACAAGACTCGGTGAGCTGTGCGAGCTTCTTGATCTTTCCGAACTTCTTGACCGCAGCGTCGGCAAGCTCTCCGGCGGTCAGCGCCGCAGGATAGACATTGCCCGCGCCCTGCTGCACAGGCCTGATATCCTCATTCTCGACGAGCCGACCACCGGTCTCGATCCGCAGACGCGCAGGCTTTTGTGGAGCGTTGTGCGCTCGCTGCGCGAGAAAGAGAACATGACCGTTTTTCTCACGACGCACTATATGGAGGAGGCCGCCGACGCGGACTATGTCGTTATTCTCGACAGCGGCCGCATAGCCGCCGAGGGCACGCCCCTTGCTCTTAAAAACGCCTACACCGGCGACTACATAACCTTTTACGGCGCACAGCCCGAGGCGCTGAGCGCGCTGGGGCTCAAATACGAGGCTCTGCGCGATGCGTACAGAGTATCCGTTGCAAACACCGCCCAGGCTACAAAGCTTATAACGGAGCATCCCGAGCTTTTCGTCGATTACGAGATAACCAAGGGCAAAATGGACGATGTTTTCCTCGCCGTGACCGGCAAGGCTCTTTCGGGAGGTGGCGATTCATGAAAACGCTTTTAATTCTCACAAAGCGAAACTCAAAGCTCTTTTTCAAGGACAAGGGCATGTTCTTTTCCTCGCTGATTACTCCGGCGATACTGCTGGTTTTGTATGTAACGTTTTTGTCCAACGTCTATCGCGACAGCTTTTTATCCGCACTGCCCGATGGCTTTACGCTTTCCGAGAGCATCATCGACGGCGTTGTCGGCGGCCAGCTTGCCTCGTCGCTGCTGGCAGTCTGCTGCGTGACTATCGCGTTCTGTTCAAACCTTCTGATGATCCAGGATAAGGTCACGGGCTCTGTTCGCGACCTCACCGTCACGCCGGTAAAGCGCAGCGTGCTTGCAATGGGCTACTTTGCCTCGTCCGCGCTCGTCACTCTCATCGTGTGCCTTGTCACCTGCGGCATATGCTTTGCATATCTCGCCGCTATCGGCGGATGGTTTTTAAGCGGCGGCGATATTGCGCTTATTCTTCTGGATGTTTTCCTGCTTACGCTGTTCGGCACTGCACTTTCATCCTGCCTGCACTATTTTCTCACGACTCAGGGGCAGCTTTCGGCCGTCGGAACGCTTGTAAGCGCAGGCTACGGCTTTGTATGCGGCGCATATATGCCCATGTCGAACTTCCCCGTCGGGCTTCAGAAGGCGCTTTCGTTCCTCCCCGGCACCTACGGCACGAGCCTGCTGCACAACCACTGGATGCGCGGCGCGCTCGACGAAATGGGCAGCAGCGGCGTACCCTCGCAGGTGATCTGCGCGATACGCGACGGCATCGACTGCAACATTTATTTTTCCGGCGAGGCCGTCTCCGAGCCTGCAATGTTTCTGATCGTTGCCGGTTCGGTGCTTGTCGTAACTGCAATTTACATCCTCATAAACGCACTGTGCCGCCCGAGATACGGAGACAGATGACAAGCAAGAAATAAACGCACTTAACGCCTTAACGCACTGAAAAAAGGAGATAGAAACATGCTCGATATCAAAGGACTTACAAAATGCTACGGCGAGAAAAAGGCTGTCGATGACCTCAGCCTGCATATTGCCCCCGGAACGATCTACGGCTTTATAGGCCATAACGGTGCCGGTAAGACAACAACGCTCAAATCCGTTGTCGGCATCCTCGATTTTGACGAGGGCGAGATACGCATTAACGGCGTTTCCGTCAAGAATGATCCCATCGCGTGCAAGAAGGTACTTGCCTATATTCCCGATAACCCCGATCTGTACGAATACATGACGGGCATAAAGTACTTAAACTTCATTGCCGATATTTTCGGCGTAAGCCCCGAGGACAGAAAGGCGCGCATCGAAAAATACGCAGACCTTTTTGAGCTGACAAAGGTTCTGGCTCAGCCCATTTCCGCTTACTCGCACGGCATGAAGCAGAAGCTTGCCATCATTTCGGCATGGATACACGCGCCCAAGCTCATCATCATGGATGAGCCGTTTGTCGGCCTTGACCCGAAGGCCGCGCACATTCTCAAGGGCATGATGCGCGAGCTGTGCGACGAGGGCGGCGCGATATTCTTCTCGACCCACGTTCTTGAGGTCGCCGAAAAGCTCTGCGATCAGGTCGCCATCATAAAGGGCGGCAAGCTCATCCGTTCTGGCACGATGAGCGAGGTCAAGGGCGATGACAGTCTGGAGGAAGTATTCCTTGAGCTGGAGGATGAGTCATGCTGAAAATTCTTCTGAAAAAGCAGCTTTACGAGCTTAACAGCAGCTTTTTCTACGACCGCAAAAAGGGCAAGGCGCGCGCGAAATCGACGAGCATCCTGTTCATCGTTCTGTACGCGCTGCTGATGATCGTCGTCATAGGCGGCATGTTCGCTGCGATGTCTTTCATGCTGTGCAAGCCCTTTGTCGGTCTGGGACTTGACTGGCTGTATTTTGACATGATGACGCTTATGGCGCTGTTTCTCGGCGTTTTCGGCGGCGTTTTCAACACATATTCAAGCCTTTACAAGGCCAAGGACAACGACCTTATGCTCTCGCTGCCCGTGCCGACGAAGTACATTCTTCTGTCGCGCCTTATGGGCGTGTACCTAATGGGGTTAATGTTCAGCGCCGTTGTCATGCTTCCGGCGATCATTGTTTATTTCATCGTCGCAAAGCCCGCATTCGCCGGAGTTTTCGGCAGCATCCTGCTTACGATCCTTGTGAGCGTTTTCGTTTTCATTCTCTCCTGCCTGCTCGGCTGGGTGGTCGCGAGGGTAAGCGTTCATCTCAAAAGCAAGTCGCTCATCGTCGTTATCATCTCGCTTGTTTTCTTCGGTCTTTACTACTTTGTGTGCTTTAACGCCTATGATCTTATCGAGGAGCTTATCCTGAACGCCGTGACCGTCGGCGAAAAGCTCATGAACTCGGCATATGTTCTGTATATCATCGGCGACTGCGGCGCAGGCGGCTGGCTGTCGATGCTGTACACAACGCTTGCCGTTGCCGTGCTGTTTATCCTCACCTATCGCATTCTCGCGCGCAGCTTTATCAAGATCGCAACGACCTCCGACAAGGTTGCAAAGCGCGAATACCGCTCGCAGACGGCAAAAATGCGCAGCACATCCTCCGCGCTTCTGCACCGCGAGCTTTCCCACCTGCTCTCAAGCCCGACATACATGCTCAACTGTGCCCTCGCCACTCCGATTCTCCTCATTGCCGGTGTGTTTTTGCTCATAAAGGGCGCGGACATTGTATCGATGTTTGAAATGTTCGCTCTTCCCGACGGCTTTTTCACCGCCCTGCTTGCATTCGGCGTGTGCGTCCTCGGCGCAATGAACGACCTTACCGCGCCCTCCGTTTCGCTTGAGGGCAAGGGACTTTGGATAGCGCAGTCGCTGCCTGTGCAGCCCAAGGCTGTCCTCCACGCAAAGCTCAGGCTGCACATGCTTTTTACGGTCATCCCCGAGCTGTTTTGCAGCGCATGCATCTGCATCGTGTTCCGCCCCGACTTTGTCTCCGGCCTGCTGTGCGTCATTCTGCCGCCGGTGTTCACGCTGTTTGTCGCCGCGTTCGGTCTGATAATAAACCTCAAAAAGCCCAACCTCAACTGGCAGACCGAAGCCATTGCCGTCAAGCAGAGCATAGGCGTTCTCATCGCAATGTTCGGCGGCTGGGTGATCGCGGCAGCCCTCGGCATTGCCTACTACCTGCTGTACGCGGTTATCGGCTCGACGGTGTTTTTGTGCATCGCAGTCGTGCTGCTTGCGCTTTTATCCGCGCTGGAGCTTAAGTGGATAAACACACGCGGCAGCGAGATATTCAGGTATCTGTGATGAAGGATATTTTAAACAAGCTGCTCATCATAGCAAGCGTAGGTCTTGCCGTAGCAGGCGTTATATTCCTCGTCATAGCGTTCACCGGAAAATTCGACGGCACATGGCCGCTTGCCGCTTCGCTTGCATGCATAGTGCTTTCAAACCTCTTTAACATCATCCGCCTCAGGCAGGGTAAATGAAAAAAATTCCGCATCTTTCGATGCGGAATTTTTACTAATTTACGATTTACAGGCCGTATTCCTCGGCGAGCTTTTTGAATGCCGGGAGCGAATTTTCGGCCGTCTTTTCGGACACGCAGTAGGCAAGTCGGGCATAGCCGGCAACGCCGAAGCTGTCAGACGGCACAAGCAGTATCTCGAACTTTTTGGCCTTTTCGCAAAATTCCCCGGCACTGTCGCCCTTGGGCGCTTTTACAAACAGATAAAACGCGCCGTCCGGCTTTACGCAGTCAAAACCCATGCCGGAAAGGGCATCATACAGCGTGTCGCGGTTTTTGGCATAGCTCGTGATATCAGGCCGGACATCCGCGCACTGCGCGAGCATGTGCTGCATAAGGCTCGGCGCGCAGACATAGCCCAGCGCTCTGCCGGCTCCGCACACGGCTGCGAAAACCTCCGCGCTGTCCTTGACGCAGGGCGGCACCATTATATAGCCGAGGCGCTCGCCCGGCAGCGACAGGGACTTCGAGTAGGAATAGCAGACGATCGTGTTGGGGTAAATGTTCGGCACGAACGGAACGGTCACGTCGCCGTAAACAAGCTCGCGGTAAGGCTCGTCGGCAATGAGGTAAATGCTTTTTCCCTTTTCCTCCTGCGCGGCCTGAAGGATCTTGGACATGACCCTGAGCGTCTGCTCGCTGAGTATCGCACCCGAGGGATTGTTCGGCGAGTTTATGATGACCGCCGCAACGCCCTGCTCGACAGCGTTTTCAAACGCCGCCATGAACGGCTGCATATCGTCGCCTGCCGGCGGAACTATCAGAATCTCCGCTCCGGCATTTTCGGCAAACACCTTGTATTCGGGGAAAAACGGTGCGAGCACCGCGACCTTCTCGCCCTCGGACACCAGCGCCGACAGGACTATCGACAGCGACGAGGAAGCACCGGAGGTCAGGTAAATGCTCTCGGCCGGTATATCATATCCGGCTCTTTTGCTCTCCTGCGCTGCGGCGGCCTTGCGCGCCGCCATTGCGCCGGGGGCTGCCGTGTATCCGTGCAGAGCGAGGCTCTCCTCATTTTGGAGAAGCTCTATAAGCGTATTTTTCACCTTTTCGGGCGTCGGAACATTGGGATTTCCTATGCTGAAATCAAAAACATTTTCGCTGCCTATCTCGCTGCGGCGCGCGTCGCCGTAGGCTGCGATGGCGCGTATTGCCGAATCGCTTTTGCCGAGTGCAAGCATTTTCTTCGCTATCATGGTGCTGCTCCTTTCCGATTTATCGTGTGTGTTGTTTTATCTGAGGTCTGCCAGCTCGTATATGAGTCTCTCGGTCTTATCCCAGCCGATGCAGGCGTCGGTGATGCTCTTGCCATAAACTCCGCCGTCGGGCTTCTGGTTGCCGTCCTCGATGTAGGACTCGATCATAAGGCCCTTGACCAGATGCAGGATATCGTCCGAGTGGCGCGTGCTGTGCAGAATTTCCTTTGCAATGCGCGGCTGCTCATCCCACTGCTTGCCGGAGTTGGAGTGGTTGGTGTCGATGACGACCGCCGGGTTTTTAAGTCCGCTTTTTGCGTAAAGCTCGCACAGTATCTTAATATCCTCGTAGTGATAGTTGGGTATGGTTCTTCCGTATTTATTTGACGAGCCGCGCAGAATTGCGTGTGCAAGCGGATTACCCTTGCTCTGCACCTCCCAGTTGGAGTAAACGAAGGTGTGCGGATGCTGGGCGGCGGTGATGGAGTTCATCATAACGGAAAGATCGCCGCTGGTGGGGTTTTTCATGCCTACCGGCAGATCAAGGCCGCTGGCCGTGAGCCTGTGCAGCTGGTTTTCAACCGATCTTGCGCCGACCGCAACGTAGGAGAGCATGTCCGAAAGATAGTGGTGGTTTTCGGGATACAGCATCTCGTCTGCGCAGGAAAAGCCGGTTTCGGCAAGCACCTTCATGTGCATCTTGCGTATCGCGATAAGGCCGCGCAGCATATCCGGCGAGCTGTTCGGGTCGGGCTGATGGAGCATGCCCTTGTATCCGTCGCCGGTGGTGCGGGGCTTATTGGTGTAAACGCGCGGAACGATGAGTATCTTATCAGCAACCTTCTCCTGAACCGTGCGCAGACGCGAGATGTAATCGAGCACCGAGTCCTCGCGATCGGCAGAGCACGGGCCTATGACAAGCAGCAGTCTGTCATCCTCGCCGGTGAATATTTTCCTGAGCGCCACATCGGTGATCTTTTTTCTCTCGGCAAGCTCGGGGGTTATCGGGTACATTTCCTTTATCGCCTGCGGCGTAGGCATTTTTCTTTTGAATTCCATGTTCATGACTCATCATCCTCTTTTTTAACATCAAAGTATTTTCTGCGCTCTGTCGAAAGGCGCATCATACGGCGTATGGTTTCGCGGTCGCCGTTAGCTATGCTGTTTCGCAGAAGCTCGAACTTTTCGGAGAAAAGATCCATCTGGCGAACAAGCTCGTCACGGTTGAGCAAAAACAGCTCGCTCCACATTTCATCGTTTATTTTTGCAATGCGCGTAAGGTCGCGGAACGAGTCGCCCGTGTAATCGACAAGGTGGTGCGAATCCTTGCACACCATAAGCGAAACTGCAATGCAGTGCGCAAGCTGCGAGAGAAAGCCTATCATCTCGTCGTGCTTTTCGGGCGTAAGCTCGGCTATCATGCGAAAGCCCATTATTCTGCCAAGCTCCTTGCAGGTTTCGATAGCTTCGGGCGTATTCTTATCCGTGGGCGTTACGATGTAGTTTGCGCCCTCGAATATCTCCATGCGCGCGTTTTCAACGCCGCTGCACTCGCGGCCGGCCATGGGGTGCGCGCCGATAAACTCAAGGTCAGGCCGCAGCATGTCCTGAATTTTATAGACTATGCTGCATTTTACGCCGGTAACGTCGCTTATAAGCGCATTGGGCTTAATGTACTGCTGATATTTTTCTATCCACTCGACGAACGCATGCGGATACATTGCGAAAATCAGCAGGTCAAACTGCCCGATATATTCGGGGTCTATCTCGGCTCTGCCGTGCTTTATTATCCCCTCGCGCAGGGCATAGTCTATCGTCTCCTGCCGCCGTGCGACGGCGCCGACCTCAAAGCCGTGCGAGGTGAGCGACTCGGCGTAGCTGCCGCCCATAAGGCCAAGGCCGAGTATAAGTATTTTTGTGTTTTTATCAAGCTTCATATTCTGCCTCCAAACCGAGGGAACTGAGTGCGTCAAAGTAATTCGGATAGCTCTTGCGCACCGCCTGAGCACCGTCAATAACGCCGCCTGTTATACTGCACAGTATCGTCAGCGCCATGACTATGCGGTGGTCGTTGTGCGACGAAAGCTCCCTGTCCGGCGCGCTTATCTTCCCCGGCTTTATCGTAACGCTGTTTTCGTGCAGCTCGGTCTTGATGCCGAAGGCTTCAAGCTCCTGCGCCATGACGGCGGCCCGGTCGCTCTCCTTTATCCGCAGCCTGCGCGTTCCGGTAAAGCGCGCTCCGTTGCCAAGTGCCGCTGCCAGCGCAAACAGCACCGGGCCGAGGTCGGGGCAATTTGAAATGTCAAGCTCCGCGCCGGGCTGTGTAAGCTCCCGGAAATACTCAAGGCACACTCTGTCGCCCTGTATGCTGTTTTCGTTCAGACCGTTCACATTAACTTTGCCGCCGATGAGGTTAAACGCCTCGAGCGCCGCGGCATTTGACCAGTCGCCCTCAACGGTCTTATCTCCGGCAGCATACCGCTGTCCTCCGGGAATGGCAAAGGTGTTTTTCTCATGCTCTGCGATTTTTATGCCGAACGAGCCGAGCGCCGCGGCGGTAATGTCTATATACGCTCTGCTCTCGACCGGCGGAAGGATCTTTATCACGCTGTCGCCGCTAAGCAGCGGAAGCGCAAACAAAAGTCCCGTTATGAACTGGCTGCTGACATCGCCGCGCAGAACATGCTCACCTGCCGTGAGCGCGCCGGAAAATTCGATCCCACCGCTGTCTTTTTTAATTTCGATGCCCTTGCCGCCGAGAAGCTGCTCGTATATTCCGATTCCTCGCTCAAGCAGTCTGGGCGTACCCTCGAACCGCACTCTGCCGCCGGTGAGCGCAGGCGGTATCATAAAGCGCAGCGTGCTTCCGCTTTCGCGGCAGCGCAGCACCGCGCCCTCGGGTGTTTTTCCCGTTTTGCCGCATATTTTAACCGTGTCACCGATCTTTTCGTATTTTGCGCCGAGCGCGGCGATGCAGTCGAGCGTTGCGAGCATATCCTCGCTTTCGGAAATACCTCGTATCGTGCTCTCGCCCTCGGCGAGGGCAGCACATATCATCAGGCGATGCGCATAGCTTTTCGACGGCGGCGCGCATATCTCGCCGGCAAGGCGCGACGGACTTATTTTAACCTTCATTTTTCTCTCCGATGTAGTAGATGAGGAAGTCCACTGCCTCGTTATAGCCGTCAAGCCCGTGTCCGCAGATGGTCTTGACCGCAGCATCGCGGATGTAGCTCACCCGGCGGAACGCCTCGCGCTCGGACACCTCGGAGATGTGCACCTCCACCGTCGGTATGCCGACGCCCTTCGCCGCGTCCGCTATCGCGACCGAGGTGTGCGTATATGCGGCCGGATTAAAAACGATGCCGTCAATGCCGTCAAAATACGCCTTCTGTATCGCGTCAACGAGGTCGCCCTCGTGGTTTGACTGATAAAACTCGACCGTGACGCCCTTTTCCTCGGCGTGCTCGCTTATCAGCTTCAGCAGATCCTTATAGCTTTGTCTGCCGTATATCTCCGGCTCTCTTATGCCGAGAATGTTTATATTCGGCCCGTTGAGTACGAGTATTTTCATTCTCCCAGCTCCTTTAATATTGCGTCGGCCTCCGCCTCGGGCGTGGTGTTCGCGTCGATGCGGATCTCTGCTGCCGCCGTGTAGATATCGTATCTCTCTGCATAGAGCTTCTCAAGCGCGCTGCGGCGCGAGGCAAGCGGTCTGTCGTCGGTCGCGATGAGATTTTCCGGCGCGCGATCCAAAAATACGATCGTTCCGTTCTGCTTGAGTGCTCTCACGTTTTCCGGATCGAGCACCGCGCCGCCGCCGGTCGCGATGACCTTGCCGCCGGTCTCGGCAAGCTCGGCGATCGTCTCTTTTTCAATGCGTCTGAACTCAGGCTCGCCGAATTTGGCGAAGAAATCGGAAATGGACATGCCGATTTTTTTGATAATGTATTCATCAGTGTCGGCAAGCTCCTTGCCGCTTTTTTCGGCCAGGATCTTACCCACGGTGGTCTTGCCGCTCGAGGGCATACCGACGAGGACAATATTCTGCTTTGCGCTTTTAACGCTGTCAAACGCACTTTTTATAAGGCTCTCGTCAAGCTCGATGCTCTGAAACACAGCCGAGGCGTAAACCGCCTGAGCCGAGAGCATGTACAGGCCGCCCTCTGCCGGAATGCCTCGCTCCTGCGCATCGAGTATAAGATTTGTGCGCAGGGGATTGTATATCGCGTCGAGCACGCCCTCAAGCTTCGGGAACGATGAAATGTCTATCGGTCTGCCCCCGACCTTCGGGAACATGCCGGCAGGCGTTGCGTTTATGATGATCTGCGCGTCGCTGTGCTCCTGCGCGGCCTGCTCATATGTTATGCTGCCGCCCTTTCCGCTGCGCGAAACGTAGTCAACGCTCTTTGCGCCCATGAACTCCGCCAGAGCGTGCGCCGTTTTCGATGCGCCGCCGGTGCCGAGGATGAGCACCTTTTTGCCCTTCATGTCAACGCCTGCATGCTTTGCAAGCGCCAGCATGCCGGGAAAATCGGTGTTGTCGCCGTAAAGCTTGCCGCTGCGGTTTACGACGGTGTTCACCGCGCCGATGCGCTTTGCCGTTTCGGATATCTCGTCAAGATACGGGATAACGTCCTGCTTGTAGGGTATCGTAACGTTTATCGCGTTAAACTCGCGCTTTGTCATAAACTCGCCCAGCTCGTCCGGTCTAAGCTCATGCAGCTCGTATTCATAGTCTGCTATCTGCGCGTGAATTTCGCACGAATAGCTGTGCGTCAGATGCTCGCCGATAAGTCCGTATTTCACCTGTCATCTACTCCTTTCGTCAGCACATCCGTGCCGTACCGCAGGCTGAGCATATCCGCAACGCACAGCGCCGCAACGCTGTCGAGCACCGGGCATATCCTGCGGATTATCGCAGGGTCATGCCGTCCGTGGATGCTCAGCTGAGTATTTTCGTTTTTTATAAAGTCAACCGTGTCCTGCTGCTGCGCAATGGACGGCGTGGGCTTTACTGCACAGCGGAAGACGATCGGCATGCCGTTTGTTATGCCGCCGTTGACGCCGCCGTTATTGTTCGTCGTTGTGACTATCCTGCCGCCGGATACTCTCAGTGGGTCATTGCACTCGCTGCCCTTCATATCCGCAGCGGCAAAGCCTGCGCCGAACTCAACGCCCTTGACGCCGCCGAGGCTGAACGCCGCGTGGGAGATAACGCTCTCAACGCTGTCAAACCACGGCTCGCCGACTCCTGCCGGTGTGCCGCATATAACGGTTTCCGTAACGCCGCCGACGCTGTCGGCTTCTTCGCGCGCTTTCAAAATGCGCTGCGCCATTTCCTCGCCGCGGGCATCGTCGAGCACGGGGAAGCTTTTTGCATTGAGCGATTTTATATCGCTTTCAAGGTTGCCGAGCTTTCTGTCCGAAACGCCGGCGCACTTTGCGATGTGCGTTGCAAGGCTCACGCCTATCCCCTCAAGTGCCGGGATGATAACGCCGCCTGCCGCAACGAGCGCCGCGGTTATCCTGCCGGAAAAATGTCCGCCGCCGCGATAGTCCTCAAAGCCGTGATACTTGCAGTAGGCCGAAAAATCGGCATGCGCCGGACGCGCCGGGCCGTAGTTATAGTCGCGGCTTCTGGTGTTCTCGTTTGGGATGACTATGGTCAGCGGAGTGCCGGTCGTTCTGCCGCCAAACACGCCGCTTATGATCTTAAACTCGTCCTTTTCCTGCCGGGGCGTATCCAGCGCCGAGGACGGTCGGCGGCGCGTGAGCTGCCGCGCGATGAAATCCTCATCGACCTTTATTCCCGGCGCAAGTCCGTCTATCACGCATCCGACCGCCGCACCGTGGCTTTCGCCGAATATCGTCAGGCAAACGCTCTGACCGAAGCTGTTTTTCATCTTTAGCCCTCCAAACGCGAGAGTATCTCGTCGGCGCTCATGCGGCAAAGGCGGAACGATCCGATCTCGTCAACGATCACCGCCGCAATGCCGTCGGATGCCATTTTCTTATCGTGCTTCAAAAACGGCATAAGCTCCTCGGCGCTCTGCCCGATCTTTGAAGGCAGGCCGTATTTTTCAAGCACCGACTTTATCCGCGCCGCGGCATTATCTCCGCTCATCGGGATCATGCCGAGCGCAACGCACTCGCCGTGCAGGAGCTTGCCTGCATTGAAGCTCTCGACCGCGTGGCCGATCGTGTGGCCGAAGTTTAGCACCTTTCGCAGTCCCGTCTCGCGCGGATCCTGCTCAACAACGTTCTTTTTTATCATCAGCGCACGGTAAATGATCTGCGGAAGATCGGCCGTGAGGTCTGCGCTGTTTTCGATAAGCTCAAACAGCTCGGCGTCGTTCGTCGCCGCCATTTTTATCGCCTCGGCAAGGCCGGCCATGAGCTGGCGGCGCGACAGCGTTTCGAGCACCTCGGGGTCTATGATGACCCTTTTGGGCTGGTAAAACGCGCCGACGATGTTCTTTACGCCCCCGAAGTCTATCGCCGTTTTGCCGCCGATGGAGGAATCGACCTGCGACAGAAGCGTTGTCGGAATATTATAAAAATCCACGCCGCGCATGTAGCAGGATGCTGCAAAGCCGCTCAGGTCGCCTACGACGCCGCCGCCGACGGCAGCAACGCAGTCGACTCTTGTAAACGACTTATCGAGCATCTCGGACAAAAGGTGCCGGAGTTCGTCAAAGCACTTGCTCTGCTCGCCCTGCGGTATGGTTACGATCGCCGCCTCGCTGCACTGCGCGGCAACGGTCTCGGCGTACTGCGCCGGAACTCCGCTGTCGGTGACGACGAGCACACGGCGGTTGAGGTTTAAAAGCTCACCGGCATTTTTAATTGCGCCCGGCTCGAGCACGATGTCATAATTCCATGTATCGGTCTTTACGGGGACGATCATATCTGTCACTCTCCGATTTTAAGATTTGAGTAGTAGGTTCCGACGAGCTTGAGCTTTGCGCAGATAGCCGACAGCTCGCGGAGCATATCCTGTCCGTTTTCGTTGTTTATGTTTCCCTCGGCCTCGATGTAGAAGAAGTAGTTCCACTGCAGGTCCTTCATCGGGCGCGAGCGCAGGTTGCGCATATTAAAGCCGTGCGAGCCGAT
>OLXG01000398.1_pt1 | contig 17571 bp, 17 predicted proteins | sample 1673861 | NCBI WGS metagenome assembly OLXG01 (sample SAMEA103958130, study PRJEB25191) | human gut metagenome | biome: human-associated habitat [ENVO:00009003]; feature: intestine environment [ENVO:2100002]; material: feces | place: Germany | collected 2013/2015
TACGGCTATTGGGATGAAGATGACTTTCCTCTGAAACCAGGCAACAATTTCCCTGCCAACCTGAAGTGGATGTACCATCGGCTGCTGACCCTGACCGCTAAGACGGGCTATCGCTTCGATAAGGAGGAGCTGCCGCGTGTCACGGTAACAGGTCTTAACAGGCCCTGTGATAGCATAACTGTCAAATATAAGGATGAGACAACGATTCAGGTATATCTCGACGCCTATCCCTCCGAGGTGATTCAATACGCCTACGGCACCGTCTCCGGACTGAAGGTGGGAAAAAAGGCCAGCCAAGTGAAGGTCAAGCAGGACGATACCATCAACGCCACCATCTACGGAAAATATGAGTTCACCGATGTGGAGGTTTTGAAATATACAAGCGATGGTAAGACCTTCGTGAAGACCCTTACGTCAAGCGACATCATTGAAGACGGGTTTACCTATAAGGTTAAGCTGCTTGGCCGGGGAAAGGGCGATAAGACCTTCGTGAACCTCCCGGTGGATCCCCTTCACTCACAGGGCGACCGTAATTTCTACACGACGCTTCGACTGCGGATGAACAACGACGACCCCTACAGCCCGTCTGTCCAATCTGAGCCTTGTATAAAGTATAACAACAAGTACTACTTTACATCACATCCGCTCACCCCGGAGCCGAGTACGACCGTGTATAACTCCCTGCTGATCAACGTCCAACCAGTTCCTTGGGCAAACGCACGAGTCCCCTCCGCACCGGAGCGACTTATGGGGCTGCCGGACGGTGTTCGCCTGCAGAAGCGCGGCTTTGAATGGTATAGAAAGAATGCAGACGGCAGCGCCAGTATGCGGCTGAAACAGGGAGATAAATTCCAGCTGGGACAGACCTATTACTGCTGGCTCCGCCTCGATGTTGACCTTGGCTATCAGATCAGCGCTAATGCCAACGTCTCTGTCAACGGCAAAAAGGCAGACTATGTTCCTGGGGCTATGGTCATCACGGTCGAATTTACGACGCAGGGTGGTGTCTGGGGTGACCTAAACGGTGACAACAGGTGTAATATCATGGATGTTCAGGCGCTGTATGCATATCTGACAGATCCCAGCCAGTCTCCCACGGCGGGTGCAAACGCCTGTGACCTGAACGATGATGGCAGCGTGGACGTGTATGATCTGCAGTTTCTGTACGAGGTGGCGACCGGCCTCGCCACGCCGCCTACCCTGTAACGGGCAAAGAGCCTTGCGGCGTGCGACCCGCGGTTACAGGCAGCGGAGGGTGCTTTCCATACGCTCCAGTAAGCTGCTTTGTCAGTGCCGGGGTGCTTTCCATACGCCCGCCGCAAGACTTTTGCAGGATGACGCGGAGGCGGCAGCCGCCGCCTCCGCAGTCCCCGGATGCAGGAAATATGTGAAGGGCGAGGACAGGAAAATGGGCTTTTCCCGCCCCCGCGAAAGGGTGAGACGCTAACATGAAAAAAAGAATCGTTTTGTGCCTGTTGGTGCTGGCGCTTTTGTCGGTGACAGGATGTACGCAGAAAAAGGACGCGGAACCGCTGACCGTAACGCTGTGGCATGTCTATGGCGGCGAGGTGGATTCTCCGCTGAACGGCCTGATCAAGCGGTTTAACAGCACGGTGGGCGCGAAGCAGAACATCCGCGTGAAGGTGGAACTGGTCAGCAACAGCGGCAGCATCCATAAAAGCGTGCTGGCCGCCGCCAACAGCGACCCGGGCGCGCCGTCGCTGCCGGATATGTTCGTATCCTATCCCAAGACGGTGCTGGCCCTTCCGGAGCAGGACATTCTGGTGGACTACCGGGACTATTTCAGTGAGGAAGAACTGGCAGCGTTTATCCCCGCCTTTCGTGAGGAGGGGATGATCGGCGGACGGCAGGCGATCCTGCCCCTTGCCAAATCCACGGAGGTGCTGTTTGTCAACCGGACGCTATTCGACCGGTGGGCAGCCCAGTCCGGCGCAAGCTATGACGATCTTGCGACATGGGAGGGCGTTTACGCGCTGGCAGAGCAATACGCCGCGGATACCGGCAAATGCTTCTTTGTCCACGATTACCACTTCAACTACTTTCAGGTGGGCGTGGAATCGCTGGGCGAGGACTTTTTCCGGGATGACGGCGTCAGGTTCGGCCCCGGGTTCGAGCGGGCCTGGGAGCCGTATGCCCGGGCGGGGCTGACGGGCGGCCTGTGGCTGCACGATGGGTATGCCACGGAACCGCTTCGCACCGGAGATGTGGTGGTATCTGTGGCATCCTCGGCCAGCGTGCTCTACTATTCCGACACGGTGACGTATCCCGACAACACCTCGGAAAAGGTGACGATCACCTCCATGCCCTGCCCGGTGTTTGAAGGGGGCGAGAAGCTGGTGATGCAGCGCGGTGTGGGAATGTGCACCGTGAAGTCCACCCCGGAACGGGAGAGGGCGTGTATTACATTCCTGAAATGGCTGACTGAGCCGGCATGCAATGTGGAATTCGTGACCAGCCTGGGCTATATGCCGGTGACGCAGGAGGCATTTGAGAACTATCTGCCCGGCGCCGTGGAAAAACTGAGCGACCCGATGTATGTGTCGCTGTACGAGACATATCTGCAAACGCAGGAGGCATATACCTTCTACTACCCGCCCCAGATGGAAAATTATCTGGATCTGGAGACGCGGTTTGAAAATCTGGCGCGGCTGAAGCTGACGGCGGGCCGGACACAGTATCTGGAGGGCGGCAATACGCCGGACGCCCTGATCTGGGAGACTTTGGACAGTTTTAAGCTGGATTACGGCACATGAAAGAGGAAAGCACATGCGATCAATTCGGAATGCGATTCACAATCCATATGCAGCCAGCCACAGTATGGGTGTGCGGCTGCTGCTGTATTGGTTCACAATGGCGCTGCTGCTGGTGGCGGCCATCCTGTCGATCCTGATGGCTATGGGTGTGCTGTCCCACCCTGCGCGGCAGCTGGCCAGCGCCCTGGACATTCAGCAGAGAAATACATATGCAGCATTGGATGCGCAGATGGATGAGCTGACGGGGCATGGTGTGGCCATGTCGGAAAAGCTGGGCCGGGAGCTGGATGCTTTTCTCGCGGCCAAGGGCATTCCTTTTGACGCGCTCAACGACGATCCGAAAACCATCGCGGAATTGGAAAAGAGACTGTACACGCCGCTGAGCACTACGCTGAGCGCCGCCTCGTGCAGCGGAATCTTCTTCTGCCTGAACGTGACCGCCAACACGGCGCTGCCCAATGCGGACGCGCTCAGGGCGGGACTGTATCTGCGCTATTCCGGGCTTCAGCCCACGGTGGCGTCGGAGCAGGATGTGATCTGCTTCCGCGGCGCGGCGGAGGCGGCGCGGGGATTACAGATTCAGATGCATAACCGCTGGAATCCGGAACTGAATACCGCGCTGATTCCCGGCAGTAATAAGGTTGCCACCAGTCAGGTTGAGCGTCTGGCAGAGGGCAGCCTGTGGACAAAACGCACAGAGCTGCTGGATACATGGGAGCATGTGATGCTGCTGTGCGTACCGATTCTGGACGGCAGCGGCACTGTGCGTGGGCTTTGCGGTATGGAGATCAGCGACCTCTATTTCAGCCTTTCCCACGACACTGTGTCCAGCAGCTATGGCAATATGCTGACCCTGCTGGCGCCGATTGACGGCGACACTCTCAATCTGTCGGGGACTATGCTGGGCGCTACCAACGGCTCGCGCCTGACGGCCGAGGGTACGCTGCACATCAAGCCGGGGAAATACTATACCATCTATACCGATGGCAAGGAGTCCTATCTGGGGCGGCACCGGCTGTTGGATGCCGTTACCTCGGACGGCATTCCCCTTGCCGCGGTGACGCTTGTAACGGCCAACACCTTCCGCAGCTATGAGCGCGGGTCACAGTTCGCGTGGTTTTTGGGTTCGGTGCTCTTTTTGCTGGCGATGCTGGTTGCGGCAACCGTGCTGTCCCGCCGCTTTGTCAAACCAATCAATGAAAGTCTTGCGGCGGTCAGGGACAATCCAACAGAGGTGGTGGCATCCGGTATTTCGGAGATTGACGAGCTGCTGACCATGATCCGGGAGCGGCCGGTGGGTGCGCTGCCACCTGATGTGGAGGCGCGGCTGCGCGGCTTCACGGAGAGAGCAAATACGCTGACTGGTACGGAACGCACCATCCTGCAATACTATATGGATGGTTATACCGTCAAGGATATTCCCGAGTTGGCACGCATCAGCGCCAGCACCGTAAAGACTCATAACCGCAATCTGTACCGAAAGCTGGGGGTGGATTCGTTCGATGAGCTGAAGGTATATATTGAGCTGTTTGCCAGCTGCGGCCGCAGCGGTGAGCTGCTGAACAGATCATAAAGATGATGAACAGAGTGCACAAACCGATGCGATTCGGATTGTGCACTCTGTCTACGCCTAAGGGTGATTTTGGCGGTTGCAGGTAAAATTCACCCTTAGGGTAATAGACATTTTAAGTAAAAATTGCTAAAAAGTATATATACCTGTATATATACTTCGGACATAAGAACGGCAGAAAAGAAACAGCGATGTAGGCAAGGAGGGAACCGGAATGCGCCGCATCATTAAAGCGTCCATGGAGGACATATCTTCTATGGAGAGGTTTCAGTTTTCATTGCGCTGCGCTGTATGCGGCTTCCTCTGGGAGAGCCAGCCGGTGCGCTTTTCCAAGGCGGGAATGCAGCCGGAGAGCGAGGGAAAGCGCGTGATTTTCCAGGCGCTGTACCAGCGTGAACGGGAGGATGCCTTTGAGCGGGCCGCAACGGAGGCAATGGAGTATTTCAGCCTGTGCCCGATCTGCAAGCGGCTGGTTTGTGACCGCTGCTTCCTGCTGGGTGAGGACATTGATTTGTGTACGGACTGCGCGGTATTCTTGCAGGAGAGCGGCGAGCCGGTAGAGGGATCGTCCGCGAAACACGGCTGAAGCGGAGGAGCTGCCTGTGAAATGGAGGACTTGGATAGGAGGTGTACTGCTGGTCATGATGCTGTGGGGAATGATGGGCTGCGGCAGGGCGGAGGCTCCGCCGGCCGGCCAGATGGTGGACGGCCCCGGTATGATGTATACGCCGGAGGATCAGAGCCCCTTTGCGGGGTCGTGGCAGAGCCGGGACGGCAGCATTGTCATGGAGGTGGAGAACAGCGATCCGTTTGAGAGTTCCCGCATACAGGTGCTTGTGGACGGCGAACTGGATTTTGAGGCCGATATGTGGGTGTACAAAACCGGGACGGTAAAGCTGACGCAGGAGCAGAAGGGGATCCTCATGACGGGAACCTTCGAAAATCTGACATTCAGCCATACGGAAAACGCTTTCTGCATACGGTACAGCGACGGCAGCGGCCATAGATGGCTGACAAAGGACGGCGCGGAGTGCGGCGAGAAGGACGTGATCTTCTCCGATGAACCGAAAACGCCGCCGCCCGCAGCATGGAGCTGTCCTGCCTGCCTGACGGAAAACGAGGGCAATTTCTGCACCAACTGTGGTATCCGGCAGCCCTTCTGCTGCAAAAGCTGCGGCTGGCAGCCGACAAATGAGAAGATTCCTGTTTACTGTCCGGAATGCGGTCATCGCCTCAAGTGAGACGTGCCAATATAGAGAAAGATAACACAGAAATACCGAAAAACAGGAGGAAGAAATGATGAAAAGAGCGAGAAAACTTGCGGCGCTGCTTCTGGCGTTGGTGATGGCACTGACTCTGGCGGCCTGCGGCGGCAAGGGCGGCAGCAAGACAAACCCCGCTGTGGGCAAGTACATGGGCGAGGCTGTTTTGTCCTTTGACGAGTGGATACCCATGGAGGATGTTTACGATCTGGGCGAGAACTACATTGAGCTGAAAGAGGACGGTACGGGCTGCTTTATGCTGGACGGCGACCCGACGACCATCGAGTGGAAGCTGACTAAGGACGGCGCCCTGACGCTGGACAGAGACGGATCGGTCTGCAACTGCACGCTGAAGGACGGCCTGATTATGGTGAACGACTACTTCGGCTTTGATCTGCAGCTGACCTTCCGCAAGGGTGAGGGTAATATCAGCGGTACCAGCGGAAACACCGGTGCGGATGAGATGTCTCTGGATGACTTCGCCGCAGTGTACGGCGGCGACTGGCACGGCATGGCCGGTCTCACGGATGCTACCGGTGATCTTGAGGCGCTGAACGATACCGCCCACGAGATTTTGGCGCGTCTGGTCTTTGACGGCAACGGCGGCTGCCAGGTCTGGCTGGCCATGTATCTGGAGGGCGAGAACGACTTCAATTTCGCCAACACCTATGTCCGCGTGGTGCCCGATGACGATACCGGTCTGGATCTGCGGGGTGAGTTCATGGGCGGCGAGATGCAGGACGGTATCCTGTCCGTGGATGAGACCGGCGCCCTGTATGTCAGCTGCGAGGTGGATTCCGACCTGGTAGACGGTTCTATCAGCCTGCTGGCGAACCTGCGCCATCTGGACGACGAGAACTGGACGGACGAGGATTACATTCCCATGCCCGAAAGCGCGGTGGAGTACTATCGCGGCAAGACCTTTATGGAGATCGCCAATACCTATCAGATTGACACCAGTCTGATCCCCGATGACGGCAGCGGCGATGCCGCCTCTGTTCCCCCGGCTGGCGGCAGCGACAACGGTGGCCTGCCGGAGAACTATCCCTTTGAACGGACTACCACCAACTGTCAGGGTGAGTACGGCAAGTCTAATCCCGATGCCACCGGCCGGGCGGATCTGCCCACCATGCAGAAGGTGCGTCAGGAGCTGTGGGATATGAGCTCCTCCAAGTCCTCGAAATTGACCTATGACGACATCAAGGCCATGCTGGGCGGCGAGGATGGCATTCCCCATACCGGCATGGATGAGAGGAGCTGGAACAGTGAAAAGCACGCCTACGGCTGGTTCAACGGCGAAGGTGACTACTATGTGCTGTACTTCGTGGTGCGTGACGGCGACGAGTATTACACGGCCGCTACCTTCTCCAGCAGCGTGAGAGGCGACAGCTGACGAACGGTACGGAAATCAGAGAAAGGAAGGCAGAGATATGCAAGTAACGTTGAACGCGCTGCCCGCTTCGCTGGCAGAATTCCGGAACCTGTCCCTGAAAACCCCGGATGAGGTGGTGGCGGGCTTCCTGTGTGCATTGAACCTGTATGTAAAAAATCCCAACGAGGGTGTGGAGGCCATGAACCTCCTGCGGGGGCCCCGGCCCATGACTCCCTATGACAGCCAGTTCCTGCGGGATCGTCTGCGGGGCAAGGAGTATCTGCCGCTGGCGTACTTCGCCGGGGCTACTCCCCAGAACAGCTACGTTCCCACGCAGCCCTATGTGCTGAACGTACTGGCTGACCCCCGTCCGCAGGACATTGAACCGGGCTATCTGCGGGTATTTATCGCCACGCCCGGCGCGGACTCCCCCCGGCCTATCAAGCTGCGGCAGAAGCCCTCCACCGGCGAATGGTTCCTGTGGGAGTATTCCAGCCCTCTCAGCGGCATCCGCATCCCGGCCGCTCAGGATCCCTGGGCTTAAAACCATGAAGCGGCGATGGATCGCGCTGGCGCTGCTTCTGGCGCTGGCGGTGAGCCTGACGGCCTGTCAGGTGGAGTTTATCCCCCACGGGCAGCCGGAGAACAACGGCGGCACCACGATAGACACACCGCCCCTGTCCGGCGACAACAACGATGTGGCAGATCCGGTGGACGGCGTTGATCCGGTGGGGAATATGGAGCCCGATGACGACGATGATTACTGGGGCGACATAGGCTTCGGCAGATTCTCCTACTCCCATCCCGATGCTGTTTACCAGGTCAATCGGCAGTATCTGGATGGGACATGGGTCGGAACCTCGGTCGAGACGGCGGACGGGAGGATACCGCTGGAGACAGAGGGCGAGTCCTTGACGCTGACGTTCATGAGCGCCGATGGCGTGACCGACTTTATGGGCGAGGGCGTATGGAGCATGGGATGCCAGTACGACGCCACCTACTCCAACGGCGAACGTGAAACGTTGAACGAGCTGCATGTGAAGTTCCTCGGTGGCCCCATGTACCACGACTGCGGCAATCAGGACTGGTTCGCAGCGCTGGGCGGCGGCCCGAGAGGTGTTGAGTTCAACGTGACCGTGATCGACAACAACTATCTGGAACTGCGCCGCTTCGGAGAGGGCCCGCCTCAGATGTGGATCGTCTACTGCGAGCGGGCAGACGGCCTGTGGTGGAACGGCCAGTGGTGGAACGAGGATTAACAAATCATTCATAGATAGAAATTATTATAAAGAAAAGGAGAATACGTAACTATGGGACTGATTAAAGCGGCATTGGGCAGCGCAGGCGGCGTACTGGCTGACCAGTGGAAAGAGTACTTTTATTGCGAGTCACTGCCTGAGAACGTGATGGCTGTTAAGGGTCAGAAGCGCACCTCCGGCCGCAGCAGCAACACCAAGGGCAGCGACAATATCATCTCCAACGGCTCCGTCATCGCCGTGGCCGACGGCCAGTGCATGATGATCGTGGATCAGGGCCGCATCGTGGAGGTCTGCGCCGTGCCCGGCGAGTTTACCTACGATATGTCCACCGAACCCTCTCTGTTTACCGGTGAGTTTAAGGAGAGCGTCCGTGCTGTCATCGACAGCATGACCACCCGCTTCACCTTCGGTGGTGAGGCTCCCAAGGATCAGCGTGTCTATTACTTCAACACCAAGGAATTGATCGGAAACAAGTATGGCACTGCCAATCCCGTGCCCTTCCGCGTGGTGGATCAGCGGGCCGGTATCGACATTGATGTGGGCATCCGCTGCTTCGGCGAGTACAGCTATCACATCTGCAATCCCGCCCTGTTCTACACCAACGTGTGCGGCAACGTGGCGGAGGCCTACACCCGCGACAAGCTGGACAATCAGCTGAAAACCGAGCTGCTGACGGCGCTGCAGCCCGCCTTCGCCAAGATCGGCGAAAACGGCATCCGCTACTCCCAGCTGCCCGGCCACACCATGGAGCTGGCCGACGCCCTGAATGAGGTCCTCAGCAAGAAGTGGCGCGACCTGCGGGGTATCGAGATCGTTTCCTTCGGCGTATCCAGTGTGACGGCCGACGAGGAAGACGAGAAGATGCTCAAGGAGCTGCAGCGGAACGCGGCCTTCATGGATCCCACCCGCGCTGCCGCCCATCTGGTGGGCAGTCAGGGCGACGCCATGAAGATGGCGGCTTCCAACACGGCTGCCGGCCCTGCCATGGCCTTTATGGGCATGGGAATGGCCGGTCAGGCCGGCGGCATGAACGCCCAGAACCTGTTCGCCATGGGTCAGCAGCAGGCCGCCCAGCAGCCTGTACAGCAGGCCGCTCCCGCCGGCTGGACCTGCTCCTGCGGCCACGGCGGCAACACCGGCAAGTTCTGCGCCAATTGCGGCACGCCTCGCCCCTGACGGTGAAAAAGGTGATGATCGGCCTCCTTGCGCTGGCGCTGGCAGGTGTGCTGACGGTGGGCGGCGTGCGGCTCTATCGCTATCTTGTGACCGACCGGATCATGGATGGTGACGGTATGATGAACGAGTTTGCAAACGCCTTTCGGGATGGTGACACGCTGAAAAGCATACGCTGGTCGCAGAGTGCTTCGTGCTACGACGACTGTTTCCGCTTTGATTTGGAGGAGACAGACGGTGCGTATACCATCTCCGGGTGGTGCATCGACACCGAGGGCAGCCGAGAAAGGGTAGAGCGGATAGATGCGCCCCTGACGTCGGAGCAATGGGCTGAGGTGGAGACGTGCCTTCGGGAGAACTGGCATCAACCGCCCAGAGCCTTGCCAGAGGGGGTGTCTGTCCTTGACGGGACGGAGAGCTACCTCCACATCACCAGCCAGAGAGAGGACGAGATTCTCACGGCAGAATACAACGGTGAGTATGAGGACGCCCTGAGGACGCTCCTGTGGGAGCTCCTTACAGGTACCTCCGAGGAATATGCTCCGGCAGAGCAAGATTAAGCACACCGTACCCAGCCGCCCTATCAGCCTCAGGCGTAGGTGAGCCATTCTCCCGATTTCTACCCATTATGCGGCGTGAAGCGCGGTGGCAAAAGATTCTGTCCGGATTGGGCAACAACCCTGTAACAACAAATCACATTAGTCGGCAAGCACACTGCCAGCCGGCGATGTCGTTAGGAAAGGAGAACGCAATGTACGATTATTCCGATTATTACGATTATTACGATTACAGCAGTGCCCCGGCCTTTAACCCGCTTCCCACCATTATCTCGCTTGTCCTGTGCGTGTTTGTTCTGGTGTGCATGTGGATTATCTTCCGGAAGGCCGGTAAGCCCGGCTGGGCGGCCATTGTTCCCTTCTACAATCTCTATGTGCTGTTTGATATCACTTGGGGCAGCGGTATGCGCTTCCTGCTGATGCTGATCCCCCTCTATAACATCATTCTGGGTATCCAGACACAGATTCGGCTGGCCAAGGCATTCGGCAAGGGCGGTGGCTTTGCGGCGGGACTGATTTTCCTGCCCTATGTTTTCATTCCCCTGCTGGCTTTCGGCAAAGGAACGTATCAGGGCGTTCCTATCAAGGCAACCCCTTATCAGAACAATCCCTACCAGAACAACCCCTATCAGAGTAATCCCTATCAGCAGGGCGGCTATTCCCAGCAGCCTCATCAGCCCTATCAGAATCCCTATTCCCAGCAGCCGCAGCAGCCCCAGTACAACGCACCTCAGCAGGGCTATCAGCAGCCGCAGCAGCCCCAGCAGTATACAGCGCCCCAGCAGCCACAGCAGCCTGCGGCACCCCAGCAGCCACAGCAGCCTGCCCCTCAGCAGCCTATCCCCCAGCAGCCGGAGGCGGAGACCCGCGCTTCCACTTTTTGCCCCAGCTGCGGAGCGAAGAGCAACGGTGAGAAATTCTGCCAGAACTGCGGTGCCCCTTTGCGCTGATCCTTCCTGCCATAGTTGGACGGAATAACAAATGACGATGCAAAAAGAAAGGAAACTTATTATGAAAAAATCGATTGCGCTTATGTTGGCCGTGTTGATGACGCTGTCCCTTGCTGCTTGCGGCGGTGGTGGCGGCAGCAGCGATAAGGGCGGCGCTCTGCCCGGCATTGATATGAAATCCACGGATATACAGGCCGTGACCTCTGACAGAGCAACGCTGGAGGTGCTGAACGAGACATTCTTCACCTACCTGGGTGGCCTGAACTACTTCACCGAAAGTGATGCGCAGTCGAAGCTGACCTATGCGGAACTGAAGGAGCATATCGGTGTGGATTGCTCTGAGTACCAGTATGATGAGGAGTACCAGCGCGGTGTATACACCTGGTACGCCCAAGAGGATGACGCGTGCGTACTGTCCTTGTTCTTCGGCGACAACGGCAAGCTGATCGCTGCCGGCGCGTACAACCTCAGCCTTTGATTGACCCTGATTAACCGTATAAATATCTGAACGCCATTTTCCACGGGAGCGGCCAAAGCCGCTCCCGTAGCGGAAAGGAGAAAGTAATGGCATCCCAAATTACCAACTATAAATGCCCGGCATGTACCGGTCCCCTGCATTTTGTGGGGGCATCCGGTATGCTGGAATGCGATTTCTGCGGTGCAAAATATGACGTGGCGCAGATCGAAGCTCTGTACGCGGAGAAAGAGGCCAAGGCTGTGGCCGCCACGGAGCAGGCCAACGCCAAGGCGGAACAGAACCGCCAGAAAATAGCGGAGATGGAGTCGCAGGGCTGGGATACCTCCAGCCTCAGCAGCGACTGGGGCACGGAGGCCGACGGCATGAAGGCCTATTCCTGCCCCAGCTGCGGCGCGGAGCTGATCTGCGACGCCTCCACCGCCGCCACCTCCTGCCCCTACTGCGGCAATCCCACCGTGGTACCGGGCCAATTCAGCGGTGCGCTGAAGCCGGACTTCGTGATCCCCTTCAAGCTCAGCAAGGAGGATGCAGTGGCCGCCCTGAAGAACCACTATAAGGGCAAGCCCCTGCTGCCCAAGGCCTTTACCAACGGCAATCATATCGAGGAGGTCAAGGGCGTGTACGTCCCCTTCTGGATGTTTGACGGACAGGCGGAGGGTACTGTGGACTACGAGGGCCATATTACCCACGTCTATGAGAGCGGCGACTACGAGATTACCGAGACAGAGCATTATGACGTGCGCCGCGGCGGCTCCATCGCCTTCGAGAAGGTGCCGGTGGACGCATCCAGCAAGATGCCGGATGACCACATGGACTCCATCGAGCCTTACAACTATAAGGATCTGCGAGCCTTTTCCACGGCGTATCTGCCGGGCTTCCTAGCGGACAAGTACGACGTGACCGTGGAGCAGAGTCAGGAGCGGGCGGACGGACGCTGTGCTGCCTCGCTGGAGGGTGCGCTGCGCCGCACCACTACGCAGTACGACACCTGCATCACCAAGGGCAAGGATATCCGGCTACGCCGCGGTAAGGTGCACTATGCGCTGCTGCCGGTTTGGATGCTGCACACCAAATGGAACGACAAAGATTTTCTCTTTGCCATGAACGGACAGACCGGCAAGCTGGTAGGCGACCTGCCTACGGACATGGGCAAGTTCTGGGCCATCTTCGCCGCCATTGCCGCACCGGTGACGGCTATCGCGGCGACGATACTGATGTTGATGTAAGGAGGGCGGCTGAGATGAAAAAAAGAATTCTGACATGTCTGCTGGCCCTGCTGGCGGTACTGACGATGGCGGTTCCCGCATGGGCGGAGCAGACTGAGGATGACCTCTTCATTTATGACACGGTGGGCCTGCTGGACGAGGACGAGTGGCTGGAGCTGGAGATGATGGCCGATGAGATCTCGTGGCGGTATAACTGCGGTGTGTACATTGTCACAGTGGATGACTACGAGGACTACAACAGCGATATCCACTATGCGGCGGTGGCCATCTATGACGGCAACGACTTTGGTATCGGCGAAAACCGTGAGGGCATCATGCTGATGCTGAGCATGTACGACCGGGACTACGATCTGTTCGTCCGTGACGGCGGCACTGCCCAGTACGCGGTCAACAAATACGGACGCCATCAGATGACAGAGGTCTTTCTGGACAACTTCGCCGACAATGACTGGAAAGGTGGCTTTGAGGACTATCTGTCCGCCTGCGGCGAATATCTGGACCGTGCCGAGCAGGGACACCCTGTCCGCAAGCCGCTGATGAAGGTGCTGCCTATGGCACTGGGTATCGGCGTGGTGTTGGCCATGGCGGTGTGCCTGTTCCTGAAGAGCAAAATGAAGACCGTCCGTCAGGGCGCAGAGGCGGATGCCTATGTGACTGCCGAGGGCCTGAACCTGACGGAGCGGTATGACCGCTATACCCACACCACGGAGACCCGCCGAAAGATCTCTAATGACAGCGACAGCGGCAGCAGCGATCACTCCGGCGGCGGTGGCTCCAGCACAAGCGGAAAGTTCTAGTACTACGCAACGGAAGGAGGAAGCGATGAAAAAGAACCTCATTCTCTGTCTGCTGCTGGCTCTGGCGATGATGGTATCGCTGACAGCATGCCAGGTAGAAATTCCCGGCATTGGAACCGTGAATATCAACGACGGCAGCACAGGCGGCAATGCGGGCGGCGATCATACGATCCATACGGGAAGCGACAATGATGAATCCCTTGCCTTGCTGCGGAAGAGCATGGCAGAGGTGCCGGACTATATCTTCGCGGCGGCCTATATCAGCAGCGCGGCAGGCGGCCCGGACGATTTTGAGCTTCCAATACAGGAATGGGTGAGTAAGGCGGCGCCGGAGCTGTGCGCCCAGTATCCCTTCGTTCGGAATATTCCCCGTGAGCGGGTGGTGGGCAGCGGCGGCAGCCTGTTCTGCGTGGTGCCCCGTGACCCCAACGCATCTGTGGTGGTGAACCGCATCCAATGGAATGAGAAGGCCGGTGGCTACGATAACGTCGAGGTACTCTACCGCAGCGAGAGCGGCGAGCCGTTTCTAGTGTTTGCCTGCGCCGACATGGGGGAGGCGACCGATCCCGACACCGAGGTGATCGTGACCAACAGCGGAGAAGAGCCCCTGAAATGGTATCCCTACTACGGTATAGTGGCGCTGCCCTATTCCCCTGAGGACGGCCGCGAGCTGGGTTACGACTTTACCGTTTACGCCGGAAACGACAGCATGGATGGCGGCGATGTGGGCGACGATGGCATGTGGACGGCCCCTACGGCGGAGCAGCTGGCCGCGTACGTCTGGACGTGGCAGGGCGATCTTGCGGAGCAGCCCGCCATGGCCACCATGTCCCTGACACAGGGCAGCGGCACGGAGCCGGGACAGATCACCTTCACATGGTGGTATACCAAGGACTACGGCGATCCGCAGGAGATCTATGAGGGCAACTGGAAGCTGACGGACGGCGGGCAACTGATGGATCTGACCATGACCCGCACCGGCGGACAGCAGTATACAAAGGGCGAGGCGCCCACCACGGTGTCGGGTGCGTTCCCTGTGCAGGTACCCGCGGCCTTCGATATTTTCCCGGTGCTGAATGTGACCGGCGGCGGCGCCGACGGACTTCCCATCCAGCAGATACCCTACGAGCTTTTCATGTTTGACCCCGCGCAGGGATAAGTGATACCAAAACGCAGGAAGGAGGCAACGCCATGCACAAGTACTGGAAGAGACCGGCCACGCTGACTGTGATCGTGTTGCTGGCTTTTATGATGACGCTGTCGCTGACAGGGTGTCAGGTGGAGATACCCGGCATGGGAACCATCAATATTAGTGACGGAACGACCACCGGCAGCACAGGCGGCACGAACGGCGGCGATATAGGCGGCGAGCCGGGTGCCTACGACGATTCTCTGGATCTACTGCGGCAGTGGCTGGATGAGCGTCAGCAGGACGAGCGCTTCGCGGTGGCCTACATCGGCGATATCGACGGCAAGCTGAGTGATCTGGCGATTCCGCTGCGGGACTGGATGAATGATAAGGCACCGATGCTGTGCGCCCAGTATCCGTTCATCCGAAATATCCCACAGGAGCGGGTGGTGGACGACAGAGGAAGCCTGTTCTGCGTGGTGCCCCGTGACCCCGACGCCACCGTGGTGGTGAACCGCATCCGGTGGAGCGAGGTGAAGGGCGACTACGAGACCATCAAGGAGCTTTACCGCAGCCAGAGCGGCGAGCCGATCCTGCTGTTTGTCTCCTACGATCTGGAGAAGACTCCCTTTGAAACCACGGAGCTGCGTTTGACCGACCGCTATGGCGATACCCTGAGCTGGCTCCCCACCACCGGAGCGGTGTCGCTGCCCTACGACTATGAGAACGATAAGAATCTGGCTTTTGACTTCACCTTTTACTCGCAGGAGGGGAACGATGAAAACGACGGCAGCGACTTTGGCTGGACCTGCCCCGACGGCTCTCAGCTGACGCAGAAGCTATGGGTGTGGCGGGGAGAGGCAGATAAGCCCGCGATTGCCACCTTGGAGCTGAACGCCAACAGCAGCCAGGAGGACTATTGGGGCTCGGGCACCTTTATCTGGTGGTATGAGAGTGACTATACGACACCGGAAGAGGTCTATGAGGGCGACTGGTCGCTGAGCGCCAACGGGGAATACTCCGGCGTGCTGACACTGGATATGACCCGCACCGACGGCAAGAGACACAAGCCCGGCGAGACGGATCGGCTTATCCATGACAGCTTTATTGTTCAGGTGCCCATGCTCTTTGAGGACTACAACTGTCTGGCCGTTGACAAGGGTACGCACGGCTCCTATCTGCCCGTTCAGATGGAGCCGGAAACGGTGCTTTACTTCTATCCCCAGTGGACGGAGTAAGCGTGTGTGAACACGGAAAGGAGGCGACCCATGCGTAATAATGGGAAGAAGCTGGTCAGGCTTCTTGTGGCGGCGCTGCTGGCCTTGGCCATGACGCTGTCGCTGACAGCCTGTCAGGTGGAGATACCCGGCATGGGAACTATCAATATCAGTGACGGAACGACCACCGGCGGAACAGGCGGCGGCAACACAGGCGGCGATATAGGCGGCGAGCCGGGTGCCTACGACGATTCTCTGAATCTGCTGCGACAGGAGCTGGATGACCGGCAGCAGGACGAGCGCTTCGCGGTGGCCTACATCGGCGATATCGACGGCAAGCTGAGTGATCTGGCGATCCCGCTGCGGGACTGGATGGACGATACGGCGCCGGGACTGTGCGCCCAGTATACCTTTATTCGGAATATCCCGCAGGAGCGGGTGGTGGGCGACAGCGGAAGCCTGTTCTGCGTGGTACCCCACGACCCCAACGCCACCGTGGCGGTGAACCGCGTCCGGTGGAACGAGGCGAAGGGCGATTACGATACCGTTGAGGTGCTCTACCGCAGTGAGAGCGGCGACCCGATCCTGCTGTTTGTCTCCAACGATCTGGGGTCTGTCCCCACCGATACCACGGAGCTGCTTTTGACCGACAGTCATCCCGATACCCTGAGCTGGTATCCCATCCCCGGAATCGTGGCGCTGCCCTACGACTATGAGAACGACCGGAAGCTGGCCTACGATTTCACCTTTTACTCGCAGGAGGGGAACGACGGCTTCGGCAGCGACATCGGCTGGACGTGTCCCTCCGGCTCCCAGCTGACGCAGGAGATATGGGCGTGGCAGGGTCATACGGATAAGCCCGCTCTGGCCACTCTGGAGCTGCACGCCAACAGCAGTCAGGAGGACTATTGGGGCGCGGCGACCTTCACCTGGTGGTACGAAAGTGACTTCGTCACACCGGAGGAGGTCTATGAAGGCGAATGGGGGCTGACCGCCAACGGGGAATACTCCGGCGTACTGATGCTGGATATGACCCGCACCGGCGGCAAGAGATACACGCCCGGCGAGACGGAGCGGATCATCCACGACGGCTTCATCGTGCAGGTTCCCATGGCCTTCGAGGACTACACCTATCTGTCCGTCGACAAGGGACAGCACGGCTCCTATCTGCCCATTCAGATAGAGCCGGACACGGTACTTTATTTCTATCCCCAGTGGGAGTGATGAGCGTGTGCGAACACGGAAAGGAGACGACGTCATGCGTAAATGCTGGAAAGGGCTAGCGGTGATCCTTGGGATCGCGCTGGTGGCCTTGGCTTTGTTCACTTGGCGCGGAGCGCGCCGGAAAAATAACGACGAATAATGGAGGTAAAACACATGAAAAGAAGCAGAAAAACCTTATTCGCCTTGCTGTTGGCCCTGGTCATGACACTGGGTCTGGCCGCCACCGCATGGGCAACGGAGGTAGTACCCACCGACACCAACCCGTTCGAAAAGGAACTTTCCATTACGAAAGTGGTGGAGAAAACGGGCAATGTAGCGCCTCCCGCGGAAACCTTCACATTTGTGCTGGAGGATGTGGTAAACGAGGGGGAAACAAAGCGTGACCTTGCCTACTATGGCATCACGCTGATGGATGACTTGAAGATATCCACTGCTGCTGGTACTGGCACTTTTGAAAAAACCTTTAAATTTAAGCTTCCGGCGTCTGACTTTGAAAGGTACCACTGGACTCCCGGCACGAATGTGGGAAGTAATGAGATTGCCAGATACTACAAGTCCTTCCTTCTGACAGAGCAGAAAGACG
>OLXG01000399.1_pt1 | contig 17555 bp, 17 predicted proteins | sample 1673861 | NCBI WGS metagenome assembly OLXG01 (sample SAMEA103958130, study PRJEB25191) | human gut metagenome | biome: human-associated habitat [ENVO:00009003]; feature: intestine environment [ENVO:2100002]; material: feces | place: Germany | collected 2013/2015
TCGAATAACAACCGAATCGGCATTGAATTTTGTAATATGGAGCGGAGTTTTATTCTCAAGGCCGGGTTGCGCGGCGAGATCCGGGATCGGGTATCCAGACTTTCGGAACGGGAGCGGGCCGAGGCGGCGGAACGGGTAGCCGAACTGTTGGAGCGGGATATCCGGTTTGCCGGGGCGCGGGTTGCGGCCTGTTTCATGCCGTTGCGGGACGAGGTGCCGATCGGGCGGTTCGTGGATGGTTGGAGGCGGGACAAGCTCATAGTTCTGCCGGTTGTCGAGGGTGATCGGATGCGGTTTTTCGAGTATGATCCTGCGCGGGTGCGGACGGGGCGTTTCGGAATCGTCGAGCCGTACGGCACCGCGGAGGTATCTCCGCAGGGGATAGATGCAATGTTGGTGCCGGGGCGGGCTTTTACGCTGGTCGGGTTGCGATTGGGGCGCGGCGGAGGGTATTACGACCGTTACTTGTCGCAGGCCGGTGCGGAAGGAATATACAGAATCGGGGTCGGGTTCGGATGCCAGGTGGTTGATGAACTGCCGGTTACGGCCGATGATGTGGTGATGGACCGGGTGATCGCGGGCTGACATGCGGCCTGCACACGAATTGTGCCGTGCGTCGTCGGGATCGCCCGTGCGGAATCGGATCGGCCGTGCAGAATTGTCTCAGTCGTGGAATATCAGTGCGACGGCATATGCGGCTACACCCTCTTCGCGGCCGGTGAATCCGAGTTTTTCGGTTGTGGTGGCCTTTACCGCCACCTCATCCGTATCGATCGCCATGGCATTGGCCATCTCCTGGCGCATCTGTTCTATGTACGGTGCGACCTTGGGGCGTTGCAGCACGATCGTACAGTCGACATTGCCGATCTGCCACCCCTTCTGGCGGAGCAGCGAGGCGGTACGACGCAACAGTATCCGGCTGTCGATTCCCTTGAACTCGTCGGAGGTGTCGGGGAAGTGCTTTCCGATATCGCCCAGGGCCGCCGCGCCGAGCAGTGCATCGCACAATGCATGTATTACGGCATCGCCGTCGGAGTGGGCCACACAACCCTTGTCATGTTCTATTTTGACGCCGCCGAGTGTCAGTTGCAGGCCTTCGGCGAGCCGGTGAACGTCGTATCCGTTCCCCACGCGGAATTTTTTCATAACCGGTAATTTTTCTGCAAAGTTAAGCACAAATTTCTCTTTCGGCGGGCCGTGTCGGGTAAAAAACCGTTGAAATTGGCTCTATAATGTAATTTTTTGGGGATTTGGGGGAGTTTTTTGGATGTTTGGCCGACTATCGTACTGATAAAAAAATTACCTTTGTGAATAACATAAAATATTATCGTCATGTCCGAAATATCAAACCTCGAACCCCGTGTGGTATGGGAACAGTTCGATGCCATAACGAAAATCCCGCGTCCTTCGAAAAAAGAGTCCAGAATCAGAGAGTATCTTGTCGATTTCGCCAGCCGTCACGGACTGGAATGCAAGTGCGATGCCATCGGCAACGTTGTGATGCGCAAACCGGCTACGGCAGGGTTTGAGAACCGGCCTGCGGTGGCTTTGCAGGCCCATATGGATATGGTGTGCGAGAAGAATGCCGATGTGCAGTTCGATTTCGAGACCGATCCCATCGATGCCTATGTCGATGGCGGGTGGGTACGGGCCCGCGGGACCACGCTGGGTGCCGATTGCGGTATAGGCATGGCTGCGGCTTTGGCTGCTCTGACGGCCGAGGGAGTCGAGCATGGCCCGCTGGAGGCACTCTTCACGGTCGATGAGGAGACGGGCCTTACCGGTGCATTCGAACTGGGCGAGGATATGCTGTCGGCCCATTACCTCATCAACCTCGATTCGGAGGATGAGGGCGAGCTGTTTATCGGCTGCGCCGGCGGGATCGACACGACGGCAATATTCACGTTCCGCCCCCAGGCGGCTCCGGCAGGATATGTCTTCTACCGCCTCGACATTGCCGACCTTAAGGGAGGGCATTCGGGCGACAACATAAACGACGGCCTGGCCAATTCGAACAAGCTTGTGGCCCGGCTGTTATGGATGGCCATGCAGCGTTTCGACGTGCGGTTGAGCTACTTCTGCGGCGGAAACCTGCGCAATGCCATTCCGCGCGAGGCGTATGCCATATTCGGTATTCCGGAGGCCGATGTCAAGGAGTTCGAGCGGCTCTGTGCGGAGTATGCCTCGGAGATCAAGGCCGAGTATGCCGTTACCGAACCCAAACTCTCGGTAACCCTCTCGGCATCGGCAGCCGATACGGTCATCGATGAGGCTACGCAGATGTCGCTGGTATACTCTCTTGTGGGTGTTCCGAACGGGGTTCTGGCGATGAGTTATTCGATGCCGGGGCTTGTCGAGACCTCGTCGAACCTGGCCTCGGTCAAGTTTGCCTACGAGAACCGGATCATTGTTACCTCGTCGCAGCGTTCATCGGTCGAGAGCGGGAAGTACTATGCCATGTCGGCAGTCGATTCGGTCTTCACGCTTGCCGGTGCGGTTGTCGAGCACAGTGACGGCTATCCGGGCTGGGCGCCGAATCCCAAATCACAACTGTTGGATGTATGCCGCAGCTGCTACCACAATCTTTTCGGGCAGGAACCGAAGGTGCGGGCTATTCATGCGGGGCTTGAGTGCGGGCTCTTCCTCGAGAAATATCCGGCACTCGAAATGGTTTCGTTCGGCCCGACGATGCGCGGGGTACACTCTCCGGACGAACGGTTGGAGATCGCCACGGTTGACAAGTTCTGGCGGCTTCTGACCGAAGTGCTGAGGTCGCTGACCTGACGCGCCGCAAAATTCCGAAATTACACAACACAACCCAATTCACATTCTACTAACTTTTTAAAGGCAAACTTATGAAACGAAACTTCATGTTTATGAGCCTGATCTGCATTTGCAGCCTGGTGTGCTGCGGATGCGGCGACGATGATTACGAACGTGGAATCCACTCCTCATCCGAACCGGATGTGGTCGATCTGGAGTGGTTCTATGAGAGCGACGACTTTACGGCACTGGTGGCCGAATGCGAGGATGTGCTCGCTGCGGCCTACATGGAACAGACCCTCATTGAGGAGCGGCTCGATTATCCCGGATACGAAGGTCTTCCGGTCAAGCTCTACGAATACGAGACCGGAACGGATGCTTCGCTGGGCATCAAGAAAAAGGGAAAGGTATATATGCTGAATCCGTCGGCCGACAAACTCGCACGGTGGGTTGCCAATGCCTGCTGGTCGGCCAAGCACAGCGTCGACAAGAAGTATCTCGATCAGGTGTGCAATCAGGTGTTGATACAGTCTGGAGGCCAGTTCCCGGTTTGTGGCATCGTTTATGAGGACATGGACGGGACGGGTTACTATCCGTATGCGTTCAAGGATGGCGTAACGGTCTATGTGGCCGATGCGGAGAAGTGGGCTACGACCGATGATGAGGGCAACAAGACCTGCTCGGACGAGCAGTTGGAGTACTGCATCAACCTGACGGATGCGCAGTTGAAGGATTATACCGGCACGTATGCCCGTATCTGCAGCACCACCCGCGAACAGTACAAGGCTGCGGGCGGCAAGGTGGATGTAGGTACGAGCGACAGCTCCGAGACCCGCAAGAAAGCGTGGCTGGGCGTAGTCCGGGATCTTTATAAACAGGCCTGGGAGTCTGACAGCAATCAGCTCATGAATGCATGGGCTGCCGCATCGCTCAAGGATTGATCCGGCCGGGGCATCGCGGAGCGGCCGGCTGACCGTATCCGATCGAGGTGACGGGTCGGGACCCGGCCGCTCGGCGATGTGTCCTCATGGCGGCTGCAGCCGTTTGTCCCGTGGGGAGGAGAAGGTGTATTGCATGCCCTCCCGTCGGAGTGGCGTATGGCGCGGCTGCCGGATGTAATGTATTGTAATGCAAACAGATGATAAATTGACATGTGCACATTGAAAACTATTTCACCCTCACTCTATTATGTCGGAGTGAACGACCGGACCAAACATCGGTTCGAAGGGCTTTGGCCTCTTCCGTATGGAGTATCATATAATTCGTATCTGATCGTGAGCGATCGTGTTGCGCTGATCGACACGGTTGACGCCCCCTTTTCGCGGCAGCTCATCAAACAGATCGAACAGGCGATCGGTGATCGGGCGGTAGACTACCTGGTGATCAATCATATGGAACCGGACCATTCATCGTCGATTGCGGCGGTGAAGATGCGCTGGCCGAATGTCCGGATCGTCGGCAATGCGAAGACCCTGACGATGCTTTCGGGCTTTTACGGGTTGTGCGAAGGTTGTCAGGAGATCAAGGAGGGTGAAACGCTTTCTTTGGGCGGACGGACGCTGCGTTTCTCGATGATCCCGATGGTTCACTGGCCCGAAACGATGGTGACCTACTGCATCGAGGACAAGATACTCTTTACGGGAGATGCGTTCGGGTGCTTCGGGGCTCTGAACGGTGCCGTAACGGACGACGCAATGAATGTCGAAAGATATTGGGATGAGATGATACGTTATTACTCCAATATCGTTGGCAAGTACGGGGTTCCGGTTCAGAACGCCTTGCGGAAACTCTCGTCGTTAGAGTTGCGGGCCTTGTGCCCGACTCACGGGCCGGTCTGGCGCGAACATATCCAGGAGGTAGTTTCGATGTACGACCGGATGAGCCGTTACGAGGTCTCTCGCGGGGCGGTGATCGCCTACGGCTCGATGTACGGAAATACCGAACGGATGGCCGAACAGATCGCCTCGGCATTGTCCGAACGCGGCGTGCGCGACATCTGCATGCATAATCTCTCCTCATCGGATGTTTCATTCGTACTGCGCGACATATTCAAATACGACACGCTGGTCATCGGCTCGCCCACGTATAACGGGGAGTTGTTTCCGCCGGTGGCGTCGCTGCTCGAACAGATTGCCGGCCGGGCGGTTCCGGCGCGCAATTTCGGATATTTCGGATCGTACAGCTGGGCCGGTACGGCGGTGAAGAAGCTTGCCGCGTTCGGTGAAAAGATGGGCTGGCCGAGTGCCGGACCGATCGAGCTGAAACATGGCTATTCGCGTGACAAGTTGTCGGGTATAGCCGACATGGCCGATCTGCTTGTAGAGCGTATGGGTATGTAGCGGAGCGGCTCCCGCACAGGGGAGAGCGTTAAATATTTTTTAGGGGTACTGTTGTGTAAACGGTATCCCTTTTTTTGTTTTTCGGTTAAGATTCAGACATGTATTACCTTAAAAGCAGACGTTATGAAAAAGATAAGAAATGAAACCGGTCGACAGACGATCGACTGCAGCCGAGAACTTAAAAGGATCAGGTTGATGGAGTTTTTTGCAGAGTATATCGGCCGCTTGTATGCAGACTGCCGTTACGGAACGGCGGCGAATTATGTGATGGCCTATCGCAAGTTGAGCCGTTATGTCGTCAACAAGAAGGTAAAGATGGGGGATATCACGCGAATGTGGGTGGCGGATTACGAATTGTGGCTTCAGAACGACGGGTTGAGTCACAACAGTGTTTCGTTTTATCTGCGTTATCTGCGGGCGGTTTACAACGCGGCGGTGGTCGAAACGGGCGTAGTGGGGGTTGTGGATCCGTTTCTTGGCAAGCGGCTGACGCAGATCGCTACGGTCAAACGGGCCATCTCGAAGGCGGATCTGTTGGTGATCCGCGGGAAGGATCTGTCGGATTGCCCGCCCAAATATGCATTTGTCAGGGATGTATTTCTGGTCAGTTTCTATACTCGCGGGATGTCGTTGATCGACATGGCCTATCTGCGCAAGGTGGATATCCATAACGGGGTGCTGACCTACCGGCGCCGCAAGACGGGACAACTGTTGTCGATGGCCGTCGAGCCGCAGTTGGACGAATTGATCCTTCGTTATAACAATCCGTCGCCGTATGTGCTGCCTATTCTGGCCCATGATGACAGTTATCGGGGCTACCGCAGTGCCCAACGCGACATGAACCGGTATATCAGATCATTGGGCGAGATGTTGGGATTCGGCTTCCCGTTGACGTTCTATGTTGCGCGTCATACATGGGCAACGTTGGCCCGGGATTACGGGACGCCGATGCATATCATCAGTGCCGGAATGGGCCATTCGTCCGAGCAGACGACCCGCATCTATCTTGCGCAGCTGGACCACAACGTGATAGACCGTGTGAATCGGGCGATCATCGCTTTGTAGCCGTGTCGGTGCAGATAGGTTTGTATGTAACGGGCTGCATTTTGCGGCAAGGCGGCATGTTGCCGGGCCGACCGGAGGATGCAGAATTACGATGTGTAGGCCGGCAGGCAGGAGTGCAGAAGACGGTTGTCCGGCCGGTTGTTTTGGATTTGTTTTTTGAGTCGGCCGACTGTAGCCGCTCTTCGGAAACCTGACGGAGGAGTTACGTTTTGAAGAATTGGATGCGTTTTACGGATTGCATCATGTGAAATGACCGCCTGACGCATTTCGATGCCGTTTCAGATATATTACATCGTTTTTGCCCGTACGTGAAATTGTTCGATTGGTTGTTATTTTTGATAAATTGACCGGAGTTTATCGCACCTGTTCCGTATATTTGTAAAAACGACAAGGATAATTAACCCATTTTTTGTTTAACTCAATACCTCATTTATTATGAAAAAACTTTTGCTTCTTGCTTCGATCGCTATGGTCGCAATGTTCTCGGTTAACTGTGGCGGCGGTGCCGGCCAGACTCCTTCGGATGTAGTGGATGCCTATTACAGCGCAGCCGTTAAGGGCGATTTCGAAAAGGCTCTGACCTATACTACCGTTACGGGAGAAGAGGCTACACAGTTGGTTGCCAAGGTGAAGGGCCTGGGCGGTGTTATCTCCAGCTACGAGATTATCTCGGAAACCGTTGCTGAAGATGGACAGTCGGCCGTTGTCGAAGTGAAATATTCGGGCAGTGCGCTTGGCATGGAGATTACCGACGAAACCACTGAGATCGATGTCCTCAAACAGGAGGATGGCTCGTGGAAAATTGACGGCGATAGCGTGAAATAACGTTCCGATGACTTTTCTCAAAAATAAGTAATGTAATAATTTGTGTTGACGGGCGTGTCTGCGTAAGCGGCGCCCGTCGTTTTGTATTCGGTGAGCGGATAATTGGCTGTGTGCGGAGGCCGATTTACTCCGATAAATGATTTTTGCGACATGAGGCGAGCCATAAAAACCGGTATAGTATACGGCGTACTGTTGTTGTGCGGCGCGTTGATCGTTGTGGTATGCCGTATGAAGCCTGCCGATCCGCGGCCGCTGCCTGCTGATGTTGAGGTTAAGGTCAGGGCTGGCGATCTGGCATTCCGACGCGGGACGGGGGTCGAGGGGCGAGTTGTTACGACGCTCGACCGCAGTACGCGTTATTCGCATGTTGGGATCGTGGTGGACAGTGCCGGCGGAGAGTGGCATGTGGTCCACGCCACGCCGTCGGAGGAGGGTGAAGGGCCGCAGAAAAGATTGCGGTACGATCCGGTTTCGGAGTTTTTCCGTACCGATCGCGCATCGGAGGGTGGAATATACCGGGTTTCGTGTGGGGATAGCTGCCGGGTGACAGCTGTGAGAGCGGCACTCGGATGGCATGCGGCGGGCGTGGAGTTCGATAATGGCTTTCGGATGGACGATTCGACCAAACTCTATTGTTCGGAACTTGTCTGGGCGGCATACATGCGTGCCGGCATAGATCTGTGCGAGGATCGTCGGCATCGTATTCCGGCATTGCCCGAGATGGTGTGGCCGTCCGACATATTTGTCTCGCCGCTGCTTGGGGCGGTATATGAGTTTTAGGCCCGGAGGCGACAGGCCCCGGCCTATTGTTGCAGCGGAATCAACACGTCAAACATTGAATATGATTCAAAGCCCCTTGCGGGCGATCTTCCATGCAAGGTAGTTGTATGCCCGCAGGGCATTCCAGCGCCACGGCTTCGGAAGTCGGTTGATTACGCGCAGTTTGGTGAGAATGCGTCTGTTCATGCGTGTATAGCTGAAGAAACGCTCGGTCTGACGCGCCTCTTCGGTTCCGCCCTTGGCACTGATGATGATGGCCCGCGAAAGGGCTATTCGTGCGGCATATTCGTCGAGCATCGGATCAGCGCCGCCGGTATAGAAATCCTTGAATGACTCCCGACAGTTGTCGCCGCGATAGATCGAAGTGGTGCGGTTCTGTGCGATGCGGTTGTAGCGGCAAAGCCGCCGGGGGGTATAGGCAACCTTGAAACTGCGGGCCAGTTTGATCCACATGTATGTATCCTGACCCATCCGCATGCCTTCGGGGAAGCCGCCGACCTGGTCGAACACGCGGCGGGCAATGGTGGTGGCGGAGGTGATGCATACGTAACGGGTCATTGCCTCGCGGAAGTAATCCTCGATGATGCCTTCGTACCGGGGTGAGTCGCTCGGGAATACGCCGTCGTCGCTGACAATGTCGAAAGCCGAGCACCAACCGCCGCAATCGGGGTAGAGCCGGATCAACCGTGCGATCTGTTGCAGGTAGTCGGGCATCCACTCGTCGTCGGCGTCGATCATTGCGATATATTCGCCGCGGCTGAGGGCGATGGCGCGATTCCGTGCGGCGCCTGAACCGGCATTTTGCTGTGTATGGAGCCGGATGAGCGGCGAGTCTATCTGTTCGACCACATGTCGGCTGTTGTCTGTCGAGCCGTCGTCGACGATCACGATCTCGAGCGGCTGCAGGGTCTGTGCCAGAACCGACCGTACGGTACGTTCGATCTCGGCCTCCTTGTTGTAGAGCGGGATGATGACCGAAAAACGCGGCGCCACCGCTTCACTGCCGGTAGTTGAGGGAACTTGTTGTACAGGGGTTGCCATATTTGACGGATTGTCCATGTCGGTCGGTCTTTTCAATTTTGTACCAGCAGGTTGCAGCCGCGGATCTCGCTGCGGTCGATACGTCCGTTCACTTCGAAACCTCCGTTCGGGAGCAGGCGTCCGGCATCCTCGGTCTGGATGAATGCGCAGGAGTAGATATTCCCGAGGTCGATGATGTCGATTCCGCCGCGCTGGCCGGCCGCCAGGTGTGTGAATGGATCGTTCAGGTCGCGGATCGAAATTCGCATCCAGGGAGGTGTGAAGAATATCCCTTCGCCGGACGAATAGGCCTGCGAGGTGAGTTCGGCCATGCCGTATTCGGAGTGGATGCGGTCGACGCCGAAGGCTTCGCACAGAGTGCTGTGGAGTTCCGGCTTTGACATTTCGCGCCGACGCCCCTTCATGCCGCCCGTCTCCATGACTATCGTATTGTGCAATTTCGGGGCGTACCGTTCAGCCATGTCAAGCAGGGCATAGCTGACCCCGATCAGGATCTTTTTTCGCGGTTCGCAGGCCATGTCGTCGAGAAGCCTCGGGTAGTCGTCGAGGTAGAACCCGCCATGTCCGCCGGTATCGGCTATGAGCCGGTCGACCATGTATATTAGCGACGAACCGGTCCGTTCGAGATACGAGGGCAGCAACCCGTAGATGCTCCACTGCGAGGCGTCGCCGTAGAAACGCCGGAAACATGCGCGGAAGTCGCGTTCGTAGATCGACAGGTCGGCCATCGGGTGGCGCGACGGAGTTGTACTGCCGGTGGTACTGCTTGTGAAGACGAGTTGCGGTTCACGGTCGCCGCAGTAGACCTCGTGCGTCTTGAAGATTCCGATCGGAAGATATGGGATACGGTCGATGGAGTCGACCTGCCCGGGGTCGATGCCGAGCAGCTGCAGGTAGCGGCGGTATGGTTCGCACCGTTCGGCTTGGAATGCGAACAGCGCGAGTGCCTCACGGCGGAACTGCTCCTCGTCGGTGATGTTGAATATTCGGACCGGATCGTACATCTGTTCTGGGAGGATTATTGTGCCAGGAACTTCTCGCAGTCGATTGCGGCGCGGCAGCCGCTTGCAGCCGCCGTAACGGCCTGACGGTAGATCGGGTCCTGAACGTCGCCGGCGGCAAATACCCCTTCGACATTGGTAAACGAACGTCCGGGTTGGGTCTTGATATACCCGTTCTCGTCCAACTCGATCTGACCGGCGAAGATCTCGGTGTTGGGGTGGTGGCCGATGGCGATGAAGACGCCTGCGAGGTCGACAGTAACCTCCGAGCCGTCGAGTTTGGTGAGTGTTATTCCGGTTACGCCCTCATCGTCGCCCAGAATCTCCTTCGGAGTGTGTCCGAGCAGGAGGGTTATGTTTTCGCGCGCGGCGACCTTCTCCTGCATCGCCTTCGAGGCCCGCAGATAGGGTTTGCGCACGATCAGGTAGACGCGGTTGCAGAGTGTCGAGAGGTAGGCAGCCTCTTCGCAGGCCGTGTCGCCGCCACCGACCACGGCCACATCCTTTTTGCGGTAGAAGAAGCCGTCGCACGTTGCGCAGGCGCTGACGCCCATTCCCCGGAATCGCTGTTCGGAGGGCAGGCCGAGGTATTTTGCCGTGGCGCCGGTTGCGATTATCACGCTCTGGGCCGAAATGATGGTCTTGCCGCCGTCAACCTCGACGGTGAAGGGGCGCGACGAGAAGTCTACTTTCGAGATGTTTCCGTTGCGGATGTCGGCTCCGAAACGTTGTGCCTGCCGGCGCATGTAGTCCATGAGCTGCGGGCCGTCGACACCCTCGGGGAACCCTGGGAAGTTGTCGACCTCGGTGGTTGTGGTGAGCTGACCGCCCGGCGTGATACCTTCGTAGAGTACCGGTGCGAGATCGGCGCGGGCAGCATACGTGGCTGCGGTGTAACCGGCAGGGCCTCCGCCGATTATCAGGCATTTGATCGATTCCATATCTGTTTTTTGTTTATTGTTCGTACAGGTGTTTCGATACCGTCGGACTCTTCGGCCGGCGGGCATTGCAAAGGTACTCCAAAAGAGTGAAGATGACAAATCCCGTTCCCGAAACTTTTAAGGCTCCTTGGGCTGCGGCGTTTCGAGATCTGGCTGCGGGTGGAAGTGTTCGAAGACTTTGCGTGCACGGGCCTTGCCGACGGCCTTTTCGAGCTCTTCCACCGATGCCTTGCGGATTCGGCGTACGGTGCGGAAATGTGTCAGCAGAGCCTCGACGGATGAGCTGCCGATGCCGTTGATCTGCTCCAGTTCGCTGTTGATGAATGCCTTCGAGCGCTTCTGGCGGTGGAACGTAATGCCAAAACGGTGAGCTTCGTCGCGCAGGTGGGTAATCACCTTCAACGGTTCGCCCGTTCGGTCGAGGTAGTATGGTTCGGGGTCGAACGGGAAATAGATCTCCTCGATGCGTTTTGCCAGGCCGACGATCGGCACCTGCTTCTCGATACCCAGTTCGCAAAGCACCGAATATGCCGAACTGAGCTGCCCCTTACCGCCGTCGACGACGATCAGGTCGGGCAATTCGGCCCCCTCTTCGAGCAGCCGCGAGTAGCGCCGCCGGACGATCTCGCGCATCGAGGCGAAGTCATCGGCACCGACTACGGTCTTGATGTTGAAGTGCCGGTATTCGTTTTTCGAGGGGCGCCCGTCGCGGAAAACCACGCACGATGCCACAGGATTGGTACCCTGGAGGTTCGAGTTGTCGAAACATTCGATATGCCGCGGCTGGCGGTCGAGATGCAGCTCACGCTTCATGGCGTTCATCAGCCGCTCGGTATGCCGCTCGGGGTTTCGTATTTCGAGGTTTTTGAGCTGTTCGGCGCGGTAGATGCGGGCGCTTTTTTCGGAAAATTCGAGCAGTTTGAGTTTGTCGCCGCGCTTGGGGACGGTGAAGGTGATACCTTCGAAGAGCGAGGTCTCGGGCAGGAACGGTACGACGACCTCGTGTGCCAACCGGCCGGCGATCTGCTCGCTGATCTGGCGGATGGCCTGGGTGAGAATGTCGCGGGGCGAACTGTCGATACCGGTCGAGAGCTTTGCGGTGAAGGTTCCGGTGACGGCTCCCGAAACGATCCGCACGAAGTTGCAGTATGCCTCCTCGTCGTCCAAAAGCAGCGAAAAGACATCGAGCGTAAAGAGCGACGAGTTGACGATTACCGACTTGCTCGAATAGTTGTCGAGGGCTGCAAGGCGGTTCTTGTACCGTGCGGCGGCCTCGAAACGCAACTCGGCGGCGGCCTTCTGCATCTGCTCTTCGAGATAGGCACGTGTCGAACGCATGTCTCCGCGCAGTGTCGAACAGATGCGTGAGATGTCTTCGTGATACTCCTCTTCGGTCTGCGCCCCGATGCACGGCCCCTTGCAGTTGCCGAGATGGTATTGCAGGCAGACGTTGTATTTACCGCGGGCGATCTTCTCGGGTTCGAGGTTGAGGCGGCAGGTGCGGAGCGTGTAGACCTCGCGGATGAACTCCAGCACGGAACGCTGCATGGCGATCGAGGCGTATGGCCCGAAGTATTGCGACCCGTCGCGGACGACCCGCCGTGTTGACTCCACACGCGGGAACGGTTCGTTTCGCACGACGATCCACGGATATGTCTTGTCATCCTTGAGCAGTATGTTGTAACGCGGCTGGAGAGTCTTGATAAGCGAATTTTCGAGCAGCAGGGCATCGGTTTCGCTTCCCACGACGATGTGCCGTATGTCGGCGATCTGCCGAACCAGGGCTCGGACCTTGGCACTGTGCTCCTTCGAGTCGACGAAGTATGACGATACGCGCCGGCGCAGGCTTTTGGCCTTGCCCACGTAGATCACCTTACCGGTTTTGTCGAGGTATTGGTATACGCCGGGTTCGAGCGGCAGCTGTGCCACCAGCCCCTTCAGATACTCTATGCGTTCGGACGGTTGCATATGACAAATTTAGCAAAATTCGTTCGAAAATGCCGCACGGCGGATCGGATATTGTGCCGACCCGCCGTGCAAACCTTTTCAGAAGTCTCTGCAGCGTGTATCAGAAGAGATATTTTTCGGTTCTGACACGCCGTACCAGATTGGCCACCTCGACCCATGCCTCCTCGCCGGGGGTGGTTCCGACCACCTCGATCACCTTTCCGGCCGTTATGGCGCCGATTGTTCCGCACTGGCGCAGCGAAAGCCCTTCGCACATTCCCGACAGGAATCCGGCGGCATAGTAGTCACCGGCGCCGGTCGTATCGACACGTTTTGCGGCGGCCATGATTCCGACGTGCAGCACTTCGGCCTGATGCTTTATCAGGGCCCCGCGCATTCCGATCTTGACAACCGCCAGGTCGCACATTTCGGAGATCGCCTGCAGGGCATTCAGCGGCTCCTCCTCGCCGGTGAATACGCGTGCCTCATCCTCATTGGCGAAGAGTATGTCGACATAGTCGGCCACGAGCGCCCGCAGGAAATCGCGGTTCTCCTCGACGACATTGAAACTTGCCAGGTCGATTGCGATCTTGAGTCCGGCTTGCTTGGCCGTGCGTACGGCATTCTTTATGAGGTTGTGGTCCTGAACCAGATAACCTTCGACATAGAGGCAGTCGTAATTTCTGAACATATCTGGCTGTATATCTTCGGCGGCCATCTCGACCGCGGCGCCGAGGTGAGTGACCATCGTACGTTCACCGTCGGGCGAGACCAGCGAGACGCATTTTCCGGATCGCTGTTTTCCGCGCAGGATGAAGGGTTCGATGCCCAGGTTCTGGAGCGCCGACTCGAAGAAATCGCCGGTAGTGTCATGGCCGACCTTGCCGATGAATCCGACCTTGCAGCCGAGGCGAGCCATTGCACGTATGGTATTGTCGGCCGATCCGCCCAGCGAGAGCGTATATGGAAGTCCGGATACCGATTTGGAGATCTCTTTCTGGAGGGTTTCGTCCACAAGGCTCATGCTGCCTTTGGCCAGGCCGAAGCGGGTCAGCACCGAATCCGATTCGAGATTGACCAGCATGTCGGTCAGGGCATTGCCGATACCTATTACTGTTTTCATCGTTTGTTTTGGAATGGGTTGTAGTTGAAGTCCGGGGTGCCGGCCTATATCGATAATATTTTTATGGTGTTCAGCAGATCGCGGTTGATCGGTTTGTTCTTGCGGATGGCCTTCGAGAAGGGTACGTAGACGATCTCGTCGTTCTGGATTCCGATCATCACGTTGCGTTGGCCCTCGATCAGGGCATTTATTGCAGCCTCGCCCATGCGGCTGGCGATGATGCGGTCACTGGCTGTCGGAGAGCCGCCGCGCTGGATATGCCCGAGGATGGTGACGCGGGTGTCGTATTGCGGATACTCTTTCTTGACGCGTTCGGCCATACCCATTGCTCCGCCCGTCACTTCGCTCTCGGCAACAAGCACGATCGACGAGTTCTTGCTCTTGCGGAACCCGTGGCCGATGAGTTCGCCGAGCTGGTCGACTTCGGTCATTATTTCGGGGATTATGGCGGCCTCGGCACCTGTCGCGATGGCTCCGTTGAGGGCAAGGAATCCGGCATCGCGGCCCATCACCTCGACGAAGAAGAGACGTTCGTGAGACGATGCCGTATCGCGCAGCTTGTCGACGGCCTGCATGATTGTATTCAGGGCCGTATCGTAACCGATTGTGGTATCGGTGCCGTAGAGGTCGTTGTCGATTGTTCCGGGCAGGCCGACGATCGGGATGTCGTACTCCGACGCGAAGATGCGGGCTCCGGTCAGCGAGCCGTCGCCGCCGATAACAACCAGGGCATCGATATTTTCGCGCTGCATCGTTTCGAAGGCTATTTTGCGGCCCTCGGGAGTTTGGAACTCCTGGCAGCGGGCGGTTTTGAGGATTGTGCCTCCCTGCTGTATTATGTTGCTGACATTCTGTGTCTTGAACGGGATGACCTCATCGGTTATAAGACCGCGGTATCCGCGCATGATACCTTTGACGGAGAATCCGTTGTAGATGGCCGTTCGGGTGACGGCGCGTATTGCGGCATTCATTGCGGGAGCGTCGCCTCCCGAAGTGAGAATGCCGATACATTTAATCTCTCCCATAATGTTTCTTTTTGATTGGACCTGACGGTCCGTATTGAATACGCAAATATAGTACAAATTTTAGGAAAACAACCCCGTAATCGGTGCAGAATCTGTTGTTGGACGGTTGACGGGGTATTGATTTGCGGCCTGCTGTTGTGGTATTGCGGTGACGGTCGAGGTCGCAGGTCTGAAAAAAAACAGGCCCCGATCCTGACGGAGCCTGTGGCGTATGATCCGCTGTCCGGCTGCAGGGTCAGAATCGGAGCCCGTATCTTGGACACTCTTTGCGGGAGGTATGCGCCGGCTGTCAGTCGGACGGGCCGGCATACGCCGCAGGGGTCAGTTCCACTTTACGATCTCGATATGCTCACCGTCGGCTGTCGAATCGGAGAGCTCGGCGGCATCGACATGGTCGACCTGTGTCGAGTCGTACTGGTAGTTGTAGAACTCTTCGGAATCGGCCTCGACCGGATCGTATGAATAGATGTAGTATCCGTTGACCATCCGGTTGACGTGGACGGCAATGCTGCGGTAGTGCGTGATCGAGAGTACGGTGGTAACCGCGAAGATCACGATCCAGATGACGCCGATGACGGCCGAGATGCGTTTGCTGATATGGAAGTTGAAGATCTTGCCCAGCAGTATGTATGACAGCAGTGCGAGGGGCATGATGATCGAAATGGCGGCGCCGATCGAGATGATGTACATCATTGTGGGTGTAAGGTCGGACATCGGGGATGTTACGGGGATGTACGAGAGAACCTGTATGGTGACGACGATGAGCGATATGATGCCGACAATCAGGCAGAGCATGATGCAGATACCGAGCACCTTGAACAGGAACAGTATGATCTGGCCGAGGTTTCGCATGATTTCGGAAATTACCGACCGGGTCTTCTCCTCCTGGATTTCGCGGGCCGACATCGTACGGTTTGCGATTGTTGAGGCGTCGATCTTTTCGCCGGTCATTTCGAGTTTCTGACGGGCGGTTTTCGCCATCGGGATTGCAAACCACAGGATGATGTAGAGCAGTACGAATACTCCGAAAAGCTGTGCGAAGAATGTTCCGAGTGAGTTGTGCAGGAGGATTACCAGCAGCAGCGGCACGAAAATACCGATACGGATCCAGACCGGATCGATGTCGAAATATGTTCCCAGGCCGGCGCATACACCGCCGAGTTTTGCACGTTCGCCGTTGCGGTAGAGGCGGCGCGAGATATTTGAGGTCGGAGCGGTGTGGTGGGCCTGTTCGGGGCTCTCCTCCTCGATATCCTCGGGAGAGCCGAGTTGCGAGATGATCGATTGGATCCGCGCGAGAGATACCACCGTCTTGTTGTCCTGCTTGTCGAGAATCAGCTCGGCAATACGTGTCTCGATGTCGGTGACGATCTCATTCCCGCCGTCGGTCTTTTCGTAGAACCGGTTGAGTTTGTCGAGATAGTCGTTCAGCGCCTCGACTGCCTCGGCGTCCATCGTGAAGGCTATGCCCGAAAGGCTGATATTTTTAGTCTCTTTCATGATTCGTGTTGATTAGGATATTGGCTTTGCGGTTTGTTTTTTCTGTTGAGGGTTGACCGGCTATTCGAAGGGTACGGGTTCCGTTTCGGCCGGCGTCCCGTAACGTATCACGTGGATCTGCTGAACCAGTTCCTTCCACGATTCGTCGAGCTGTTCGAGGCATCGGCGTCCCTCCTTGGTGATCATGTAGTATTTACGCGGGGGGCCCTGCGGAGACTCTTCCCAGCGGTAGGTGAGCAGGCCCTGGTTTTTCTGACGGGTCAGGATGGGGTAGAGCGTACCCTCGACCACGATCATCTGAGCAGCCTTGAGTTGTGCGATGATGGCCGGCGCATACGAGTCCTCGCGTGAGAGTATTGCGAGAATACAGTATTCGAGGATGCCTTTGCGCATTTGCACTTTATAATTCTCGGTATTCATAATTATATAGGTCTTTTTAAGGTTTATCTACGTTTTCTGTCAATCGACGGGATTATGATCCAGAGTATGACATATACCCAGATGCTGATGCCGCCGAAGAGGATCAGCAGCAGGGCGATGATCCGAAGCAGCGTGGTGTCGAGACCGAAATAGTCGGCCAGACCGGCGCAGACACCGCCTATTACGCGAGGATAGGTCCGGTATAGTCGGCGTTGTTGGCGATTGGGGTCATTCGGTATCATTGGCGAGCCTGTTTGGTGGTTTTACGGGACTGGGCGGGTTTTTCGGATGGCATGACTATCCAGAGTATGATATATACCCAGATACTAATGCCACCGAAAAGGATCAGCAGCAGCGTGACCAGACGTATGGCAAACAGATCGGCATTGAAGTAGCGGGCGATTCCGGCGCATACGCCTCCGATTACGCGGTCGTAGACCGGACGGACGAATCGTTTAGTGTTGCTGTCGCCGTCTGAGTCGTCGCACGAGGCGTGCGGTTCGCCGAATTCCTCGGGTTTGCCCATCTGGGCCATGGCCATCTTGACGATGGGGAGCGAAATGACCATCATCGGCGAAGGGAGTTTTTCGCGGAAGATCTCTGCCAGACGCGTCTCGATATCGTCCATGGTATCCTTGTCGTCCTGGTCAAGTCGCGAGGAGATATCGTCGAGATAGGCTTGCAGGACGTTGTAAGCATCTTGGTCTATGACGAAGGCTTGTGATGCGATGTTGACGTTGAGAGTCTCTTTCATAATGCAGGAAGTTTATTTTGTGCAATTCATA
>OLXG01000406.1_pt1 | contig 17350 bp, 7 predicted proteins | sample 1673861 | NCBI WGS metagenome assembly OLXG01 (sample SAMEA103958130, study PRJEB25191) | human gut metagenome | biome: human-associated habitat [ENVO:00009003]; feature: intestine environment [ENVO:2100002]; material: feces | place: Germany | collected 2013/2015
TAAAATCACATGCGGACGTTACACACTCGGATATCAGGAAGAATAGCACATAAAACCCAAAATTAACTGGAAAATTTCCGGCGCCGCGCGGGAACTTTTCATAAATGCGCCCGTCATAAGCACCAGAGGGCACGGCAATGCCGCGGCAGTCACAGCAATAAAAGTTTTGTGGCTTTTTTGTAATGGTTTGGTTGCCACGGCGCGAAAGCTGTGTTATAGTAAAGTGTGGCGGATAATGCCGCCGCAGTTGGCAGTAAATCACCTCAGCAGGGAGGAAAAAATAATGAAGACTATGAAGAAGCTTTTGTCCATGCTGCTTCTGGCGTGTATGCTGATGAGCATGTGCGCCTCCGCAGCATATGCGGACGGCCCGGCCGTCACGCTGGACGAGGAGACTTACACGGTGCAGAACCGCGATAATAAGACCGTGACGATAAGTGGCAAGCTCAGCACTCCGGGCGATGCCGCCGGCCCCGGCGGATACGACATAAAGTGGTATGTCGGCGATAAACTCCACTGGACCGGCCTTGCTTCCGCCGGCAACGGCTCCAACGCGAACGGCGATTTCTCCGCGGCTTTCAATGGCAATGAATTCGGCGTGACCGGCGCGGGTGAGGTGAAGGTCAGCGTCATCGCGGTGAAGGGCGACAAGGAGGTCAAGAGCGATGCCGTCACAGTCACAGTCACAAACTTTGCCGACGATATCCAGTGGGGCAGCTACTCCCGTGAAATGAAGTGGACGCGCGATGTAAACGGCGCGCCCGTCGCCCCGGCGGCGAAGGAGCTTCCCGTTATTGCCATTCCCGAGGGATCAACGATAAAGGAGCCCGTTGCTTACGCCATCACCAGCGGCAACAGTGTTGAGCTGAAGGGCAATATAGTCACGGCAAAGCCCGTGACGGAGTACAGCCAGTCCGTCATCACCGCGACGGATGCGGACGGAAACACGACCACCTTCACCATCGACGTTTACCCCGCCGACCCCGTCGCACCCAATGGGATATATTTTGACACCGCGGAAAAGACGCTCACCACCGGCTCGTCATACTCGCAGCCCGTCAAGTTCACCCCGGCGGACGCCTCCGTGGATACCGGCGTGACGTGGTCTGTTATTAACGGCGCCGATAAGGACGGCAATAAGGTCGATGCCGGTACGATAGCGGCCGTCGATCAGAACGGCGTTGTCACTGCTTTGAGCACGCCCGGCAGCGTGACCGTCGTCGCGGTGCTTACGGCGAACCCCAAACTCTCCGCCTCCTATAAGATCACCGTTGTCACCGAGGAGACGCCCGTCGTCCCCAAGGCGATGAAGTTCGCCGCAAACCCCATGACCGTTGACGTCAACGCGGCCACCGTGCTCAGAGCTTACGACGCCGAGACCGGAACGGAGCTTACGAACGTCCTCTGGTCGTTTGACCAGAAGCCCGAGAACGCAAGCCTCAGCGGCAATACGCTCACCATCACCGCGGCGGGGCAGACCGTCGTGCTGAGGGCGTCGGCGGAGGGCTACAGCGACGGTATACTGACCGTCGCCACGCAGGCCGCGGTCGAGAACAGGCACATGGCCGTCGTTGTGCCCACCGACCTCTACGTCGGCGGCAAGGCGCAGCTCAAGGCCTATGACATCGACGATACCGACCGCAAGACCCCGCTTGAGAACGTGACGTGGAAGATAGTTGACGCCGCCACCGAGGCGAAGGACGCCGCCATCTCCGGCGACACCGTGATCGCCGGCACGCAGAGCGGCAAGGTCACGGTCATTGCAAGCAAGTCCGGCTATAACGACGCACAGGCGGACTTCTATATCAACGCCTCCAGAGATCCCATCGTCGTCTGGCCGACCGGCTCCGTTGCCGTCAACAGCAGCGGCATACAGCTCAACGCCTACGGCACGAACGATATCAAGCATGAAAAACCGCTCTCCGGCATCACATGGCGGATAAGCGGCAAGGATAAGGACAGCGTCAACGCGCAGATCTCCGCCTCCGGCTTCCTTACGCCGGGCTCGGTCGCGGGCTATGTTGACGTCGAGGCCACAAGCACCACCGGCGCGAAGGGCTATACAAGGATCTATATAACCGAGCCGACGCCCTCCGGCAAGTGGGTCACGCTGACCGGCGCGACGATCACCAAGCGCGGCGGCACGGCGACGGTGTACGCGCAGGTGAAGGACGCCCAGGGCAACTCCACGGGCGAGGTCGTCAGCAACATCTTCACGACGGCGCTGCCCGCGCAGGCAAGCGTCACTCTCCAGCAGGGCGGCAACTTCGGCGGGTGGTACTGCTCGTACAACCCGGCGGATAAGACGAATGCCGCAACGGTGCGCGGCGGCTACAACGGCGTGTACTATATCAGCGCAAGCTACGGCGGCAGCCAGACCACGGCCGTGCCTGTGGTCGTGGATTATCAGCCCGAGGTCGTCTGGCAGAACTTCACCATGTACGACGGCAAGACGAATCTCCAGCTCCGCGTGAACGACGCGTATGAAAACTACGATTCAGGCCGCGCGGTGCTCATAGACGGCGTGGCGCTTCAGGCGAACACCTATCGCGTGCTGGCCTACGGCGGCGAGATAGCCGTGGAGGTCTCCACCTACGTGCTCAACATGCTGCCCAAGGCCGCGTACCACACCATCAGCATCCCCACCAGAAACAGCAGCTATACCTACGCTGTCGGCTACTTCAACACCTTCGGCGGCTCCACCGCCATCAACGGCGTCAAGACCGGCGACGACAGCAACCTGCCGCTGTGGACGGCGCTGCTCATCCTCAGCGCGGCGGGCGCCGCGGCCGCGGTGTTCATCATCAAGCGCCGCAAGAAGAACTGAAAAATAGAATAACGGAATAACAAACACGGGACGCATACGCGCCCCGTGTTTTCGTATCTTTTCTTACCATCAGTGGACAAGGACATACACGGTTTTGACGGGCAGAAAAACGTCCATACATCCTCAAAGACCTTAGAAATACACAAAGTATTCCCTGCGGTCTTTTCGTCGTCTGGCCGCTTTTCTGCTCCGGCAAAACTGCTCTGCACCTGACAGCAATGGATTTTCGAGTGATTTTTGGCTTTTGAGGCGAAGATGTGTCGTAACCCATCAAGACGAAAAGGGCAAAAAGCGCCGGAAAGGCACACTGTCAGGCGTGTATGCTCTTATCTACTGATGGTATGTATCCGCCTTGACCATCGCAAAGAATGCACTCCGCGCGGTTTGCCGCAGAGAGCGGCTTATTGGGATGGCCTTGCCGCTTTTAAGCTGGAATGTGTCGCGCTGGAGACTTGCAATGCTCCGTGCGTTCACCCAGAAGCTCTGGTGACAGTGGATGAAAAGCGCGTCGCGCCCGTCGGAAAGAAGCTCCTTCGGCGATTGATGAGTTACCTGATCGCCGCTGCGGGTGACGATGCGCGTCTTGCGCCCGACGCGCTCAAGGTAGTACACATCGTCCAGCGGGATGATGACAAAGGAATTGCGCGTGCGCAGTATCAATCCCGCGACCTCTGCGTCGAACGAGCGCAGGGAGAAGATAGCCTTGTTCAGCGCGTCGCCGATGCGCCTTTCAAGCTCGGACTTGAGAATGAAGTAAACATGCTCGGTGGAATATACGTCGGTGGCGTAGCTGAGATACGCGGTGATAAATATGACGCGGCATTTCGGCACGGTCTCATTCAGCTTTTTCGCCAGCGTGATGCCGTCCGTGTCCGACATCCTTATGTCAATGACCGCGATATCCGGCTGGTAATCGCGCATGGAAACGGCCTTCAGCAGCGCCTCAGCGGAGGTGAAGCTGTCGATCTCATGTGCGGTGCCCAAAAGGGCCTTGTCTATAAGCCGCAGAGTGTGATCGCATTGAATTTGTGAATCGTCGCAAACTACGATCTTAAGCATTGCTTGCTGCTCCTGTTTTCAGAATAAGCGAGGTGCGGAAAATGCCGCCGTCAGGCTGAGAGGTAAATTCGCCGTCGTATTTCTCCGCCAGCTCGCGCAGGATGTGGAAGCCGACGCCGCGCTCCAGCTCCGGGATGCGCCGCTTGTGCTGCTGCGGATGCTCGCCGGCATATGGGTTTTCGGTCGTTATCACCAGATATTCGCCGCTGAGCTTGGCGCTCATGCTGATGCGCCTGTCCGCGGTGCTGCGGCAGGCCTCCTCCGCGTTGTCCAGAAGATTGCCGATGGCGCTTATAAGGTCGGCGTCCGGAATGCCTGTCTTCGCGGGCAGCTCTATGTCGAGATCGAGAGTTATGCCGGAATCCCGGAGGCGGCAGAAGCGCGCGGACAAAAACGCGTCGGCAGATATGTTGAGGCACTTGCCCAGCACGCTTTGATATACGCCGGTCTGCTGAAGCTCATGCGTATACTGGCGCGCCTGCTCGTTCTGCCCGTCGTCGAGAAGGGCGTTGATGGTGATAAGGTGATTTGCGATGTCGTGGCGCATCCGGCGGATGCTGTCCGACTGCCGCGCGATGGTGCCGTAATACTCCTTCTGCGCGTCTATCTGCTGCCGCAGAAGGGCATTCTCCGCGCCGAGCTTGCTTCGCTGGGATATGCGGATCATCGTGATAAAAAGCCCCGCGTCGGACAGCACGCCGAAAGCAACGGCGATAAGCAGGAATGTGGTCTGCTGCTCAGACATGTCGCTGATGGCGACGGCCCAGCCCACGGTCAGTATGTACTGGCTGATGAGAAACGCGCTCATCGTCATAAATTCAAACGGACGCAGGTAATACGCGTACCTCGTGTCAAGGTGCTTCACGGCCATGCACAGTATCGCCATCATCACCGTGTACCCCAGAATGTAGGCGCAGTAGCGCGGAAGCTTCGCATACAGCGGCAGGTTGGACACCCCGGCCCATACGACGCTGCGGGAGTCGATGCTTACGACGAGATACTCGCTGATGCTCATTATGACCATTGCGCTCAGGAATATCGCAAGCTTTTTGTACCACTTGTCGCTGTATAGAAGCAGCGGCAGCAGGAAGATCGCCAGCCCGACAAGGGAGCGCAGCAAGGTGTACTTTTCAAAAAAGAGGACGAGCACGAAAAACGCGGCGTTTGTCGCGGCCACGTCTGCAATAATGATGAAGGCCAGCTTACAGCGCCGCGTCATCATATAATCAAACGCCGCGTACATTATGCCGAATTGAAGCATGGTCATTATGTAATTGAAGAGGTTGACCTCGGTCATTCGTCCACCGCCTTGCAGAATTGTCATGAAAACGTGCCGATTTTTACACTTGCGCTCCAACGCGGAAAAGAATGTGATATAGTATGCCGTATAAAATGCGAGGATAACGTTCGCCGGGCGCGCGTTGACGCTCGCTATTATAAATGCAGACGTGTCTGATGTAAAGTAAATATCAGGCAAATTTGAATAATACGCAAAAAAACGTGCAGAATTTGCAGTAATTCTTTGAGAGGAAAGAAGAGCAATGGGAAACACTACCGCCGCGTACACCGCAAAAAGGATAGCAAGGGGCGTCGTCATCTTTGCGTTTATAATGACGCTGCTTGCCTCGTGCCTTTCTGTTGAGGCGCACGCCCTTGGCACGCCCACCGGGGTGAAGGTCGGGTTCAGCTCAGACGGAACGGCCATCGTCGTCAGCTGGAGCAAGGCCAAGGACGCCGATGAATACTGCGTCTACCGCAAAACGGGAAACGGAAGCTGGACGAAGTTGGGAACGACAAGCAAACCCAGCTACACGGACAAGGAGGTCGCCTCATGCAAGAGCTACAAATACAAAATTGAGGCGATAGAAAGAAGCGGCCTTTTCGGCTGGGGCGGTGTGAAGGCCACAAAGCAGTCGAAGGAGTCCGAAAGCATCTTTTATCTCAAGCCTGTCACGGGCATGACGGTGGAATACGACCCGATAAAGAACGTCATGGTCGTCAAGTGGGCCAAGACGAGCGACGCGACGGAGTATTCCGTGCACCGCTCGCTCAACGGCGGGAAAGGCGTGTGGTATAAGACCGTCAGCGGCCTTTCGCTGGAGGACGCCGACATTTCCGTCAAGCAGACCTACGGCTATGCCGCCAAGGCCCAGCGCGGAAACGACCGCGGCGCGCGCAGCGCTTTTGTGACCTATGACCTGACGCTGAACGCCCCGACGGGGCTGAAGGTCGCATCGACCGTATCCAACGGCAAGCAGGGCTTGAAGCTTACGTGGAACGCCGTCAGCGGCGCGAAGATATACGCCGTCTACAGGCAGGTAAACGGCGGCGAGTGGACGGCGGCGGTCATCAATTCGGGAAACGGCAACACCTCATATACTGACTGGAACGTTGAAAGCGGAAAAACCTATACATATAAGGTCTGGGCGAAAAAGACGGCGACGGTGGCAAGCCATGTCAGCGGCACCGTCAGCGGCCAATTCTTCGCCATGCCCCAGAATGTAAAGGCCAGCTATTCCTATGACACCGACAATGTCAAGCTGATATGGAGCGGCGTAGGCGGGGCCGAGAAGTATGAGGTCTATTACGGCGATAAGCTGTACAGCACCGTCAGTGCCACGGAATGCTATATAACGCCGCAGCACGCCAGCAAGGCGGCGACGGCGAAGTTCAGCGTCAAGGCGGTCAGCGGCAGCGTCAAAAGCGCGGCCGCGGCGGCGGAGTGCTCCATCCCGGCGGCGCTCGGAACGCCGGGCAATGTAAAGGCAAGCTATGCTTCGCCCGGAAAGGTGAAGCTCACGTGGGGCAAGGTCAGCGGCGCAGCGGGATATGAGATAAGCCGCGGCAGTGAGACCGTTGCCACGGTGTCCGGCACGACGTATACGGATGAAGCCGCGCAGTACGGCCAGACGCATAATTACAGGATCCGCGCCGTAAACGGCGCGTTGAAGGGCCGAATGAGCGCCATGGCCGAATGCGTCATGCCGCCCACGGCGCCCACCGGGGTCACGGCCTCTTATGACGGCACGGGCGATGGCGTGACGGTCAAGTGGAGCGCCTTGTCCGGCGCGGAGAAGTACACCATCCAGCACAAAACGGACAGCACGGACTGGGCCAACCGCAAGACCGTCACCGGCACGTCCTACACCGACGATTCCCCCGTGGTGGGAACGCAGAATTACTACAGGGTAATAGCCGCCAACGCGACGGGCACAGGCCCGGCCTCCGCTTTCGCGGGCGTGCTCGTGCTGAAAGCGCCGGACGGCGTGCGCGCGGTCTATGACGCGGATAAGGATATCATAAGCATCACGTGGAACGACAATGAACCGGCGACGGGATACAATGTGTACAAAGACGGGAAGCTTTTCAAATCAAACATAAAGGAGACCTACTGCACGGATGGCCTTATCGTCGCCGGGAATGAGTCCGTCTACACGGTCCAGACGCTTTATGACAGCGCGCACCCCAGCAAGAGCAGGCTGAGCAGTCCCGCGTCGGTCAGGATCCCATGGGTGAAGCCGCCCACGGACCTGATGGGCAGCTATACCGCTGAAAACGGCGTCACCCTCACGTGGCGGACGGACATTCTGTACGACTATGTCATCTACCGCGACGGCAGGGAGATCGGCAGGACGGACAAGTCCACATTCAGCGACAAGGATGTCAAGCCCGGCGCGTCGTACAGCTATCAGGTCAAGGCGCGGCATACGCTGGGCACGACGGTGGACTACAGCGAGCTGTCGGAAAAGTGCAGCGTCAGCATCCTGCGCGCGCCAACGGGGCTTTCCGCCGTGTATTCCGACGAGAGCGGAACGATAACCCTCACGTGGAAGGCGGTCAAGGATGTGACCGGCTATGAGATATACCGCCAGAAGCCGGGCGAGAGCAAGCTGACGCCCGTGGCCGGACTTGCGGACGGCACGGCCTACACGGAGACCGGCCTTGAGGAGGGCGAATACCGCTTCGCCGTCAAGGCCAAGGCGGGCGGAACGGAAAGCCAGTGCTCTGAAGCTGTGAAGATTGATGCGCCTAAGTTGCAGATGTATACGATCACATTTAATACAAACGGCGGGGAATGCAACGTAAAAAAAGCAGAGTATTCCAGAGGCACTGTACTTGATGAATTGCCCACGCCCACTCTCTATGGAATCGATTTTCTGGGATGGTATACGGAGAAGGATGGTGGGGAAAGGGTTCAGCCCGGAATATCTGTTACAGAGGATATGACGCTTTATGCACATTGGCTTGACGAAGGCTGGTATATCCCAACAGAAAAGCTATACTTTGCACATCAATGCGACACAAAACATTGGACGAATGCCTATAAAAAGTCATGCTGGTTTGATGGCTTGGGATATTGCTGCATCACTTCTAAATTTGGGTATCGGAATCTGAATTTAAAAGGTGCATCCACAAACCATAAGGGAATTGATATTGCATCATTTACAGCCTGCAAAGAAGGGAAAAAACACCCAATAGGGGGAACAAACGTATATGCTGTACGCAGCGGCAAAGTTATAAGTTCAAGATATACATCTGGTGGCGGGAATACAATTGAAATCGAGCATGTGGTTGGCGACGCAAAGTACATTACTGTATATATGCATATGAAAGACAGACTTGTCAAGAAAAATGACATAGTCAGGCAAGGAGATGTAATCGGGCATGTTGGCAGTACCGGAACATCAGATGGAGCCCATCTGCATTTCGAGATTAAAAAGAATGGAAACCACATTGATCCAGCTCCAAATGTAAATATTACATACAAAACCACTCTTTGTAAGCATAGAGACTATGATGAAATAGGGAAGTGCTGCGAATGCGGAATCGATTACGATTGGAATAAAAGCAGAGAAAAAGTTTTAGGTACAGCTTACACCGAAAAATGGTATAATATGATATCGGTCAAAGAACGTCCGTATTCTGCGGCTTCTGATATGGGGTTCTTGCTTGGAAATCAGAGAATGGACGTACCAGCGCAGGTTACCAATCATTATGGCGACGTGTGGTATGAAGTAAAAGTTAACGGCAAGACAGGATATATTTACTCTGGAGATGTAAAACTTGACCGCAACGACGACACGCTTGAAAATTGCAAGAGCTTCTATGACACGTATCTTGACCTGACATTGCGGAAGAACACCGCCGTCAAGAGTCTGCCCTACGCGAAGAACAGCGGCAATAAATCCGAAACGCTTGCGACGCTTGACGCCGGCGCGGTGCTGCGCGCGGTGCGCATCGTGGAGAACAGGTACGGGAATTACTGGTACGAGGTCACTGACGGGAAAAGGATCGGTTACGTTTATGCCGACGACTGCGTGAAGATGCAGGTGCCGTATGACATGATGACCGGCACGGCGGACGGCATCGGAAGCAGGATAGACTACAGAAGCAAGATCCCCATGCCCGGCATGGTCACGGCGAAGCTTGACCTGCGGTCTGTGCTTGAGGCGGTGCTTGACCTTGACAGCGGCACGTATTCGCAGGCCAGGGAAACGACGCCACAGAACGCAAAAACGGTCGTCATCGGAAGCGATATAAAGACCGAGCTGCTTTCCCCCGGCTGGTATGCCGTTGTGGCACAGGGAGATATGGTGTATCCGGTTGCCCTGGATCACAGCACGCTTATGTGGGAAACATACAGAAGGGAAGTCATTTACAGGGAATTCTCCGTCGGCGCGTCCGTGATATGCGAGCCGAACGGCGGCGCGCTGAACGGCAGCTATTCGGCCCAGTCGTTCTGGGTCGTTCAGGGGCTGAGCGACATACCGGCCCCGCAGGCGGAAAACAAGGCGTTCAAGGGCTGGTACACGGCGGCTTCGGGCGGCGAGGAAGTGACCGGCGCCAACGTCTTTGACTGCACGCGGATATACGCGCAATGGGACGAGGATTACTGGACGGTCAGATTTGACCTCAACGGCGGCGAGTGCGACGTGACGGAAAAGCGGGTGCCCTGCGGCTCCGCGATCGGCACGCTGCCAGTGCCCGTGCGCGCCGGTGCGGAATTCGCCGGGTGGTATACCACGCTGAACGGCGAAGTATCCGTGGACGAGAGCACCGTCATATCCGGAGATGTGACGTATTATGCCCGCTGGCAGATGACGCACACCATCCCCGGCCCGGTCATTGCCGGCGTTGATCCCGGAAAGTACGGGGTCGCGGTCGAAGTCAGAGAAATTGAGGATGTTTACAACTACTCCATGTCGGTCACCGATGTGTCCACGGGGCAGTCTATGGGCGTCAGCGTGACGGGCACGAAGCTAATGCTCAACGGGCTGTCGCTGTGCACCGATTATACGGGCACTGTCGCCGGACACAAGGACAGCGTCACCGTAAACGGGATAAAGCACGTATGGACAAGCGAAGCAACGTCCTTCAGCTTTACTACGCTTGGCAGCACCATCGGGCCGAAGGCGGACTTTACCGTGGACGGAAGCGGCCTGAGCTTCACCGGGGAGTCGTATCTGTACGAGTATGACTATGACATTGACGACGACAACCCCGCCGGATTTGAGGACAGCGCCTATGAATGGTCGCCGAAGCGCCTTGGAACCACATCCGTTTCCTTCGGCGGCAGCGCCATAACCAACATTCCGCGCGCGGCGTTCTATAATTTCACTAACCTCACCTCTGTCACGCTCTCTCCGACCATACAATGGATAGGCGACAGGGCGTTTATGGGAAGCGGCATCACCACGATATATATACCGACGCGCACGGTGCCTGTTCTCGGCGGCGGGGTCTTTGCCAACTGCCCCAACCTCACCTCGATAAACGTTGACCCCGCGAACAATAAATTTGCCAGCATCGGCGGCGCGCTCTACGAGACGCATACGAACACGCTGTACGCCTATCCCACCGGCGTGTCCGGCAGCGCCGTGATCGCGGACGGAACCACGTTTATCGGCGCTTACGCGGCCTATGGCGCAAGAAAGCTTACGGATATCACACTGCCCGAATCGGTCAGCACAATAGGGTCCAAGGCTTTTGCAAACTGCACTGCGCTCCAGTCGGTTTTGATTCCCTCCGGCGTGACCGATATAGCTGATGACACGTTTGAAGGCTGCCCGGCGTCCATGACCATTTACGGCTATACGGGCAGCGCGGCGGAGGCATTCGCGGCGGCGCACGGCTTTGCCTTCGCGGATATCAGCGCGGCCGGGCAGAGCGTCTCCCAGCTGAGCGCGGAGCTTTCCGGCAAGGCGGGCGAGAATGCCGAGTGGACGCTCCAGCCGGACGGTATGCTCTGCATCACCGGCAGCGGCAGGCTCTTTGCCGCGGCGGACTATGAAGCCGGGGCTTTCCCGTGGCTTGCATACGCGCAGCAGATCACCGCCGTGTATATCGGCGACGGCATTGAAAACCTGCCTCCGGCGGCGTTTGCAGGCTGTCAGGCGCTTGGATATGTGCGCCTGCCCGCCGCGATGCTGGAGATCGACGCCTCGGCATTCGCCGGGTGCACCGCACTGGCGTATATTGAAATGCAGCCGAACGGCGCGTTCGGCGCGGAAAACGGAATACTCTACATTATAAACGGCGGCGAACGGACGGAATACGTCGTTCCGGCGGCGCTTGTCCAGATGCCGGACGCCCCCTCAGACGGCGAAGCGCCCGGCGATGACGGCACCGGCGGCGCGGCGGAGGAGCCGGAAATAACTCCGCCGCCTGTCGAAGAGCCTGCGGACGGCGGGATAGATAACGCAGCAGCACCGGCGGCGACGCCGGTGCCGCCCCCGGCTTCCGTCGAAAGCACCGCGGCGGCGGATGCGCCCACCGTCGATAGTCCGCCGCCGGAGGAGGCATACGACCCCAGCGGCGCGTGACAAAGTGCATAATGCAGTAAAAGTTGGATGCAGCTTATCCGTATCGGATGGCTGCATCCAATTTTTTGCCCACATCCCCACTCCAAAAGCTGGAAGATGTATGGGTTAAACGAGCGACATACCATAAACTGACACATTTCACGACTTTTCGTGCCGCGCAAACGGTCGTTTATGACAAAGCACTTCCCGAAAACCGGCGTTTACTGTACAATGTGCACACATTGAACGACCCGAAAAAACGGCGGGCGTAAATTTTAGGAGGTTAGAACCAATGGCAAAAAAGAAAAGCGGAAACGGAGGCATGAGTCAGCTTGACATGCTGCTTGGCCTTATCTGCGCGATCTACTTTCTCGACACGATCCCATCCGGCACGAACATGGGATGGACATCCATCACATGGATACTGATCGTCGGCGCACTGTTCTTCTTCACCGGCTCCCTTACCTGCGCCGAGCTCGGCGCGGCCTACCCCGATGACGGCGGCTTCGCCGGTTGGGCGGCAAGAGCGTTCGGCCGCAAGACCGGCGCATACATCGGCTATCTCTACTGGGCGTGCAACGCAGTCTGGCTTTCCTCTAACGCGACTCTCTTCGTCAACGTTTTCCAGGCCACCTTCGGCATCGAGCTGAGCAAGCTCGGCGCGGCGATACTCAACCTCGCCGTTATCTACGCGATGCTGCTTATCCTGACCCTGCCCAGCAAGAGCAGCAAGGGCATGTACAACTACGGCGCTATCGCAAAGATAGCCATCGGCATCGGCCTTGTCATTGCGGGTATCATCTGCTTCGCGCGCAACGGCGGCTCCAAGATGAATCCGTTCTCCCTCGGCGCTCTCAAGCCCACCCTCGGCGCGGCGCTCATTTACATCCCCTCTCTCGTTTATAACTTCCTCGGCTTCGAGACCTCCGCCGCGAACGGCAGGATGGAGAACCCCGCAAGAGACGTTCCCCGCGCTGCCATCAAGAACGTGCTCATCGTCGGCGCGCTGTACATCGTGTCCTACACCGCGATGCTTTGGGCGCTGCCCGTTAAGGACGTCAACATCACCACCGGTATCATTCAGGCAATGCAGGCCGGCTTCGGCACCAGCGGCATCATGGGCGGCATCGTCGTCATGGCCGGTATAGTTTACCTGTCCATCATCTTCATTCAGGGCATGCTGTGGATCGGCGCGCCGTGCAACACCGCCGCCATCGCCGGTGAGACCGGCGACCTGCCCAAGGTATTCACCAAGCGCAACAAGAACGGCCAGCCCATCGGCGTCATCGTCATCTCCGGCATCATGGCCACGCTTATGACCCTCGCCTCCAACCTCATCACCGGCTCCGCGGAGGACGTGTTCTGGGCGATATTCTCCTGCACCAGCCTGCTGCTCATCATCCCCTACATCATCAACTTCGAGGCGTACTTCAAGCTCAAGAAGACCGACAAGGACACCCCGCGTCCCTACGTTTTCCCCGGCCCCAAGTGGCTGTCCACCCTGCTCATCAGGATCGCTGAGCTCATCGCCATCGGCACCTGCGTGCTGTTCGTATGGACGCCCGGCGTGCCCATCAACATGACCCAGCTCGTGTTCGTCGTTATCGGCGCGGCCGTCGTCCTCGGTCTCGGCGTTGTGCTGATGAAGGTGGCGGAGAAGGAAAAGACCGCCCCCGCGGAATAATAAAGCGAAAAAATATCCGAATATAAAATCAAAAAATCTGAAAAAAGGAGATCATGAATGAAAGCAAACATAGTCTTTAAAAACGGTGTCGTCTACACTGCGGACAAGGCCCGCACCATCGCGGAAGCCGTCGCCGTCGTTGACGGAAAGATAGCATACGTCGGCAATAACGCCGGTGTCGAGGCATACGTCGGCCCGGAGACCGAGGTCGTCGATCTCGGCGGGAAGATGCTGATGCCGTCCTTCTTTGAAGGCCATGCGCACTACACCAGCGCCACCTCCACCGTCGTCGGCATCGACCTTGCCGGCATGGACAAGGAAGAGGAATACGTCGCCGCAATGAAGAAGTTCATCGCGGAGCATCCGGGCCTGACTGCGCTGCGCGGACAGGGCTATCTCGAGGCCGTGTTCCCCGGCATCGGCCCGCGCAAGGAAGCCCTCGACGAGGTCTCCACGGAGATCCCCATAGTCGTGCAGGCGGAGACGCTCCACTCCCTGTGGTGCAACTCCAAGGCCATTGAGGTCGCCGGTATCACCAACGACACCCCCGACCCCGAGAACGGCCGCATAGAGCGCAACCCCGACGGCAGCGCGCACGGCTGCTTCCGCGAAAAGGCGCAGGATCTCATCCTCAACGCCCTGCCCGACTTCACCATCGAGCAGTACAAGGAAGGCGTTCTGGCGTATCAGGACAAGATACTCTCCCTCGGCTTCACCGGCGCATACGACCCCTGGCTGTACATAAACTCCAACGCCGTCGAGGCTATAAAGCAGCTCGACGACGAGGGCAAGCTGAAGATATACTTCCGCGGCGCTTACTGGATGGACCCGCATCAGGGCCCCGAGCAGGTCGAGAAGATAGTCGAGGCCAAGAACAGAGACAACGAAGGCCGCAACATGTTCAAGACCCGTGCCGTCAAGTTCTTCATGGACGGCGTTCTCGAATCCATCACCGCCTTCCTGCTTGAGCCTTACGAGAAGGCCGACGGCCGCCCCGAGGGCTGGCGCGGCGACCAGATATGGGATCCCGACAACATGAACAAGTGCGTCGCGGCCATCGACAAGGCCGGTATGGGCATCCACGTGCACTGCGCGGGCGACGCCGCCGTCAAGCAGTCTCTCAACGCGATAGAGTACGCGCAGAAGGTGAACGGCCGCGAGGACAGACGCCACTGCATAACCCACATCTTCCTTGTTGACCCCAACGACATCCACAGATTCAAAGACATGGGCGTTGTTGCGATGCTCAACTCCTACTGGGCGCAGATAGACGAGACCTACTTCGTCAACGGCACCTACACCGGCATGGACCGCATCGCCCACACCTATCCCATCAACTCCTTCTTCAAGTCCGGCTGCGTCGTCGCAAACGCCAGCGACTATCCCATCACCGCCGTTCCCAATCCCTTCGTCGGCATGGAGATCGGCGTGACGAGAATAGCCCCCGACAACTATCACCCCTGGGTCCTCAACTACGACGACCCCAGAATACACGGCGACTTCTGGCCCGAAGAGCGCGCCTGCATCGAGGATATGATCGACAGCTTCACCATCGCGCAGGCATACGCCAACTTCGTTGACGACGTCAGCGGCTCCATCGAGGTCGGCAAGGAAGCTGATATCATCGTCGTCGATCAGAACGTTCTCACCTGCAAGAGCGAGGATATCGGCCTTGCCCAGGTCGAGCGCACTCTGTTCAGGGGCGAGACGCTCTACAAGAAGTAATACAATAGCTTAAGCATTTACTCAGATCAGTCCCCGGTCAGCCTATACGGGCAGGCAGGGGACTGATCCTGCTTATGCTCATTCCTTTTTTTGAGGAGGATCGATGTGGAAACCCTTACATGGCTGGCCGTTCTGCCGCCGGTTCTGGTAGTTATACTTGCCATCGGCACACGAAACATAATATTCTCGCTTCTTATGGGCATTGTCTTTGGCCTTGGCATCTACGGCGCCGCGGCTCCGCCGGGCGCGCTTGAGGGGAGAAACGTGCTGGACATGACGATATACGGGCTCAAGATGATGGTGAGCGCCGCTGGCACGCCGAAAAATCTGCTGCTCATCTTCTTCCTTGTGGTGCTGGGCGGGCTTATCGCCATCCTCACCGCGGCGGGCTGCGCAAATTCGTTTTCCGCCTCCGCCGTGCGGATGATAAAGGGGAAGCGCAGCGCGGAGGGCTTTACCTTTCTTCTTGGATGTGTTATATTTGTAGATGACTACTTCAACGCGATAACGGTCGGCAATGTGATGGTCCCGATAACGGACAAGTTCAAGATATCGCGCGCAAAGCTCGCGTATCTGATAGACTCGACCTCCGCGCCGGTGACGATACTTATGCCCGTTTCAAGCTGGGTGGCGACGGTCATCTCCCTCTCCGTGCCGGAGCTTGCGCGCTACGGCATTGAGGTGCCGGGGATGCAGGCCTTCCTCAGCGCCACGGTGTTCAACGCTTACGCATGGCTGACGCTTCTGATGGTCGTGGCGGTGATAGTGTTTCGGGCCGACATCGGCCCGATGAAGCGGTACGAGGACGACTATGCCCGCACGGGCGTTGACACGAGCATATTTGTGGACATAAACGAAAGTGTAATTGACGACATGGGCGTGCGTCAGAAGGGCACGGCCGCGGATATGCTGATCACCATTATAAGCCTTGTTGCGGCGACGTTTATGGTCATGCTCTATACGGGCGGCTTCTTCACGGAGGGGCGCGGCATTCAGGACGCGCTTATGTACTGCGACCCGGACAGCTCGCTTGCAAGCGCGGTGCTCATCGCGCTGGTGATATGCTTCGCGCTGCTCGTCGGGCGCAGGAAGATGAGCTTTTCCCTCTTCAACGAGGCCTTTATAAACGGCGTCAAATCCATGGTCACATCGGTCATCATCCTTGTCCTCTCGTGGAGCTTTTCCGAGCTTCTCGGCAGCAGCATGCTCGGCACCGGCGCGTGCATCGCGGCGGCGCTCGGCGGGTGGCTTCCGGGCTGGGCGCTCCCAGCCGCCATCTTCGTCATCTCCGCGCTCATCTCCTTCTCCACCGGCTCTTCATGGGGCGCGATGGGCATCATGCTGCCCACGTCGATAGCCGTGTGCGCGGCGGTCGATCCGTCGTATATGTACATGGTCCTCGGTGCGGGGCTTTCCGGCTGTGTCTTTGGCGACCATTGCTCGCCGCTGGCGGACACCACGGTGCTCTCCTCCGCGGGCGCGGGGTGCAAGCACCTTGCCCACGTCACGACGCAGCTGCCCTACGCGGCGATAACCGGCGTTATATCCATCGCGGCGTTCATCGTTGTCGGGCTTACCGGCAGCGCGATAATTTCATATCTTGGCGCATCTCTGGCGATAATTACCCTGTGCTTTATTATTGGAAAGAAAAATAAAACTGCGGTAAGGTAGAAAACCGCAGAAAGGGAGAAGGACATGTTCAGGATTGCCATCTGCGACGACAATAAGTACGATATCAAGGCCATTTCCTCGGCGCTGGATGTTCTGCGCGGCGAGGGGGTGGAGTTTGAGCTGACTGCCTATACGGACGGGTTCAGCCTGATAAAGGCCTTTGAGGCGGGCACGCGCTATCACCTGCTGATCCTTGACATGGTCATGGACAGCATCAACGGCATCGAGACCGCCAAGCGCATCCGGGAGTATGACGTGTCCATGCCCATCCTCATCGTGACGTCCACAAGGGAGTTCGCGCTGGAGGGCTATCTTGTCAACGCGTGGCGCTATCTCACAAAGCCGCTGGATACTGAGCGGTTTTTGAGCGAGATAAGGACCATCCTTGACAACGTGTCTGAGCGGGATGAGACGTATTTCGTCATCGACAGCAGCAAGGGCATAACCAAGCTCAAGCTTGACGACATCCTGTACTTCGACTCGAACCTGCACACCATCACGGCGCATACCGTGAAGGAGCAGTACCCCTTCCGCGGAAAGCTTTCGCAGATAGAGGACGACTATGCGGATAAGGGCTTTTTC
>OLXG01000408.1_pt1 | contig 17313 bp, 18 predicted proteins | sample 1673861 | NCBI WGS metagenome assembly OLXG01 (sample SAMEA103958130, study PRJEB25191) | human gut metagenome | biome: human-associated habitat [ENVO:00009003]; feature: intestine environment [ENVO:2100002]; material: feces | place: Germany | collected 2013/2015
CAAAAATCAATCTCCGCCCTCGCAAATGCCTTAACTGGCTATCTCCCTTTGAGGTCTTCTTTGGCACCCTGTTGCACTTAACTTGACAATCTAAGTTCTGAATCTTTCTCCATGCAAGCAAGAAATTGCTCGTTCATACGACCGACACTCTCCGAGAGCAGGTCTGACATCGTTTCATAGTGCAGATAGAAGGTGGAACGATTGACCCCTGCTACTTCACAGATTTCTTTGATTGTAATATACTCAAAATCTTTTTTTGCCAGAAGTGTCAGAAAGGCTTCGTCCATTCTGGCTGCGGTAGCAAAATATCTGCTTTCCGATCTATTCAATCGTTCTCACCTTCTTTCGTGTTGTTGTTTACATCTCGCTGATTTCTTTTGCCAGTTCCATGATTTCAAAAGCATATTTCTGCTTGCCCTGCGCCAGCAATTTTTTGTAGATGGGGTAATTAACGCCCATGCCCAGTAGCCCGATAATTCCGACAATCACGCCGAGGACAAACATAGTGGTGCTACCGCTGCCGATGACCTTCATTGAAAGGCACATTCCAACACCGGCTACCAGCGCAGTGATAATGCCGAAGGTATAGGTAAAAACGGTTGCGGGAAGCTTGGCTTTTGCATCCAGCTTGCGAAGAGCGACCACCTTGGTGGTGTCCTTGAGTGCATATTCGTTTGCGAGTTGTTCTGCATAGATTTTATCTGTATTCATGGCTTGTTGCCTCCTTCATTTGATGGTTTTATTCTACCAGCAAAGAACGGGCAACGGAACAACACTGATGGCAGTTTATGTTGAGTTCAAGAATTGTGCAAATTCCAGTTTGTAGGTTTGTTCGGTGCCATATTATCACATAACAGGATAAAATACAAGAACAGCCACAGCAGAGCAAACTACTGTGACTGTTACTGTCTTATGAACACCGCCCATTGGGGGGTGGGCATTTGTCGTATTTTTTCTTTGTCAGCTTATTTTCAGCGTCTCCCACAGGGAGTTGACGTAGTCGAGCGTCTCCGCGTCGAGACTGCGGAAGGCAAACTCGTTATACCGCGCGCTGAAATCGCCGATCTCCGGATAGAGTATCTCCATGGCGTCCTCGCCCATGTCGTCGATATACCCCTCGTCGGTGTATACGGCGGAGTTGGGGGAGGCGTAGCAGATATATTCGGCGTTCGCTATCGCCGGTTCGGGCGAGAGCATGTAGTTTATGAATATCTCGGCCAGCTCCTTGTTCTGGCAGCAGCTCGGGATGCACATCGCGTCGATGAAGTAGTTCGTGCGCTGCGGATAGTAGAAGCGCAGATCAACCCCGTCCGCCTGTGCGTCGAGCATGGTGAAGTAGTCGCCCGCGTAGTACGGGGCTATCGCCGCTTCGCCGGACTCCATCATGTTGTACACCTCGTCCATGACGTAGCTCTTCACCAGCGGCGACTGGCGCTTGAGCTCCGCGAGGGCGCTGTCCCACTTCGCGCGGTCCGTGTCGTTGACGTCGAGGCCCAGCTTATACTGCGCCGTCGCAAAGGCGTCGCGGGAGTTGTTGAACTGGAGGATGCTCCCGGCGTACTTTTCGTTCCACATGAGGTCCCAGTCGTTCGCGTCGGTCTCATCAACGACGGCGGCATTGTATATGATGCCCACCACGCCGTAGGTGTACGGCACGGTGTACTCGTCGTCCGGGTCGTAGAACAGTCCGTGGAAGCTGTCCGAAATATTGCTGTAGTTCGGTATGTTGCTGTAGTCCAGCGGCAGAAGCATACCCTCGCTGCGCATACGCGCGATCATATAGTCCGATGGGATGACCACGTCGAAGCTGACAGCGCCGGAGGAGAGCTTTGCGTACATATCCTCGTTGCTGGCAAAGGTGGTGTAGTTGACCTTCACCTTCTTGCCGTAGGTCTCCTCGTACCACTGCTCGAACGCCTCTATGGTGTTGAGCGAGTCGTCGGACCCGTCGGAGATATATTCGCCCCAGTTATATACGTTCAGCTCCTGCGTGCCGCTGCCGGAGAGGATGAGCACCGCTATCCCCGCCGCGGCCAGAACGCCGCCGATGACCCCGGCGGCGGCGCGCTGCACGCGCCTGCTCGCGCGCCGGGCGCGCGCCGGGCGCGCGCGCGAATCGTCGTCCACAAGGTTCGTGAGGATAAGCAGGGCGAGGATGACGAAGAAGATTATCGTCGCCAGCGCGTACATCTTCGGCGTGACGGTCTTTTTCGTCATGGAGTATATGCGTATGGGCAGCGTCTCAAACCCGTTGCCGGAGGTGAAATAGCTTATCACAAAGTCGTCCAGCGAAAGTGTGAAGGCCATGATGAAGCCCGTCACGACGCCCGGCATTATCTCCGGTATCTCCACCTTCATGAACGCCTGCACCGGCGTGCAGCCGAGGTCCATCGCGGCCTCAGGCAACGCCTTGTCCATCTGGCGCAGCTTCGGCAGCACCTGCAATATGACGTAGGGCAGGCAGAAGGTCACGTGCGCGATCAGCATCGTCCAGAAGCTCAGGCTCGTCGCCGCGCCGAAAAGCCGCCCCACGAACACGAACATCAGCATGAGCGAGATACCCGTGATTATATCCGGATTTATCATGGGGATGTTCGTGACGGTGTCCATCGCGGCGCGCATGGCGCGGCTGCGCAGCTTGTTTATGCCGACGGCGGCCGCCGTGCCCATGACCGTGGACACGACCGCGGCGCACAGCGCCAGCACCAGCGTGTTTCGCACTGCGCCCAGCGTCTCCGCGTCGCGGAAAAGCTCCCTGTACCAGTTCAGCGAGAAGCCCGAGAACACGGAAAGGCTCTTCGCCTCGTTGAAGGAGAACACCAGCAGTATCGCAATGGGCGCAAAGAGGAATATCATTATAAGGGCCGTGTAGACCTTTGACATTTTTCTCATATCCGTGCCTCCCTTCACACCGCGGCGCGCTTCCCGGCCGCGTGCTGCAAAAGCGCCATGCACGCCAGCAGAATTATCATCAGCACGAAGGCTATCGCGGCGGCAAAGTGCAGGTTGTTCGCCACATACTGCCCCTCTATCGCGTCGCCGATGAGATAGAACTTGCCGTTGCCGAGCTTCTGCGAGATGTAGAAGGTGGATATGGACGGGATGAGCACCATGTTCACGCCGGATATCACGCCCGGCAGGCTCAGCGGCCATATGACCCGGCGCAGCACGCCCGCGCTGTTGCAGCCGAGGTCGCGCGCGGCCTCTATCAGGCGCACGTCCATCTTCGCCATGACGGAGTATATCGGCAGTATCATATACGGAAAGTAATCGTACACCATGCCTATCACGACGGCGGCCTCCGTGCCGATTATATGCACGCGCCCAAGCCCCAGCATGGACAGGAAGCCGTTTAATATGCCGGTGTCCTGCAATATGGTCATCCACGCGTAGGTGCGGATGAGGAAGTTCATCCACATGGGGATCATGATCAGCGTTATCATTATCTTCTGCGCGCGCGGCGCGGCGCGGGAAATGATATAGGCCATGGGATAGCCCATGATGAGGCATATCACGGTGGATATCACCGCCAGCTTGAGAGAGCGCAGGAAGATGATGAGATATGTGTGCACCTCCCGCCCGCCGTCAACGGCGGAGGTGGCAGTGAAAAAGCGGCTTATATTATCAAGGGTGAAGTTGAACTGCGCGTCGGTAAAGGCATAGTACGCCACGAAGAACAGCGGCACCACCACGAACAGCGCCGCCCAGAAGGAGTATGGCGCAAGCGTCAGCCGCCGCACGAGACCGGCGCGGTTTGCATTGGCATTCGGTCTCATTCTTCCATCTCGCTTTCCGCGTCGCTCAGCTCATCCAGCTCGTTGGAGAAGGACGAGTAGTCGCCGTACATGCCGGAATACTCGGACTTTTTCATGATGTGTATGGCGTCCGGCTCGATATAAAGGCCGATATGCTCGTCCACGTCCACGAAGTCCGTCGTCTGTATCATCCATTTGAAGCCGTTGATGTCCACGATTATCTCATAGTGCACGCCGAGGAAGGTCACCGCCGTGACGACGCCCTTCAGCATCCCCTTCTCCTCCGGCACGATGTCCACGTCCTCCGGCCGCACGACGACGTCCACCTGCTCACGCTTTTCAAAGCCGAAGTCCACGCAGTCAAAGGTGTGCCCCGAGAACGCGACCTTATAGTCGGCCAGCATCACGCCGTCCACGATGTTGCTCTCGCCGATGAAGTCCGCCACGAAGGCGTTCTGCGGCTCGTTATAAATGTCGATGGGCGTGCCTATCTGCTGTATGCGCCCCTCACTCATCACCACCACGGTGTCGGACATGGACAGCGCCTCCTCCTGATCGTGTGTGACGAACACAAAGGTTATCCCCGTGGCCTTCTGTATCTTTTTCAGCTCCGTCTGCATGTCCTTCCTCAGCTTGAGGTCGAGCGCGGCAAGCGGCTCATCCAGCAGCAGCACCTTCGGGCTGCTGACGAGCGCGCGGGCGATGGCCACGCGCTGCTGCTGTCCGCCGGAAAGGCTGGTGACGCTGCGGTGCTCAAACCCCGTCAGGGCGACCATGGCCAGCATCGCCTTCACCTTCTCCGTGATCTCGCCGTGCGGCAGCTTCTTTTCGCGCAGGGGGAAGGCCACGTTCTCAAACACGTTCAGATGCGGGAACAGGGCGTAGCGCTGAAAAACCGTGTTGACGTTGCGCTTGTACGGCGGCACGTCGTTTATCCTCTCGCCCATGAACACAACGTCGCCGCTGTCGGGCGTTTCAAAGCCGCCTATGAGCCGCAGCGTCGTTGTCTTTCCGCAGCCGGACGGGCCGAGCAGCGTGATAAACTCGTTATCATAGATATCGAGGCTTATATTGTCCAGCACAGTCTCTCCGTCAAAGGACTTTGTGACGTTTTTCAGCTCAATTATTTTTTTCATAGCCCTTCCCTCCCAGAAAGAAAAAATGACGTATGCACACAGCATACGTCATTGTGATATGTATAGCGCCCGCCCCGGCATATATACGCCAAGGCACCTATCCCAATTGGTTTGAGAGTCTATATAGCAAGAAACTACTTTTACTACTCTTATTGACCATTTCACAAGTTTGTCTGCCATGCAGCACCGGTTTATAGTAACCAACTTATAAAATTTGAGCTTTTCACAAGCTCCGGCGGGAGACCCCCGCCAAATCAATAAGGCAACAGAAGTTGCCGCCGCATTCCGCGGAACTCGGCATTCGACCCGGCTGTCCGTCTGGCCTCAGCTATGCAATGTGCACAGCGGTCGTTATCTTGCTTTGGATATATTGACCAACATACCGTCTATCCAATTGAGACGACTCATTCTAACAATATTCTGTTCTCATGTCAACTAAAACTTTTGGTTTTTCCGCTGTTTTTTCGCGCAGCAGTCAATACCGCACCTGCCACAGCAAAAGCCCCTGCGCGGGCGCGGTATATCCGGCGCGCTCGCGGTCCTTTGAGGCGAGTATGGCGGGCATATCCTCCGCCGCGCGGCTGTGCGCGCCCACCTCGATGAGCGTGCCCACGATTATCCGCACCATGTTGTATAAAAAGCCGTCGCCCGTCAGCTCAAAGCGCAGCTCTCCGCCGTTTTCGCTTATGACGATGCTCTCAAGGCGGCGCACGGCGGACTTTTTCATGCGCCTGTTCGCACAGAAGGCCGTGAAGTCATGCTCCCCCTCCAGAAGTGCCGCCGCGCGGCGCATCCGCTCTATATCCAGCGGCGCGCTGTAGCGGTACATATACCGCCGCTCGAACACGTTCGGCGCGGCGCTGTTCCACACGCGGTAAACATAGGTCTTCCCTCGGCAGCTCAGCCGCGCGTGAAAGCGCTCTCCCGCGCGCTCCAGCGACAGCGCGCCTATGTCCTCCGGCAGATGCTCCCGCAGGGCCGCAAGCGTTTTCTCGCAGTCAAGCTCCTTCGCCGTTTTGAAGGAGCACACCTGGCATTTCGCGTGCACGCCCGCGTCTGTCCGCCCAGAGGCGGCGATCTCCGCCCGCTCTCCGGCGGCGCGCTCCAGCGCGTCCTCCACCCTGGCCTGTATGGTGTTTGCGGTGTTGCCCTGCCTCTGCCAGCCCTTGTACCGGCCGCCGTCATAGCACAGCGTCAGCTTGTAGTTATACATTTTCCCACCCCGCCGCTATTGTACAGCATGGACTGAAAAATTGCAAACCCGCGCCCGTAAAGGCAAATTTTTCGCCAAAGAAGCGGGCGCGGCGCTTGAATTAACGCCCCCCGTATGATAGGATTATTCATCATACTGCAATAATGTACAGGAGACGCCGGAATGCTTTTCAATTCTGCGCAATATCTAATATTTCTGCCCCTAGTGCTGCTTGTATACTACGTGATTCCGAACAGGCTGCGCTATCTGTGGCTTTTGGCGGCCAGCTACTATTTTTATATGTGCTGGAACGCGAAATACGCACTGCTGATGCTGTTTTCCACGTTCACGACCTATCTGTGCGCCCTAGGGATAGAGCGGATAAAGTCCGCCGGGTACGCGGATGAGAAATCCGCACGGCTGAAGAAATACTGCGTCGCGGCAAGCTTTATCATAAACCTCGCTATACTTTTCTTTTTCAAGTATTTTAACTTCGCGTGGGACAGCCTTGCGCGCTTGCTGTCTCTGGCCGGCGTGCTGCCGCGCCGCGCAGGCTTTGACGTCATTCTCCCCGTCGGCATCTCATTCTACACCTTTCAGGCGCTGGGCTACACCATCGACGTGTACCGCGGCGACATATACGCGGAGAAGAATTTCTTTCGCTATGCGCTTTTCGTGTCGTTCTTTCCGCAGCTCGTCGCAGGGCCTATTGAGCGGTCCAAGAATCTTTTGAAGCAGCTTGCCGTGCCGCAGAAGCTGAAATTTGCCAATTTCAGAGACGGCCTGCTTCTGATGCTGTGGGGCTATTTTCTCAAGCTCGTTCTGGCCGACAGGCTGGGCATATACGTTGACGCCGTATACGGCAGCTGGCAGGAGTATGTCTACTCCGGCGGGTGGTATCTCATTACGGCGACGGTTTTCTTCGCCTTTCAGATATACTGCGACTTCTGCGGCTACACAATGATAGCCACAGGCTCTGCCCGGCTTCTCGGGATTAAGCTCATGCGCAATTTCGACGCACCGTATCTCTCCGCCTCCGTTGCGGAATTCTGGCGCAGATGGCACATATCCCTTTCAAGCTGGTTCCGGGATTATCTCTACATCCCGCTCGGCGGGAACCGCCGCGGCAAAAAGAGGAAGTATCTCAACCTTCTCATCACCTTCTCCGTCAGCGGCCTGTGGCACGGGGCAAACTGGACCTTTGTCGCATGGGGGCTTATAAACGGCATATATCAGGTGATCGGCGACTTTCTCCGCCCCGTGCGCGAGTTTGCCGTGCGCACACTGGGCCTTGGCCGCGGCACGCTGAGCCACCGGCTCGTCAAGACCGCCGCGACCTTTGTGCTCATCGACCTTTCATGGGTCTTTTTCCGTGCAGACAGCCTGTGGGCGGCCGTGCAGATCGTCCGCGGGATGCTGCATGCAGGCGATCTGTGGATATTCTTTGACGGCACGCTTGCGCAGGGAACGGGGCTCGGCATACAGGATATGACGCTTCTGGCCGTGTGTCTGTGCGCGCTTTTCGTGTCTGACCTGCTGCGGTATAAGAACGTCGTCGTGCATGAGGTCATCGCGCGGCAGGACTGGTGGTTCCAGATTGCTGTGATAGTGTTTTCCTTCCTTTTCATCATGCTTTTCGGCGTGTGGGGCAGCGGATATGACGCCGCAAGCTTCATTTATTTTCAGTTCTAGGGGGGCGGGACGATTGCGAAAATATATAAAGCGCATCCTCTGCGTTGTCCTGCTCGTGTGTCTTTCCCTCGGCGGCCTGCATATTCTCTCCACAGTGACGGAACGCAAGGATAGCCGCGCAAAATACGCCGCCTTTTTTGAAGCAACGCAGGATCTCGACGTGCTGTATCTCGGGACGAGTCACGTGCTCAACGCCTTTTTCCCCATGGAGCTGTGGAAGGATTTCGGTGTCACGTCCTACAACCTTGCCGGACATTCCAGCACCATGGCATTAAACTACTGGGTTCTGATGAACGCGCTGGAGTATACGTCGCCGAGGCTTGTGATAATAGACTGCTACGGCGCCTGTCTGGAGGAAAAGTGCACAAGCGTCGATTACGTGCACCTCTCGCTGGACGCCTTCCCTCTGACGAGGACGAAGCTTGCCGCCATAAATGACCTTTTTGACGCCGACTCCGGGCGGCGGTTCGATTTCATCTGGGATTTCTCCGTGTATCACTCCCGCTGGAAGGAGCTTACCGCCGAGGATTTCAAGACCCCGACCTCCCCGGAAAAGGGCGCGGATTCACGCGTTGGCGTCGCCGTGCCCGCCGTGTCTGCACCATCGGCCAAGGTGCTTGACGTATTGCCCGATAACACCGGCATAAGCTATCTCCGGCGCATCGCCGAAGAGTGCCGCGCCCACGGCATAGACGTTCTGCTGACCTATCTTCCCTTCCCCGCCGGGGAGCATGAGTGGATGGAGGCCAATTATATCTCCGGCTTTGCTGCAGCGCACGGGCTTGATTACATCAATTTCCTCGGCACGGACGTCGTCAGCTTCGACACGGACTGCTATGATGCCGCCTCCCACCTCAACCCCTCTGGCGCGAGGAAGACCACACGCTATCTTGGGGAATACATCCGCGCCAATTACGGTCTTCCGGACAGGCGCGGCGACGAAGCGTATTCCTCATGGAACGCGGACTACAGCGCTTATCTTGCGCTGAAGCGCGGCCTTCTCACAGGACAGAATGAGCTTGCCGTCTGGCTGATGCTTTTGAGCGGCGCGGATATAGACAGCTTCGTCTGCATCCCCGCCGGTTCCCCGGCGCTTGCGGATGAACGCATCCAGAAGCTGATCATAAATCTGGATCTTTCCGGCAGTGGCGGAGAGCTTGACGCCGCCGGCGGCCTGCTCGCCGTGTGCGAGGGCGGCGCACTGCGCCTATATGACATGGCCGAGTTCTCGCGCGGCATACCCGCCGCCGCTGGCCGGCTTCAACTGATCACTCAGGGCGACGGCGGCCGCATCACACTGGACGGGGAAAGCATCTTTGAGTTTTCCGGAGCCTTCCCGGACGCCGCTGTGGCTTTTGACGCGGGCAGCGGCTCCGTGTGCGCAAAGAGCTTTTCCGCAGCCGGAAACGGCACATATGTAATATCCGATTGACCTGACCAGCCCCGCGGCGAGTATCTGCCGCGGGGCTTGGGCTTCCTCCCGCCGCTGTCTGTCAAAACTTGACGGAACGTAGTGGGGCGGGTATAATTGTTTTTATTATTATCGCCTCGGGCGGGAGGTTTCGCCGTGGAGTTCACAAAACGGGATACAAAGTTCATAAAGGGCGTGGCGATATGCCTGATGCTGTACCATCACCTCTTCGCCTTTCCGGAGAGGGTGACGGAGGGCGTGTTCATCTCGCTGTGGAGCTTCAACGACACGAATCTCTCCGTGTGCCTCGGCGCGTTCGGCCGGATATGCGTGCCGCTGTTCACGCTGATGAGCGGCTACGGCTGCTACCTGTCCTCGCTGCGCGGCGGGGATACCGGCGCGCTCGTCAGGCGGCACATATGGGGCCTTTACAAGACCTTCTGGATGGTATTTTCCGTATGCCTGCCGGTGCTGGTGTACAAATGGCGCGCGATGCGCTCTCTTCTTGCGTATGAGGTCATATATAACTTTCTCGGCCTGAGCACGAGCTTCAACGATGAATGGTGGTTCGTGCTGCCGTTCGCGGTGCTGCTGGCGCTGTTCCCGGCGATAAAGCGCTTTGTTGAGCGTAAGAATGCCGCGCTGTACACCGACATTTTCCTCGTCGCGGTGCTGAACACTGTCATCGTCTACATCATTCCCGCCGTCATGGAGCAGCCCGTTTTTTCCATGCTTTCGCAGACGGTGTTCTGGGCGCGCGTGAAGGAGCTTCTTGAGATACTCCCGGCCTATGTGACGGGCTGCATCCTCGCGCGATACGACGTGCTTTCGCGCGTCAAGACGCGCTTCGGCGGGCAGCCGCTGTGGTGCTGCGCCGCGCTGGCCGGGATGCTGGCAATATTCTTCGTGCGCCCGTATAACCACAAGTATTACGACTTTGTCAACGCCGCCGTGTTCGCCGTCCTCTTCGCCGTGCTGCTTCCTGCAAAGCCAATGCAGCTTGCCGGTAAGGTCTTTGAAAAGCTGGGGGAGGAGTCCGCCATGATGTGGCTGACGCACACCTTCTTCTGCTATTACTGGCTTCAGCGCCTTGTCTATCTGCCGCGGTATTCCCCGCTCATCTTCCTGTGGCTCACGGCGCTCAGCTATGGCAGCGCGAAGCTTATACGCCTGATATACAGGCTCATCGCGCGCATATTCTCCAGCCGCGGCGCAAAAAGCGCCGCCGGTGTATGATGGAGGTGGGGCACATGGAATTCACACGGCGCGACACGAAAATAATGAAGGGCATCGCCATCTGCCTGATGATATGCCACCACACCTTCACCTTTGCCGACAGGCTGCACGGTGTGGGCTACGTGTCGCTTTTCTCCGTTTTCGGCTATCCCTTCGCCACCTTTTTCGGCCATTTCAGCCGGGTATGCCTGTATATCTTCACGCTGCTGGGCGGCTACGGCACATATGTGTCCGCGAAGAAGAACGGCGACCTCACCGCCCTCACGGGGCGGCACCTTGTCAGCCTTTACACGACCTACTGGAAGGTGTTTGCCATATGCGTGCCTCTCTATTTCCTCGCCGGTCTCGGCCCGGCGGAGCATCCCGTGCAGGATGTGATATACAGCTTCCTCGGTATGCGCTTCAGCTTCTGTGAGGAATGGTGGTTCGTCGTGCCTTACGCGCTTTTGACCATAACCTTCCCATTCATGCAGCGCGTCATCGACCGCAAGAACGCCAGCCCCTTCGCGGACTTTGCGCTCATCCTGCTCATAAACGCGTTTATATACTACATCCTGCCGAAGCTGTGCGAGCTGCCCGTGTTCGCGCCGCTGGCCGCGAGCATGCTGTGGGATCTCAGCTATGCCACGCTCACGGTCCTGCCGTCTTACCTTGTCGGCTGCGTGCTTGCAAAATACGGCCTGCTCTCCGCCGTCAAGCGTGAGCTTGCCGGGCGCCCCGTCTGGGTGCTGGCGGCGATCGCGGTGTTCGGGGCGACGGTGTATATACACACATATAACTGGGTGCAGTACGACTTCATAAACGCGGCGCTCGTCGTCGTGTGCGCGCTCATCGTGCTGCCGCTCAAGATCGCACGCCCCGCCGCGTGGGTGCTGGAAAAGCTGGGCGAGGAATCGACGTATATGTGGCTGCTGCATACGGTGCTGGCGTATCACCTCGCACAGCGCCTCGTGTTCCTGCCGAAGTACTCCATCCTCATATTCATATGGCTCGTGGCGCTGTGCTACGCCGGGGCAAAGCTCATCCGGCTTTTCTACGCCGCGCTTGGCCGGATATACGCGCGGCTGTTCCGCGCCGCCGCGGAGGTGTGAGCTGCCCGATGGAATTCACAAAACGCGACACCAAGATATTGAAAGGCATCGCCATATGCCTCATGCTGTGCCACCATCTGTTCACCTTCCCCGAAAGGCTGGACGGCGTTGGCTTCGTCTCCGTGCCCTTCATAAACGGGATGAGCTTTGCGATGTGCATGGGGCAGTTCGGCAAGCTGTGCGTGGCGCTGTTCACGCTGCTGGGCGGCTATGGGGCGTATCTCTCCTGCACCCGCACTGGCGGGGAGGAGCGCTTCACGGCGCGGCACCTGCGCAGCCTGTACGGCGCATACTGGCGCGTGTTCGTGCTGGCGGTTCCCATTTCGCTGCTGCTGAGGCAGGCGCACGGCAGTCCTTTTATGGAGGATCTCATATACTGCTTTCTCGGTCTGCGCTTCACCTACTGCAACGAGTGGTGGTTCATCACGCCCTTTGCACTGCTGACGGTCGGCTTCCCACTCGTGCGGCGCTTCGCGGACAGGAAGAACGCCTCCCCGGAGGGGAACTTTCTTTGGCTCATCGGCGGCAACGCCGTCATATACTACGTTCTGCCGCGCGTGCTGGAGCTTCCGCTGCTGTCCGCCTTTGCCGGGACCGTATTCTGGACGGAGCTCTACACAACGCTGACCCTGCTTCCGGCCTACGCCATGGGCGTGCTGATGGCAAAGTACGATTTGCTTTCCGCTGCGAAGGCGCTGTGCGCGCGGCGGCGGAGCCTGTGCTGCGCCGCGGCTGTGGTCGTGCTGGCTGCGCTTATATACATCCACCCGTTCAATTGGCTGGCCTATGACTTCATCAATGCCGCCGTGTTCATCCCCTGCGCGCTGGCGCTGCTCTCCACGCGGCTTGGCGCGTTCATTGCGCCGGTGCTGGAAAGGCTGGGGGATGAGTCCACATCCATGTGGCTCATCCACGCCCTGCTGTGCTATCACTGGTGCCAAAAACTGATTTACGCGCCGAAGTACGCCCCTCTTATTTTCCTGTGGCTGCTCGCTCTGAGCTATGCCGCCGCACGGCTCGTCCGGCTGCTGTACTCCATCCCCGCCCGTCTGCGCGCGGCACGGGTGAAAGTATCTGCCGCAAAGTAAATGAGCCGCGGTGCCCCCTTGCCTCCCTTGAAAAGGGAGGCGGCGAAAATTTGCAAATTTTCGCCGGAGGGATTTTTCCCGCGGTGCCGCACACATACATTCGTACTTTCATGACAATACGCAAAACCGGCAGGGCCGCAGCCCTGCCGGTCGATTTTTGTTTATTTTACTCCTCTGCGGTGAAGTCGTCCTTGCCGACGCCGCACAGCTCACAGGCGAAATCTTCGGGGAGATCCTCCCACTTTACGCCCTTTTCCTCTTCGTCGTATACCCAGCCGCATACGTTGCAGACATATTTCATGCTCGTGACCTCCTCTTTTTTTATGCCGCGATCAGAAGTATCTCTTCAGCAGGCCAGCGAAAGCCTTTCCGTGGCGGGCCTCATCGCGCGCCATCTCGTGGATGGTGTCGTGCAGGGCGTCGAGGTTGTACTTCTTGCACAGCTTTGCAAGATCCGTCTTGCCGAGGGTCGCGCCGTTCTCGGCCTCGACGCGCATCTCAAGATTCTTCTTGGTGCTGTCCGTGACTATCTCGCCCAGAAGCTCCGCGAACTTTGCGGCATGCTCCGCCTCCTCAAGGCCGGCCTTCTCCCAGTACAGGCCGATTTCGGGATAACCCTCGCGGTGCGCAACGCGCGCCATTGCAAGGTACATGCCGACCTCGGTGCACTCGCCCTGGAAGTTGGCTCTCAGGCCGTCGATGATCTCCTGGCGCACCTCTTCGGGCACATCCGCGCCGAACTGCTTGCCGACGCCGACGACATGCTCCGCCGCCCAGCTCATATCTTCCTTCTGCTCAACAAACTTCGAGCCGGGAACGTGGCACTGGGGGCAAAACTCGGGGGGATTCTCTCCCTCGTGAACGTAACCGCAAACCGGGCAAACCCATTTTTTCATAAGAAATTTCCTCCTGATAGTAAATGTTTTTTTATTCGTTTCCATATATTATCGCGCAAGCGCAATAATCAAGAATTTATCAGCCGCCGCGGCAACCGGCGCAGAGGCCGTGCAGCGTCAGCGTGTACCCCTCCGTGTGGCAGCCGAGGCGGGATTCGACCTCGCCGTACAGCCCGCTCACCACATCCGGCAGAAACACGTCCAGCACGCGGCGGCAGCCGCGGCAGACGAAGTGCGCGTGGGGCGTTGTGCGCGCGTCGTAGCGCTCCTGTCCGTCAACCTTGCCGACCGTGATTATCTGCCCCTCTTCCAGAAGCACCGTGAGATTGCGGTACACCGTGCCGAGGCTCAGCTCCGGTATCTCCGGCTTGAGGCGGGCGTAGATCATCTCCGCCGTGGGGTGATCCGTGACGGAGCACAGATGGTCATATATGGCCTGACGCTTTCTGCTGTTGTTGCGTCTTGTTTCCATTTGCTGCTCCAAAATTAAAAATAACAACAATTCTTATTTCTGAATTTAATATACCACAGACCTTTCGATTTGTAAAGGGGTTTTTAAAGAAAATTTTTATTTTTTTATCCGCCCTGCTCCACCAGCGCCGTCAGCGCCCCCGCGGCAGGCTGCGCGAACAGCCGCACGGCCGCCAGCGCCTCCTGAAGCGTGTTGCCGCTGCTGCCAACCTCCAGTATCATCGACCCCGGCGTGAGATGCTGATTATACCGCTGCGGCACGAGCTGGACGGGGCGCATCAGCGTGGGGTGCGCCGTGCTGACGGCCTGCTGCAAATACATCGCCAGGGCGAGATTGCCGCGCCATGCGCTGTGTGCAAGGCCGCTTTCGTCAGTGCCGATGAGGATCATGACCTGACTTGCGCACACGCCGTCCTCCTCCGCCATGGTCTTGTACACGGTGCCATTTTCGCCCAGCGCGTCGCGGTGGACGTCAATGACCATGCGTATGCTTGGGTACTTTGTAAGCCAGTCCTCTATCGCCTGGCCGGAGCGCGTGTATGAGCCCGTGTAGCTGGGATAGTCGTATATCCCGCGGTCGTGTATGACGTTCAGCCCCGCGCCTTCAAAAATGGCGCACAGCTCGTCGCCGACGCGCACGATGTTGTACTGCGTGTCCTCTGTGCGGCTGTCGTCGCTCGCCTCATATTTGTCCAGCCCCGCGGGGGTGTAGGCCTCGCTGGAGTGCGTGTGTATGACGAGTATCTGCGGCTGACCCGCGGGCAGGGTCAGCCCCGGCCCGTTCAGCAGCAGCTCCCCAATGTCAGTTTTATAGCCCGTCTGGTTTTTTATCGCAAGCCCGCCCTCTATCGTCGTTTCGCGGATCTCCTTCTCCCCGCTGTCCGACACGGTCACGCTGAGAGCCGGGATGTCCGTTTCTGCGGCGGGGGCGTCCTGCGCATAGGCCGCCGGGGCGGCTGCTGGCGATGCCTCCGCCATGGCCGCTCTCAGCTCCGCGCTCTCCGCGGCGGGCGGCGCGGTCTCTTCCGCATCCGGCGTACCGGCGCTGTCCTCCGCGCCGTCAAGCACGCTGACATTTTTCATGCGCCCGTCCTCTATGCGCTGGCGCGTCAGCCTTTCCACGTATGCGTACATCGGCGAGGCCATGAATATATACATGCTCAGCACCATGGCAAGCGCCGCCGAAAAACGCCTTATGATCTGCAATCTGCGTCACCACCTGTCTCAAGTGCGCGCCGCGGCTTCCGCCCGCGGCGTTTACTCAAGGCTATGACGCGGCGCGCGCAAATATGCCCGCGCCCTTGCAAAATGCCGCCGCGCATGATAAACTTAGCGTGACCGCCAAAGGGCGGAAAACGCGAAAAAGAGGTACGGCATATGAAATATACATACAGGCCCAAGGGCGTGTGCTCACAGATGATGGAGCTGGATATAGACGGCGATAAGGTCACGGGGCTCAAGGTCGCCGGCGGCTGCAGCGGCAACCTTCAGGGCATTGCGAAGCTGGTGGAGGGCATGGAGATAGACGAGGTCATCAAGCGGCTGGAGGGCATCCACTGCGGCTTCAAATCCACCTCCTGCCCCGACCAGATAGCGAAGGCGCTGGAGCAGTATAAGAGTGAGCTGTGAAGCGCCGCGTTTTAGGCCTTCTGTGCGCGCTGGCGCTGCTGTGCACGCTGGCGTGCCCCGCCGCCCTTGCCTCCGGCGCGGCCGCGGCGGAAGTGCGCGAGAGGCCCGGCCTTCCGGACGTGCATGTTTACCTGTGCTCGCTCCTTTCCGGGCGGGCGTACCGGCATGGCGACGCGGCGTACATGTCGCTTACGGACATTGGCGCGCTTTATAATATCGACGTGACCGTCTCCGTCACGGACGGCGGCTTCACCGCCTCCGCCCCCGCGCTTGAGGTGAGCGGCGAGAAGGACAGCGGCTACATAACTGCAAACTCCCGCTATCTCTACCTGCCCGACGGGTACATCGTCTGCGGCGGCGACGTTTATCTGCCGATGGACGCCATATGCCGCATATTCGGCATAAGCGCAAAGACCACGGAAGAGCGCGTGGACATCAGCACCGCGCAGGCGCGCATCATCTCCGGCGGTGAGGATTATTATGAGACCCACTTCCCCGCCGACGAGCTTTACTGGCTGCCGCGCATCGCGTATGCCGAGGCGTTTGAACAGCCGCTGGCCGGGCTGATGGGCGTGTGCGCGGTCGTTGAAAACCGCGTTGCGGATGAGGACTTCCCTGACACGGTGTTCGATGTGCTTTACGATGTGGAGCACACGGTGCAGTTCACACCCGTGACGACCGGCTCCATGCGCAGCGTTCCGCCGGATATATACTTCATCGCGGCCTATCTCGTGCTGGAGGGCTACAATCCCGTGGGCGACAGCGTCTATTTTGTCAACCCCGCGAACAACGGCAACTACTGGTTCAGGGAGAACCTCACCTATGTCGCCACTATCGGCGGCCATGAGTTTTATAAGAAGTGACTGGATGATGATATGCTGGAAGAAATTCTGACCGGCGGCTTTGCTGAATTGGGCCTTGCCGCGGATGAGGAGGCCCTCGCGCGCTACAGGACGTATTATGAGCGCCTCAGTGAAGTGAACAAGGTGATGAATCTGACCGCCATCTCCGGCGAGGAGGACACCGCCCGGCTGCACTTTCTCGACTGCGCGGCGCTTCTGACCGCGCTGGATCTGCGCGGAAAGCGCGTTATAGACGTCGGCACGGGCGCGGGCTTTCCCGGCCTTGCGGTGAAGGTTGCCTGCCCGGATATGGATCTGACGCTGCTGGACAGCCTTGACAAGCGCATCGGCTTTCTGCGCGAGACCTGCGCGGCGCTGGGCTTTGACGATGTGGCATGCATCCACGCCCGCGCGGAGGACGCCCCGGCAGAGCTGCGCGAGGGCTTCGACGCGGCGCTGTCGCGCGCCGTGGCGCGGCTGAACGTGCTGTGCGAGCTGTGCCTGCCTTTCGTAAAGACGGACGGCGTGTTCGCCGCAATGAAGGGACCCGACTGTGCGGAGGAGCTGCGCGAGGCAGAACGCGCCATTGCGCTGCTCGGCGGCGAGTTGGAGCGCTGCGTGAGCTATACCGTGCCGGGCACGGACGTGACGCACAGCGTCGTGCTTATCCGCAAGGTGCGCCCGACGGGCGCGAAGTATCCGCGCCGCTGGGCGCAGATAAAAAAACAGCCCCTATGAGGGGCTGAAACTCTCGAAAAAGCGGCTTTGCCGCTTTTTCGAGAAAGCTTCACTACGTTCTGCGCCTCTGTTGTCCGCTGGCAGCGGACAATTCGACGCTCACTCCGCGCAAAGTGTTTTCCGCCACGCACATGTC
>OLXG01000420.1_pt1 | contig 17153 bp, 11 predicted proteins | sample 1673861 | NCBI WGS metagenome assembly OLXG01 (sample SAMEA103958130, study PRJEB25191) | human gut metagenome | biome: human-associated habitat [ENVO:00009003]; feature: intestine environment [ENVO:2100002]; material: feces | place: Germany | collected 2013/2015
CATAAGCGAGCACTTTATTGCCGTTTCTTATTATGTCATTGCGAGAAGCGACTGTGTTTGTCGCGCCGTGGCAATCCCCCGAAAGGGTTCCATTCGCCTAAAACATTTTGTTGCAATGACGAAATAGTAGTAACAATCTATTGCCGTTCTTAATCGTCAATATCAAAAAATGCCCCCACAGCGCCGCTACCCCGACCGCCCACCCCTCATGGTCAAAGACATTTTAATTGCAGTGGTGTAAATGCGGGTTTGCTGCAAGTGAAAATCATTATTCAAACGAGCCGTCAATTTATCGGGTGGTTCACCTTCGTGAGTTTATCCGAAAAACACCTTGATTGCACATAACGTTTCCTGTTACGTTTTGTCGGCAACTTCAGTTTAATAGAAATAAAACGTTATCTCGGTAAAGTTATACTGTTAAAAATAACGTATTTTGCAAAATTGCTTGCCAACGGGCGTAAAAGTTGGTAAAATACTGTCAACAACATATTAAATACGTTCAAGCAGGGACAAGACTGCGGAAACGGGTTGCTAAGAGAGCGTGCCACACGGTGCAAGGCGCGACAACTCGTCCGTAAGCCATCACCTTGCAAGTAGACCGCAGAAAGCAACACGCAAGTAGAGCGGTACGGCAACGCCCCGTCAGGCGACAAACAAGGTGAGAAAGCTCACGAAGAAAGGTGGTACAGCGAGGTAAGATCGCCCTTTTACAAGGTGCAATCTTGCCTTTTTCTTTTGCAAAAGAAAGCGGTTGTCGCAAGAAACCGTAGAAGCCGTTCTGTTTGGAATCGTGTTCGAGCAAAAATGGTTAGGTGAAAGAGTGCCGAAGTGTAGAACAACTATCAGTAGGGCGCCGAAGTGAGATTGTTATTGTAAGGGGTCCTGTCGAGGAATTGCCACGCGTGCGAACGCGTGCTCGCTCGCTTCACTTCGGGCATTGTAGTTTAATGGTAGGTAGCCTACCCAGCCGTGCCCTCGTTCAGATGTCGCTTCGTGGCAACACCTCGCCGCCCCGAATGAAGCAAGTTGACCGTTTGTAATGGGCTTGCGTACTTTAAGCATACTAACTTCGGCGGAACGTAATACCGACTAATCCGTTTGTTTTGGCGGTTACGCCGTAAAAGCCTTTGCCCTCGGGGAAAAGGTGTCAAGAAGTGACGGGTGAGGGGGCATAAGCGAGCACTTTATTGCCGTTTCTTATTATGTCATTGCGAGAAGCGACTGTTTTTGTCGCGCCGTGGCAATCCCCCGAAAGGGTTCCTATTGTCTAAGATTATTTGTTGCAATGGCTTAATTGTAAGCAACGAATATAATGCTACTCTCAATCGTCAAGATTTTAGTAATACCCCCACAGCACCGCTACCCCGGCCGCCCGCCCCTCATTGTCAAAGGCACTTTATTTGTGGCGACATTCCCCAAATAATGTACGTAAAATCTTACTACGTATTAAAAAATCGTTACAATCCCCCCTATACTCAAAGTTTTTGAGGAAGGGGCGCGGGGAAACCACTTTTGACAAAAAGGGGTTTCCCCGAAACATAACAACAAAAAACATAACAACAAAAACTCTTACAAGGAGATATCTATGAGTAAGTACAAAAAGGTAGACACTTCCATGAACTTTGTCGGGCGCGAACTCGACGTGCTGGAATTCTGGAAGCAAAACAAAATTTTTGAACAAACCACGGCAAAGGGCGACGGCACCTTTACCTTTTACGACGGACCGCCGACAGCCAACGGCAAACCGCACATCGGTCACGTGCTTACGCGCAGTATCAAGGACCTTATCCCTCGCTATCAGGTGATGAAGGGCAAAAACGTTCTGCGCAAGGCGGGTTGGGACACGCACGGTCTGCCTGTGGAACTGGAAGTGGAGAAATCCCTCGGCATCGACGGCAAAAAACAAATCGAAGCGTACGGCATCGAACCCTTTGTCGAAAAGTGCAAAGAGTCGGTGTGGAAGTACGAGGGCGAGTGGGAACGCCTGTCCGAGCGCGTAGGCTACTGGGTGGACATGAAGCACCCTTATGTCACCTACGACAACAACTACATCGAGTCGGAGTGGTGGGCTCTCAAAAAGATTTACGATATGGGGCTGCTCTATAAGGGCTTCAAAATCGTTCCTTATTGCCCGCGCTGCGGAACGGCACTTTCCAGCCACGAAGTCGCGCAGGGCTACAAGGACGTAAAAGAACGCAGTGCGGTTGCCAAGTTTGAACTGGTAGACAAACCGGGCACATACTTCCTTGCATGGACTACCACCCCGTGGACGCTTCCCAGCAACGTTGCGTTGTGCATGAACGCCGACTTCGACTACGTGACAATTCACGTGGAAGCGGACAACGCAAATTACATTCTTGCCAGGGAACTTGTCACAAAACACTTCGAGGAAGGCACATACGAAATTATCGCCGACCACAAGGGTTGCGAATTCGAGGGTACGCACTACAAACCGCTGTACAACTACGCCAAGGTTGACCGCGACTGCTACTACGTAACCAACGACACCTACGTAACGCTTACGGACGGTACCGGTATCGTGCACATCGCGCCTGCATTCGGCGAGGACGACGCAAACGTGGGCCGCAAATACAATCTGCCGCTTGTGCAACTTGTAGGTGAGGACGGCAAGTTTGTCGACGGTTGCGGCGAACTGACAGGTGTATTCTGCAAAACTGCCGACAAAGCAATCATTGCCGACCTTAAACAACGCGGCTTGTTGCTGTCCGCACCTTTGTACGAACACAGTTATCCGCATTGCTGGCGTTGCGACACGCCGCTTATCTACTACGCGCGCAAGTCTTGGTTTATCAAAATGACGGCGGTCAAGGACAAACTGCTGGAAATAAACAGCACAATCAATTGGATTCCGCCCACAATCGGCACGGGCCGCATGGGCAACTTCCTGGAAAACGTCATCGATTGGGGTATTTCGCGCGACAGATACTGGGGAACGCCGCTTCCCGTGTGGATTTGCAACAAGTGCGGCAAAGTGCACGTAATCGGAAGCCGTAAGGAACTTGCCGAAAAGTGCGGCTGCAGCGAGGACATCGAACTGCATCGTCCGTTTATCGACAAATGCACATGGCAGTGCGAGTGCGGCGGCGAATACGTGCGCACGCCGGAAGTCATCGACTGCTGGTTTGACAGCGGCAGCATGCCCTACGCGCAATTCCATTACCCGTTTGAAAACAAGGAATTGTTTGAAAAGAATTTCCCTGCCGACTTCATCAGCGAAGCGCAGGACCAGACCCGCGGTTGGTTCTACACCCTTATGGCCGTGTCTACGCTGCTGTTCGGCAAAGCGCCTTTCAAAAACTGCCTTGTGCTGGGGCTTGTCGGCGACGAACACGGCATCAAAATGAGCAAACACAAGGGCAACGTCGTTGACCCGTGGGACAGTTTCAACAAACAGGGCGCAGACGCCGTAAGATGGTACTTCTACACGAGTTCTGCCCCGTGGCTGCCCTCGCGCTACTACGACGAAGCCGTGTCGGAAACGCAACGTCGCTTCCTCGGCACGCTGTGGAACACCTACGCATTTTACGTGCTTTATGCCGACATTGACAACTTTGACCCGTCTATGTGCGACATTAAACAGTGCAAACTGTCACTTATGGACAAGTGGCTGCTCAGCGAAGTCAACCAACTTGTAAAGACCGTTGACAAGGGCCTGGCTAACTACGAAATCACAGACAGTGCGCGCGCGATAGAGCACTTTACCGATATGCTGAGCAATTGGTATGTGCGCCGTTGCCGCGAACGCTACTGGGGACACGACTGGACGGACGACAAGCAGGCGGCGTTTATGACGCTGTATACCGCGCTGGATACTCTTGTCAAGGTTGCCGCACCCTTTGTGCCGTTTATCACCGAAAGTATTTATCAAAACATTACCGCAAACTTCTTCAAAGACGCGCCGAAGAGCGTACACCTGTGCGACTTCCCCAAGGCGGACGAAAGCATGATCAACACCGCGCTTAACGCCACTATGGAAAAGGTTCTGGACATCGTGGTGCTCGGTCGCAGTGCGCGCAATGCCGCCAACGTCAAAAATCGTCAGCCTCTGGCACGCATGTACATTGCATGCAACATGCCGTTCGGCGATGAAATGAAGGAAATTGTCCGCAGCGAACTTAACGTCAAGGAAGTGCTTGCCGTGGACAGTGCGGACAGTTTTGCCGACTACAAAATCAAGCCGCAGATGCGTACAGTAGGTCCGAAGTACGGCAAAATTTTGGGCAAAATCAAGGAACGTCTTGAAAATTTGCGTGAAAAAACGCGTGAAGTGGTGGAAATCGTCAAGGCAGGCGGCGTGTTTAAGTTTGACGTCGACGGACAAAACGTGGAATTGACCGAAGCGGATATGCTTATCAGCAGTGCCAACAAGGAAGGTTACTCCGTCGTGTCCGACCACGGCGACACCGTTGCGCTGGACGTAACGTTGACGGACAAGCTCGTCGAAGAAGGGCATGTAAGAGAAATCGTCAGCAAAATTCAGTCTATGCGGAAGGAATGCGACTTTGTCGTGACCGACCACATCATCGTCGGTTACAACGCCCCTGCGGAAATTGCCGACATCTTTGTCCGTTACTCGGCAGATATTGCGCGCGCAACCCTTGCCGACAGCGTGTCCCAAGCTAACGGCGGTGCTTACCAAAAGACAATAGACGTAAACGGCACGGATGTTACACTGTACCTTACAAAGGCGTAAGCGGAATGACTGAAGCGACATCGGCAAGCAATTGCGGCGTGCGTGCAAAGGTCGTGTAGCTGTGCAAAACAAAAAGCCAAAATCGCATTGCTGTTTGTGGTAAATAGTGTAGCCGCACGCCAAATAAGCCGCAAAAATTTTGTGTGGTCAATTTGCTGCAAACGATTGACAGAAAGCGCTACTATTTGTATAATAGTAAGGCTGTGAATAATTCGGCGCGGTATTTTAAGCTCTGCCACGTCTAAACCGCACTCCACTGGCGGTAATTGTTCAACCGTGAACAGCAAACAAACTTAAATAGGAGAAACTACAATGATCAAGACTTTTATGGCTAAGAAAGAAGCCGTTGAAAGAAAATGGTACGTCGTGGACGCTGCCGGCAAACCTCTCGGACGTGTTGCGAGCCAAGTTGCAGCAGTGCTTCGCGGAAAAAATAAGCCCACCTACACGCCGCACGTTGACACAGGCGATTTCGTAATCGTAATCAACTGCGACAAAGTAGTGCTGACGGGCAACAAATTGGAACAGAAACTGTACGTTCGTCGTTCACCCAGACCCGGTCATCTCAAGACCATGCAGTATTCCAAACTGCTGAAGGAAAGAAGCGATTTCGCTATGATGAAGGCAGTTAAAGGTATGCTTCCTCACAACAGCCTCGGCAGAAAGATGCTGACCAAACTTCGCGTTTACAAGGGCGCAGAACACAAGCACGAAGCTCAACAACCCGTTGTGCTTGAGTTGCAATAGGAGGGAATGAACAATGGCAAAAGCAGTGAAAAAAGTTCAATTTTGGGGCACCGGCCGCAGAAAGAAGTCCATCGCACGCGTCAGACTTGTTCCCGGAACAGGCAACATTACAATCAACAAGCGTGACATCGACCAATACTTTGGTCTTGACACGCTGAAGTACATCGTTCGTCAACCTTTGAACGCTACCGAAACAATCGCTAAGTACGACGTGATCGTCAACGTAATCGGCGGCGGTCTTACAGGTCAGGCAGGCGCAATCCGTCACGGTATCAGCCGCGCACTGGTTGTTGCAGGCGAAGACAAGGCTATTCTGAAGAAGAACGGCTTCCTGACGCGCGATCCTCGTATGAAGGAAAGAAAGAAGTACGGCTTGAAGAAAGCTCGTAAGGCTCCCCAATTCAGCAAGAGATAATCTTTCCAAAGAGGAAACGATTCAATCAAAAAGGACATCCCGTCGGATGTCCTTTTTACATTTTGTTTGCAAATTTTTGTTGGTTGAGAAAACCGGGCAGAAAGTCGGTTGTTTGCTGTTTGTGATTGGTTGCGGCAAATTAAACCGAACAAACTTTGTTCAGCCCGGGCGCATTTGGCTATCGGTCTGTCGTGCATGCTACGCACGGTTGCAAAAATCGTGGAATAATGATACAATAATATATTAAGTAAAGGTATGCCGAAAAACCCGTAAAAACGGTTACAATTTTGCTTGTGTGGACTAAACCGGGCTTGAAACGTAATTCTGAAATTTTGTCAAAGGCGGTGGAAACGTCGTGAAAAAACGCATACGTATCGTAATATTTGCGTTGCTGCTTGTCGTTTGTTCGGCAAGCCTTTGCGCGTGCGGCATTTTTGACAACGGCAACGGCAACACGGCAAAGGCGGCTGTTGTCGCAACGGTTGCGGAAGAACACGACAACTACACGTTGTACGACCTGACCGCGGACGGCAAGCATGTGGGGGTGCGTATCGCGGGTACCTTTTTCGGAATAAGCGCACGGGACTTGTACGTTGACATCTATTACGACGGCGCAGGTTGGAAGGACGAGCTTACAACGGCAGAGAAGGAAGCAAATGAAAACCTGCAAGCGGCGGTCAACGAAATAGCGCTTGCGGCAAACACCGTAAACGAGCTTTGCAACACTTTGCTTGACGGAAGCGGCGGCAACAGCCCGTCGGACGTATGGCGGTACAACAATGCCGAGCCGGGCGCGCGTCTGGAAATAAACTACCACACATACAAAATGTTGTCGCTTGCAAAACAAATGTACGCCGAAACGGACGGACGTTTTAATCCCGCATTGTTTCGCGCCGTGGATCTGTGGGGATTTTCGGCACGTTTTACCGACGGCATTTACAAAAGGTACGCGCAAAACTACGACAGAACCTTCGATTACGCAAACAATTCCTATCCGTTACCTGACGACAAGTTTGTTGCGGCGTTTTCCGACAAAGATTTTGTCAGGTTTGACGACGTGACGGAAGAAGTCGACGGCAAATTTTTTGTAACAAAATCGGCGGCTGCGGTGACGGTTGGCGGCGTGACGTATTCACGTTGGATAGATCTTGGCGGCATTGCCAAGGGGTACGTGTGCGACCTTATCGAACAAACGCTGGCAAACAAAAATCTGAAAAAATACTACGCAAGCGTGGGTGACAGCAGCGCGGTGTGCGGAAGCGACTACGACGGTGAACAATTTGACCTTGCGGTGGTCAATCCGTTCAGTCCGTCTACGGCGGCGTGCTCGGTGTATGTATCGGGCGGCGGTGTGTCAAGCAGCGGACTGTACAACCGCAACTACACCGTGGAAGGAAAGGTCTACGCGCACATTATCGACGGCGCAAACGGACGACCGACAACCTCGGGTGTGTACGGCGTTACGATAATTACGGGCTGTTCCCAAGCGGCTGTGGCAGATTGTCTTACTACGGCAATTTCGCAAATGACAGTCGGGCAAATTATAGATTTTATCAACGGCTATGCCGCGCAAAACGACATTACGGTGCTCGCGTTTGTGCGTACCGTAGACGGCAAAAAGCAATTGCTTACAAATTGCGACTACCTTCGTCCGTCAAAAGGCGGCGGCAACGACATTACGAATGCGTTGAAAAAAGTGGACGGCAAGTATGTTTACGACGAATCGGCAACGTCGGATGCCGAGCAACAACAAAACGCAAAAACCGTTACGATTGCAGTGCTGTGTACCACATTTGCTATTTTAATTGCGGTTACTGTCGTTTTGTGCGTGGTAAATCGTCGCAAAAAGCAAAACGTTGTGTACAAGGAACAAACGGCTTTCTGCCGTGCGGACATTTACGTGTACTTTGCCGTGGCAACGCTTGTAGTACTGTTGTTTGTGGCGTGCGCTCGTCCCGTGGGGCAGATTGCGGCAACCGTCAAAGCGGTGGATATGGAAAGCGGCAAAACGCTGTTTGCCTACGACATTGCAAACGGCAAATGGCAGACTTTTGACGAAAGCGGCATTACCTGCGAAGTGGTTCAGAACGGACAAAGCCTGACAGTAACCGTAAATAGAGGTACCGACGGAAAATACAACACATTCGAAATTGTCCCTGCAAGCAACGGCGTAAATGTCACAATGAAGGCGGCGGAGTGCGGCGTTCACAAAGATTGCATCCGCGTGTTCGGCACGATAAGCGCAGGCAGCATTGTGTGCAGCCCCAACATGCTGAAGGTAATTGTAGAGTGAGCAGATAAAACCGTCATAAAATTTTCAAAAGGAGGCGGCGGCAAAGTGACAAAAAAAACTGAATTTACTGCCGGGCGTGCAGCACTTGTTGCGGTGTTGTCCGCCCTTGCGCTGTGTTCGTTTGTAGTGGAAAATCTTTTTCCGCCGTTGTTCCTGCCCGGGGCGAAATTGGGGCTGGGCAACGCTTTTTCGCTGTTCGCGCTTATCGTGCTCGGTCCGATTGACGGCATAGTCGTGACCGTAATCCGCACGACGCTCGGCAGCCTGATTGTCGGCAACATGTCGACGCTGCTGTACAGCCTTACCGCAGGGCTTGTCGCGGTGGTGTTGCAGGCGGTACTTGTACGTTTTCTGTACCCGACGGTCAGCGTTGTGGCTGTATCTGTGTGTGGCGCGGTTGTGCACAACATCACGCAAAACGTTGTTTTTGTACTGGTAAGTCAAACTCCGCAAATGGTGTCGTACATGCCCTATCTCGCGCTGGCAGGCGTGCTGTCGGGCGTTGTGGTGGGCGTGGCGGTGTGGCTCGCGCTCAGACTTCTTCCGCAAAGATTGCTCTGTTCGCTCGGCGGCAACAAAGGCGACGAATTTTTGCCTGTCGAAACGACAGACCAAAGCGAAACCGACGGCGACAATACGAGTGCAACGCAGACGGAAAAACAATAAGATTGCTTACAGCTGTGTAACGAAAAAACAATACGTATTGTAAAATTTCTTGCAAAAATAAAAAAATAAAGCCGCTTGCATGGTATGCAAACAACGTGAGGAAAAATGAAAAGTATCCTGGTAATAAACGATATTTCCGGCTTGGGCAATTGTTCGATGGCGGCAAACCTGCCGATTTTTACAAAAATGGGCTACTACTGCATGCCGTTGCCTACGGCCGTATTCAACTGTCAGACGGGATTTGACGGCTTCAAAGTAATGCCAAATCGTAGCGTTGCCGATTTTGCCGACGGTATGACTTCCAGGCGCAAACCCGACTCCGTTTATGTGGGCTTTTGCAACGACACTCGTACGCTTGCCGAAGTCGCAACGGTGCTTACGTCGGTAAACTGCGCCGACTCTTGCAAAATCGTCGACCCGGTAATGGGTGACAACGGCAAACTGTATCCCGTTTTTGACAGCGATTACGTTGACGAAATGAAGCGCGTGGTGCGCCTTGCCGATTACATTACGCCCAACGTCACGGAGGCATGCCTGCTTGCCGGCATCGACTACGCCGCGCTTGCCGCAAACATCGGTCGAGAGAGTTTTGCCGACACGTGCCTTGCTGCCTTTGCCGACTTTACAAACCTTGTCGGTTGCAAAAATGCAGTCATTACAGGCGTAGATTGCGGCATACGAATTGTCAACATTGTGCTTGAACAGGGCAAGCAACCTGTCGTAATGGGCAACGGACGCGTTGACGGCGTGTTTTCGGGTACGGGCGATGTGTTCAGTTCGGTGCTGACAGGATCGGTTCTTGCGGGACTGCCCCTTGACATCGCAACCTATAAAGCGGCGGAATTTGTCAAAACCGCCCTGTGGGAAACGCAGTGCGACGACCGTCGTTTCGGCGTAGAATTCTGCCGCGTAATCGACCGTCTCGACTGACGTTTTACAGCCACTTTGCGCGGGAAATTTCTTTCTTGGCGGCGCGGTCGATACGCTCGTCGGACATGGACAGCGCAGGGTGCATTGCCTCAACGTCAATAAGTACAAATTTGGGTTTGTTGTTTTTCATTATCACCACGCAACCGTTGTCCTCTGCCTGGCGTACCACCTTGGAAAAATTTTGATTGGCTTCCGTCATGGATACCATCTGATTACTGTCAATAAGCATATTTACCCCTTTGTCGGCGTTTACGTCGGCATTTTTTTTATTTGTGGCGCGGCGGTTTGATCGGAGATCGTTTGTTGTATTTTCCGCAAACAAAATACGCGGCACGTCAAAAAAAACACTTTTACGCCGTTGTCGTAACAACTTCTTTGCCGACGCCGCATTATTTGCCTTCCGCAGTGCGACTTCCACCTGTCGCTTGCCCGGTCTGTTGCCCTTTCCGCACATCAATTGTACCACAAATATAGGATAAATACAACCCCTGTTTTTCATAAAAAAAACCGAGAAAAACCAAACTGGTTTTTCTCGGTTTTGTGTATTGTCGGTAAAACGATTATGCAAGGCGGATTCCGCGAGCAACTTCGTGTACTTCGATTTCGTTGATGTCGGGTACAAGAACAACTTCGCTCGAGGCAAAGCCGGCTGCTACGGATACGTTTACGGTCGTTTCGCCCACTTTGCATGAAGCGAATGATTCGTTGATGTAGTTTGCCACGTTTTCAACGGTTGCCGCAATGCCGTCGTCGCCTACCGTCACCTGGTACGGCGTAAACTTAACTTGCAATTCCTTGTTGAAGATGTCCTGACCGCCGCCGTTGATAAGGCGCAGTGCAAGCGCGCGCGGGCAATCGAACTTGTGACCGGCAATTTCCAGATAGAACGCCAGATCCTTGACCTTCTTGGTACGTCCGTTGACTTCCTTTTCCACAACAATCTTTTCCTTGCAAAGTTTTGCGGGCAAAATGTTGGTAAGTGCAAGCGGTGCAACGATTACTTCGTTGTTTTGTTCAAGCGTTATTTGTTTAAGGTCGATGTCAATCTTGACAGCCTTGCCTGCTTCAAGCGCTTCGTCCTTGTCTACGATTGCAAACAGAACGCGGTCGGCAACCTGCAGGTGTACAAGGCGTGCGCCGTTGATGTTTTCTTCGGTGATTACCGTCGCGGGGATGGTTTTGCCGAGGCGTACCGCATCCGTCGGGATGACGACTTCGTACTTGCCTGCTGCTGCATTGATGGCTTGCGGAAGAGCAATCTTTGCGCCCAGCATTTGCAGTTTGTTGCCTGCAACTTCGGCGTCGACGATGATTTGTTCGGGGATACGGGGTGCGATGGTGCGTTCCGTCTCGCTGTCGAATACGCGCAGGTGTTCAAGACCCATGCTGATTTCGATTTCCTGACCGATTTCAAATTCCGTGCCGGCAAGTGCCTTGATGATGATGCGCGTCGGGCTTTCGGCAACGGTATCTGCGCTGTTGAGGTTGAGGTCGGCAAATACCTGGCATTCCGTACCAAGTTCTTCGACGTGGAACACGCGGCACTTAGCCTTGAAGGGGTAGTGGTTGGGGTCTACGCTGATGTGTTCCGCACGGATACCCAGCGTAACGGACTTTTGTCCGTCAAGATACTTGCGGTCTGCCTTGGTGAAGAAACTGTACGGGGTGTCGATTTCGATACCGGTGTTTGCAAAGTTTACAAGTACGCGGTTGCCGTCGTGCAGTTTAAGCGTGCCTTCGAAGAAGTTCATTTGCGGCGTTCCGATGAAGCCTGCCACAAACTTGTTGCAGGGGAAGCGGTACAGGTTGCGCGGCGTGTCGATTTGTTGTACGTAGCCGTCCTTCATTACTACGATACGGGTACCCATGGTCATTGCTTCAACCTGGTCGTGGGTAACGTAAATGAAGGTTGTCTGCAACTTGTGGTGCAGCTTGCTGATTTCGCTGCGCATTGCGGTACGCAGTTTTGCGTCAAGGTTGCTCAGGGGTTCGTCCAGAAGGAACACCTTGGGTTCACGCACGATTGCGCGACCGAGTGCGACACGCTGACGTTGACCGCCGGACATTGCCTTGGGTTTGCGGTCAAGATATTCCGTAATGCCCAGGATTTCTGCCGCTTCGCGTACCTTGCGGTCGATTTCGTCCTTCGGTACCTTGCGCAGTTTAAGACCGAAAGCCATGTTTTCGTACACCGTCATGTGGGGGTACAGTGCGTAGTTCTGGAACACCATTGCGATGTCGCGGTCTTTGGGTTCCATGTCGTTTACCACTACGTCGCTGATACGCAGTTCGCCTGCGGTGATTTCTTCAAGACCGGCAATCATACGAAGGGTTGTGGACTTACCGCAGCCGGACGGTCCGACGAATACGATAAACTCTTTGTCTTCGATGTCCATTGTAAAGTCGTTTACCGCCTTTACGCCGTTGGGGTACACCTTGTAAATGTGGTTAAGTTGCAGACTTGCCATAATTTTCCTCCGAAAATTTTGTTTTTAATTTAAGTCGGAGCGATGTTTCCACGGCGGAAAAACGCCCGACAAATAATATAGTTTGATTATACACGTAAAAAAATACCGTGTCAATACCTTTTTGCAATAAAAAACGCTCGTTCACTATTAAAATGTAGGATAAATTTGTCCTACACGTTATACTATAGTCATTTTTGCACGATTTTTGATGACACCGTTCATATTTTTCGCAACCGGACGAGGCGGATTTTGGCGCAGGCACTTACGGATAAAAATGTGTTACGGAATTGGTTTATTTCAAAAAGTTTCGCAAAGTAATTTGGTATTTTTTTGGTAGGGGGAGGGAAAATCAACTCAGTGGTTTGCTTATTTCATAAATATTATTTGTATAAGCGACAAGGAGCTTGTAAAAAAAGATTTTTATGTTTGTGTAAAATTACGTCATGGTGAGCCAAGCGAAGTGCAGTCGAAATTTCACTTTGCCGTGTAAATCATTTTGCTTTTCCTACTAAAATAACTAACGATGTTTTGTTCGTTTTAGCAGGTGTACGCTCCGTGCTCCCCCGGAAGGGTACCATTTGGCTGTATTTATGTCTTTACAATAAATAATGTCAGTCGAAAGGTACCTTTCCGGGGGTTGCTCACACGCGCAACGCACCCCTTTTGTCGCTTGAAAGTCAGCGACACCCCCATTTCATTGAGGGAACCTTTGACTACGCTCAGGATGACATAGTTTTATAATGACATTTCATTATATGATGTCAAAAAAGTGACGAAAAGGTGGCACCCGATATTGTTTTTTAATTACGGCTGTGTTATAATATCTACGACTTTGCGCCTGTTATGCCAAACGTTTGTCAACATCAGACATTCGGGGCGGCGCAACGGCAGGCTGTTTACAACAATACGAGGGACTACAAATGGCAATAAACGAACTACAAAAGCAAACAAATACCAACATACAGGAAAAGGCAAATCTTATCTGGGAAATCGCCACGCACCTTGTCGGCTTCTACAAACCGCACGAATACGGCAAAGTTATTCTGCCTATGACCGTGCTTAAGCGTTTCGACGACGCCCTTGCCGCAACCCGCCAAAAGGTGTGGGAAGTAGACGACAAACTGAAAGCCGACGGTACGGAAGGCGCAGTCCGCGACGGTGCGCTGTGCCGTGCTTCGGGCTACTCTTTCTACAACACAAGCAAGTTCGACTTCGCCCGTTTGCTTGCCGACCCCGACAACATCGAAGGCAACTTCGAGGACTATCTTCAGGGCTTTTCCGACAACGTCAAGGACATACTTGCCAATTTTAAGTTTGACGATGAAGTAAAAAACATGGAAAAGGGCAACGTCCTGTACGTAGTGATACAGGAATTCAATTCCAAAAAGGCAGACATGTCGCCCGACAAAATCACATCCATGGACATGGGCTACATCTTTGAAGAACTTATCCGCAAGTTTTCCGAAAGTTACAACGAGGAAGCCGGCGCACACTTCACCAGCCGCGACATCATTTACCTGATGACCGAACTGCTTGTTTCGCCCGAAAAGGACGACATCGCCGCAAACGGTTGCTACAAAACGGCATACGACATGACAATGGGCACCAGTCAGATGCTGGGCTGCCTTACCGAGCGCGTCAAGGAAATCAACCCCGACGCCGACCTGACATGCTTCGGGCAGGAATTTAACCCCGAAACCTACGCCATTGCCAAGGCGGACATGCTTATCAAGGGCGGCAACGCAAGCGGCATGAAGTTTGGCGACACCCTGTCCGAGGACGCGTACAGCGGCTTCGAGTTTGACTACATCATTTCCAATCCGCCCTTCGGCATTGACTGGAAGCGCGAAAAGTCTGCCGTCGAGGCGGAAGCAAAACTCGGCTACGACGGTCGTTTCGGACCCGGCTTGCCGTCAATTTCCGACGGTCAGATGCTGTTTATGCTTAACGGCGTCAAAAAACTTAAGGAAGGCGTCGGCAGAATGGCAATCATACAAAACGGTTCGTCGTTGTTTACAGGCGACGCCGGCAGTGGTCCTTCGGAAATTCGCCGTTACCTTGTCGAGCAGGACCTGGTTGAAGCAATCGTGCAACTGCCCACCGACCTGTTTTACAACACCGGCATTGCTACCTACATCTGGGTTGTCAGCAAGTGCAAGTCGGCAAATCGCCTTGGCAAGGTACAACTGATTGACGCAAGCAAGTGCTTTGTCAAACGTCGCAAAAACATCGGCAACAAGCGTGTGGACCTGGACGACAACTGCATTACGCTGATTATGCAAGCGTACAACGACTTTGCCGACAGGCTGTACACAAACGGCGCACTGACGGTTGAAAGCAAAACATTTGACAACAAATTTTTCGGTTACACCAAGGTGACTGTGGAAACCGCCCTTGCCGACGACAACGGCAAGCCCATCCTCAAAAAGGGCAAACCTCAACCCACCAAGGGCAAGACGGACAGCGAAGTGGTGCCGCTTACCGACGACGTGGACGAGTACTTCCGCCGCAACGTACTGCCATACAATCCGCTTGCCTTTATGGACAGAAGCAAGGACAAAATCGGCTACGAAATACCTTTCACGCGCCTGTTTTACAAGTTTGTCGCGCCGCGCAGTTCCGACGAAATTTTTGCAGAATTCAAGTCCCTTTCCGCCGAAGAAGCCAAACTGATGAAGGAGATATTGGGGGAATGAGTGAAACAACTAAAAAAGTTCAATTGCGTGGTGGATTTAGTGACAGACGAAAAATACACCAGTTAAACACTGAAATACAACTCACAGACTTTGACGAAAGAACGCGGATAGGTATCGTAAATTTGATTCGCGAATGGTTTGAAAAATCATTATTTCGTAATATGCAGGAAAAATTTTGCGAAGAATTCGCAAAGAATGTGTTTTGTGAATATGTGGATGACAACCTTCGAAGTGATATACATTATCAAAGAAATAATTTTTTGAAAAATTATTTGTATGTACCGGTCATGAAAGGAAGTTACGACGACGTGTTAACAATAGTGGAATATGTGGTTGGATACTTTATTCTTTGGCAAGAGGCTAATAAACTTTACATCAATTGGCAGGATTGGATAGATTATGCAGAGGAAGTGAACTGTCTCTTTCAAATGGAATTTGTTGGTTATCGTTTTATTGACAACGAAATAACACCGATAAGTGACAATGTTGAAGTTGATGCAATTCGTGAAGGTTTGGATATTAAATTTGAGGGATGTAAGTCACATATTAAGAAAGCCTTACACCTTTTGTCCGACAGGAATACACCTGACTACAAAAACAGCATTAAGGAAAGTATCAGTGCTGTAGAGTCAATTTGTAAGATTATTACTAAAAGCGATAACGCTACGTTGGGGAAAGCGTTAAATAATTTGGCTGATAACGGTATTCAAATGCACGAAGCATTAAGAAGGGCATTCTCTACTCTGTATGGCTATACATCGGATGAGGGTGGCATACGTCATTCCGAGGGATTGTTTGAAAGTAACGTTACATTTAAAGAAGCAAAGTTTATGTTGGTCAGTTGTTGCACCTTTGTAAACTATCTAATAGCGGAGTACGGTAAAATCAATGAAGAACAGCGGAATTGAGTGGATTGGTGAAATACCTGATAGTTGGGAGTATTTTCGTCTAAAAGATTATTATGAATTTGAAAAAGGAAAAAATGCTGCAATATATACACAAGAATACATAGGAACTCACCCTGGTGAATTTCCTGTTTATAGTGGACAAACGGAAAATGACGGAGTAATGGGTAACATCTCGTCTTTTGACTATGATGAAGAAGAATGCTTATTTACAACAACGGTAGGCGCAAAAGTTATGACACCAAAAGTTTTGAATGGAAAGTTTTCTCTTTCACAAAACTGTCTTATAATGAAGCGAGTGAAGCCTTGTTGTAATAAATACATCTTTTATCAATTGTTTCCCCTCTTTGATTATACAAAATCAATGATTCCAACATATATGCAACCTTCTTTGCGTATATCCGATTTGAATACATATGGTTTTTTCTCACCAAATGAAATACAGCAAAGGAAAATTGCTGATTATCTTGACAGCAAATGCGCTGAAGTCAATAAACTAATCGACATCCAGCAAGCGCAGATTGACAAACTGAAGGAATACAAGCAATCGGTAATTACCGAAGCCGTCACAAAAGGCTTAGACCCCACCGTCCCCATGAAAGATAGCGGTGTAGAGTGGATAGGGATGATTCCGGAAGGATGGCGTGTTGTTAAGAATAAAGTTCTGTTTCAAAATGTCTCTATAAAGGGTTTTGGAAATGCAAGAGTGTTATCCTTATACCGTGATTTGGGCGTGGTTCCAAAAGATACGAGGGAAGATAACCATAATGTTACATCGCTGGACACAGACGGCTATAAGCATGTTGAAATAAATGATTTAGTTATCAACAAAATGAAGGCATGGTCTGGTTCATTGGCGATTTCCGACTATGATGGGATAGTTAGCCCCGCTTATTATGTTTGTAAGGTGAATTACAAGTACGTTGATAAAAGATTTATTCATCATTATTTACGAAATAAACATATGGTGGCTTTATATGAGATGTATTCTGCCGGCTTGAGAGTTGGACAATGGGACTTGGCAATTGACGACTTTTTGAATATTGAGATTGCAGTGCCTGATTCATTGCGTGAGCAAAAAGAAATAGCAATTTACATTGACGACAAATGTGCTAAAATCGACAAACTAATTGCTATTAAACAAGCAAAAATTGACAAATTACAAGAGTACAAAAAATCTTTGATTTACGAGTACGTTACGGGTAAGAAGGAAGTGATGTGATGGCTAAGATTGACGAAATTATGAGCGGGATTGAAGCAGACATGGTTGGACAGGGAATGCCAAATTCGGCATACACGATGTCGAAAACAATCGACCA
>OLXG01000421.1_pt1 | contig 17142 bp, 12 predicted proteins | sample 1673861 | NCBI WGS metagenome assembly OLXG01 (sample SAMEA103958130, study PRJEB25191) | human gut metagenome | biome: human-associated habitat [ENVO:00009003]; feature: intestine environment [ENVO:2100002]; material: feces | place: Germany | collected 2013/2015
GAATCTTTTCATAATAGATTTAGGCAGGACACAGGAGGAAGGTTATCTTATTCTGATTTTATATCAGATAAAGGCTTTGTTTATTTTAGCTTTTATGATGTTTCATTCGATAATTTCTATTATGATGAATATTTGAATCTAAATTTTCAAGGACTTGATTTTAAAGATAATAATAGCTACGTTAGGTTAAGAACAAGATTTAAAGTTGACAAAAATGAAATATATTGCAGTGACTATACATATAAAGAAAATAGAACTAGTAATTCTTCACCATACATAAATTATATAGTCGATAGAAAAGATAATTTTCTATACATAAAATTTGTATTAGAAGAAGTAAAAAACTTTTATAAGAAGAACAAATCATCGATTCCATCGACAGGAAAGAAGGAAGTTAGAGTTGATATTAATTTTCCAAAGACATGTCATATTGCTAATGCTGCGTATTGTGATTCAAAAGAATTTAGAATTAAAGCCGGAGCAAAGGCGATTAATTTTTATGATGTTTTTGCATATTGGAAAAATTATGAGAGATTTGTAGTTGAAGTGGACAAGATTCACGATACATGGTGGGATTATATGTATCCTTTATATTTGTTGAGAGCAATTACTTCAAGTAGATATGGAAGAGCAATAGGACCGATAGGAAATGAAAAATATACTGAACATATTATCACAGGGATTGATGAGAATTTTGGAGATTATTATTACAAACATGAATTAGCTCAAAATGGTAGATTTGTAGATTATCAATTATCTATTAGACTTTTTGATGAAAGGACAAATCTATATGAAGCTGAGAAAGATATAACTGTTAGGTTGATGAGTAAAGATGATATAAGTCCTAGAATAATAATAGATGGAATATCAGCCGATAGTTATACAAAGCCGATACAAGTAAGTTATGATAAAGCAAGAGATTTAAAGATGTTGAAAGATTCCCTATTAGAAAGAATAGAAGTATCTGATAATAGTATGGAAGTATTAACTCCTAAGATAGAAATAGAAGGCTTTAAACCATTGTCTATTGAAGATTATGTCTTAACTATTTCTAGTAAAGATGCTTCAGAGAATTCGACTTTAGTTAAAAAGATTATTCAAATCATCGATGATATTCCTCCTGTTATAACATCTAAAGTTGAAAAAATTGAAACGACTATAAATGATAGATTATCAGAGGAATTTATATTATCTAAATTTAGATCAGTAGATGAAATAGATGAGGAATTGAATGTCTATTTAGGAAGAGATGAATACCATGAAAATATGAATTATATGAAAGCTGGAAGATACAATGTCGAAATAAAAGCCAAAGATAAAAGTGAAAATGAAACAGCAATTATTTTTCCTATCACTGTATTTGGATCTGGAAATGAGAATTATATTTTATCCGAAGGAGCTTTAATAGTTTCTACAGATACTATATTAGAACCTGATGAAATTGTAGATAAGCTTATAGAAGCAGGACAAATTGATAAAGTCGAATATAAAGAAGCAAACATAATTGATGGAAATCCAATCGAAGGAAACAATCAAGTCGGAGAATATACTTTGAAAATAGAAATAGTAATAGATGATAATGAATCTAGATATGTTTATTTAAAAATTAAAGTTGTAGAAGGAAAACTAAATGATATAGATAATAGTACAGATATAGGTAACAAAGGCGATAGTAGCGGAAAAGATATAAAATCAGATGAAGAGTCTACTCCCAAATCATTTTGGCAGCATATAGTCGATTTCTTTAAAGCTATAGGGGATTTCTTCAAAAATCTATTTGGAATCAAATAAGCTTATACAAATTGAAAAGTGCTATGGATTGTTGTATTTTATCTAAGCACTGGGCTCATGGCGGAATTGGTATACGCGTTAGATTCAGGGTCTAATAGGATTCGTCCTGTGAGAGTTCAAGTCTCTCTGAGCCCACCATTATTGAAATAACCTCTTAGCTTAATGCTAGGAGTTTTTTATTGTATAAGTGTACAAGAATTTTCATTTTAGAATCAAAGAATATAGCTAGGTTCAGATTGGTAAGAAAAGTCAGTCTGAATCCTTTAATAGAAAGTCGGATTTAATCAAATGGATGCGACCGGCGTATGACCGTCGACGGAAATATGATTTTGCTTTCTATGTGGACAATGGGGAAATAAAGTCCGAACAGATGCTTTTGCATTTCCAAAAGCATTTATTGTTTCGTTTTATATCTCAGGTTAATGCGGAAATGATTGAATTTATCGAATAAATCTTGACTTTTTCGGGGGGGGTAAAATAGAAGCTAAGAAGCATATTAAAAGACACAATTTGACATCCATTTAGACAGTTATATGTTAATTGTAGACAAGGAGAAAATATGAAAACAAGAACAATTCGTTGTCTTCCGTCGGATGAAGATGAAATTATTGACCGTATGTATTTGCTTGGGTACAACCTTAAGCACAGGAACGAAATCGACAACGTCCGTAAAATGTACGATGGGACAGTGTCAGTTACTCGTGGAAATTACACCGGGTCAACCGTCTATACCCACGAAGAACGCAATCACTATTTATCTTTGCTGTTTGAAAAAGACATCATTGACCCCGAATTGGATCACAATTTGGAAATATTGGAGCAATCCGTTGATAATACTATTGCTGCTTTGGATTCCGCTTGTAGTGAAGAAAGTCATGCAAAGTCAATTTTAAAGTCTAAGACTGCCACTATAATAGGTTGGTGTGTCATACCACTCGAGATTATCCTTACGATTGTGGTACTGGTCATAGAGAGAGAGTACTGGTACTACTATTTGCCTTTTATGCTTATTTGTTTGGTCGTCGCTGTGATTGCTCAAGTAATGAATCTAAAAAAACGCAAAAAATGTCAGGGCGTGCTCGAAAAAGTGTCTCCAGTGATTCAAGAAAAGAATAAAGAGTTAGACGATTTGTTACGACAAGCCAAAAAATATGAACCAGCCGTCCGTGATAATTATAAAAAATAAGCATATCAGGCCTTCAAAACTGCAAAATTCCCGCTCTCGCTGATTCTATCAACGTTTGTTTCCAGCAACTACGAGAACTTTTTGTTACTCCCTTTTGTGGCATCTCTGTTGTGATATTATCATTAGTTTTACAGCAGATTTCGAAAAAGTGCGATAAAAAGCCAGGTTTGGAACCGTAACCCGTTTTTTTCTGTGGTATATGGTTCCAGACCTTGGCTGTTTTTTTGATGTCTTTCTGTCCCGTTTCCTATAGTTTCAGTCCGCTGTATTCCTCCAGTCTGTCGATCCTCAGCACCTGCTTCGTCAGGCTCAGCCTGAATGCCTTCGCCATCAGTACGCTCATGTCATTCTTCTTGCATCCGTTTATGAAATAGTATCCTTCCTTGGTGAAGAACTTCCTTCCCGTCATGCGTCTCAGCTCATCTATGACGCTGCCCATGGTGACGGTGCTACCTTCCGCCCTTCCGAGCTTCTCCGTGGCATGGCCCTCTTCCTGATAGAGCCTGTACATCAATATAGCGGAGCGTCTGGAGCGCAGGCATACGATGGTGAAATGTCCGACGATGTGACTGCTCGTCGTCAGGTAGACGGGGAAACAGTCGAGGTTGGTCTTCATCGTCCTGAAGCAGTATTCAATCTGTCATCTTATCCTCGATGCCTGGTACAGGTCCTTTGCTGGATTGCCGAGGCTCGTCGCCTGGACATAGTATCTGGGGTATTTCTCCGCCTCCGCGAACGCCTCCTCGTTTATGCTGAGGACCTGTTTCTCTGCTGCTTCGCCTTCCGCGGTGGCATGGTCGCAGTTCAGGAATCCCTTCAGTTCCTTCGGGACAGAATCGAGCTTCCGGCAAGCTCTGCCGCCCTTCTTCTCCGTTCCTCGAGTTCTTTTTTCTGATAAAGATAGTATTTCATCGAGAACGAGACCAGGAGGCGGGAGAAGATTTCTGCTTTCCTTTTGATTTCCTTTGCCGTATATGTTTCATTGCAGTACTTCACTGCGTATTCGGTGCCCTCCTCCGCCTTTGCCGGGTCGGTCTTGGAATTGAACTCCTCTTCGACCCATTTCAGGTTCTCCCCCTTTTCCTTCACGGCGGTCCTCTTTTTGACGTCGAGCCTGTACCCCGTCCTCGGAAAGATAGATGTGATGCTTGCTTCCGGGGTTCAGGAAACGTCAAAGCTTTTTATATTTGTGAATAGTTGATATAAAACATATTATTCAATTTTGAATAACAAGCAATAATAGTTATTTTAATTTCAAAAAAATTCTTTGTTATGTACTATTTAAAATGCTCAAGTTTGATGTACGGTAATTTTTAACCATTTACTCTGCATTTGCACAAAATGTGGCAATGTCAGAATTGTTTCTTTCTGCATTGTTTTAAAAGAGGAAACAAAAAGGAATTCTCGTTACTTGGTGCAATATGCAAATGTTTTGGAATATTGACACCTACGATTTGGTAAAGCGCTGAAGCCGGTGGAGTTCAAATCTATATTTAAATTACTGGAATACTTTGCTTCTGTCTCGACTTGATATTTATCTTATTCTTTTATGGATTAAAGAAAACGGAGCAAAGGCAATTTTAGTGTTTGACTCTAAGATTTAAAGATTTTAATAGGCATTTACATTGAATAATTATGAAATAATAGAAATAGACTCTAGTGATATTATTTACTTGATTTTTCTTTCATGTTTAATTGTTCACGAGCCTGTATTTAGAATTTCTTTAAAATTTTATTATCAATGTGTTATGGATTTAAATGCTTTGCCGGGGCAAATAGCAAAAGAAATTACAGTATCAAGTTTTATTCATATTATGAAATAAACCGATTCAGTGCATTGGTTTTGAACAATTAGTAGTATTTTGTATTCTTATAATAATCCATCGTATGAAAAAAAGTACAAAGAAAATAATAAAGATAACTTCTATAACGTTAGCTGTAGTGATAGGATTGCCTGTTTTGATTGTTGGTAGTTATGTCGTGTATGTCGTATGTTCTTATCATAGAATAGGAAATCAAGTCTTGAATGTTGATAGGAATTCTAATGTCAAAAAAGTCGAAACAGATAAAGAATTGACTGTTTCTACATTTAATGTTGGTTTTGGTGCCTATTCACCTGACTATACATTCTTCATGGATGAAGGATATAGCATGGATGGAACTAAGACTGTAGGAACCCATGGGAAAGGTGAATCAAAAGAAGATGTTCAGAAGAATACAGATGGTGTTAAGTCTGTAATAACTGATTTAAATAGCGATTTTTATTGTATGCAAGAAGTCGATGTGGATTCAGACAGATCCTACCATATAAATCAAGAGAGTGAATTTGAATCAGTTTTCCAATTTTATGATAAGACATTCGGAATCAACTATGATTCAGCATATCTCTTCTATCCTTTAAATGATCCTATAGGTAAATCCAAATCTGGATTATCTACTATGTCTAAATATCAAATAAATTATAGTGAAAGAGTTGAATATACCGTCTCGACTGAATTCTCTAAATTCTTCGATTTGGATAGGTGCTTTGATGTTAATAGAATCAAGACTGATAATGGTAAAGAATTTGTTTTGATCAATTCTCATATGTCTGCTTATGATGAAGGTGGAAAGATTAGAAATACACAAGTTCAAGAACTCTATTCTTATATTAAAAATGAATATGATAAAGGCAATTATGTCATAGTGGGTGGTGATTTCAATCATGATCTATTGACAAACAATCCTATGTATCCTCAATATACAAGTGAAGACTTTGCATTTAAGGATCAAGTAAACCAACTAAAACCTGATTGGCTGAATTATATGTTTGATGAAGACAAAAAGTCTCCATTTGACGATGGATTTAAAATATATGCTGCTGATAATCTACCCAGTTGTAGAGATGTCGATATAACATGGCAAGAAGGAACTACTTTTGTATCTACTGTCGATGGATTTATAGTCAGTGATAATATCGAAGTAGAAAACATAACAATAACTAAAACCGGAGACACAGGCTTTGCTTATAGCGATCATCAGCCTAGTACATTGACGTTTAAGTTAAAGTAAAAAATCTTTATAGGATTTTGCTTTGCTATTTTATAATTCATTAACTCAACTATTGGCTAATAGTTGAATATTTATCATCATTATTGATAGATTATTGAAACATAATTAAAATATATAAGCTTTGGAGGATTTTTTGCATGGCATTTATTGAAATAAGAGGCCTTAAAGCTGAAGTTGATGGATTGGAGATTCTCCGCGGAATAGACTTAGATATTGAAAAAGGTGATGTCTTTGGTCTATTAGGCCCTAATGGACATGGTAAATCCACACTTTTGACTTGTTTGATGGGTAATCCCCATTATCAAATAACAGAGGGATCTATTAAGATTGATGGAGAAGAAATCGTAGGGAAGACACCTGATGAGATTTCAAAGATGGGTGTTTTCTATTGCTTCCAAAACCCACCTGAGATTCAAGGCGTTGTATCGATGGATTTTTATAAAGCAGCTATCAATGCTCATAGAGAAAAGACTATAGGTTTATTTGAATATTACAAATCATTGGAACAGGCTTATAAGGATGTCGGTCTTCCTTCAGATATGAAAGAAAGACATCTTAATGATGGGTTCTCTGGTGGAGAAAAGAAACGTAATGAAATACTTCAAATGCTTCTTTTGAAGCCCAAGATTTGTATGCTTGATGAAATTGACTCCGGTCTTGATGTCGATGCTATTAAGACCGTAGGTGAGAACATAAATAAACTCGAAAAAGAAGGAACTACTTTCATTATTGTTTCTCATTACGCTAGATTGTTCGATGAGATAAATCCAACTAAATCAGCAGTTATTATAAATGGAAAAGTCGGATTGACCGGTGGACCTGATTTAATAAAGAGAGTAGATACAGAAGGTTATACATTCTTGAAGAGTGAGTATGGAATCGATATAACTAAGACAGAAGAAAAAGCTCCAAATATGTTGGGTGAGTGTTTTGTCGCTAATGAGGCTAAGAATAAGTGATGACTGGATTAAGAGATTATTATGAGCCTGACTGTGATGTCATAGATTTGTCTTCTACTTTGAAAGAAGGAGAAGAAAAAATCATAGATATCGTCAATTTAAAAAGAAACAAGCCTTTAAAAATAATAGGAAAGATTATTTTGAAAGATAGAGCTAAGTTGACAATTGTCGAAGTCGATTTCGCTAAGTTTGATGTCGATTTTCTCTTAGATGTAGAATGCATTGGATATAAGTCTGAATTCTGGTATCATCTCTCTTCTTTGAATAGAGATGATGAAAAGAAGGTATACAAAGCCAATGTCGTTCATAAAGGTAAGGAATCATTTTCTAGAACTTCGATGTTTGGAGTTTGTGAAGGCTCTTCTAAGATGCAGTTCTTAGGAGCTTCAGATATTAGAAAGGGAGCAGCTAAGACTAACACTCGTCAAGAAGCAAAGATTGTTAATTTATCTGGTAAAGCAAGATGTGTTGCTTCACCTGCACTTTTGATTTCGGAAGAGGATGTCTTTGCATCTCATGGAGCATCGATGGGATCAGTTCCAGATAACGATATCTTTTATTTAATGTCTAGAGGAATAGATAGACCTACAGCTAATAAGTTGATCATGGTTGGATATTTGAAGCCTATCGCTTTGAAGATTAAAGATGAGAAGATTAAAAAAGAAGCATTGGATTTGCTAGGGAAAGAGATATGACAAAGTCTATATCACAAGAAGAGATAGAGAAAATCAGAAATGATTTTCCTATGCTAAGAAATGTTAAAGAGATGCAAAATCATAGATTTTGCTATCTCGATAATGGTGCTACAACATTTAAACCTGAATGTGTTATCAAAGCTAGCAACTCATATTATGAAACTTGGAATGCTAATACACATCGCGGAGATTATGACATTGCTCATCTAGCTGACAAACGATATTGGCAAGCTAGAGAAAGAGTAGCCAAATTCATAAATTCAAATCCTGAGGAAATTGTCTTTACTGCTGGAAATACAGAAGGAATGAATATCGTTGCATATGGAATTTGCTCTATATTAAGCCCTGGTGATGAAATAGTTATTTCAACTGCTGAGCATGCATCGAATGTTTTGCCTTGGTTTAATTGGGCAAAGAATTTTAATTTGGTAGTCAAGTTTGCTCCTCTAGACGAAGAAGGGAAAGTGACTGTCGATACATTAAAAACGGTTATGTCAGATAAGACCAAAGTGGTTTCGTTGGCTCATGTATCGAACGTTCTAGGAAATGTTATCGACGCTAAAGCTATAGCTAAATTAGTCCATGATAATGGAGCTTATTTTGTTTTGGATGGTGCTCAATCCATACCTCACAAAAAAATAGATGTCAAAGATTTAGATTGTGATGCACTAATCTTTTCTGGCCATAAAATGTTAGGACCTAATGGAATCGGTGTTTTATATGGAAAGAAGAAGTTGTTGAATTCTATTTCTCCTTTGCTTAGTGGTGGAGGAATGAACGCAACTTTTGATACTAAGTGCATGGTCAGTTATGAAGAAATTCCTTTTAAGTTTGAAGCAGGAACTCAAAATGTTCCTGGGGCTTGTGGCTTAGCTAAAGCTATGGATTATCTTGATTCTATTGGAATGGATAGAATAGATTCTTATGAATATGAATTGAAACAAATAGCATTGGACAAGCTTAAAGAAGCTAAGGATATAGAGATATATAATCCAAATTCCAAATCCGGAATTATAGACTTCAATAGAAGAGGAGTTTTCTCCCAGGATGAAGGAACTCTTTTGAATAGCCTTGGTATCTGTGTTAGAAGTGGATTCCATTGTGCAAAGATATTGACTGATTATCTTCCTAAAACTGGTACTGTCAGAGCTTCATTTTATATTTATAATAACGAAGCTGATGTCAATCAGTTCGTCGATAGTCTATTGAAAGGAGGAGATATATTAGATGCCTATTTCAATTGATTCAATGATGATGCGAGAAATGATGATGGATCATTACGATAACCCTAGAAATAAGGAAGAAGTAAAAGATTCTAGATATAAATCTATCAGGATGAATTCATCTTCTTGTATCGATGATATAACAGTTCAAGTCTTGTTGGATAAAGATGTCATCGAGGATGTTAAATGGTTTGGAACTGCTTGTGTCATATCTACAGCAGCTACTTCCGTAATGTCTGAATTAGTTAAAGGAAAGACGCTAAAAGAAGCTGCCGATCTTATGGATAACTATATGAAAATGCTTGAAAGTCAGCCTTATGATCAAGATAAGCTACAAGAAGCTATAATTTTCCAAAATGTTGGAAGACAAGCTTCTAGAATAGGATGTGCGACCATCGGTTGGAGAGGTTTGTTTCAAGCGGCTGTGAAAGAAGATGGAAAGGAGGGGAATAAATAGACTATGCCAGATAAAAATAGTCATGCAAAGTTTGATCCTACAGAAGGAAATGAAGAAAGACGTAAGGAATATGAATTCCATGACGATGTCATTCCTATAGTTGAAACACCTAAAGGAATCAATGAGGATATCGTAAGACAAATATCTCAATTGAAAGGAGAACCTGAATGGATGCTCCAATTGAGATTGAAAGGCTATAAGAACTTTGCTGAAAGACCTCAGCCTTCCTTCGGACCTAATCTCGATTTCATCAAGTTCCAAGACTATAGATACTTTACTCGTTACACTAAGGGTGTATCTAAGAGTTGGGATGATGTTCCTGAAACAATCAAGAATACTTTTAAAAAGTTGGGAATTCCAGAACAAGAGCAAAAATACTTAGCAGGAGTTAATACTCAATATGAATCTGAATCTGTCTATTCTTCCATGCTTAAAGAGGTCGACGAGAAAGGTGTAATCTTCTGTGACACCGATACTGCTTTGAAGAAATATCCTGAATTAGTAAAAAAGTATTTTGGAACAGTCATTCCTTTCAACGACAACAAGTATGCCGCTTTGAATACGGCTGTTTGGTCGGGTGGAATATTTATTTATGTACCTAAAGGTGTTCATGTAGACAAACCTCTTCAATCTTATTTTAGAATCAATAATGCTTTGTCTGGCCAGTTTGAAAGATCTTTGATCGTTGTCGATGACGATGCTTCTCTCCATTTTGTCGAAGGATGTACAGCACCTGTTTATTCCCAAGATTCATTACATGCTGCTGTGGTTGAAATCGTCGTTGGAAAACGTGCAAAATGCCGTTATACTACTATTCAAAATTGGTCTACCAATGTTGTAAATCTAGTCACCCAAAGAGCTGTTGTTGAAGAAGATGGCCTCATGGAATGGATCGATGGAAACATCGGATCAGGAAGAAACATGAAGTATCCTTGCTGTATTTTAAAAGGTGATAGAGCTAAAGGTTCTTGTATATCTATCGCCGTAAGTGCTAAAAATCAATATCAGGACAACGGAGCTAAGATGATCCATATCGGAAAATACACATCTTCTACTACAATTTCAAAGTCTGTTGTCAAAGAAGGTGGAAAAGCTAATTTCCGTGGCTTGATAAAGATCATGCCTCAAGCATATGGTGCTAGATCACACGAGGAATGTGACACTTTGATTTTGGATGACTCCTCAGCTTCGGATACTATTCCAGACAATATATGTATGAATGATTCTGCTTATATTGAACACGAAGCGACAGTGAGTAAGATCAATGAGACTGAGTTGTTCTATCTCATGTCTAGAGGATTGTCTCAATCAGAAGCTACCAAGACTATTGTTATGGGATTTATAGAGCCTTTTGCTAAAGAATTGCCTTTGGAATATTCAGTTGAGCTAAGCCATTTGATTTCATTGGATATGGCTAAAGCAGGGAGCGTTGGATAAACTATGATTACAAATTTTGATTATGATGCCATTGTAGTCGGAGCTGGACATGCTGGAACAGAAGCTGCCCATGCTTTGGCAACTTTAGGCAAAAATACATTGATGCTTTGTCTAAATAAAAAAGTAATGGCGAATCTTCCATGCAATCCATCAATAGGTGGATCAGCTAAAGGAATTGTTGTTAGAGAGATAGATGCTTTAGGTGGAATAGAAGGAAAGTTAGCTGATAAAACTGCCCTTCAAATGAAGGTTTTGAACATGTCTAAGGGTCCTGGAGTTAGATCCTTAAGAGCTCAAGAAGATAAAGTCGATTATCCTAAAGCTGTTTTGGCCTATATGGAGCAGGTGAAGAACTTAACTATCAAAGAGGGAATGGCTGTCGATTTGATAGTCGATGATGATAAATCCATAAGAGGGGTAGTCATGGAAGATGGAAGTAGAATAACTTCTAAGGTTATCGTTTTGACTACAGGAACTCATATGGAGTCTTTGATATTGAGAGGACATGTAGTCAAAGAAGGTGGACCTGATGGTGAGAAAGCTTCTCATGGATTATCTCAAGCTTTGAAGAATTTGGGAATCGAATTGTTGAGATTGAAGACGGGAACTCCTCCTAGAATAAAAAGAGACTCAATTGATTTCTCTAAACTAGAGCCTCAGCCTGGAACACCTGGACAATGGGCATTCTCATATGACACCAATGAGTTCTTACCCGTCGAGAAGATGATTATGTGTTATTTGACATATACGACTCCTGAAACTCATAAGATTATCTTAGATCACCTCAAAGACTCTGCCATGTATGGAGGAGTAGTAAAAGGTGTCGGACCTAGATACTGCCCATCTATAGAAGACAAAGTTGTTAGGTTCAAAGATCATCCAAGACATATGCTTTTTGTCGAACCTGAATCTATTCATACTGATTCGATTTATCTACAGGGATTTTCAACTTCAATGCCTGTTGAATTACAAGGCCCTATGGTGCATTCACTTCCTGGATTTGAACATGCGGAGTTTTTGAAGTATGCTTATGCTATCGAATATGATGCGATTCAGCCACTTCAAGTTCAAAGAAATTTGATGATTAGAAATCATCCAGGTTTATTTATTGCAGGTCAAATATTGGGAACATCTGGATATGAGGAAGCAGCTGGAGCTGGACTTTTAGCTGGAATTAATGCTTCTTTATACATAGATAACAAGCCTTGGTTCACCCTCAGGAGAGATCAAGCTTATCTCGGTGTTATGATTGATGATTTGGTTACAAAAGGAACTAAAGAACCTTATAGACTTCTTTCATCAAGAAGCGAATATAGATTGATCACAAGATCTGATAATGCTGATGAAAGATTGATTAAAATTGGATACGATTTAGGACTTAATCCCAAAGACAGATACGATAAGTATCTTAAAAGAATGGATGAATTAAAAGTCGCTGAGCATGCACTTGATACAATTTATGTTGGTTTGAATGAAAAGACACCTAAGTATTTAGAATCAGTCGGTGAGACTAAGCCTATCGGATCTACATCTTATAAAGAATTATTGAAAAGACCTAAGGTCACATATGAGGGACTTCAGCAATGTGAACCTAAGCTTCCAGTCTTATCTAGTGATTTAGGTGTTAAGATAGAGACTAATGTCAAGTATAAAGGCTATATCGATTTGGAAGAGAAAGATGTTGAGAAGATGCAAGCTATGGAAAGCTTGATTCTTCCTCAAGATTTGGATTATTCTAAAGTTGAAGGTATTTCTTTGGAAGCTAGAGAAAAGTTGAATAAGATTAAGCCTAAGACTATAGGCGAGGCTTCTAGAATAACTAATGTTCATCCAGCTGATATCGATAGACTGCTTTTCTTGATTAGGAAGAAATAGGAGGAATCCGATATGACTCTATTTACTATAAAGAAAGCTTTTCATGAAATGAAAAACATGGGTCTTAAGAAGTTTCTTAAAACTTTTAAGTTCCAAGTCTCATATCACAACAAAAAGAAGAATAACAAATATTTGAAGAAGATTTATAAAGAGTATTATCCATATGTATCAAAGACTTATGGCGGAAAGAATAGAGAATATCCATCTCTTACAAAAGAAGAAAAGAATATGTTCTTCTTTTGGTGGGATGGAATCGATAGTCTTCCAAATAAAGCTAAGAGAAACTTGGAAAGGATGAAAGAACTCTATGGAGATACTTTCAATATCGTTTTCATAGATAAGCATAATTTTAAAGAAATTTCTGGAATGAAGCAGATATTCATAGATGCATTTATGAAAAATCATATCTCCATACAAACATTTTCTGATATTCTTAGATTCAGTCTTATATATAAAAAAGGCGGAATATGGGTAGATTCGACGATATTTTTTACATCGAAGATAGATCTTGAATCGCAACTGGAGAAACAATCTATCTTATCTTTGGGAAATCAGGGGATGAAAGGCTGGTTCGAATTGAATGGTGAGTATTGCACTTGGAGCGATTTCTTTATCGGTGGAAGACGTAATTCTTTGATTTGTGAAGCCATGCTTGATTTATACGAGAAATATCTATCTAAACATAAAGATATTCTCATATACTTCTTAATCGATGATTTCTTGATGCTTTTGAAATTGGCTGATGTAGAGGATGGAGCTCTTAAAAGATTATCTATTTATGAATCTAGTCCATTCTATATAGCTGATCATTTTAAAGATGAGTTATCTAAAAATAATCTGGATATGATTTATAGCGTTCCTCAAAAGATTGACAGACGTGAAAACTATGATAATGATAATCCTAATTCAATCTATAACTTAGTAGTTCTAAACGGATTGAGTTATGAGGATGCCCAAAAGCATTGTTCTATGTAGTTTTACCAAGAATCAATGCTGTTTTCTCTATTCTAACACTTGAAATTTATATACTTAGTTTATAAAATATCTTTTGCCTTTGGGAATTAGCCAAGTGGTAAGGCTCTGGTCTCTGAAACCAGCATGCAGTGGTTCGAACCCACTATTCCCAGCCAATAGATATTAATTCCGGCGATTTGCCGGATTTTTATTTATAAAATATGTTGAAAAGAGAAAGAGAAAGTTAAATAATTTTAGCTTGGTTAGGTGGTACATATGAATAGAAGCAAAATAATTGAATTATTGAATATTCGTGATATGGATGAAGATGAATTGAGAGCTAAGTCGAATTGCTCTTTAGATGAGATTAAAAAATTTTTAAATATACTTGTTTTTGAAGGCCGGATAATCAGACTTGGAGATGGTAAATATTCATTGACTGGATCTAGAATTGTTCTTTCATATGTTAAAAATAGATTTAAAGATTATGCTTACGTCACACCCTTGAAGAAAGATATGCGTGATATAAGACTAGTAGGGCAAGACGCAACTAAATTATTAAAAGGAGATTGTGTCTTTGTAAGAATTGATGATGATCTTTATGAGAATAATGGTGAAGGCTCATTGATTCAAATAGTAAGACCGGTATCTTTTATTGAGGGCATTATATCTAAGGATGATGAAGGATTCTTTATCAGTTCTTTTAAGAACATCGATAGTGAAGTTAGATTCTATGTCAAAAGGACATCTATAGAATTGATAGAAGGTCAATTAGTTAGGGCGGAAATAATTGATAGAAGAGATTATATATGTGATGTAGAAGTTACTAAAGTGATATCTAAGCCAGGCGATAGAATGTTCGATTTGATGAATGCTATAGTTGAAAAAGGCGGGACATTGACATACCCTAAAGATGTTGATGAGCAAGCTATAAATTTAGCTACCAACTTTACTGATACAGCTAAAGATAGACATGATTTAACCAATGAATTTATGGTGACCATAGATGGTGCATCCACTAAAGATTTCGATGACGGACTATCTATAAGAAAGACTGATTATGGTTATGATGTGGGAGTTCATATTGCAGATGTTGCAAGTTACGTTAAAGAAGGAACTCCGTTGGACTATGAGGCTAGATTGAGAGCTACATCTATGTATTTCCCAGAGACTGAAATATCGATGTTACCAACGATTCTATCCGATGATGTCTGCTCATTGAATCCAAATGTCGATAAATTGACTATAACATGTCTTTTACATTTAGACCATGATGGAATTTATAAATCTAGTGAAGTCTTTTTGTCTAAAGTCAAATCCAAAGCAAGACTCACTTATGATCAAGTCGACGAATATATAAAAGGAAAGGAAGATGAGTTTGATGGTGACCTTAAATATAATGTCGACTTGTTGTTGGAATGCTCTAGAAAAATATTGAAGAGAAAAAAGGAAAAAGGTCAACTTGTTTTTGGAAGGAACTATCCTGAATTCACATTAGATAAGGATGGAAATCCAGATACAGTTAAACCCAGACATGAATCTGAAGCTGAGAACTTAGTAGAAGTTTTTATGATTTTAGCTAATGATGAAGTCGGAAAGCTTTTAAATGACAAAGCAGTTCCTGCTTTGTTTAGGACTGAGGATGCACCTAGGTTTGATGATATGTGTCTAATTAGAGATTTCTTAGATAGATTTGGAATAGATCCTGATTTATTTCCTAAGATTATTACATCTGAAAACTTAGCTAAATACTTTGAATCGATTCCTAAATGGGCTGAAGTAATAGGAAAGTTATGTACATTAAAGATGATGAATCCTGTAGTCTATAGCAGATTGCCTGGACTTCATTTTGGATTGAATTGTAATCATTATGTTTATTTCACTTCTCCTATAAGAAGATATCCAGACCTTTTAACTCACAGATTGCTTCACGATTTCTTATTAGACAATAATGATGAAGCGGATAGAAAAGCAGTAGGAGATTATTTAGATAATCTTCCTGACTTATTATCGCAAGAAGAAAAACTTGCTAAGCAAATCATGAATAATGCTCATGATATGGAATGTGAAAGATTCATGTCTTCAAGGATGTATGACGTTATGGAAGGCGAAGTTAGAAACTTCATAGGATCGGGAATTAAAGTTTCTTTAACTAATGGAATAACTGGTCTGTTGCCATATGATCATATCGATAATGATTATTATAAGAATCAAAGAATGTGTTTTTCAGTTTATGGTAGAAACACTGAAAGAGAAATAGTGTTGGGTGATGTGTTGAAAGTAGCTGTTGTAGATATAATTCCAGACACTCATACTTTGATATTAGGTACAGAAGAATATTTAGATGAATCTGGTGATGATATCGACGAAAACACACTCCAAAATATGAAGAAAAACGGAGTGTATATCGGATAATTATTTCTTTATATTTCTTTGTATTCAGGTAACTCTTTAATCAACTTTTGTGTTTCTAATGAAACTGTTATTAAGGATAGAATCAAATCAAATACATATTTTCCACCTTCTGGTTTAAATTTGTTTGGATTATTTATAATCCTTGAATCTTTGTCTATAGAGTATTGATATTGATCCATTATCCATTCTATCTGATAAGTACCTATTGTTCTATGAGCTTCATCACAAACTGCAATATCGAAATCAATGCTACAATTTTTGGATACTTTGCTTATAACATCCCCATTGCTCAGGACCTAGAACGGCCCATGTCGGCTATCATTTGCGAAACATGTAGTGGATGCACAGATAGATGAAAGCCGCAGCTATTGCGAAGATAAACCACATATCGGTCACCTCCTTTCTTGGAACAAATCGTTGGGGAGGCCTTTCGACCTCCCACAAAGAGGACGCCACTAATTGCCTGAGTGATTGACAGCCCAAAGGGCCCAGAGCATCAGGACAATAATCGCAACTGGAAGAAGAGCTAATCCCATATTATTTACCTCCTTTCTTTTTGTTTTGGGGAACGACGTCGCCACTTAAACACTATCTCGAGGTGAGATAGACGATAAACGGTGATGCGAGTGCCACGAACTCTCCGACGAGTGTCCCCGTATCCGCCCCCCTAACCAGGTCGAAAATGGTGAGTGCCAGAAGAATCAGCCAGATAACCAACAGAAAGATGGAACCATGCTTCATAGAATCACCTCCTTTTCTATATGTGAAAACCAAGAAAACAAAAGGCTCACAAGGCGCCTTTCTCTTCCGGATCTCATCTGTTCTGCTATTGATTGATAGGTCGAAAAGAAGACATTGTTGTCACATTTTTGGGATTTATATTCTTTTGTTACTTTTAAAACATCATTGGCAATATCATCAGAAAACAATGGGTCTTTTTCTAGAATCATTTTACAAAAATCTTCAAAAATGGTTTCTTGCTCAGATTTATTATTTCCTCTGTTCTTTAATTCCTCTAATATAGCATCAAAAGCCATTGCATACTGTGCTTCCATAAATAATCCTTGTTTTTTCTTTACTCTGTAAAGAAATCTACTAG
>OLXG01000432.1_pt1 | contig 16910 bp, 7 predicted proteins | sample 1673861 | NCBI WGS metagenome assembly OLXG01 (sample SAMEA103958130, study PRJEB25191) | human gut metagenome | biome: human-associated habitat [ENVO:00009003]; feature: intestine environment [ENVO:2100002]; material: feces | place: Germany | collected 2013/2015
TGACCACGGTGACCGCTGAGGTGCACCAGTACGGCGGCTGGGTGCCCCTGACCGACATGGTGCAGATGACCACCATTGACAACAACGTGGTGCAGGCCACCAGCGTGCTGGCAAGCCAGAGCGGCCGCACCATGGACACCATTGTGCGCGACATTCTGGCCGGCGGCACCAACGTAATCTACGCCCCTAAGGTGAGCGACGGCGTTGAGACCCCCGTGAGCAGCCGTGCGGGCCTGGACGCCACGGCCCAGCTGACGGTGGACCTGATTGAGCAGGCGGTGGCCCAGCTGAAGGTGCAGAATGCTGACCCCATCGGCTCTGCCGGCGGCAGCTATGTGTGCATCATCCACCCGTACACGGCCTACGACCTGAAGAAGGACCCGGCCTGGGTGGAGGCCCACAAGTACGCCAGCCCCGAGGAGATCTTTGAGGGCGAGATCGGCAAGATCGGCAACGTGCGCTTTGTGGAGACCAGCGAGGCAAAGATCTGGACGGGCACCGGCTGCCCCAGCGGCCTTGCGGTGTTTGGCACCCTGGTGCTGGGCGCCCACGCCTACGCCACCACCGAGCTGGAGGGCGGCGGCCTGCAGCACATCGTGAAGCAACTGGGCTACGGCGATGACCCCCTGAACCAGCGTGCCTCTGTGGGCTGGAAGGCCGTGAAGACCGCCGAGCGTCTGAGCGAGCAGTACATGGTGCGCATTGAGAGCTGCAGCGCCCGCTACAGCGCCAAGGCGAAGGCAAACTGAGGAACGGAGGATGAACACAAAATGGCAGTGAAGAAAGAAACCGCCCAGCAGGCTGCAGAAGCAGCCACCCAGGACACCAAGGACGTGCAGGCGGAGAAGCCCGCCACCGAGGTGATCCACCTGTTCAAGGACAACGGCCGCTACTCCAGCGCCCGTTTTGTGAGCGTGAACGGCGAGGCGTACCTGATCCAGCGCGGTGTGGACGTGGAGGTGCCTGCGGCGGTGGCCGAGGTGCTGCGCCACAGCGAGGAGATGGACAACGCGGCCAATGCGAAGATCGAGGCGGCCCAGGCGGCGGCGCAGAACGTGCCGGCACTGCAGAAGCTGTAAGAACAACGTGAAGAGAACACCCGGTACGGCAGGCACTTGCTGTGCCGGGTGTTTTTGCTAAGGAGGCGGAACGATGACAGCCGGAAAGGCGATAGAACTTTGTGACCAGATGCGGCCGAACAACGACTTTGGGGACGAGATGAAGCAGACGTGGCTGCGCCAGTGCGACGCGCGGCTGCGGCAGACGGTAGTGAACCGCTCGGCCTGCGGGGACTTTGACGCTGTGGGCGCGGACATGGCCGGGGACGGGCTGGAGTATGACACCCAGCTGCTGGCACCGGATGCCTTCAGCGCACTGTACCAGCACTGGCTGTGCGCCCAGATGGACCTGGCCCTGGGCGAGACGGCCCGAGCGGTGAACGAGCTGCAGATGTACAGTGACTACTGCCAGGAGTTTGCAGCCTGGATGCGGCAGAAATACCCCCCGGCGGGCGGGGTGCAGTGGAGGTATTGAGAGATGATCGACGGGACGAACCTGAACCAGCTGACCGGCAGTCGGCAGCTGCTGCGGGCCTTTGGGGGCATCAACGAGACCTACAGCTGCAGCGAGGCGGAGCTCTCGGCGGCGCTGAATTTTTCCGGCAGGGGATTTCCGGCGCTGCAGACCCGGGCGCTGCGCAAAAAGGTGCGGGACGTGGAGAAGGTGAACGGCATGTACCACCTGAACGGGCTGCTGATCTGCCGGGGCACGGGGCTGGAATACGCACCGGACGGGCAGGCGGGCCGCACGGCGGCGGTGACGCTGGAGAATGTGCTGACGGACGACCGCAAGGCGCTGGCCGGCATGGGCAGCAAGGTGCTGATCTGGCCGGACAAGCTGGCCTTTGACACCGAGACCGGCCAGCTGGAAACGCTGGGGGCAAAGTGGGAGCTGGGCGACCGCAAAATGACCGTGTGCCCCTGCGACACGGAGGGCAAGATGTACGAGGTGGCCGGTGCAGGCGACACGGAGCCGGAGAGCCCGGAGGACGGGCAGCTGTTTTTGAAGGGCGAAGCCGGGAACCTGTACGACTATGAGAGCGTGCTGGAAAAGTGGAGCGCCAAGAGCGGCAAGTGGGTGCAGGTGCTGGTGAACACGGTGCGCATGACCTGCCCGGGGATCGGGAGCCTGCTGAAGGAGGGCGACACGGTGACCCTGACCGGCATGCCGCAGGCGGTGTGTGACGCGCTGGCGGCAGACCTGAACGGAGAGATCGTGGTGCAGGCGCTGGAAGGAGACGACCTTGTGGCCAGCCTGACCCCAGCCCAGGACAGCAGCCGGTACTATGGCAGCTGGACGGTGACGGCCACGGGCACCAGCTGGCGCAGCCTGGACGGGGCACGCACCGAGAACGAGGGCCTGGCCGTGAGCATCACGCTGGAGCGGCGGGTGCCGGAGCTGGACTTTGTGACGGAGCAGGGCAACCGGGTGTGGGGCTGCAGCAAGAAGGAAAACACCATTTACGCCTGCCGCCTGGGCGACCCCACCAACTGGTACAGTTACCGGGGCATTGCCTCGGACAGCTATGCCGTGAGCGTGGGCAGCGACGGGGCCTTTACCGGGGCGGCCAGCTGCATGGGGTATGTGCTGTTCTTCAAAGAAAACTGCATCCACAAGCTGTACGGCTCCAAACCCAGCGACTACCAGCTCTCCAGCGTGCGGTGCCGGGGCGTGGCAGCCAACGCCGCCCACAGCCTGTGCGTGCTGAACGAGACACTGTACTATCTCTCGCCCGGCGGGGTGATGGCCTGGGACGGCAGCCTGCCCAGCAAGGTGTCTGGCGCGCTGGACACCGGGAAGCTGACGGGGGCCGCGTGGTGCGCTGCTGGAAGCCTGGACGCGCGGTATTACCTGTACCTGCGCCGGCAGGGGGACAGCGCCGGGCGGCTGCTGGTGTACGACACGGAGCGGGGCCTGTGGCACGAAGAGAGCGCCGTGGGCTACGAGATGGCCAGCACCGGCCAGCAGCTGTACCTGTGGGATGGCCGGGCCCTGTGGGCGGCAGACCCCGACCGGGAAACAGAAGGGGAAGCCGAGGCGGCACTGCAGTTTGAGGCGGTGAGCGGGGACATTGGACTGACCGAGACGGATGACAAATACATCAGCCGGATCACCCTGCGGCTGGACGCGCAGGTCCACAGCGTGGTGACGCTGGCGGTGAGCTACGACGGCGGCCCCTGGGAGACCCTGCGCACGGCAGCGGCCACGGGAGACCACGACCGGCTGAACCTGCCCTTTGAGCCGCGCCGACACGACACCCTGCGGCTGAAGCTGAGCGGCACGGGGCAGATCGCGCTGCGGAGCATGGCCTTTACATTGGCGGGCACCACCGGCGGCCGGGTGACCGGGGCCGGGCCGAGAAAGTGAGGAAGAACGATGGCGAGTTTAGCGGGGCTGAACGGCATCAGCCTGCCCAGCTTTGGCAGCAGCATGGACCCGGAGGACGCCCGGGCCCTGCGCAACTACCTGTACCAGCTGCAGGAACAGCTGGGGTATGTGCTGACCAACCTGGACAGCGAGAACATGAGCGAGAATTTTTTGAACCGTAAGGGGGAGACGGAATGAGCAGACTGAGCAATGCCCGGACGGAGCTGGAGAACTACGAAAAAACCCGCCCGGCGGACTATGTGAGCCAGTACCAGCCGAAGATCAAGGACGTGATGGGCCAGCTGGACGGCATGAAAGAATTTGACTACGACCCGGACGCCGACACGGCCTACCAGCAGTACAAGAGCCAGTACACCCGCTCGGCCAAGCTGGCGAACCAGAACGCCCAGGCCAACGCGGCGGCCCAGACCGGAGGCTACAGCTCCAGCTACGGCACCCAGGCGGGCCAGAACGCCTACACGACCACCATGAACAACCTGGACAACGTGCTGAACAACCTGCAGGACCAGAGCCGCAGCGAGTACACGGCCAAGCGCACCGGGCTGGAGAGCCGGCTGAGCGGACTGCAGAACGCCGAACAGCAGGACTACCAGAACTACCAGAAGGACATGGCCAACTGGATGGACGGGCTGCAGTACCGCCAGAACGAGTACGACAAGGCCAGCAGCGAGAGCAGCCAGCGCACCAGCCGGTGGCTGAACGGCATTCTGAGCGCGGTGCAACTGGCGGCGCAGATCTTACCGTTCTTTTTTGTGTAAGGAGGGGACACCATGGGAACCATTGCGAGACTGAACACGGCAAAGAAGAAGCTGGCCCAGGCCGAACAGGCTATGCCGGGGGCCTACCAGAACAACTACACGGACAGCATCAACCAGAAGCTGGTGCAGCTGGCGGATGCCAGCCTGACCGGCAGCACCGGCGTGGACACGGACGCCCTGAATGCCGCCTACCAGCAGTACCGGGCAAACAGCGTGGCCAACGCCCAGAACGGCGCGGCGGCCGCTGCCGGCACGGCCAATGCCCTGGCGGGCGGGTACGGTGCGGACTGGGCCAAGACCGCGGCGAACCAGGCGGCAGGGGAGCAGATCGCAGGCGTGGACAACAGCCTGAGCAGCCTGCGGGCGGACGCTTTGCAGAACTGGAAGCAGAAGATGAGTGACACCACCAGCGTGCTGGACGACCTGCTGGGCCAGCAGAGCCTGGAACGCAGCGAGTATGACGGCAGCGTGAGCAATGCCCAGAACTGGCGGGACTACCTGAGCGGCCGGGTGGACACGGCACGGCAGGAGAACAGCGACTTCTGGAACAATGTGTGGAACGTTGTGAAGGGCGTGGGCAACGCGGTGAAGACCGGGTACGATGCCTACCAGGGCTATTACCAGTGGGACAAGGAGTTTGAACTACAGAAGCAGCAGTATGCGGACAGCCTGCAGCGCACCCAGCTGAGCGACCAGATCAGCGCCATGGAACAGGCGCAGGCCTTTAAGCAGGCGGGCTTTGATGACCTGGCAGCCCAGACCCTGACCAAGTACGGACTGGACAGCACGATGCTGGACGCCTGGGAGGGCATGAGCGATACCCAGAAGGACAAGATGGCGGCCCTGCTGCAGGGCGCAAGCCTGGCGGGCAGCGGCAACGACACGGCAGCAAAGAATTACCTGCAGATGGCAGGACTGAGCGGGGACAGCACGGACAGCTACGGCACCATTGCCGGGCGGCTGAACAGCTCGAACCTTGCATACCAGCAGGCGCTGCTGGGACTGCAGCAGCGGTACAAGACCACGGGCACCGGAAGCACGAGAAACGGTGGGAGCAGCTCGGGAAGCAAGAGCGGCGGCTACACGACCAGCCAGCTGCAGCAGATGGCAAACAAATTTTCCAGCATGAAGGGCACCGAGCCCCTGTACGACTTTTACAAGCGGACCCTGACCAATGCGGGATGGATCAAGGCAGACACCGGCACCAAGGCCAGCACCCAGAGCGCGGCGGGAGGAACCGGAGCGGGAAAGGCGGGAACCACGACCAGCAAGCTGCCGGCAGCGACCACCAAAACGCCGTGGAGCACCAGCGGCACGGTGGACGGCGTGGCGGGGGCGTCGGTGAGCATGGCCAGCCCGAAAGGCGGCAATTACAATACGGCGCTGCGAGAAGCACAGCAGATGGCAAACAATGGCTATGACATGGCCCAGATCACCGAGTATCTGATCCGGAAAAATTACAGCGACAGCACCATCAGTCAGGTGTCGCAGACTATGGGATGGTAAAGGAGGAGCAACATGAGCCTGAGTGTAGAACAGGTGCGCCAGATGCGAGAGCAGATCAAAGCGAATGACGCCGCAAAAACCGCAGCCCAGAAGAAGAAGACCCAGACGGCCAAGACCACACCGGCGGCACCGGCAGCCAAGAGCGCCGGCACGGGCCTGAGCGTGGCCCAGGTGGCGCAGATCCGCAGCCAGATGACGGCTGCCCCCGCCAGCACCAGCCGCCTGCAGACGACGGCCAGCACCCCGGCCTGGACCGGCGGCACGCGGCAGGTGCTTGGCACGGTGAACGCGGACACGCTGGGCAAGCAGGTGCTGGCGGATATGGCCAGCAACACGGGCAGCCCGGTGGCCACGGACCGGCAGGAGGACTACGAACCGGACTGGAACTATGTTGGCAGCGACAACGCCCCGAAACAGCGGGCCATTGCGCAGGGCACCTACGGCAGCTACGCCAAGGCGGCGCAGAAGGTGGGAAACGCCCTTGCCAAGGACCGGCAGACCGACCGCTTTGACGAGCTGAACCAGTGGATGGATGCCGACCCCCGGCACCGGGAGGTGGTGGACCTGCTGCGGCAGAAGGAGTACACCACTCAGGAGGACAAGGGCGTTGCCCCGGAGCAGGCCGTGCAGGTGACCGGTACAAAGCAGCGGTACAGCCCCGGAGACCTTTTGAAGATGGGGTACACGGCCCAGGAGATCAACGAGGCCCGGGCATACATCCGGGAATATGATGCCTTGCCGGTGACTGACCGGGCGGTGCGCCGCACGGCGGACACCACGAAGGGCATTGCAGCCACGGTGGCGTCGGCGGTGCCCATGGCGGGCGAGATGACCACCCAGGGCGTGAAGGACATCCGGGCTACCCAGAAAAACGAGGCGGCACTGGACAAGGAACTGGAAGGCGATGCCCGTGGCAAGGAACTGAAAGACCGGATCACGGCGGTGGACATGGACTATAACCCCCAGTACACCGACGAGGATCTGCGCGGCATGGGCTACAGCCAGAGCGAGATCGACGAAATGCGCAGCCGCATTGCCGGGACGGTGCAGAAAACGGCGCTGGATAAAGACACGAGCCTTGGCTACCAGCTGTATCACTACGGCCAGCAGCGCACGGAAGCAGCCCAGGCGGGCATGAGCCCGGCGGCCAAAACAGCCATGGGCGTTGCCACCAGCGCGGCGGAGAACCTGGCTGTTGCGGGCGTGAGCCCCTACCTGGTGCTGCCGGTGCTGAGCGCCCAGGGCGCGGCCGAGAGCATGGGCCAGGACGTGGAGAAGGGCACCAGCGCCGGCCAGGCTGTGGGCGTGGGCCTTGCAAAGTTTGGCGCAGGCTGGGCCATCAACAGCGTGGGCGTGGCGGACATGGCCCGCAGCATGGGCGTGGACTATGCCCGGGACACGGTGGCCGGAAAGCTGGCCGATCTTGTGCGCAGCTCGAAGCTGGTGAGCGGGCTGGGCAACAGCCAGTTGGCCGCCAACACGATCTCCGGCGGCGTGGACAATGCGGTACAGGCCTTTGTGGAGACCTATGCGGACAAGATCATTGACGCCACGCTGGGCGGCGACCAGCAGGCCGCCGACGAGCTGCTGCAGAGCGACACCTTTTTGCAGGCGCTGCAGAGCGGCCTGACGGGTGGTGCCTCCGGTGCGCTGGGCGGTGCCGTGGGCACGGGGCTGGGTGCCATGAGCCGGACGCTGGACGCCCGGGCCGGAACCGAAACGGCTGCCCCGGTGCAGGCGGACACCGAGAGCCGGGCGGCGGATGCCGCAGCGGCGCAGCGGGCGCTGGAAGCGCGGGCCATGGAGCCGGGAGAAGCTGCACGGCAGCAGGCAGACCAGGCCGCCGCCGTGCAGCAGACGGACAATGCCGACGCTGCGGAAACAACTGCCCAGAAGGATGCAGCCCCAGCGGTGCGCAGCGAGAACCCGGCGGTGCAGCAGCTGGCGGCCGCCATGGAGGCGGATGCCCTGACGGGCAAGACCATCAACCTGTTCACCCCGAACGCGGCCAACGAAGCAAACCGGGCGGCCTTTGCGGAGGAGTACGGCATGGAGCTGCCCGCCACGGCCAGCGAGACCCGGAAAGCCCTGCGCACGCTTGCCCAGCAGCAGACTGCCGAGCAGGCCATGCGGCAGGAGGCGGAGGCTCCTGGCACAAATGTCGGGAACAATGCGACGCAGATGGAGAACCCTGCCGCCGATCCGGGCCAAAGTACCGAGGAAAAGGCCGGGGAAACCGTGGAAAGCGGGCAGGGCTACAGCGTGAGCATGAGCAACGACACCATGACGGTGCGCTTTGCGGACGGCACGGAAGCGGTGCGGACGGTAGACCCGGAAAACCCCAGGACTATGCTGTTTGACCCGGAACAGCTGCACCAGCAGGCGCAGGCGGAAAGCCGGGCCGCTGCGCAGCAGGAAGCACAGGAGACGACACAGCAGAGCCGGGAAGCACCGGACGGCCTGCGGCGGACGGTGGGGCTGCGCCAGCAGACCCTGACTGAGAAGCAGCGGGCCGTGCAGCGGACCCTGACGGACTGGAAGGTGAGCAAGGGCGCGGCGGAGACCATCAGCCGGATGGTGCCGGACAGCATTGCAGACCTGGAACGCTACACGGCGGCAGCAAGCAGCATGTACCGCATGGGCCAGATGGACGGGGTGAAAACCTTTGACAAGGCGCTGGAGCTGGCGGGCGGCATGAACAACCTTGCCCCGAACACGAACTATGTACTGCAGCAGCCCGGCGGAGAGCAGGCACTGCGGGCGGCCTTTTTGCAGGGGCAGGGCGAAGTGGAAGCCGGCGCGGTGGAGCGCGGGGCCCTGGGCGGTGCCCTGACCGACCAGAGCACCAAAGGCGAGGGCCGGGTGATCTGGAAGGGCAGCGACCGCGCGGCGGACGATGTGGCAGCCCAGGTGATCCGGCTGAACGCGACGGGAACCGGCACGGACGCCATTTTGAAGAGCGTGCTGCTGGGCCCGGACGGAAGCCCCAGCGAGCGGGTGAAAGCCTATGTGGACACCGAGACGGGCCGCATCTTTTTTGGCGACCGGAACGGAGACGTGTTTGGCACGGTGCTGCACGAGGACTACCACTGGTACAACGCTCTGGACGCTGAGGGTGCCAAGGCGGTGCAGAACACGGCGCTGGAGTACCTGGCGAAGAGCGAGGGCTTTGAGAACGTGGACGAGCTGATCCGGGACAAGGTGAAGGATTATGCCGCCCAGGGCCTGACCTACGAGCAGGCTGCAGAGGAACTGGTGGCAGACAGCTGGCGCGGCATTTTTGACAGTGCCGAGAGCGTGACCCGGTGGGCCGAATTCCAGCGGGCGCAGGCGGAGAAGAACGCCGGCAAGGCAGGCACCATCCACAAGGTGATGACCGCCGTGAAGGAGATGCTGAACGGCATCATCAGCCGGGCAAAGGAAGCGCTGACCCTTGACCCGGAGAACCGGGCGGCCCTGAAAGCCCAGCGTTTGGCCGAGGCGGAAAAACGGGCCCTGCAGGACGCCTATTTTGCCCATGCGGAAAAGGCCATGGACAACCTGCGGGCGGCAAAAGAAAACGCCGCAGCCCTCAAGAGTGAGGGTGCGGCGCAGGGGGTGCGGTTCCAGCTGCACGAGGGAAAAGATTCTCTGGTGGAGCAGATGAACGGCCATCTGGACGAATTGGAAGAAATGAAACCGGTGGTGACAATCGAAGGAACAGAGGTGTCTTTCGGAAAAACGCGAAACGAAAACATTTCCAATGTTGAAGAATTCTTTGATTCTATAGGAAACAAAGTGATTCGTGAAAACTTCGGAACGGTGGAGTTGACAAAGAGCGGTGCACGTGCAACGGTGCAGCATGGGAACAGCAAAGCAAAACAGGTTGCGGTTGCTGCAGTCCCTGAGGTAATTCAAAAAGGAAAGCAAATCGGGTATGAGCAAAACTGGCAGGGACGAGGGTATGATACTTATGTCTTTGCAGCGCCCGTCGAAATTGACGGAACAAAGCTGTATGAAGGCGTGATTGTAAGAGAATACACCCGGCAGAATGGCATGAAGAATTTCTATGTTCATGAGGTATGCTGGACAGATGGAAGCTATGTGACGTTTGACACTGAGGGAAATATGACAAAAAAAGAAGATACTCCCACACAGCTCCCGAAAGCTGTGCGGAGCACCCTTGCGGATGCTCAGGAAGTATCTTCTGACACTACTATAGCACAAACCTCTGCCAAAAGCAAGGAAAACAATGCAGCTGTGCAGAAAAATGTGCGCTATCAGCTGGCGGAGCAGGATGAGCTGGCAAAGCTGCGCACCGAACAGCAGCAACTGACCAAGCAGCGCAGTGCCCTGAAGGAAGAACGCAGCGCATGGCTGAACAGTGCCGAAGTGCAGCGGATCGAGGCAAAGAAAAAGGCGCTGGGCGTTTTTTCTGCAGAGGGCAAGGCCTACCGGGACAGCGCAGAATACCAGGACTACCTTGCAAAGCGCAAGGAGTACAACAGCCGACTGGCCGCGCTGGAAGAGCGGGACAGTGCCCTGACGGAGCAGATGAAAGCAGCCAATGAGCGTCTGCAGCAGCGGAAGGACGCCCAGGCCAAGGACGCACAGCGTGCCTACGATGCCAAGGCCAAAGAGTACGGCGGTAACGCAGAGTACCGGCGGGTGCTGGCAAAGGAACAGTTCGGCGTGACGGAAGAGTTCCGGCGGGCAGGGTACATTCTGCCGGACGGCCAGATGCTGGATTTTGCCCAGAATGACCGCAGCCGGGACACCGACCACCGGGAAATTCTGGAGGTGTTCGGCCCGGCGGAAGTGAAGAACGGCACGGAAGCGCTGAATGAGTTTTTGCTGGACGGCAATGTGCGTGTGATGGCGGAAGCGCCGGGCGTGGACATTTCGGCGGACACGGCCCCCACGGCGCAGCAGCTGGAACAGATCCGGAAAATGGCCGAGCAGCTGGGCGGCGAGCGCAGGCAGTTCACGCTGGACATCTCCACAGCAGACGGCAGGGCTGCCGCCAGCAAGGAATACAGCGGGCGTGTGGATGCGGACAAGGTGGTGCGGGAGATCCGGGAGTATTACAAGACCGGAGAGCTGGCGCAGGAAAGCAGCCTTGCAAAGTTCCGTTTCCAGCTGGCGGAGCAGGCCAGCCGGGAGGCAAAGAAGAACGACCAGCGGCAGGCGAGCCGGGATATTGCGAACACGGCGGCGGCACTGGACACCCTGAGCCAGTTCTTTGGGGTGACGAGGGGTGTGAAGGTGAGCCAGGACAGCCTGGACGGGCTGGCGGCGCGGTGGACGAAAGCCAACGCCAGCCGGGCCGACCGGGTGAAGCTGGCGAACGAGGCCCGGGTGCTGGTGGACTACCTGAAAGCGGACGGTGCGGACATGACAAAGGCCCAGGCGCTGGCCGAAACGCTGGCGGGCGAAGTGCTGGACGGGGCGACCTACCGCAACAGCGAGCTGTGGGACGAATACCCGGAACTGCATCGGCTGGAGTACACCGTGAACAAAAACGGCAAGGCCAAGGACGAGCTGGTGAAGCAGTACGGCAACTGGAGCGCGGCGGTGGCCGAGGCCCGCAGCCACGGTGTGGCCCTGCGGCAGGCCGACGGCGTGCGGGACGGCAACCCGGCGGAGCAGTACGAGAGCATTGTGAACGACACCCGGGCCGTGGGCGGCATCCAGGACGGTGCGCGGGCGCTGTGGAAAGCGGCGGCCCAGCAGGCCGGTGTGGAGGGTGTCATGAGCATGGAGAGCACCGAGTGGCTGGACGTGCTGATGAATCTGCATGACAGCATCAAGCCGGAGATGCGCAGCCGCTTTGCGGACGAGGCCGAGTACGAGGACGCCCGGGTGGAGCTGGCCGGGCGGATGATCGAGGACATTATGAACGTGCCCGAGATGACCGACGCCCAGGCTATTTTTGAGGGCATGCAGAAGCAGGCGCTACAGATGGCCAAGGCGGCGGCCGGAGACGAGGCAAGGGCCGCCGAGGTGGAGAAGGGCATGCAGGGTGTCCAGAAAGTGCAGCGGCAGGAGTTTGCCCGCCGACTGGCCGCCAACCAGCGCACCGAGACCCGGAGCGCTGTGAAGATCGACGGAAAGACCTTTACCAACCTGGGCGACGTGAACGAGTACATCACCTACCAGCGGGAGGAGTTCCGCCGGAAGCTGAAGCAGCAGGAGCAGCGGCTGAAAGCCCAGCGGCAGGAGGACATGGACGCAGCAAAGCTGTGGTACAAGGAACGCATGGGCGAGCTGCGGGAAGAAAACGACTATCTGGCCGATCAGGTGAAGCAGGAGCAGCGCCGGGCCGACCGGGCGGAGCGCTCGCTGATGATCCAGGACAGGGAGATCCAGGACTGGGAACTGATGAACCAGCAGAAAGCTGCGGAGTGGTACCAGAAGCAGACGGAGCGGAACGCCATTGCGCTGGAAGTGGCCCGCCAGCAGCGGGACGAGGACATTGCCATTGCGAAGAAAGTAGCCGAGAACCGGGTGCAGCGGGCCCGGGACGCCCGGAAGGCGGACGAGCTGAAACGGAGCATCCGGGCGAACGCGGCCCAGCTGAACCAGATGGTGCTGCGGCCCCAGAAGGGCAAGTATGTGCAGAAGGGGCTGATCGTGGAGGCGGCCGAGGTGGCCAAGCTGGCGAACCTGGTGACCCTGAACAGCAAGGCTGTGAACCAGCTGACGAGGCTGCAGGACAGCATTACGGCCAGCATGGGCAGCGAGGGAGCCCCCAACGCCATGACCGAGGACTGGAAGCAGAGCAAGGTGCCAGAACTGATCCAGACGCTGCGGGAGGACCTGACAGCTGCGAAGAACGCCCGGCTGGACAAGCTGCACGAGCAGCTGGCCCAGGCGGAAGCTCTGCCGGACAGTGAGAAGGCAAGGGCATTGCAGGACCGGCTGAAAGCGCGCATCCGGGACACGGAGAACCGTGTCAGCCTGCCCATGACAGTGGACCAGCTGCGGCTACTGAAAGCCATTACCAGCAGCACGCTGCATGTGATCCGCACCGAAAACAAGACGTTGAGCCTTGCAAAGGCTGAGGAAGTGAGCGCCATTGCGGACGCTGCTGCCTACGAGGTGAAAACCAGCAAGGGCAACCGCCCCGGCGGGCGGTTTGACGGGCTGCGGAACACGCTGACCAAGTACCAGCTGGACATGCTGGGCGGCGAGCGGGTGTTCCGCATGCTGGGCGGCTACGCAAAGAACGGCCAGATGGAGAAGCTGGCGAGGATGCTGAACGACGGCCAGCGCCGGCAGAGCGAGATCACCATCAAGGGCGAGAAACTCTTTGCGGACGTGACGGGCAAGACCCACCTGAAAGAGATGGACGCCTTTGCCGGGCCGGGGGCCGAGACGGTGGACATCGGCCTGACCGACACCAAGGGCAACAGCGTGCCGCTGAACCACGCCATGCTGTGCAGCCTGTACATGCATCTGCAGAATGCGGACAGCCGCCAGCACCTGCTGAACGGCGGCCTGACGGTGCCGAACATGGGACAGTACACAAAAGGAAACATTGAACGGGCCTACCAGGAGGGCCAGACCGTGCACCTGGGCGGCTTGCAGAATGCCGACGGCACCCCGATGGTGGACACGGTGCTGCAGACGGTGGAAAACGCCCTGACCGACTACGACCGGGCGTGGATCGCGGACATGCAGGAGCTGTTCAACCAGTACACCACAAACCTGATCAACGAGACCAGCATGCAGCTGCTGGGCTATAACCGGGCGGGGGTGAAAAACTACTACCCCATTGCGGTGGACAAGAGCGCCCTGGCGACCCAGATCGAGGGGCTGAACCTTGACGCCACCATTGAGGGCCGGGGCTTTTTGAAGAACCGTGTCAAGAAAGCCGTGCAGCCCATTTTGTTGGAAGAGTGCAGCAATGTGGTGCAGCGCAGCATCCGGGACACGGCGGCTTATGCGGGCCTGGCACTGCCCATCCGGGACGTGCAGAAGGTGCTGAACAGCAACGTGGAAACAAAAGATGGCGTGTACAACCTGAAAAACGGCATCATCAAGGAGCAGTGGGGCCGCAGCGCGGTGGAATACGTCAACGACCTGCTGACCGACCTGCAGACCACCCAGCGCAAGCGGGACAACGGCGTGAGCCGGATGGCGGCCCGGCTGCGGGGCAACTACGCCGGGGCAATCCTGACCCTGAACCCGGGTGTGGCCATTGCGCAGGCGGCGTCCTTACCCACGGCGGCGGCCGTGCTGGGCAGCGACACCATGGCGGCGGTGGTGCCCTTTGTGAAGAATCTCTCGGCCAAGCAGCGGACGGTGCTGGAGGCGGAGATCTCGGAACACGGGGACGTGCTGCTGGAATGGCGCAAACGCGGCAGCCAGCGGGGTGAGCTGGCCAGCATTGGCAAAGACCCCACCCTGGCGGAGAAAGCCATGGACAAGTTGCCGAAAGCCGTGACCGGGTGGATCAACGGCGTGGATGAGATCACAGTGGCATCCCTGTGGGAGGGCAGCAAGGCCTACGTGAAGAACCACCCCGGGGAATTTGCCGAAGGGGCCGCCCAGGAGGGCAGCGAGGACTACTGGCAGGCCGTGAACCGGATGTACCAGAAGGTGATCGAGCAGACCCAGCCCAACTATACCGTGATGCAGCGGGCGGGCATCCAGCGCAACCCGGACGAGTTTGTAAAGACCTTTACCATGTTTACCACCCAGCGGTTCCAGAACTACGGCATCCTGGCTGACGCCGTGATGGACTACAACGCCCAGAAAGCGCGGTTTGAAGAGGGCGAAACGGAAGAGACCAAGGCAGAGCTGCAGCGGGCCGGCAAGCAGCTGCGGCGGGCGGCCGGGAGCCAGGTGGCGCAGACGGCGGTGTTTGCCCTGATGAAGATCGGCGCGGACTTTTTGCTGCACCGGTGGGACCGGGAGCAGGACGAAAACGGGGACGTGACCCTGAAAAGCCTGCTGAGCCGTTTTACCGGGCTGTTTACCGAGAGCGCGGCCGGAAATTTTTTGTTTGGCAGCGAGGTGTACAGCCTGGTGGACAACGCCCTGAACGGCAAGGATTATGATGTGGTGAGCGCCACGAACATCAGCGCCGTGAACGATCTGGCTGGGGACGTGACAAAGTTTGTGAGCGAGCTGCGCAAGGACACGGCAGACATGGACGAAACGAAGCTGGCGACCCACCACGGCAAAGTGGAGAAGTACGCCCTGACCCTGATGGAGGACGGACTGGAAATTGCCGGCGTGCCCTTTGGCAACGGGCGGAAGATCATCGAAGCGTTCAAGGGCTATGTGAAGGATGCGGAGAACGTGGCCAGCGGCGGGAAATTTACCTTCAGCAGCCTGCCTGCCAGCGCAACCGGACAGTACGACCGGCTGTATGATGCCTATGCCAGCGGCGACGCGGGCGAGGCGCAGGCGGCCATGGAGAAGCTGCAGGAGATGGGCAAGGAAGAAGAAGCCTACAAGCAGCTGAAGACCCGCCTTGTGAAGTACGACGACCGGGTGCAGCAGGCGGCCCAGGCCCAGGTGAACGGCAACGACAGCCAGCGCCAGCAGCTGACGCGGCAGGTGATCCGGGACCTGTACGAGGCGCTGGGCATCCGGGAAGGCGCAAAGGCTGACGCGGACAAGCGGGAGGCGGTGATCGACTGCGTGACCGGCGCGGTGAACAAGCGGGCCGACGAGATGCTGAAGAATGGCGGCACCAGCGTGACCGATGACCTGGTGGCAGCCGTGGACAGCGGCCGGACGCAGGATGTGCAGGAAGAACTTGACCGGCTGCTGCGGGCCGGAAAGAGCGTGACGAACCTGAAGAGCAAGATCACGGAGGTGTGCAAGCCGGAGTATCTGGCCGGCAGTGAGTACGACCGGCAGAAGCTGGAGGAGATGCTGCTGGCCCTGACCGATGGGGACGGGAACGCCCTGTACGAGCAGAAAACCTTTGCCACCTGGCTGAAGAACGCCGAAAAGGCGCAGACCACCACGGTAAATGACCCCTACGCAGACCTGAGATAAGCAAGAGCACCCCGGCGGCCGGAAATGGCTGCCGGGGTGCTCTTGCTTTGGCAGAAAGTCCGCAGGTTTTTTGTGCAGCGGAGTGCGGTAGACTGGAAGGGCGAAAGGAGGAGACGCGAATGCGTGTGAAGATCTTGAAGCGCAGTTTTGCCGGGGCGGAGTTTGCCCCGGACGTGCGGGTGCTGAAGGTGGGCGGCCAGAGCAGCGCCGGGGTGGAAAAGCTGGAATTTGAGCTGCCGGCAGAATGGCAGGGCCTGAGCGTGACGCTGCATGTGCAGTGGCTGGACGGCACCCTGCCCGCACCGGTGCTGCTGGACGACGAAGACAGCGTGGCGGTGGACAAGACCCTGACGGCCAGCCCCGGCGGCCAGTGGATGCTGCTGGCCCTGGGTGCGGACGGTTACCGGGCCCTGACAAAGCCCACCAAGTACGAGTGCTACAGCACTCTGAACACCGACGGAAACGTGGAAATCAGCCCCACCCAGTACGAGACCTTTGTGGCCCGGGTGCTGGAATACTCCAACACGGCGCAGCAGGCCGCAGCCAGCGCAAAGGCCAACGCCGAGACGGCGGCCACCGCAGCAACCCGGGCGGTGAATGCCAAGGGCCAGGCAGAGACGGCGGCCCGGACGGCAACGGCAGGGGCTGAAAACTCTGAAAATTCGGCGGCGAGGGCAGAGGCAGCAGCCCACCGGGCAGAGCTGGCGGCACCGGAGACCGGGAAGGTGGTGAGCGTCAACGGCAAGGGAGGCGCGGTGCACCTGACGGCTGAGGATGTGGGAGCCATGCCGGCCAGCGGTGCGGCGGTGGTGCAGAGCATCCGGCTGGAGGGCCGCACCCTGACCGTGACGATGGCCGACGGCAGCGAAAAGAGCTTTACCACCCAGGACACCACCAGCCTGCCGGCCATGACCGGGGTGCTGGGTACAGAACACGGCGGCACCGGGAAGGAGACCCCGCTGACGGCGGAGGACGTGGGCGCGGTGGAAGCGGGGAGCGGCGTGTACCTCAAGGCGCTGACCGTGCAGGGCAACACAATGACCGTGACCAAGGGCGACGGCAGCACCGAGACCGTGATGCTGGCCCAGGAGTACGTGCTGCCTGCCGCCACAGCGGACGCCCTGGGCGGCGTAAAGGTAGGGGACTACCTGGACATCGCCCCGGACGGCACCCTCAGCGCCAAAACGCTCAATGACAAGATCG